>ULXG01030993.1_pt1 | contig 12790 bp, 10 predicted proteins | sample 1961141 | NCBI WGS metagenome assembly ULXG01 (sample SAMEA4835834, study PRJEB28245) | human gut metagenome | biome: gut microbiome; material: fecal sample | place: Denmark | collected 2008 | reverse complement strand
GACCAGCTGCCAGCCGTTAAAGGCATCCAGGAAATTGATATAGCCCGGTCTGCCGCTGAGCACTCTGATAGGAAGCTCGCCGCCGTTCTCCATAAAGATTCTGGATGGCTTCTGGTTCGGATTGCAGCCATACTTTAACTCTAATTCGTTCATATTGTCCGCCTCTTTTCTCTATTCGTTTGCATTTCCGTTCTTATTGATAATTCTGCTTCTCTTCTCGCCTGTGGCAATGTCGATGTAGCGGACAAACAGGGATACCTTGTTGTCCTCATTTAAGCTCTCCCAGAGCATATCGGCAAAGGCGTCCATATCATCCGGGATCTCCACAGGCTTTGGCTCTCCCTCAAAGCTCGGGAGCGGATTTCCGTCGTGCATGTAGGTGTGGATAAACCTTCCCTCTCCCGGAAGAGGATTCTCATAGGCAAAGGTATACCGCAGGCAGGAGTCCGGACATCCATTGTCACTCTTTAAAATAGACATGGCAAAATTGTAGTGTCCGTTCTCAATGTGCATGATTCCAGATATACGGGGAGTGTAATTCGGCCCATCCGGCTCAAACTCCCGGCTCCTTAAGGACTGCTCAAAGGTGAGCTGGCGATCCATTCCCTCATAGATGGTGTCTGTCTGATCCCCGTTTGTGACAATGGTCTTGTTGCCCAGCACACGCACGGGAGCATAAATGATCAGGCTCGGATCCGTCAGCTTGGACGGATCGAATGCCTGGGTGCGGATTCCCTCCCCGTCCTCCACGAACACGCGGTTTCTGCTGTTTTCACTTCTTCCCATAATAAAATAGGCGGCCACTGCCTTTGTGCCGTCAGCGCTTCTTCCAATCACGATTCCCCGTCCCGGATAAGCATTATTTTTGAGTTCTTCAGAAAGTGAGATCTTGTTCACCTTTTCATCCTCCCTTTGCGGTAATTTCTAAAGTTTCTGTCCTTATTATATACCATCCCACTTTTTATTGCCAGTTATAAAATCTGAAGTGTTTTTAGAAGCCTTGCTTATAAAAAGTTAAGAATTATTAATAGAAAATATCTGACATTTCATGACAAAATATTGTATAATGACCGCAGAGAGGTCATTATACCTGCGCCGAGCCGCCAGCGACCAAAGGGAGCCAAAACACCGCTGCGGCGAGTGCGCATCCCTCGGAGAGATGCATATCCAAAGGATATGCTGTAATGACCGCAAAAAAGAACCTTGCAGAAATGCGAAACAGGCAGCTTTCCGCCGCCAAAAAGGAGGAACCACTATGCGAAGAAAACATCTTTTCCTTGCAGCCCTTCTGCTCGCTGTTGCAGTCACCGGCTGCAAAAAAAAGGAGACTATTGATCTCTCCAGCCTGCACACCACGGAAGCGGCAGAAATTCAGGAAAATGAAACTGATACACCAACAGAGGGAGGCACCCTTGATCTGACCACCGACAAGGACACAAAGGAGTCTGAATCTTCCGGAAGCAAATATTCTGTCACCACTTCCATGGAAACCTATTCGGAGGGAGGCGTGTCTATCCAGTATCCCGCCCTCTCGAATCTGTCTGACAGCGAACTGGAAAAGAAAATTAACGAAATGCTCCGCACAAACGCCATTGCTGTGGCAAAGGCCAAGGGCCTTCCAAAGGAAGGCAGCACCCTGGATGTAAAGGCTACCGTGGAATCTTCTAACTTAAAGCGCCTTGTGGTGTCCTACAAGGGAACTCTTAAATCCTCAGAGAGCACGGAGCGGATCTTCTATACCAATACTGTGGATCTGGAAAACGGTTCCAGCCTGCAGCTGTCCGACTATGCGGACGCCTATACCATCGCAGGCTATCTGGCCTCCGGGGAATACAGCTTTGCCGAGGCGCCTCAGGGGGATGAGGCCGCCGTCAGGGCCTACATAAACGGAGAGGGAAGAGATACCGACTACTATTATAAAAAGCTCTCATCTGCGGATTTTTCAGACAGCGATGCATATCCTGAATACTGGAGCTTCGAGCGCCAGGGCGTTATCTTTGTGGCCGTACCTGTCAGCCAGGAGCTGGGCAGTTATGCCCTGATTAAGTACAGCCCGGACAACAAATAGGAGGGCAGCTCAGAAAATCCTTCCGGCCATGCATTATAAGCGAATATTATAAAAAGGAGATATCATCCATGGAAAATGTTACAATTTTTGATCACCCTCTGATCCAGCACAAGATTTCCATATTAAGAAACAAAGACACAGGAACGAACGAGTTCCGCTCTCTCATTGAGGAGATTGCCATGCTCATGGGCTACGAGGCTCTCCGGGATCTGCCTCTCGAGGATGTGGAGGTGGAGACACCGATTGAGAAATGCATGACTCCCATGCTGGCCGGCAAGAAGCTGGCCATTGTCCCCATTCTTAGGGCCGGCCTTGGAATGGTAAACGGCATTCTGGCCCTCGTTCCCTCCGCCAAGGTGGGACACATCGGCCTTTACCGCGATGAGGTTACCCACGAGCCTCACGAGTACTACTGTAAGCTTCCAGACCCCATTGACCAGAGAATCATCGTGGTTACCGATCCGATGCTGGCCACGGGAGGCTCTGCGGTGGAGGCTGTGGATTTTATCAAGCAGCACGGCGGAAAGAGCATTAAATTTATGGCCATTATCGCCGCCCCTGAGGGCTTAAAGCGCCTGCACGAAGCCCATCCTGATGTTCAGATCTATGTGGGCCATGTGGATCGCTGCCTGAATGAAAATGCCTACATCTGTCCGGGACTGGGAGATGCAGGCGACCGGATTTTCGGAACAAAATAGAGAAACAGCAAAACAGACAGAAACCAGAAAGAACGGCAGGGGAACGCACCTCTGCCGTTCTTTCTGGTTTCTGTCTGCTTTACTTTCTGCCTGCTTTGCTTTTTGTCTCTTTGCTTACTGCTCCCTCTTTTCTGCCACTTCTCCCTGTCTCTTGTAGATGGATCTGGCATTTACGCAGCCGCGCACGCTGGAGAGCGGGTAAATATTGGACTCTCTGCCGATTACCGTGCCGGGATTTAACACAGAGCCGCAGCCCACCTCTACCTGATCGCCTAACATGGCTCCGACTTTTTTTCTTCCCGTCTCAATCTCTCCGTCCTCAGCATGGATTTTCACCAGAAGCTTATCGGATTTCACATTGGAGGTAATGGAACCGGCGCCCATGTGGGATTTGTAGCCCAGGATGGAGTCTCCCACATAGTTGTAGTGGGGAACCTGCACCTTGTCAAAGAGGATGACATTTTTTAACTCTGTGGAATTTCCCACCACAGCTCCCTCTCCCACCAGAGCGCTTCCCCGCACAAAGGCGCAGTGGCGGATCTCAGCTCCCCTGCATACGATCAGAGGGCCGTTTAAAAAGGCGGTAGGGGCAACCTTGGCCTCTTTATGAATCCAGATATTCTCTCCCCTCTTCTCGAACTCCTCCTCCGGAAGCGTGTTCCCAAGTTCTTTTAAGAATTCTTCCAGCCCTGCCAGAGCCTCCCAGGGATATGTAAAACCTGAAAGGTACCGGGCTGCCATTGTATGGGTCAGATCGTAAAGGTTCTGTATTGTCATCTCAGTTTTTTTCATTGATGGTTCCTCCTGTCTTTGCACTCTTTTTTCTGCTATTTTTCACATTTTTTCCGGCTTTCTCCGCACTGGCGGCTCCCTTTCCAGGGAGCTTTTCAGCACCTTTGTAGCTTGCTGCCGCCAGCTCGAACTGGCGCCTTAAGCCTGCCTGGTTGGCCGTGTGGACTGCCCCATAGGTGCGGCCGGCCACAAAGCGCTCCAGCTTTTCCATGTACTCCTTTTCTGTGATGCTTCCCTCCGCAACATAGGTCAGCCCCTTCTCCCAGCTGGCTGTCAGCTCCGGGTTCAGAAGCTGGCGGATGGAAGCATTGACCACCTCATAGATCAGCTCTCCAAGGAGGGTAGGCGTGATCACCTGTGTTTTCGGATTCAGAGACAGATAGCTGATGCTCATGAGCTTTTTCAGGATCTCCGCCCTGGTGGCGCTGGTTCCGATTCCGCTTCCCTTGATCTGCGCCCTCAGCTCCTCATCCTCAATAAGCTGGCCTGCATTCTCCATGGCCAGAATCATGGAACCGGAGGTATACCGCTTGGGCGGCGAGGTTTCCCCCTCCTTTATGGCCAGCCCGGAAAGGTCCAGAGTCATGCCCTTTTTCAGCTTTTCCAGCATAGCTGCAAAGGCTTCATCTCCGATCACCGTCTCCTCCTGACGGCTGTCGCCTGCTGACTGCTCCCCGCCGCTTTCTCCTGCTGCACCGGCCGTATCTTTTGTGCCCTCTGCATTCTCATCCTTTTTTCTGATGCCGGAAACGTCCGCCACCTTCAGATACCCCGGTTCCTTCAGGAGCTTGAAGTTTGCACAAAAATGCTCCGTTTTCGCGGCAATCTCCAGGCTGTACTTCCGGTACACGGCAGGCGGATAAAAGATGCTCAGAAATCTCCTCACAATCAGCTCATAGACCTTCGCGTTCAGAGACGGCAGGTTTCTCACCGCCCCTGTCTGTCCAGTGGGGATAATCGCGTAGTGATCTGTAATCTGTTTGTCATTGACATACCTGGTCTTTGCGATGGTCTTCCAGGCCGTCCCCTGGAGCACCTCAGCCGCAAAGGAGGCACAGGGCGAAAATCCCTTCAGCCCGGAAAGATTCTTCCCGATCTCCTTCGCCACTGCTGTGGAGAGGACTCTGGCGTCTGTTCTCGGATACGTCACCAGCTTCCTCTCATACAGCTCCTGCACAATTTTCAGTGTCTGGTCAGGGCTTATCTTGAACATTTTCGAGCAGTCGTTCTGCAGCTCCGCCAGGTTATAGAGAAGGGGAGGATTCTTAGTCTCCTTCTTCTTTTCCACGGAGAAAACTGATCCCGTCACAGGCCCCTCTGCAGACAGCCAGGCGATCAGCTCCTCTGCCTTCTCCCTCTCCTTAAAGCCGTTTTCCCTGTAGAGAAACGGTGACTGAAAATACCTGGAGCCCTGGACAGCCCGCCACTCCGCGCTGAGCTTCATGGACTCCCGGGTGAAGGTTCCGATCACGCGGTAAAAGGGAGTTTTCACGAAATTTCGAATCTCTCTCTCCCTGCGGACGACCATCCCCAGCACACAGGTCATCACCCGGCCCACAGAAACAACGGTCCACTTGCTTCGCAGGAAGCTGGAGATAGATGGCCCGTATTTCAGCGTCAGGGCTCTGGAAAAATTAATTCCCATCAGGTAATCTTCCTTGGCCCTGAGGTAAGCAGAAGCCGCCAGATTATCGTATTCCTTCAATTCTTTGGCCTCTCGGATTCCTCTCAGGATCTCCTCCTCTGTCTGTGAATCAATCCAGACACGTTTTTCCTTCTTGCCGTGGACTCCCGCCATCTGAGCCACCAGGCGGTAAATATACTCTCCCTCCCGCCCGGAGTCGGTGCAGACATAGATGGTGTCGATGTCGCTCCGATTTAACAGGGTACTGACAGTCTGAAACTGCTTCTTTACCCCGTCGATGACCTGGTACTTAAACTCTGCCGGCAGAAACGGCAGAGTTTCAAGGCTCCACCTCTTGTATTTTATGTCGTACTCCTCCGGGTAGCTCATGGTCACCAGGTGGCCGACACACCAGGTCACAACTGCTGTTTCCGATTCGATATATCCGTCTGATCTCCGCCCGGAAATTTTCAGGGCATTGGCAAATTCCTGGGCAACGCTCGGTTTTTCTGCTATGTATAAAGCCTTCGCCATTTCCGTCTTCCTTTCTCTTCCCGCCCTGCATTTCGTTCTGTTCATCCCTTAACGGCGCGGACCTTATTTTTCGTTCAAACAGGCAGGGAATCCCAACACGCCTCCCGCCTTGGGCTCTCCCTGCCTGTCTCCTGCCGCAGCATTCCGGACCTCTTCTTTTCTGAGGCAGACCGGACGCAGCTGCCTTCCCTATTTCACATAAAACTTATAGATCGTCTCTGTCCGTTTCTCCTGGCCCGCTCTGATAACCGGCGACGGGAACTGAGGTTTGTGAATCGCATCCGGGTAGTACTGAGTTTCAAAGCAGTAGCCATGCCGTCTGCCGTACACAGCCCCCTCCTTCCCCGGAAGGCTGGAATCCAGATAGTTTGCCGTGTAGAACTGGACTCCCGGCAGATCCGTCCAGGTTTCCATGGCCCGGCCGCTGGCCTCATCCCAGGCCTTCGCAGCCAGGGAAAGTCCCTCTGCCTCTCTCCTGATCACCCAGTTGTGGTCAAAGCCGCTTCCAAAAACGAGCTGCTCATAATCATTCTCAATATCCCGCCCGATGGCTTTCATCTCTGTAAAATCCATAGGCGTTCCCTTTACCGGAAGAATGGTTCCGAACGGAATGGATACCTGGTCGGCGGGAGTGAAGCTGTCCGCAAAGATACGGACCTTCTGTCCCATGGCCTCCCCCGTATTGTGGCCTGCCAGATTGAAGTAAGCATGGTTCGTCATGTTCATGATCGTATCAGCATCGGAAACTCCGCAGTAGCGGATATGGAGCTCGTCATTTCCTGTCAGGATATATGTAACGGAAACCCGGAAATTTCCCGGAAAGCCCTGATCTCCGTCCGGGCTGTTCAGCGTAAAGCAGATGGAGATGTCCTCCCCGTCCTCGGTCACTCTGGCATCCCAGATTCGGTTCCTGTAATAATCATTGCCGCTGTGGAGATTGTTGGGCCCGTTATTGACCGTCAGCTCGTAGGTCTGCCCATTCAGCTCAAACTGGCCTCCCCCTATCCTGTTTGCATTTCTTCCCACGATTTCGCCGAGATGGGCCTCGCTCTTCAGATAACAGTCCACTGAGTCATACCCCAGCACGACGTCGGCAAAATTCCCATCCCTGTCCGGAACCAGCATAGAGTGCCAGATTGCCCCCAGATCGAGGAACCCGGCTGTCACCCCGTTCCTGTTTTTCAGCGTGTAGCGATACACGGTTTTTCCGTCCGGCATAGAGCCGAAGGATTCTTTGATATATGGCATAATACCTCCTCCTGAACCTGTGGTTCCTATTGACTGCAGCAGTCCAGTCTCCTGCCTCACGGCAGCAGACTGAACTGTCACTGCCAGCTCAACTTTATTTTGCCTGAATGTAACCCTGGGCAGTCAGCAGCTCTGCACAGAGTACTGCTCCGCCGGCAGCGCCGCGCAGCGTATTGTGTGAGAGGCCCACAAATTTATAGTCGTACACCGTATCCTCTCTCAGGCGCCCGATGGAGACTCCCATTCCCCTCTCAAAATCCACATCCAGCTTCACCTGAGGACGGTTATCCTCCTCCAGATACTGGATGAACTGCTTCGGAGCGCTGGGAAGCTCAAGCTCCTGGGGAAGCCCGCTGAAGGCTCTCAGCTTCTCAATCAGCTGCTCCTTCGTAGGTTTCTTCCTGAATTTTACGAATACGGCCGCCGTATGTCCGTCGAGTACCGGAACACGGATGCACTGGCAGGTGATCACCGGCTCGCTGGCCTTTACAATCACTCCGTCTTTCAGCTCGCCCAGAATGCGCAGAGGCTCCTGCTCGCTCTTTTCCTCCTCGCCTCCAATGTAGGGAATAATGTTCTCCACCATCTCCGGCCAGTCCTTAAAGGTCTTTCCGGCGCCTGAGATAGCCTGATACGTGGTGGCCACCACCTCGTATGGTTCAAACTCTCTCCATGCAGCCAGAACCGGAGCATAGCTCTGGATGGAACAGTTCGGCTTTACTGCGATAAACCCTCTCTTTGTTCCGAGGCGCTTTTTCTGGAATTCGATCACCTGAAAATGCTCCGGGTTTACCTCCGGGATCACCATAGGCACGTCCGGCGTCCAGCGGTGAGCACTGTTGTTGGAAACGACAGGAGTCTCTGTCTTTGCATAGGCTTCCTCAATGGCGCGGATCTCCTCCTTTGTCATGTCCACAGCGCTGAACACAAAATCCACGCCGGCTGCAACCTTCTCCACCTCATTGACATTCATCACCACCAGTTTTTTTACATTCTCCGGCATGGGAGTCTGCATTTTCCAGCGGTCGCCTACGGCTTCCTCATATGTCTTTCCTGCCGATCTGGGGCTTGCAGCCACCGTCACCACCTCATACCAGGGATGCTCTGCCAGCAGGGAAATAAATCTCTGTCCAACCATTCCCGTTGCACCCAAAACGCCTACTCTCAATTTCTTTTTCATTTCCATAACCGTTTTCTCCTCACTCCCGGAACAAAGTCCGTTCAAAATTCGTACTTCCATATCCTACAACAGATCTTATGAAAAATCAAGTTTTATCCGTTCGTAAAATACATTTGTCTTTGTGGTGCGGACATTTGCTTCTATTTTTCTGTTCCGTATTCCGGGAAAATAGGAATCAGCTTCTGCTCAGCCACAGACACAAGACCCAGATCGGACATTTTTACATCCGGAATTACAGGAAGAGCCAGAGTGACAATCCGAAGCAGAGGATTTTCCATATCCGTAAGTCCCAGGCTCCTCTCCACTTCCTTCATGGCAGCTGCCTCCCTGGAAAGCTCCTGAGCCTCCAGCCTGGTCATAAGTCCTGCCACCTCCAGCCTCAGTGTATGAAGGACCTTTCCGTCCTTCACAGCCGTCATTCCGCCGCCGCATGCGATCAGCTCTCTGGCAGCCGCCAGGGCATCCTCAGGCCTGAAGTAAACAATAGTCAGGTTGTGGGAGTCGTGGGAAACCGTGGATGCCACCGCTCCCTCGCGAAGTCCGAAATTGCGCACAACACCCACTGCCCTGGTTCCCTTTCCGTGCCTGTTAATAACGGCCACAAAGGCTTCATTTTCTCCCAGGACTACCATTCCGTCCTTTACCTCATGCTCCTCCTGTACACATCTGGTAATGCTCAGAGTCTTTCCTGCATATTCCATAACGCTCACAAGAATTTTTCCGTTTTCACAGGGACATTTCAGGCAGAAATCGTCAAGATCCACTTCCCCTGCCTTCATGGAATTCTGCTTTTCTATCTCAAAGCTCTTCTCCTCAACAGGCGCGATCAGTCTGCCGTCCTCTGCCACCAGCTTTCCTCCGAAGAATACGGCCTTGGCCCACATACCCTCCAGATCGTCGAGAAGCACCATATCGGCCGTAAAGCCGGGGGCTACGGCGCCCAGATGGCGGATTCCTGTTTCCCGGGCCGTATTGATGGTTGCACTCTTGATCGCCAGAACCGGATCCATGCCGCAGCTGATGGCTTTTCTGACCACTGCGTTCATATGGCCTACGTGGAGGAGATCATCACTCTCTCTGTCATCGCTGCAGAGGGTCAGTGTGTCAAAGAACCGCTGATCCTTGATTCCGTCCCAGATAGCCTCCACATTTCTCGTGATGGAGCTTTCCCTGGCATCCACATACATGCCGTTTCTGAGCTTCTTTCTGGCCTCCGGCCCGGTTGTAGTTTCATGGCAGGTCCACGGTCCTCCGATCAGATAAGCGGAGAGCTGTCTTCCTGTCACAGACGGGGCATGTCCCTGCAGATACAGTCCGTTTTTCTCAGCGGCCTCAATAATATCCATCATCCGGTCGTCCCCGTACATCACTCCGTAAAAGTCCATGACCTCTGCCAGTCCCACCGCCCTCTCGAGACCGGCCAGAGCGTCGATATCCTCTGCAAAAAATTCAGCCCCGGCATTCTCACAGCCCGGCACTGCCGGCACACAGCTTGGGATGTCCACAAGCTGGCGCATGGGAAGATCGCTTCCCGCATCGTGCATGTAGACAACGCCCTCCCTTCCATAGACATTGGCTATCTCATGGGGATCGTGAATAATCGTCGTGGTTCCGTGGGGGATCACCGCCTTGGCAAAGTTGCGGGGCGTCATCATGGAACTCTCAATATGCATGTGGGAGTCGATCAGTCCCGGAATCAGATAACGCCCCTGCCCGTCATACACAGAGGCAGCCTTGTAAGGTCCTGAAAGCTCCTCATCCTCCACATGGGCGATAAATCCATCCTTTACATAGACAACTGCCGGATAAATCTCTCCTGTAAACACATTGACAAGGCGGCAGTTGCAGATCGCCAGATCTGCCTCCTCCATTCCCAGTGCAGTCCTCAGAAGCGCTTTTTTGTCCTTTGGTTCCAGTCGAATCATAGTTCCTCTCCTTTTCTCTTTATTGCCTTCCAGAAGTCTCCATTCAGGCAGTCTGGAAATTTACTGTGTCAAAATGATATAAAATATTCTAACGGTCTGTCTTTTCAGTGTCAAGAAAAGTGTCTGAACCTTTATCAAAAATTCTCTGACAGAGGGTTCTGTATCTGACAGAAAACAGCCAGCAGACCTCCCGGCCTGCTGGCTGTCCTGAATTCTTTCAAACTTTTGCTGTCTAAGCAGTTTCGTTTTGAATCATCAGTGCACAATAGCGTCGATTTCCTCTGCGGAAAGGCCTGCCGCCTCTGTTACCTCGATCTCGCCGGACTGAATCTTTCCAAGGATCTCCTGCACATTGTCCACGTTCTCCTGTCCAATGCTGTTTGTCAGATTATCATTGAATACGATGCCCACTGCGTCCTCAGCCAGTCCGTATGTCACATTCTCGCCAAACGGAACGCTGGACGGATCCTCTGCATATGCCTTGCAGATATTGAAGAGAGCATTGTCCAGTCTCTTCAGGCTGGAAGTGATAACTGCAGACTGAAGGTTGCTTCCCTCGAGAGCCTTGTACTGGTCGCTGTCCACACCGATTGCCATTACGCCGTCCTTCTCGGCAGCAGCCTCGATGACACCGTTTCCTGCACCGCCTGCTACCTGGAAAATAATGTCTGCGCCCTCGGAAATCTGTGCATTTGCCAGATCCTTTGCCTTTGCTGTATCCATGTAGTCACCTACATAGGCAGTCAGAATATTGATGTCTGGATCTACATACTTGGCACCCTCTGCGTATCCTACCAGGAAATTGCTGACTGTGGTGCTCTCAACGCCGCCTACAAAGCCAATGGTTTTGTCTGTGTTGGCTGCATTCTCACTGCTTGTATAGTAGGCTGCCACAGCGCCTGCCAGGAAACCGGACTGATTGGAGTCAAAGAGGACGCCCAGTGTGTTTGTCAGCTCTCCGCTTGAAAAGTCCAGATCCTGATCAAACAGGATAAATTTTGTGTCCGGATACTCTAACGGGATGGTCTCAAAGTTCTCCTTATTCTGGAAGCCTGTTCCCACGATGATGTCTGCTCCTGAGTCAGCGGCGTCATAGAAAGCTGCCTGCCACTTTGTAGTGTCATCTCCCATCTCCACTACATTGACCTCGTACTTGTCGCCTAACTCCTCCTGGACTCTCACAGAACCCTCATAGGCAGACTGCTGGAAGGAGAGGTCCGTCTTTCTGCCGATGCAGAGCGTCAGCTTAATCTTCTCTCCGTCCTGTCCCTCTGCAGCCTTGGAGCTGCTGTCTGCATCACTGCCGCCTCCGCATGCGGTCAGGGAAGCTGCCATGGCCGCTGTCAGAGTAACTGCTGCTGCTTTTTTCAGTAACTTTTTCATAATTTCCTCCTTTTTGGTTAGCTGGTTGTTCATCTATCATAATCCCTGCACCCGGCAGGTTTCTGATCCGCTCATGCTGTCCTCCCTGGGACACGCCTGCCAAAGGCAGAGCCCCGGGAAACAGTCCGGACTGCTACAGAGAGCTGTCCGCCTTCTTCTTCACCTTGTAGTAGAAGCTGAAGGCTACATAGAAAATGATGATGGATGCATATGGGATGATGGTAATCAGATATGGATCCACATTGTTGTTCTGCAGATAGATCGAAATGCCGCTTCCGAACCCGTAAAGGATCGAACTGACCATCCCCATCAGGGCATTTCCCGCTGCCATAGCGTTTGTGGCCAGAGCCACGTAGCCTCGTCCTGCCACCATATTTGCCGTAAAGCGGTTGACATAGCCCATGGAAAGGTACATTCCTCCCAGGGATGCCAGGATTCCGCTGATAAACATAGCCTGATAGCGCACACGCTCCACGTTAATTCCAACTGAGCGGGCAGCCTCGGCTGACTCGCCTACAGCCCGGATCCGGATTCCGAAGGCTGTCCTCTTTAACATGATAAACATGATGACAGCGATAAAAAATGCCAGATAGGTCAGACAGTTATGTCCTGACAGTATCTGTCCGAGCCCCGGAATGTCCTTAAGCACAGGAATATCCACTGCCGGAAACGCTGCTGAGGGCAGAGAATTGCTGGCATTTTTATCTCCTGTCAGAGAGTAAAGACAGAAGACAGAACCGCCGGTAGCTGCCAGGTTGAGGGCTACACCCGTGATAACCTGATTTGCCTTCAGATGCTGGATAAAGTAGGCCAGCAGCATTGTGTACAGAGTTCCTGACGCAAGGCCGGCCACAGCTCCCACAAACAGGCTACCCGTAAATCCGCTTCCCAGAACGCCGCAGAGCGCGGAAATGGTCATGGTTCCCTCCAGTCCCAGGTTTAACAGGCCGGAGCGGCTGGCGATCAGCGCAGCCATGGTAGCCAGCAGAACCGGAGTCGTACAGCGAAGAACCGTAAACCAGAAATCAAGATTCGCCAAAAATTCCATGTCTTCTCCTCCTTAGTTTGCCCCTGCGGCCTCTGTGTCAACCGCCTGGTTCTGCAGTGCCTCTCTCTCTTCCTTGCGCTTCTTCATCCGGTACATGAACCGCTCGGATGCAATCAGCATGATGATAATTCCCTGAATGATCGACACAATCTCAGAGTCCACATCACCGCCTCTTGACATAACAAGAGCGCCGCTTCGGATATAAGAAATAAAGAAGGCAGACACCGGAATCATAAGAGGCCTGGTTCCTGCAAGCAGGTTGATCAGGATTCCATCCCATACATAAGTCT
>ULXG01011287.1_pt1 | contig 12895 bp, 12 predicted proteins | sample 1961141 | NCBI WGS metagenome assembly ULXG01 (sample SAMEA4835834, study PRJEB28245) | human gut metagenome | biome: gut microbiome; material: fecal sample | place: Denmark | collected 2008 | reverse complement strand
AATGAAACGGTTTACAGCTATTTGGAAAAGCTGGAAAAAGCATATTTGCTTCACCGCTGCTCAAGGTATGATCTGAAGGGAAAGGAAATTCTAAAAACGCAGGAGAAATTTTACCTTGCCGATGTTGCTTTGCGATACAGCGTTCTCGGCTATAACACAGACAGCGTAGCTTCCAGTCTTGAAAATATTGTGTACCTGGAACTTTGCCGACGGGGATACACGGTCTATGTGGGGAAAGCTGGTGATGGTGAGATTGGTTTTGTTGCCGTAAGGCAGAACGAGAAAATCTATGTCCAGGTCACGCAGGAGCTGAAGTCTATGAAAACAGAAAAGCGTGAATATGACCGTCTGCTTGAAATACACGACAACTATCCTAAATATGTTCTCACAACCGACGAATTTGCCGGGGGGAATTACGAAGGAATCAAGACCATGCACATAGCAGACTTCCTGCTCAGTTCTGAATATTAAATATTATCCAGAAATATAAAGAAATCTAAATGAAATGTCCGCTTGTTTATGAGGCGGGCATTTTCCATATTTCTTATTCCTGTTGTTCCGATGAAACAGAAAATCTGTTATTCACCGGACAGGCAATGTCTGGGATACAGGGCTGGAAAACTATAGATTTAATTGATGTTCCAGGCAGCTTTAGCAGAAGAGCAGGATATTTTGGGACATTCGGGAAACGGAACGATAAGAGACGCTGCCGGCGCATATCCGCTCTGCTCTGGTCATGAAGCGAGAGACAAGGAGATACAGGAACAATACGAAGAAAAGACACGAGACATCGTGAAAGGATGAGATGAATTATGGCCAGATATGATGTAATGGTAGAAAAGAACCGGGAAAAGAGTATGGAAAAAGAAAAGCTGACAATCACGCTTATCCGAAATCTTGAGGAGGGGGAATCAATAACCATCTGTGACTTGGTCTGAAAAACCGGCTTTTTCAGAAGGTTTTTCTACAGCAATGAAAGAGTGAGGGAGATCTGGAGCGTGTATTAGAGAAGTAGCGGATAGTAACGTATCGCAATCCAAGAAGATTGATTTTTGCTCGGGCCATGGAATGGAAGATATTTCTTTTGGGACGGCAGGTGGAGAGATTGCAGGAAGAGATTGAGAAATTGAAACGAATGTGTAAAATATAAGAGGGTGATAAGAATGGGGGTAATTCCATTTTTACTACCCTCTTTTTATGTAGGGTAGTGTCAAAACTACCTTCTTTTTTTATTGTAAAAGTTACGCTTTACCTTGATTTTTCGGAGGTTTGCAAATAAAAAGAGCATTGACCTCCCTTTTCTGGTATAATGTCAATCGCCAAACCAACCTTATACAAAAGGAGCCAACGCTCATGGACATTATACTTTATCTTCTCACCATTATTCAATACCTTTATCAGTTGAATTGCTGGTTATTAAATTTTATCTGCAGATACATCCCTCTCAAGCAGTGGGCGTTTGATGACTCCCATTCCCCAAAATACCAGAAGTACAAGATTGATGAACTTCCTTTGATTACGGATTTCTGTCAGGACTGGACCTATAAGGAGCTGATTCCTTACTTCCATAAGCGTTACGGCAAGAAGATCCGCCCCATCAAACGTCAGTCCGAATGTGACATCCCGGAAGAATGTTCCTGTCCCCGTTGTCAGGCTCCAAAACCCTATCTTTACAAGAACAACGGTTCCAAAGGACAGCTTTCCTGCAAAGTCTGTGACGCGAAGTTCTCTCAGCAGGATAACCGCTTTTCTGCCATAAAACTTCGCTGTCCCCACTGCGGGAATACTCTTGTCCCAAAGAAAGACCGGAAGTTCTTTGTCCTGCATAAGTGCGTAAACCCAAAATGCCCTTACTATCTCCATAACCTTAAAAAAGTGGAGCCAGAACATCTCAATGAGGCTTACGGGAAAAATAAATACAAGCTCCATTACATCTACCGTGAATTCACTGTAGATTTCTTTCGCATGGATTTAAACTCCCTTCCGAAAAATGCTTCTTCCCTGAAGTTCAGCCGGCATAACGCCCATGTCATGGGGCTCTGTCTGACTCTCCATGTAAATCTTGGTCTCTCCCTGCGCAAGACTTCTCAGGCTCTCAAAGATCTTTACAACATCCGGATCTCCCACCAGCAGGTCGCCAATTATGCCCGGACTGCCGCCCTCGTCATCAAGCCTTTCGTTGACAACTATGAGTATAAGACCGGAACCACCTTTATCGCCGATGAAACCTATATCAAAGTCCGCGGGATCAAAGGATACATCTGGTTCATCATGGATGCGGTATCCCGCTCCATTCTTGGCTATCAGGTCTCTGACAACCGCGGGGTAGGTCCCTGCATCCTTGCTATGCGCATGGCTTTCCGTAAGTTGAAGCAGCTTCCGGAAAACTTCCGCTTTATCGCCGATGGCTACAGCGCCTATCCGCTTGCGGCTCAGCAGTTCTTCCACCAATTCGGTGAGAATTTCCGCTTTGATATCACTCAGGTCATCGGGCTCACGAACGAGGACGAAGTCTCCAAAGAGTTCCGCCCTTTCAAACAGATGATCGAGCGTCTCAACCGTACGTTCAAAGCCTCCTACCGCATAACATGCGGCTATGACAACTATGAGGGTGCCAGCTACAATGTCGCCCTCTGGGTCGCTTATTATAACTTTCTCAGACCGCATCAGCACAACCACTACCGTGTTCTCAATAGAGCAGAGCATCTGGAAAATGTCGACAACATGCCGGGCAAGTGGCAGCTGCTTATCTTTCTCGGGCAACAGACCATCCTGCAGATGCAGAAGTCTCAAGCAGAAGAATAAGTCTGTTCCCAGATTCAGAGCCGGAGATAACAACTCAGCCATCCCGGAGGGATTTACCCTTGATGGCACGCAAAAACAATGCTACAATGCTGTGATCCAGACGGAGAAACCAGCCTGTTCCTGAGTTCTTCGCCGTCGATAAGGCACTCAGAGCATTGCTTTTGTGTGCTGTCAAGGGTGGCGTAAGCTGCCATCAAACATCATATCTGCAATTTTCAAGGTTCAATCTGAGCCTATTTCTTAGACTTCATTTTTTCATAACTCATTTGACACTACCTTATGTAGAAATAGAAATAAAGTAATTATTTAGTCATAAGTATCTAGTCCAGCATCTGCTAGAGAATATTTTTCAATTAGTGTTTTGAGTTCTTTTAAAAATTTTTCTTTTACTGCTTTGCTTTTAGGCGCCAGTTCTTCTATGTTGAGAGACATAAAAGCAAATGCAAAACCAAGATCAGACTCTAGGTTGGCCTTGATTTGTTGGATGCGTTTTGGGCCATAATCATTTTCTTTTGTTAGATTTGTAACAAGCTTCAAGGTTGAGGTAATAAATTGAAGTGCTTCAGATGCTTCAACAGGTAATCCGCCAAATAAATTATCCATGTTTTCATCATTAAAGGCGATGTAATTAGGACGAACATAATGAATTATATTATTGATTTGCAATTTGCTGTTGGCCAAGGTGGCGGCATCATCTTCATTACCTAATCGATAGAGTGAGTATAATATCGCTTTGCCTATTACAAAATGAATGGTGGTTATTTTCCCGGCAAGAAGATTTTCAATATAAGAACGCGGGATATCTAATTTTATGATATAGTTTTTTTCGTTGTTGCTATTGCCGGAAACAATCCATTCATTTTTGGGAGCAGTTTCGAAATCTATATTATTTTGGATATCTTCATTTGCATTAATTTTGTTTACTAATTGTTCGATGCTTATATCATGGCTTTCCAAATAATTATTAATATCGGAGATTAATTGGGGAGAAACAGTGTGGTCAATTAGCAGATCATCAATATTAATTATAGTTATTTGGGTTTCGGATGAATATTCTCGAAAATCACGACTAAGTTTGGAAAGAAACATAGAAAGTCCATTTTCTGTTTTAGTAATATAGTTGCATAGTTTTAAGAAAAACTCTCCATCAATCTTTTTTATTTCTCCTTTTTCTAATTTGGTGATGTAACTAGAGGATTTGGAAAATTCTTCAACGATAGATGTAGCGGTTACTTCGTTTTCTATTCTAAAGCTTTTTAAAGCCATACCCAGTTCGGGTGTTATTTGAACTGTTTTTAAAGAAAAAAAGTCACTCATATGTGTCCCTCCTATAGATGCTTATATTATATCACAAAAATAGTAAAAGTCAAATATTACCGAAATAAAATACAAATTAAAAAAATAACAGAAAATATTTTCGAAGTGTCTTGACAAATAAAAAAGACAGGAATATACTATTATTAGCGCTTTGACGAAATGAGTGCTAGAGCTGGAAAAAGAAAAACCGATAGCTATTCATACATTCGCTACCGGTTCAATCTTGATTACATGTTATATATAATCTTTAGGCAAACATATTATAACATGGGTTGGACAGGTTGACAATTCGGAACGTTTGTTTGAAAACATCGGTCTTCTTTGAGCTGCAAAAATAATTCAAAGGAGGCTTTTTATATGAAAGTAAGAGCATTGAGCCATTATGATGGCGACAAGGATACTAGATTCGGAGATTGCATTCTGGGATTTAGTGGGAGCAAACTGATGATTTATGATTGTGGGCATGAAAGACATGCTGATGAGGTGAAAGAATTCCTGAAAAAGAATACAGGAATATCAGATGTTTCGATTGTAGTATCCCACGATGATTCGGACCATTCCGATGGAGTGGTAAAATTAATGGAACATTTGAATGAGGGAAACTGGACAGTAACTCTCTATACTCATTTGTATTTAAAAGATGTAGATGAAATCCACAAGATGTTGGATGATGGAAGAAGAAAAAAAAATAAAACGTGCGAACATATTCTTGAGGTATTTGAGAATATTGCGAAGATTGTTACTACAGCAGAAGAGTATGGGTATACCGTTAAAAGTGCGCTTCCGGATACAGATGTAGGATTAGGACAGGTTGTTGGGCCGACAAAAGAGGAGTTTATTCCGGTGGTTGCTAAGGCTATCGAAGAGGATGGTCAAGGAACTATTGACGGGGAAACGGTTATGAATGCTGCCAGCATTCAAGTGAAATGCACTTTGGATGATGGAATGGAAGTGTTACTTTGTGGTGATGCAACACCTAAGTACATACATGATATCGAAAGTTATGATATCATCCAACTTCCCCATCATGGTCAGCTTGATGATGCACAAATGATTTTCGACAGTTTGGAGGATCCTTATTGTAAGGAGTTTTTGATCTCAGATAATACCGGTTCTGGATACAATAGTGGTGGTTCAGACAAACTGGTAAAAAAGATGAAGCAAGAAAAGTTTACACCGGCGCACAATACAAAAGAGGGCATTGTTGAGCTTCCTAAGGAAAAAGTGAGTCGTGGTGTTGGTCACAAGAACACTGCGGGGGTAAGACTGGGTGGTTTGGATTGTAGGTGCTGACATTGATAAGAATGTGGCAGAAAGAAGAGCACGCCTGCAATATATCAAAGAAGTATCTGGGGATAAGTATATTTCGTGGGAGAAGAAGCTAGGTCTGTCATCCAAGGGGCTTTTTGAATATTATCAATGTATTACTAGAGATGGGATAAATGGAACTTATATCACGGCGCATAATTACATTGTTGTAGCGTTATGTGAACTTCCGTGCGTAGCGCAAGGCGTTTTCGTGGTGGCCAACACATGCAAACTAGTGGTGGATTTAGATAAGAAACTTTTGCAACAGATGCAGAGCTTTAATGGCTCTGCACAGTTGTATTATGCGAAACAGGAACGGGAAGTAATAGCTGGACGAGAGTATGATTCAAATGTGATTCGTGATATTGGGGTTTTTGGATTTAAGACATCAAAATCTGAAAGAATATTATATCGAAACCGAGAAAAGGATTTTATGGAGGCTATACGGATTGCGTTTGATCGTGTAATAGTTTAAAGGGGAGACAAATGAAGAGAGTTTTTGATGATTTTACCATGATGGCAGAAGTGGCGCCGGCAATTATAATGGTGTTACCAATATTGGTATTAGCATTATGTCATGGGGCGTTGTCTGGAGAATGGACGGAGGCTAGCATAGAATTTGTAATTGCAGCAGCGCTTCTTTATTTTTTAGCAAGAGTTGTTAGAGAATGGGGAAAATCTTATCAAGAAAAAATGTATAAAAGACTGAAAGGTATGCCGACAACTATTGTAATGCGATTTTCTGATGATAGAATTGACGAAATGTCTAAAACGAAATATCATAAATGGTTTAATGATAAAGGCGAGCAATACCAATTACCAATGTCATTAGATGAAGAAGAACAGGATACCTTGAGTGATAGTAAATACATCAATGCGGTGAAGGATTTACGTGTATACGCTAATTCCAATCGTAATGACTACCCAAGAGTATATCAAGAATTGAAAAAATATAATTACTGGAGAAACCTATATGGTTGTAAAAAGATTGCGGTTGTGATGTATGTGGTATTAATTATTAAGGAATTTTTTAGTATTGAAGAATTTCAGCTAGAAGAAGTATTTTTGAATCCGTTACCGAAATATAGCATATTTTGGGGACTGATTATTTGGACTATGATATATTGTATATTTGTGACAAAAAAAATTGTGGAAAGAAATGCCTTTGATTATGCAATTACATTGGTTGAAACGGTTTGCGGTACTGATGCAATGCAATAGTAATTTATACGAATTAAAGTGACTGAAAAAGGGGCTGTCGCACTAAGATGTGAACTGCTCTCTGTCAAGTAGACAGATGAAAAACAAAAAGTTTTTGTATCTCCAACCGTAATTGTACAGTTGGAGATATTTTTATGTGGTTTTTGTTTGCAGATAGTGTCTATACTGTAGAGGTGTCATACAATTAAAACGTTTTTAATTTCGTGGACTAGCATGATAATCCATGTAGTCAATTACTGCTTGTTCTGATTCCTTATAGGAATGAAATGACTTTAAGTAATATATTTTAGATTTTAGCATGTGACTGCATATGGTTGCAAGGGGCTGAAGGAAACTACTGCTGATATTGACAGATTGACCACAGGTTTGCAATTTGTAATGAAAGAAGTAAATACACAGATTTAAAATACACCCCCAGCCCCAACGGAAGTGCGTGGAAAACTTCTGAAATTAGACTTACTTATTCAATATGGAGTTGCTACTTTTCAATCTGCCTTGAGAAAGAGCGGCGGGAAGGAAGAGAATGATGTCTATGAACATGGAGCTGAATTGCCACAGAAAAATTAGTCATTTAACACGTAATGTAGCAACTTAATACGTGATATTTTCATTTAACACGTATTATGTGATAATTTCATTTTTATAGAATGCTGGATTTAGCAAAATTATAACATATTTAATACGTATTAAATAATGTGTCTAACAAGAATAAAGCAGAAGAGTCATGGTGAAAGATTTGTTTTTCTCATGAACAGAACGATTCTCACCGATGGAGTTTTTGTCTTAATCTCCATCCGTAAACTGGAAGCTTATTTTTCGCCAGAAAAACCATTTTATATCTAAAAATGTCACCTTCATTTTGACTAAAAAGAAAGTGACATTTCCAGTAAAACAAAGAGTGCATTTTGTCAGGAACTTTTTGAATTATAAAATATTAAGAAACAGGCATATTTAGTGGATTTTTCTAAAATTTAAGAAAGTGGATTTTGAACGAAGTAATTGGTCAACGATTCAACTTTCATTGCTTCCAACAACCTTTTTTTGAAATATTAGAGGGAGACTCAAATGAGATATTTGTCAATAATAAAAAAGCGAAGGGAAACAGAAAAAATCTTTTAACAGTTATCTCATTCCCCTGAGCACCTTCAGGAAAACCGCATTGACAAGCGAGAGTAAACTGGATACTTCTCCACACAATAATCTCTTTCCCTTGAGCATATCAGAAAAACTTCTCTCCAAAAGCGAAGGGAAACAGGAATTATCTATTCTCTGTACAACTCCTTCCCCTGAGCATATCCAGATAATCTCCTTTCTGCCAGCGAAAGGAAACAGATTCTTCTCCACGCAGTAATTTCTTTCCTTTGAGCTTCTCATAAATTTCATTTCAGCATGCAAAAGGATACAGTGGGATTGTCTTCGCAGTATTCCACATACCCTTGAGCTTTCTCAGCAACCTCATTTCTACGCGCGAAAGGAAATAGAATACTCTTCTATACAGTAAGCTCCTTCCCTTGAACTCTATCAGAAAACTCATTCCACGTAAGTGAAAGGAAACAAGGATAAACAGGAATAAACTGCGTATACCCATGTGCTATTCAGATATCTTCAGAGACTTCTGTTCCGATGCGAGAGGATATAGTGGTCTTGCCCTCACAGTATCTCACATACCCTTGAGCTCTTCATAAACCTCATTTCCACAAGCGAAAGGAAACAGGACACTCTTCCATACAGTAAGTTCCTTCCCTTGAGCACCTTCAGAAACCGTCTTCCCACAGGCGAAGGGATATAGAAATCATCTATCCACCATATATCTCATACCCCTGAGCACGTTCTGTAAGATGATACTCACAGACGAGGGGATTCCATATTCACCTATCTGCGAAAATCTTCTTCCCCCGAGTACATCAAAAAACTCCTCTTCACAGCCTATGCCCCCTCCCATACAGACATCCTCTTATTCCCTGGATAATAGTAAATTCCTTCCCCGAGAAACAGGGACAGATATCCACGGTAATATTCTCCGAGGGATACAGTGAAGACACGGGACGGACCAGAAAATCAAAGATAGGGAACGTTGAGAGAACAGAGAAATACCGGGAAATAACCAGATGTGTTTTAGGAGTACCGAGGTGTACTGAGAATTGCCGCGATTCTACAGTGTACTTTAAGAAAATACTATACTCCGTAATCTCAAGGATACAGACTGATAAAAAATGCAGTAGACAGGATTATCCCGCACGACAGTTATCCCATTTCAACAGTAAGCTAATGTGCGGAATTGCTCCCATTCCTGTATCACAGTAATAGCCCCCACAAAATATACAGTATTCTTCTTACAGCGCATCTGGTCACCCCTGCTCACAGGAAAACTCCTGCGCGTCCTTGAGGAATAAAAAGAATCGCAATCCTCCTGCAGATATATACACTTTCCATTGCCTTCCAGGAACCTCCTGAATCCAGGTGATTACTCAGGAATGCTCTTATCTCACGCTCCGTAATCCGCAATCTTCAGGAATCTGATGCGTGGAAAACTGCTCCCATACACAAAAGGGAACCCCTGCATCCAGGGAAAGATATACCCCCATATTGTATTTCGGGAATATCAGATAATCACAAAAAAGAGATGGATAGAAACAGGCATGTAAATGCGAAGCCTGAAGCATCCCCCATAAAAACTGATTAAATATATTCGTGCCGCTTTGGAAACTCCAGGAAGAAGAACACTGAGCCCTGTGAGAGCCTTTTGAAACAAACAGATATTCCGTTGGATTTTGAAAAGGAGCGAAGCTTGAAAGCATACCCCACATAAATCGATTGTAAGCAATATTTGTATCAGCTCCCGCACAAACGGAATTGATAGAAAAAGACAGGAAAGAGAGAAAATGGGTTAAACAGAAGTAATAAGGGAATATCGGGAGGTGCAAAGAAAATGGAGAAAGTTATCAGTATTACGGGGAAAGAATACGCCTACAGAGATGAAGAGCCGATAAAAGGGAGGAATACTGCTCCCTGTGAGGAGAGAAATTTCCCAGATAACGAAATGGGAGAAGATGAAGAAATTAGTTTTTTGAAAGAACTCCTGGAACAGGAAGAGAGTATCCAGAAAGAGTGTATGGTTTCACAAAAGATAACGCAGAAACACAGGAAATGTTCAGTTTCTGCACCACATTATGAGGTAAGTGGAATATCCATGCAGGCACTTGAAAGATTTGCAGAGCAGGTTGGAGAGAAGGAGAAAGAGCTGCTTGCAATTCTTGCCATCTATGCGGTAACGGAGTACGAGGAGGGAGAACTGAGCGTTATCCTGGACCTTCTTTCCAGGGGAGAGACTGAGATATCAGATACACTCCTGTGTCTTTCTGACTACCACCCCGCCAAAAAGAGATACCTCAGGTACATTACGGCGGGAGGAACACTCGCACAGGAGATAGATGTACAGGCAGAAAAACTCTTTGACAGATTATGCTTTATCCCTGTGGAAAAGCTGGCTGAAATTTTAAGAAAAATCCGTTCATCAGAAGATAAGGGAGGGGATTAAATGTATGTCTATCGGTTAACGGATCAAAAAGATAACCGTGTGAAATATATCTGGATTACAGAAAATCTGGAGACAGGACTGTGGAGGAAAGCAAGAAATACAGCCTGGATGCTTGCGACAGAGTGGGTGGTAGATTACCTGACTGTAGCTGACCGGCCCAGTGCAAACAGAATCTTGTCAGACCTGCTGATATATTATACTCCTGAACATAATGACACCAGTGCAAAAGAGGTGCCTGAAGGTGAAAAAGAGGAGATTGCGGAATGGGTAAAAGGACTTAAGTGGAGCCGGTATGGAGAGATGGATTTCACGTATAATCCTCCCGGAGAGAAAGAGGTTCTTCGCCGGATTGGCAACGCGGAAACGAATATTCTTCTGCTGGCCGCAATGAGTTCCGGGATGGTCAGCAGAGAAGCTGCATTATCTATCTGTGGAAGTCAAACACGTTACACCAATGTACTGTCAGTACTGGGTAAGCAAAAAGAAGTAGAAACCGTATATGGTGAATCTCCTCGTATGCTCCACATTCTATCCAAAGGCTGCGAGAAGATTGAAATACTGGCGCCTGGGACAGTAGAAGCCCAGAAGGCGAACCGAATGTCGAAAAGTACGGCGCAGAGAAAATATGATGTGTCCATGACACTTTATCTGCTCCAGATTGCAGGAGGACAGATTATCCCGGTACGAAAAGCCCCGCTTGTGTCGGAGGAACGGATTCTTGAGCCGGCTGTTCGTGATGGGGAGCTCCTGGTGTATGGGCCTTTGGAATTCAAAAAGCTGCATCCTGGGGAGATGCAGGGCTCCCGCATGTCTGCACTTGCCATGAGTCAAAGCAGAATCTTTATTTTTTACTACATGGGTGACCGGAACATCCGATACCAGGAGGCTGTGGAAAGAAGGGTATGTACATTACTCAGAAACACATACCGGGAAAGAGAGATTATGCCGGTGGTCATCGGGAAGCCAGAGATGCTGGATGAGATTTTAAATAATCAGTCACGGAAAGAAAAGGCGATAGGCGCTCAGAGTATTTCTGCAATCACCCCGGACATGAATATGTGGTTTATACCGGAAAACGGCTTTGTAGATACAGCCGTGGGAATCCGGCTTCTGACATTTGGCGACCGGGAAAAGATTAAACGGCTGGTTGAGCATGTGAAAGAGAAAAGCGGGCTGCCTGTCATAAATATGCTGCAGATCCATTTATCCAGTGTGCTGCGGCTTTCCATGGAATCAAAGGCAGCGGCAGTCCTTTGCCGGCAGCAGATGGAGGAATATGTAAAAAACCTCTGCCCTGCGGCGGTGGTGTTCCCGGTAAAAGAGGAGAAGCTCCCTTCGCTGCTGCTTCCGTGCCGCTGACACGTTTTATACGTATAAAATTAAGATTTCGTGGTGCCTGCAATGCCATTTGCGGGCGCCGTTATTTGTTTACAAATGTTTTTTTGACATATTTCAGCCGTAAACACTAGAAACCCCGGGAAGGAGAAAAGAAATGGGTAAGGAAAAGACAAAGAAGGCGGCAGCAATGCCAATGGTGAACATCGGGTTTATCAATAACACGAAGATTGCGAATCGGTTGTCAGATACAAGGTATCCGATACTGGTCAACGGGAAAGAGACTAACTTTGAAGTGATTCCGGAAGTTTATACTTCTCTGAGACTGTCTTTGGACGATGACAACCTGGTTTTGAGCTCAAACAATATCACAGGCTATGATATGGCGGTTATGGATGCGGTTTGCACCCTGTATGAGCACGGCTGTACGATTTTCACCTCAGGCATGCTGCTGCGGATGATGACAGGAAAAGACAGCGGGCAGACAGTGAATGAAAAATCCGTCAGGGATATTACAGACAGCCTGAATAAATTAATGCGTATTGTAGCAATGGTTGACATGTCCAGAGAGTATGTAGAGCGGAATCTGCTCCCACCGGACAGCACAGTTAAAAAGCAGGGCCACCTTCTCCAAATGAACTGTATTCAGGTGATGATCCCGTATCATAAAGGAGTTTTTTCGGGTATGAGCTTCTGGATGAGCCCATTCTCTATACCTACGCCAAGGAGATACAGCAGGTTTTGTGCTACCCGGTCAAATTGCTTGAGGTAGAAAAGTTCAACACAAAAGAGACAATCTTAATCAAGAGATATCTGCTGGTCCGGATTGAAACCATGAAAAATGCCAGGAACAATGTGTCGGCCAAAAAGATAATTTACGACAGGATAGATAAAAAAATAGGGGAAAGGTCAAGAATGTTTGCTTATCTTGGATATTCAGAAGAAAATTATTCAAACTGGCGGAAGAAAAGAGGAACGATTCACAATACGGTATGCGCAATCGTGGATTCATTTATCGAGAACGCATATATTTTAAATTACCGGATAATCAAAGGAGAAAAGGGGAAAACAGAAGGAGTAGAAATCATTCTTTAGACGGTTTTGAGGGCAAGCCGCCCATAAATGGGTACGCTATGCCGCTAAACGCTTCGCAAAATTGTACAAATGACCAGAGGGATGAAATAAACATGAATAAAGAAGCTGTTTTCGTAAAAATTGACTGAAATCGGATCAAAACAGGAGTGAACAGCCGGCCTAAAATGGGTACACAGGCAAGACTAAAATGGGTACGGAGGATGCTTTCGGCATGCTTTTTAATGAGGAAAATAATGTATATATAATACATAAAATGGACACAAAAAATGTCCAGCC
>ULXG01045691.1_pt1 | contig 12918 bp, 13 predicted proteins | sample 1961141 | NCBI WGS metagenome assembly ULXG01 (sample SAMEA4835834, study PRJEB28245) | human gut metagenome | biome: gut microbiome; material: fecal sample | place: Denmark | collected 2008 | reverse complement strand
CTTTGTTAGTTTCTCTACCTGCCGTTTTAATTCCCGGAAGAGTCGATTGTCTTTCCGAATCTGGCGGTTGATCTCACAGCGGTCGGAAATCAATCCTTTCTTCTCCATATCTCTTGCATGGTATCCCTCATGGATGGTAGGCTGTTCATCACGTCCCTGATCAGCAAAACTACGGTGATCTATCCGGGTGTCGATCTGATGTTCCTGTAAAGTATGGTTGACTGCGTCTGCCCATGCTTTCCGCCATTCTCGAAGCTGTGCTTCGCTGTTCCACTGTTCTGAAACAGGATTCTGTCTGCCGAAACGGGTGCTTTTCGGATGTTTGTCTGCTCGGATATAACCATGTTCCTGGGCTGCTGAAGGTGCCATATATACCTTTTTTTTCCCGACTTTATAAGGATATTGCTTTTCCCACCCCTTTGTCTGAGCATCTTTAAATTCGGAGGCAGTAAAGCCTTTTTCTTCCCCATTCCTGATGCAGAGGTATTCTTTCTGTGTTTTATACTGCCAGGTTCCGTCAGTTTCCAGCGGGCGGACGGTTAGCAGGATATGGGCGTGGGGATTATGACCGTCTGTGTCGTGGATCGCAAAGTCAGCACACATTCCCATATCGACAAAATTATTTTGGATGAAATCACGGAGTAATGAGATTTGTGCCTTCCTTGGCAGTTCAATGGGAAGTGCTACAACAAATTCTCTGGCAAGCCTGCTGTCTTTGGTTTTCTCGGCTCGTTCCACGGCATTCCAGAGCTGCTCCCGATCTTTCCATTCTGGTGAAGCCTTTGGAGGGAGAAGGACTTCCTGAAAAATAAGTCCCTGTTTCCGGGTATAATCATGCTGGACACCATCGTAATCATTATACATGCGACTGCAACTAAGATAGGCAGAAGCAGCAACGGCGGAACGGCCTGCGCCACGGCTGACCACTTTTGCCGACATATGGTAAATTGCGATAACGATCATCTCCTTCCTGTGAATATCGCTGTACTATAAAGGAGCATGGTTGTTTCCATGTTTTTCTACAGAAAAGCTGCCGGTGGCAGGTTTTCTCAGACAGCCATCTCCGGCTGGAGGATCCTGCCGGAAAATTTGCCGGTGTTCTTCCGGCAGGTGTATCCGCCGGAGTCTGGCGGATGGATGGCTGCATAGCCGGTGCTGCCTGCCAGCAGCGGATAGCCCTCGGCAGAGCGCACGAGCCCGACCAGCGGGAGGGATACCACCGCTTCACGGGGACCCCGCAAAGCCTGCTTTGTGGGGAGAGGAGGAGCAAGGTAGCGTCCGTAGTTTCCGCCGGAGGCGAAAACGGAGGAAAGCGGACTTTGCGACGACGAAGTGGTGAGTAAGTGCGCCCTTCGGGAATAAAAACATGCAGAGCTATTGCTGCTTAAGAATGTTTCTGTAAATGGAGCAGAAGAAAATGCCGAAGCTCCTCCGTTGTCATCTCCCGGACTTCCGGTACAACACGTTCCAGTTCCGCTCCTTCCAGGATCAGACGCCTTGTCCGGGCGCTCCGCTCTTTTTTCCGGTCTCTGGCCTGGGCAGCCTCCATCCGGTGTTTTGCCTGCAGTAACTGCTTTTTTGTTTCTTCTGTTGATAATTTTTCCATAAAAGTTCCTTTCCGGTATCTGTCCGGTACCGGCTGTGCCGTGTTCCGGTACTGATACCTGTGTGCGTGTGAGGTCTTGATCTGACCGGTATGGTTTTCCTGTTCTTCTGGTATGCTATTTCCTGTCCACGGTGTCAGATTGGAACAGTTTCCGTACTGCTTTCAGGTTAGAAGCGGCATTCATCTCCCGTATATTCTGACGGCTGATCTTCACGGGAATACAGCGCTCCAGTATGCGGTCATAAATTCTGGCGTGTGCCAGATCCTGCGGTTTTTTTCAGCTCTTCCAGAGTCAGATTTGTTGTGATGATTATGGGTTTCCTGCTCCGGTAACGGCTGTCGATGACACTGAATACCTGCTCCAGGGCAAACTCAGAACTGCGTTCTACGCCAAGGTCATCGATGATCAGCAGGCTGTATTGATTGAAGCTTTCAATGAACCGGTTCCAGTCATCGGAGTACATCCCGGTCAAGGTGTTCAGGATGCGGGCAAAATTGGTCATCAGAACCGGCACGCCCTGTTCCAACAGTGCGTTAGCGATACATCCGGCAAAAAAGGATTTCCCTGTTCCTACATCTCCCCAGAGCAGAAGCCCCAGAGACTTTTCTTTCATCTCCTTCCAGTGGGCGACATACTCATGTGCTTTCCGGATTTCCGGATTATAGCCTTTGTCATTGGAAAAGTTATAATCCTGCAGCGCTTTGTCCTGCAGGCCGCTGGCTTTGAGCCGTGAGATATGCTCCAGGAATTCCCGCTGTTTCCGTTCTTTCTCCTGCTGTTCGTATGCGTCCTGCTGACAGCGGCACCGTATGGCCGGACGGAATTCTTTCCCGCCAAGCTGGACTCTGCACTGCCGCGGCGTATGGCATTTGGAACAGTAAATGAGCCCGTCCGCTTCGTTTAAATATTCGTCCTCTTTTAAGGTCATAGGCTTTCCTCCTCCTTGCATTCATATTTCCGGTCGGAACCGGGGCCGTAAGGAATGCGGTTTCCCCGATCCCATCGGTTTCTCTCTTGATATTTGTTCTTCTTATTTTTACTACCGGACAGATTCCTGTCTTTCTGACAGACAAGATCCTGTCTCTCTGACAGACAGTTTTCTGTCTCCCTGATGGACAGTTTTCTGTCTGTGGACGGCAGGGCATCCGGATACTTTACATAGATGCGGTTAGGACGTCCGATCCCCTGACGCTTTCGATAAATGAGCTGTTTTTCTTCCAGTGCTTTCAGCGCCGTTTTGATGGTCATTTCGCTCTTATGCATGGCGTCTGCCAGAGAGGGTATGGTGAAGAAGAGGTATACATGGCCATTTTCATCCGTCCATCTGTCATTCTTCTGTGACAGCCTTGCCCGGTCGAGCAGGATCATGTAAAGGATCTTTGCTGTCTCATTCAGATCATCTATTTCCAGTAAAAATTTTGGGAATACCAGATAGTTCAGGATCTGGCTGCCCGGCGTGAGAAACTGTGTCATGTGCTTCCTCCCCTCATATGACAGGTTCAGGGACTACTCGCCCAGAAAATCCCAGTCCACATCGGCGTCAGGGTCAGTCGCCGGAGATTCTGCAGGGGGAACGGCTGCATTGGACTTTGACAGCCCGGCCATGCAGCCGGCCAGAAAGGCTGGAAGTGCTTTTTCCATAGACTTCTCCACCGCAGAGACGATCTGCTGTACAAACTGTTCTTCCCGCTCCCGAGTTTCCAGATAGGGATCTTCCCGGCTTTTGTAATAGCGGTCAAAGTAATCTACCAGAGCGGCGGCGATCACCTGACTGTAGGATTTGAATTCCTGCCTGTCCATAGTCTGGAGATACTGCCATGCCTGGGCAGGGATCTCCTTGTCCAGGTTAAACCGGACATTGGTGCTTCGGATTCTGTCTGTCATGGGCGCTCCTTCCTGCGGAGAGCGGCAAGCGCAAGAGCTTCATATCCTTTTGCCGTGGCACAGATATCATCAATGATCGTTACCCGGCTTTCCTCATACCGCCCGAAGTTTCGGATCAGACAGCCACCGCCGCCCACAATATACAGCCGCATGAGATCCGGATTGTATTCATACCGGCGCAGGGTGGTAAAAATATCTGCCACATACTGCCTTGCCGCAGAGGTGATACAGTCCAGATAAGGTTTCCCGATATCAGCAGTACCGTGGCGGAATACCTGTTCAATCGTTGCTTCATTGATCCTGACACCGAAGGTATCCATGACTGCATTTCGTGCTGCGGTCATGCACTGGCTGACACCGAACTTTTCTGTCCAGCAACGGCTCTCCACGGCCTTTTTGTTGTTGATATACAAAATGTTCATAGTACCGTTCCCGATATCTGCCAGAAGATTTGTCCCTCTGAAATCTTTGAGACGGCTGACAACGGCAGGGTATCCCTGGGGATACAGGCTGCATCCGGCCAAGCGGATGTGATACTCTTTTTTGTTGAACCGATAGGTTACTTCCGGATTACGGAGCAGATAGCTTCGGAATTCTTCCCGCTGTCTGCGGATCCATGTGAGTGGAAGTCCGGCCGCAAGATGAACGTCTGCTTCCCGGATGCCGTACAGGTTCAGCTCCCTTGCCACAGCCATCAGCGTGAGCAGGTAATAGTCCTCATCCGCAGCTTTGTCCGGGATAAATTCCTTGTGGCAGTCCCCAATCCGATAGTACATCCCGCCGTATTCCAGGATGTTGCCGGAGAAGATCGGTTCGGTCTCATAGGCTGTCACGCTGCTTTTTGTGACAGTACCGGCGGTCTTAATATTGCCGTAGCCGTGATCCACGCCGATGATCATGAGATTTTTAAATTCTTTCATGCGTCTTTGCACCTCCCTGATTTGTCTTTTTGCTCATAAAATAAATCCTCCTTTCTGTAGATTTGTCTGGAAAGCAGCACCGGTTTTAAAGAAATGGTGCTGTATTCACTGCAAGTTCATTCTACTGAAAGAAGGCTATAAGAACATTGAGAGGGGATTGAGCGGAAATTGAGCAAAAGAAAAGCACCGGTTTTCAGAACCGATGCTATATGATTTTGCCGGGATAATCCGCAAATTAATTATGAGTATAATTGAAGATTACTGTTTTAAATGGCCCTGATCCATGCCTGAGGTGCCAGCGGGAATAATAGAGATCCATTTCAAGAGAGGTCGGTGTGCCGTTGATCCGGTTATGCTCCTGCTCAATGGCTTTGACCGTATTGTCTATATCGTGATATTTGTAAATCACAACCTTTATTTCCGTATCCCGGGTATTTTTACTGCTAAATGATATACTGTTTACAACAACGTAGTCAGGCAGGCTGATATAATAGTAGATTGCCGATAATAGAATAACGGAAATAAGTAGGATGACCATTTTTCGCTTCATTTTTTTAACCTCGCTTTTCAACATGGGATAACTATATAGTACCTCACTATATAGTGAATTACTACATAAAGATTTATCAAATATACTTTGTGTTGAGGTGAGGAGAATGAATTATGGTCATCTGGAAATGCGAATAGAAGAATTGCTGAAAGAAAAGGGAATCAGCAAGAATACGATCTGCCGTGATCTGGATATTCCAAGAGCGAATTTTAACAGGTATTGCAGAAATGAATTTCAACGGATAGATGCAAATCTGGTCTGTAAATTATGCAGTTATCTGGACTGTGAGATTGGAGAACTGATCGTATATGTAAAAGAATAAAAAGCCTGACGGATTAGAAAAAATTTTCTGATTTCACCGTGCAGGCTTTTGTTCTTTTTGTTTTCTAATTATTAAGCAGCTGTTGTCCTAAGGCTATCCCTGTCTGTGTATAAGCCTGAAGGATTTCCTGCTTTTTTGTCTCAATCATATCCGGTTCCCCATTATATACCGCTTCATAGATAGCCAGAGCTTTTTTGAAATGAGTGGTGGCCTGACGGATATCGCCTGTAGCCAGGCAGATACCGCCTATTGCTTCCTGAACTGTAGCGTAATCCATGGTCTGGTCAGAGTTCAAGTCCCGGATCATCCGGGATAGTTTTTTCAGAGCGGAGAGCCCTCTTTCCGGCTGTCCCAATTCAGTAAGGAGAACGGCATAGTTCGAAGTCTGGGCAATGCTGTCATGGTAGTAAAGCAGATCATATTGTTCCAGGATCCGAAGCCCCTGCTCCATAGCCTGCTGTGCCAGATCCCGTTTCCCTGCCTTTTTGTAAAGCCCGCCCAGATTGGAGTAGAGATTGGAAACAAGGTGAGCATTTTCTTCTGAGATCTCCGGGATCAGGGCGATGGCTTCCTTTTCCAGTTTGATGGCTTTTTCCGTTTTCTCTTCACAGGCGGCACGATAATCCAGCAGGACCGCCCGGTCTGTACTGCGCCCGACAGTTTCATCTGTGAGCAGCTCGGATAATTTGCCAAGTACAGCGTTCATTCCATTTGTGTAGTGATATTTCTCCATATAAGGAAATACATTTTCCAGAAAACTTAAATAAGCCGGCGTATTGTCATCTGTAATCTGCCGGATAATATTCTCGATGGTAAGAAACAGCTGTTTGTACCAGGTGACGTCTCGTCCATGGTACAGACAGATGGTCTGCAGGCTGTCAAACAGCACAGCACTGTTATTTACTGATGGCCTGGTCTCGTCAACTGCCACCTCCTGTATCATCGGATGAAGAGAAATCTGTCTTCCGGACTGTGTCTGTATAAACCCTTTTTCAATCAGGTCATTGATCCTGTTCATGTCCGAAAGTTTCATCCAGTTTGCATACAGTCGTCCGCTGACTCCGCTGACGGGAGCAAAAATCAGTCCCCGCAAAATATCAAGTTCTTCCTCGGAGAGACGATACAGAGAAAACAACGTATGTATATGCTCATAATAGGTAGCTTTCCGACTTTGTCCGTCTTTTACGATATCAATGGTATCTGTTGCGCCAAGGGCAGATTTTTCAATCTGTAGCCGCGCCAGTAATTCCTGTGGCTCCAGGATGCCCGTTTCCAACAGCCGTGCGGATAATTCTACCGCCAGTGTATGGCTGTGAACGGCCTGAATAATCTGCTCCAGGATAAACTGTTCCCTCTCTGCATCTGAGTAGAAATATCCCATTAGTGACAATAAAGCATCAGGATCAGATATTTCTCCAAGATTGAAAGATGCATAGTTGTCAAAATGGCTTCGGGTAGTAAATAGGATACGGCAGCGGTATTTTAACAGTACGGAGAAGAAGGCGTCTTTTCCGGCTGTAGTATTAAAGTTGTCTATGATAAGCAAAGTATCTTCTTTTAGTGACCGCAGGAAACGGTTGTGTTTGCGGAAACGGTCTTCTTCCGTGTCCTCCGGCAGATCATCCACAAAGTCCAGATCAATGATATCCTGCCGCAGATCACCGCTGTAGGTCAGATACAAAATATTTGTATAGTCTTTTCTGTAAGCTCTTGCATATGCTTTGGCAAGCTCGCTTTTCCCGATACCGGCAATCCCCTGCAGAAAAATGATCCGCTTTTCTGAAATTAATTCGTGAAGTGTGGAAAGCTCTTGATTCCTTCCGCAGAAATGAGCACACGCCTTGGGAACTTCTCCGTTATAAACAAAATCACTGATTACCGGAGACAGTGTTCCGGCAGCAAGCAGTTTTTTGGTGGCAGCGTTCCTTTTAACAAATGTCCGTTCCATTCCAAAGCAAAGAACAGACGCAAGAAAAGCAGCCTGTTCTTCAGAAGTATGACACGGGTAATCCTGAGTAAGCTGTTCTTTTTTCTGATCGGAAATAGTTCCATCCTGTATCAGGATCTTGTAGATTTCCTGTATTGCCATTGCGCTGTCACACATTAGCGGCAGAATATTTGTTTCTATATCATCAGCCAGACGGTTCCTGTTGTCTGTATGGAGATAATATCCGGAGATGCGGGGGCTGATCCGGGCCTGTCCGTTAAACCAGCGGCAGACAAGACCGTTGTCAAAATCAAAGTCCTGTGAAGATTCCTCTTCAAGAAAACCTTCAAACAATTCATAAAGCAGATCAATCTGATTCATTCCTCTGTCATCGCCGATATACTTGCGAACCGTGGTAATGATTGAACTGAAATCGCAGCGTTCCATATATTTCCTCCTGATCCTGGTCAATTTATGCTCAAACTGCGCTCAATGAGCTTTTGCAAACTCCCTGATAAGATGGTATCACAAAGAAGTTTTAATACGTTTCTTCTATATATTATAACATCAAATTTAATCTGATGATGCAGAAAAAGGAAACAGTCTCCGGAAGAATAGCGGACAACTTCTCGTTCATAAACTGAAATACCGGGGAGGTGCGTGGTATCGCAAGGAAAAGTGCTCCGATCCATGTGATCGTTCATTATCCGAAAACAGAAGAGGGCAGACATGAGCTGGCAGTCCGGGCGGCAGGCGTCCACGCTGATATGGTCGGTCAGTATATCAACAGGTTGAATTGCCCCTCTGAACAGAAAATACAGTTGATTGATGAGATCATCCATTCAGCTGTCAAAGAAAAAACAGACTGACGATCTGGGTTCAAGATGGTCAGTCTGTCGAAGTATGACTTCAATTATTCAAATGTTATTCTGATTTGATGCATTCTGGTTGGCTAAGAGCACTTCACGAAAATATTTTTCCCAGGTAAGCTTAAACATTCTTTTTTTATCTGATTCCCAGTTCCGGTAAGTATTTGGATCCACATGCAGCATTCTCGCAAAGGGTTTCTTCTTTAACCCCATTTTTTCCCGGCACTCTTTTAGCATTTTCCCCTGACCTTTATATAAGAAAAGATTGTATTCATCCAGAAGGTCTTCAACCGGGATATGATAGAAGTCTGCCAGCCTGTCCACCACTTCTTTCGGGTAGTAATCTACATATCCTACTTCATAATCTATATAGTGCCCTCTGGAGATCCCGATCTGTTCTGCAACCTCTTTCTGCATCAGCCCCATGTGATGGCGGCACCAGCGCAGACGGTCAGGAACGTTTTGTATTTCTTCATAACTGTGATACTGCTGATTAAACAGCTGGGCTTCCAGGAGCTTGCGGGGAGCGATCAGCCGGAATGTATGGATGCACAGAGGAGCGTACTGTACAATGCCGTCTTCTGTTCTGCACATGAGATAATTTTCATCTGAAAACTTTGTAAATACCTTCCAATGTGACTGAAATCCTTGCTGGGGGATTTCTCCCGGGAGTAAAACCCCATTGGCGAGAGGATAGCATTTGCCATGTGTCTGGACTGGTGCGTCCGGGGAGTGATCCTCTTTGTCCGGTTCCGGTCCGGCGTGTGGAAGCATTTCCAGGTGATCTAACCCTGCACCAGAACCTGCAGCTCCGTCACAAATTCCTCCCTGTCTGCCGTTTCATGGATGTCCGCCCACAGAATTTCCAGAAAGGGCGGTACGGCCGTCAGGCCCTGTTTTCGGGCCTGAACGGCCATTTTTTCTGCCCACAGGGGAGACTGATGGTAGCCGCCCCGGTAGACCAGGGACAGGTACCGTCCCGCTGGGATGATGTGGGGACCGTCCTCTGCCATGAGAAAGGCGCCGGTATACCGGGCCGTCCCGGCGGGGGAGGCGGGAGATGATCCGCTCTGCCCTCTGTTCAGTTCAAAAAAGGAGCCGATGCAGTTATTTCCAATGAGCCGCCCGTCCGCCCCCCGGCGCACCAGCCGCTGCATCAGCAGGTTCATCTCGTCGTCGCTGCGGTATCCCTCCGGGATCAGCCAGTAATGCCGCTCATTTTGATAGGTTTCTGCCATGTGTTCCGCGGGGAGTTCTCCTGCCTGGAGAAGAATCTCCAGCCGCTGCCGGAGATTGTCCTGCAGCAGGGCAAGAGTTTTGAGCCGTTCCTGCACCAGAGCGATTTCGTCCTCCAGGAGCCGGACAGTGGAGGAGCGACTGCGGTTTTTGATGTAATCGCCGATGGCTTCCATGGACATACCCAGCTCCCGCAGGTCCCGGATGATGTTCAGACGCCAGATATCGTCGGCGGTGTAGAGACGGTATCCGTTGTCCCCGCGGCGGGGAGAGAGGATGCCCAGCTTCTCATAATAGCGCAGAGAGTCCGGGCCGATGTGAAACAGTTTTCCGATTTCTCCAATGGTGTAGTGGTCTTTCATGGGAGTGACTCCTTTTTCAGCTCCCGGGCGATCCGGGCTGTATTTTCTTATATATAGAAATATATTATAGAAGACCGGGGAAAATATTTCAATAAAACCCCTTGACCCTGGTACTGTACCAGGGTTTATGCTGAGGCTGCAAAGAAGAGAAAGGAGGATGGAGAGGATGCTGTTAAAGAATCCCGAGCAGAATTTTGAAGAGATATACGCGATTTATGAAGCCTCATTTCCAGAGGTGGAGCGGAGGACGAAGGAGGGACAGCGGGCGGCGATGAATCATCCCAGAATGAAAGTCCGGGCGTCCAGGAAGGACGGCCGCATTGCCGCCTTTCTCACCGGCTGGGAGCTGGAAAACTGCATATACCTGGAGCACCTGGCCACGGATCCGGCGTGCCGTGGCGGCGGTCTGGGAAAGGGACTGATCCTGGAGAGCATCCAGGAGGCGAAAGAGAAGCAGCTTCCCCTGATTCTGGAGATTGAACCGGTGACGGAGGAGAAGCCGGACACGGTCCGCCGGGCCGCCTTTTATGAGAGGCTGGGGTTTGTGATCAACCGGTTTCCCTATGAGCAGCCCCCGCTGAGAGAGGGAGCTTCCGGCTGTCCTCTGTGGATTGTCACCTACGGAAAACCCATGGGGGAGGAGGAGTTTCTCCCCTATAAGCGGCAGATTTTCCACTATGTGTACGGCTGTTCCCTGTAACAGTTTTAAGTGTGAAATTACTGTGAAAACATGGAAATCCTGAAAAAATTCTGCTAAAATGCCTTATAAATAGAACAGGAGGCCGGAATATGGAACAGTTAAAGGTATTAGTAGTAGATGATGAGGCCAGAATGAGAAAACTGGTGAAGGATTTCCTGTCTGTAAAAGGCTTTACCGTGCTGGAGGCCGGTGACGGAGAGGAAGCCGTGGATATTTTTTTCGAGCAGAAAGATATTGCCCTGATCCTGCTGGACGTGATGATGCCGAAGATGGACGGCTGGGAGGTGGTGAAGACCATCCGGAAATATTCCCAGGTGCCGATTATCATGCTGACGGCCAGAGGCGAGGAGCGGGACGAGCTTCAGGGATTTAATCTGGGGGTGGATGAATACATTTCCAAGCCCTTCAGTCCCAAAATTCTGGTGGCGAGAGTGGAGGCCATCTTGAGAAGGACCAATGCCGCGTCTGCCGACGTGACGGAGGTGGGCGGCATCGTGGTGGACAAGGTGGCCCACCAGGTGACCATCGATGGAAAACCGGTGGACTTAAGCTACAAGGAATTTGAGCTGCTCAGTTACTTTATTGATAATCAGGGGATTGCCCTGTCCCGGGAGAAGATATTGAACAACGTCTGGAATTACGACTATTTCGGCGATGCCAGAACCATCGACACCCATGTGAAAAAACTGCGCAGCAAACTGGGAGACAAGGGAGAATATATCAAGACGATCTGGGGCATGGGATATAAATTCGAGGTGGGAGAATGAGACACTCCATACGCACAAGAATCACCTTCATTTTTATCGGACTGACAGTTCTGATTCTGCTGGCGGTCTGGGCGGCCAATACCTGGCTGCTGGAGGATTATTATGTGCAGGATAAGATCAAGATTCTGGAGGAGGGGTATACTTCCATTGACACTATTCTCCAGAAATATCCCCTGTCGGAACTGGAACCATACTCGGAGGGAAGCAACGCTGACGAACTCTCCGAGGTGCTCAAGGATCTGGGCGACCGGTACAATACCACCATCGTGCTGGTGGACAATGTGACCGGCAACGCGGTGGTGTCCTCGGCCCGGGATAAAAATTTCCTGGTGCGCCGTCTGCTGGGCTATGCTCTGGACCAGTCGGAAGAACCGGTGGAAGTAATCAGGAAATATGATAATTATGTGATCCAGAGGAGCTATAATCCCCTGGACCGGTCAGCAGATCTGGAGGCGTGGGGATTTTTTTCTGACAATACCACCCTGTTTATCATGTCCATCCCTCTCTCCAGCGTGTGGGAGAGCGTAGACCTCTCCAACCGTTTTCTGCTGATAGTGGGAAGTATTGTCATGGTTTTGGGAAGTCTGATCATCTATCTGGTGATCCGGAAGATCACTCTGCCCATTATGGATCTGGCAAAGCTGTCCGAGGAGATGACCAATCTGAACTTCGATATGAAGTACACCGGGCAGCAGCAGGACGAGATCGGCATTCTGGGACGCAACATGAATGAGATGTCCGACCGGCTGAAGGAAACCATCACAGAGCTGAAAGAGGCCAACGACCAGCTGCAGAAGGATATTAATGAAAAGATCCAGATCGATGAGATGCGGAAGGAGTTTATCGCCAACGTGTCCCATGAGTTGAAGACGCCCATCGCCCTCATCCAGGGATACGCGGAAGGACTCACCGAGGGCATGTGCGAGGATGAGGAGAGCCGGAACTACTACTGCGGGGTAATTATGGATGAAGCGGTGAAGATGAACCGGATGGTAAAACAGCTGCTGAATCTGACGGCCCTGGAGTTTGGAAATGATACGCCGGTGATGGAGACGTTCAACCTCACAGACGTGATCCGGGGAATTATCACTTCCTCCAGCATCCTGATCCAGCAGAAGGAAGCCCAGGTGATCTTTGAACATCAGGATCCTCTGCCGGTGGTAGCGGACGAATTTAAAATAGAAGAAGTAATCACCAACTATCTCACCAATGCCCTCAACCACGCAAACGGAGAAAAGAAAATTGAAATCCGGGCGGAGGAGCTGGAAACTCAGGTGAAGGTGACAGTGTTCAATACAGGGGATCCCATTCCGGAGGAGGATATCCCCAAGCTGTGGACCAAATTCTACAAGGTGGACAAGGCTCGTACCAGGGCATACGGAGGCAGCGGAATCGGCCTGTCCATCGTCAAGGCCATTATGGAATCCCATCACCAGGAGTACGGCGCCAGGAATGTGGAAGGCGGAGTGGAATTCTGGTTTACTCTGGAGAAGGGGAAAGAGGAATAGGAATAAAAAAGCGAAAGGCGGGGATACTGCACAGAGAGCGTATTCCCGCCTTTTTTAGGGCTGTTTTCCGGGAAAAAAGAAAAATCAAAAAAAATGAAAAAAGTTGTTGACATTTGGAAATGAATTTGCTATTATAATCTTCGCCCGCTGGAAAGCGGGTAAGAAAAAAGAAGAAATCAAAAAGATTTCTTCAAAAAATAAAAAAAGTTGTTGACAAAGCGAACAACTTGTGATAAGATAAGAGAGTTGCTGCTGAGACAACAACA
>ULXG01043436.1_pt1 | contig 12922 bp, 13 predicted proteins | sample 1961141 | NCBI WGS metagenome assembly ULXG01 (sample SAMEA4835834, study PRJEB28245) | human gut metagenome | biome: gut microbiome; material: fecal sample | place: Denmark | collected 2008 | reverse complement strand
TTTGCTCCGCAAAACCGGCCGTAGTAGGCCGCTATTTGCAGTCTCCCTGTGCTTCCATAGAAAAATCACTCACCGCATGAACTCCGCCGAAGGATTTGCTTATATGATTTAAAACCAGCTTACTCATTCTGTTTTTCCACCCCTTTCTTTGTTTTTTGGGAAGATTTTTTCTTAAACAAATCCGGGAGCTCCCAATGGCCAAACAGACCATCCGGTTTAAAGTTAATAACAACCAGAACCAACGCTGAATAAACCAACATGCGATAAATCGCCACAGATCTCAGTACTTCTGGGATCAGTGTCAGCAGGAAAGTAGCAAAAATAGAACCAGTCAGACTGTTTACGCCTCCGAAGAATACCATAATGATCCAATCGCTGGACTTTTTCCAGTTGAACAGCGTAGGATCACAGTACTGGAGATAAAACGCATAAAGAGCGCCGGAAAGAGCTGTCAGGGCAGCTGCAATCAGGAATGAGCGCATTTTAACACCAGTTACGTTAATTCCCATGGATTTTGCCGCCAATTCATCACTGCGTACAGCAATCGCCAAACGTCCGAATTTAGAATTTCGGAAATTCCATGCGAAGATCACTGCCAAAACAGCAAAAATTAAAACCAGAATCAGACTTGTCTTTTTAGGAATTCCAATTAATCCCAGGGAACCTCCTGTAATCCCCACCGCTTGGTTTAAAATGGCGATTGTCGCCTCTCCAAAACCAAGTGTTACCAGAGCCAAATAGTCCTTTCTCAGCTTCATAATCGGAAATCCAATAATATAAGCGACAAGCAAAGCCACAAGAATTGCTCCAATTAGGCAAAGAGCAAACGGCACATGAAGCCGAAGCATCAGCAAACCTCCTGCGTAAGCTCCTACCGCCATAAATGCCGCCTGTCCAAGAGAAAACATCCCCGTCAGGCCCGTCATAATATAAAGACCACATACGGTAATACAGGTAATTAAGGTAAACGTTAAAATTGAGGCAAAAAAATCCATTCCTTCGCTCCCTCCTATGCTTTATCCTGAACCAGTACTCCAAACAGTCCCTGAGGCCTGATCAGCAGGAATACCAACATAATCGCAAATGTGCCTACCGGCGCCCAGCCGGAGCCTACGAAATAGATCAAAATATTTTCTACAATTCCAAGCAGCAGAGCTCCGATTACAGCTCCCCAGACATTGCCCAAACCGCCTACAACAGAAGCAATCAGACCTTTGGTTACAATATTAGAACCAAGCTGGGCAGTCAGGGTGTATGTAATTCCCAAAAACACACCCGCCAATCCAGCCAGAGCTCCTGCCAGCATGAAAGTAATCTGGATCACCCGATATACGTCAATTCCCATCAGATACGTTGTATCTCTGTCAAAAGATGCTGCTCGAATCGCCCGTCCGAATTTTGTCTTATTCAAAAGAATAAACAGGAAAATCAAACCGATCAGAGAGGATCCCAACATAAATACATCTACAGTAGATACCGCAAACTGTCCGTCCGATCCCAAACGGATTACCAGAGAATCGAAAAACCGGGGGTATGATCGGAACGTTGAACCAACTCGGATCGTAACAACCTGTTCCAAAAATGTACCCCAAGTCAGGGAAGAAACAAAAAAGTAGAATGTAGAAGATCCCCTTACGGTAATTTTCCGAAAAGCAATCCGCTCTCCTATGATTCCAACCACAGCGCCTCCTATAATGGAGCATACAAGGGTACCAAACAAACCGAAGCCAAACCAGATCGAACAGATGTATCCGATAAAGGCACTGATCGTAATCATAGAGCCATGGGCAAAATTCGTAAATTTCAGGATGGAAAATACCAGACAGTATCCTACCGCAACCAGTGCATACACCGACCCAAGGGAAATTCCATTAATAAACAGCTGAAGAGACATGTGGTTCATTCCTCCTTTAAAAAATGAACTGCCTCAGAGACCGAGGCAGTTCATCGTCTCTACTCCTACTTAACGACAGGTTCTGCAGTGTAAGTGGTTAAGCAGACATCTTTTCCATCCTCTACCTGGCCAATAATCATTCCCATTGGCTTAGGCTGATGGGTAGCCGGATCAATGGAAATCGTTCCGGTCAGTCCCTGGAAATCCGTCAGATTTTCAAGAGCATCCCGAATTGCATCCGGCTCTTCTCCCGCTTCTTCGATACACTGAGCGATCATACCCAGTTCATCGTATCCCAGACAGAACTTGTTCAGCTGGTCCGGAGCTTCATTTCCGGTAGAAGCCGTCCACTCATCTACTACCGCCAGAACCTCTTCTCCTTCCAAGTCTACATTAGAAAGGAAAATGGTATTGTCCGCTTCCGGTCCGCACATGGATGCGAAAGGCGGAGCCGCCTCCAGTCCGCTGAGCATAACTCCCTCATATCCGAGAGCTCTGGCTTGCTGCGTCATTACTACCAGTTCCTGAATATAGTTTGGAGCAAAGATACAGTCAATGTCTTCACTAATCAGCTTTCCCAGCAGGGTTCTGTAGTCCGTATCTGTGGAAAGGAAAGACTGTACAGATACCAGTTCAGCGCCATTGGCCTCACAATAAGCCTGGAAGGAATTTAAGAGAGCCTGAGAATAAGCATTATCAGAACGGTAGATTACGCCAAATTTGCTGTATCCCAGTTCTTCAATAGCATATCTTGCCATAATCGCTCCCATTTCATCCAGAGACGGCTGAGCGGTAAACATATAACTCCACGGATCACCTCTTCCATCATCTCCCTGACGGGTTACGCGATTATCATTCGCATTGGTTACATATGGCACGCCAGCTTCCTCTGCAATGGAGGCCAGAGCAATTCCGATATTGGATTGCAGGGGACCTACCACTGCCACAACTCCTTCGCTTACCAAACGATTATATGCATTCACAGACTCATCCACACTGGCCTTACTGTCATATTCAATAAGTTCTATCTGCTTTCCATTAATTCCGCCATTTGCGTTGATTTCCTCCACACGCCATCTTACGCCTTCTGCAAGAGCAACTCCCGTCACAGCTGTGGTGGCACTCAAGTCCTGTATACATCCAATCTTAATGGTATCTCCTGAGCTGGCAGCAGAATCCTGCTCAGCTTCAGAACTTTCTGACTGCGATGCACCTTCCGTTGCCGCAGCAGTACTCGTCCCTCCGGATTGCTCCGTACTACCACTGCCTGAGCATGCAGTTACAGACAAAGCCAATGTAGCCGCAAGCACCATACTAAGAACTTTTTTCATATTGACCTCCTTGTATTATCCTTCTTTTACATCATTTTCTATCCCGGGATTTTAATTTTGCTTTCTTATTACGAATTAAAGTATAACACACTCGGTCATTTTCGTACTTAGAGTAATTCGTGTATTCTATTGTAATTTTTATTGATTTTTTCTATACTTTTCTTTTATTTGAAACATTTTTTATTTATTTTATCCATTTCTATAATTGTCTAATATGAAATCCACCATCAATATTAATATAATCCCCTGTGGAATACTGCATACGTTCGCTACAAAGCAAGCTGACTGCTCCAGCCACATCTTCCGGCGTCCCCCATCTGGAAATAGGAAACTCTCCTTGACGAATCAGGCGGTCATATTTCTCTGTTACCGTCTGAGTCATATCCGTTCGTATGACTCCCGGACGGACCTCATGTACCAGAATTCCATCCCCTGCCAGACGGGCCGCAAACAAACTGGTAATCATAGAAATACCAGCCTTGGAAATACAGTATTCTCCCCGATTAACACTGACTACCTGGGAAGAACATGAAGAGATATTTACAATTGTTCCTCTTTTTGAACCGTTTAACTTCTGTTTTAACATCTGTTTTGCCGCTAGCTGAGTCAAAAACAATGTCCCTTTCGTATTGGTTCCCACCACCCGGTCAAAACTTTCCTCCGTCATATCCAAAAGGTCCGCTCTCTCTTTTGGAGCTACTCCCGCATTATTAACCAGCACATCAATTCGTCCAAACCGTTCCACAGTTTGTTCAATCAATTTTCTGCGATCATCACGGTTACTTAAATCTCCCTGAATATAACAGTATTCTGTTCCGTCCTGTTCCAGCAGTTCCAAACGTTCCCTATGTCTTTCTACCGGAGATGCAGCAAAAATTGCAATTTGGTATCCGTCCTGCCCCAGCTGCCTGGAAATAGCGAATCCAATTCCCCTGCTTCCTCCTGTTACAATTGCAGTTTTTTTCATTTTTCCTTCTCCTTATTGAAAACTATGTTCCCGTTTTTCTGCTTCCGCTCTGGTTTCCTGATAAATAGGTCCATAAATCTCCTTATCTCGGATTACACATCCGGTTCTTCCATGATCCCGCATAAGCTGCGTACATTTAGAACAGGTAATACAGCATTTTGACGGCTCCATTACCCCCTTCTGCAAAATATCACGAGGTGCATCCGGATAAGCAAAACTGGAACGTCCCAGGCCGACCATAGTGCACCGTTTGTCTCTTAAATTTGCCGCTCCAGCGTATGGTATAAATTGGCGAAGCCAAGTATAACCATTGCCGATCACCGGCACCTGTCCCGCCTCCTTTTGAATCATTTCCGTAAAGGAGAACAATCTCTCAATACTCTGGAGAGGATGCTCCTGAGGCGTTGGAATTCCCATGCTGGACAGATCAAAAGGCCTGGTAACCTGGGGATAGATATAGTAAGGATTTCCGGCAGAATTACTCAGGAGTTTTACACCTGAATCACACAACAGACGTACCAGTTTCAAAGGTTCCTCCGGATCAAAATCCCACATATCTTCTTTTCCGCACCCAAATCCATAAGGATAAGGATGAGCGTCAAATACATTAAACCGACATGCAATAATGAAATCTGGAGAAACCCTTTTTTTTACGGCTTCAATAATCTCACACAACAGACGTGTTCTATTTTCAAAACTTCCTCCATACTTTCCTTCTCTTGTATGACTGGCCAAAAGCTCACTCAGCAAATAGCGATGACAGCATTTCAAGTCTACTCCATCAAATCCCGCTTCCTGAGCCCAGTAGGCACTGTCTGCATAATGTTTTGGCAAACTCTCCAAATACTCATCACTTACTACCGGCATATCCGGCGTTACCCCTACCCTTGGATCCAAAATCGGATCATGCTGCGGTATAATTGGACTCCCTTTATGCCCCTCTGGTCTGGAATAACGTCCGGAATGAGTAAGCTGTAAAATATGTACCGGTCGATGTTCTTTCCCGTTTCTGCTCGCCGCTTCCTGATTTGCTTCTTTCAGTAAAGAAGCAAATTGTCCTTTATTCTCGTCTGTTATCATCATTTGAAGCGGATTTGCTCTTCCTTCCCGCACTACAGCACAGGCTTCCCACCACAATAAACCAGCGCCTCCTCCTGCAAATCTCAGATAACGCCTCCTAACCAGCTCTGACGGGGAACCGTCCGGATTTGAATCGCATCCTTCCATCGGTAGAACCGCCAAAGCATTTGGTGTCATCTTCCCCCCTACCTTGATCTGACGGTGCAGCCATGAAAAATCAGTTTCCAATTTAATATTGCAGCCAAGATCTTCAATTTTCTTTTGAAGTTCTTCCAAAGTTTTAAAGTTGAATTTTTCATGTGTGGCCATAATTTTTCCCTCTCCTTCTTTTATTTGTTAATGCAAGACTATCAAAATTACGGATTCCATTCCACTATTCTGCTTGCTAGAAAATATACTTTTTTTGCTTTTTTCTGGACCTTATCCGTATTTTTGCTTATAATATCATCATAAGGTAAAGGGAGGACTCTATGAACCAGGAACCAATCTATGCTTATTATCAGGAAAATCAGGATCAACGCTTTATGACAGAGCACCATCACAGTCAATATGAACTGATTTTAGTGGCGGAGGGTGAAGTCCGTTTTTTTGTAGAACATTCCTCCTATAACCTCCATGCAGGAGATTTAATTTTAATCAGTGCATTGGAAAAACACTCGATCTCCATCCTTGCTTTTCCATATCGCCGTTATGTTTTGTCTGTGTCTTCTGATTTTTGCTCTCTTCATATACAGGAACCTTTCCTTCTCTCTATTCTTTCTCACCGGCCTGAAGGATTTTGCCATAAAATAACTTTAGATTCTTTCATTTATAAAAAAATAGAACATCATTTTCAGCTTTTGACATATGAATCCCATTCCAGAGAAGCTCTTTGGGAGCAACGCTGTCTACTTATTTTTAATGATTTACTGATTCTTCTATTTCGTAACTGCGGAAAATATTTTCCACAAAAAAAAGACCAATCTATTTTGCAGTTGGTGGTACATGTACAAAAATATATTGGTCTTCATTATCCGGAACCTTTAACTCTTGATTATATTGCCTCCATTTTTTATGTCAGCAAATACTATCTGTCCCGCGTTTTTAAAGAGATTACCGGTTATGGGTATAAAGAATATCTTCTCCTATATCGTTTGAATCAGGCAAAAAAATTATTAGAATCAACTAACACTCCGGTCCTGGAAATCAGCGTTCTCACTGGGTTTAAAAATGTCAACCATTTTATCCGGTCCTTTCGTATTCATGAGAATACCACTCCTCTTCAGTACCGCAAATCATCTAAAAATCTTCCGGAGAACGGACTGCAATCTGAGAAGGAGACATGCCATAAAATTCTTTAAACTTTTTTGAAAAATACGCAATATCATCAAATCCAGTCATAGCTGCAACTTTGCTTATGGAATACCGATTTTCCGTAATCAGCCGCAATGCATATTCCATACGCAGCCGATTATGGTAGCTTTTTACCGTTAACCCGGTCGTCTGACGAAATACCTGTCCCAGATAGTTAGAGGACATATAAAACTGCCTTGCCAGCTCATCTACCGAAATATTTCGATTTAAATTCTCCATAATATATTCCTTCACTTTGTTACACAGCAAAGTGGTACGGCTGGAGTTTGAGTTAATATACTTTTCATCTTCGCTGAGTACCATATGAAATACATTCACTACCTCCCGCATAATATCCAGCCTTTTCTGGTCCAAAGCTTCTAAAATATCGCTGGAAGCCATTTCCGATAATTCATCTAACAGCGTAATAATCCCAGTCACCTGAGCCTGATCGGTACGTATTGTAACTGGAAGATCTGTTCTCAGCTTTTTCTCCGGTCCAAATGTATAACTGAAGCCAATATACATATTTTTTGCAATCTCTCTTCCAAAATTACGAAAGATATGCTGAGTGTTCGGAGGAATTAAAAACAAAGTGCTTTGCTCACAGGTATAATTTTGATCTCGACATATCATTTCATATGGATCATGATTCTCTTTCTTAATATAAACCAGTTCCCAAAAATTATGACTATGATTTAAGCCTACCCAACCAGGTCTGCAGAGCACAGTTCCCAGGAGTTCCAATTTCACAGTATCTGTCAGTTCCATCTGCCATCTTTCTTCTCGATCTTCATATGTGACATCGGATTCCAATTGGCTGCTTTTCATATTTTATTGTTCTTTCCTTTCATCACAATATGCTGTCTGTCTCTATGTTTCCTTTTATCAATGAATGCTTATCTATTCTCTATATCCGCAGAAAAATAATCAAAATCATCTTCAAAAGGATTTTATCACAATTTTTGTCTTTTGCAAATTAGATATCTGGAAATTTTATCATTGTGACATTATCTTCAAAATTTGTTTTTCGATAAAAAGCTGATGGTCGGTCCAATTACCGCCATCAGCTTTTCTTGATTTCTTTATTTTTTACCCTTCCATCTGCCGCCCCAAAAATCCCGCTGCAGTGGAAGCCAGCTTTGTCTCCAATTCTCCAAATCGTGCCCTTGGCTCACGGCTCATAACGACTACCGCACCGATGGCATCCCCCTCACAGATAATGGGCGCCACTACCTGAGCAGTTACACCGTCAATATCCTCATCCGTCAGAGGAATATAAGCTTTGTCATCCTTGCCGGCCGTACTGATGGTCCTCCCGTTGATGGCATTTTCCAACTGGCGGCTGATATTTTTCTGAAGCAGTTCTTTCCTGGCCCCGCCGGAAACAGCAATTACCTGATCCCGGTCCGTGATGCAAACCAGAAGTCCCGTGGACTGGGACATGGCCTCCGCATACTGCCCTGCAAAAGCTGTCAGCTCCATCATAGGAGAATATTTCTTAAGGATAATTTCACCTTCACGGTCCGTGAAAATTTCCAGAGGAGTACCCTCCCGAAGCCGCAGGGTGCGCCGAATTTCCTTGGGGATCACCACGCGTCCAAGATCATCAATTCTCCTTACAATACCCGTAGCCTTCATAAACTAAATTCCTCCATTTTACATTCTAACATTTATCTTCTTTGTTACCCGTAAATGTAGTATCTGTAAAAGGGAGGAATTTATACTTAAAATGATTGTGCTGTTTTATAACTTTATTCCTGCAGCAACCACTCTGCTATATCGTGAATTTCAATTCCTTCATAGCTATATGTGGGATGTTTTGTCCTTGCAATAATGATTTTGGGATAGGCATCCCGAATTTGCAGCAACGATGAAACCTCTTTTAAAAGGGTTTTCTCATCAGAGATATTATCACTGACCTGAATATAAATTTTTTCATTTCCTTTTTGCGCAACAAAATCAATCTCTTTCTGATACAGCTTCCCAACATAAACATCGTAACCCCGGCGAAGCAGCTCTATGCAGACTATATTTTCGTATGACCTGCCATAATCCATGTTTCGGCTGCCCAGGATTGCATAACGGATACCTGTATCGCACAAATAGAACTTCTCTGAACTTTCCAGATACTTCTTTCCTCGAATATCGTACCTCTTTATATCATAAAATACAAAAGCACTGCAAAGATATTTGATGTATCTTCCAATCGTTACATGATTCGTTGTCGTATTGTTTGCTGTCAACATCTGACTAACTTTATTTGGCGATGTCAGGTTGCTTATATTATCCATAAGAAATTCGCTCAACCTCTGTAAAACCAATGTATCCGGCAAAGCGTATTTCTGTACAAGGTCTCTGGTGACAATCGTCTCATATACTTCTTTAATATAGTTCGTCCTGTCTTTTTCCGTTCGATAAGGATATGAGCCTGCAAGTCCTCCTTGAATCACATAGGCATCAAATAGTTCATCTTGATTCTGAACCTCATCATAATACTGACAATATTCTGCAAAACTAAAGGGAAACACATGAATTTCAATATATCTTCCTGTAAAAAGAGTAGCCAAATCAGCACTCAATAAAAACGCATTGGAGCCAGTTACATAAATATCATATTTCCCTTTAGAATGCAGACTGTTGATTGCCAGTTCAAAGTTCGGGCACATCTGCACTTCATCTACAAAAAGATAATTTTCTTTTCCTGCTTGAAATCGCTCCTCAACATAGGCATGCAGTGCATGGTATTCTTTCAATTTCTCATGCTCCAAATCCATAAAATCAATAAAAATAATATTGATATTTTGGACATGGCTTTTTAAATACTCCATATATGCCTGCATCAGTTTCGATTTTCCTGACCGGCGGATTCCCGTAATGATTTTGATATCCGGAGTCCCCCTTAAATCAATGATTCTCTCCAGATACTTCGTTCTCATGATTATTTTCATAGAATCTCTCTTTCGAAAATTAAATATTTCTTTATTTTTGAAACCGTGTATTCATCCTTATTATAACTTTCCAAAATAATTTTTGCAACTATTCGCTTTCAAAATTACAAATTTTTTTATTTTTCGAAACTGCCCCCAATCATTCTCTCCAAATACCTCTCCTCATACTTCATCCCCGCCAGCCAGGAAACCTTCCTGTAAACCGCCGCGTTCACCGCTCCGCCGACAATGCCGATCACCGGGACTCCCTGAACGAATTTTTCAACCAGAAGAGCGTTGGACAGAACCCTGGCTGTCAGACGAATCTCCTCCTCCAGTTCCTCTTTACTGGCCGGAATGCAGATTTCTCCCAGGCAGGTCATCTCATCCATCTCCCGGTTCCACCTTCTCCGCTCCTCACCCTCCGACAATGCGCTGCGGATCATCTTTAATATGTAAATCTTCTCCCCCTCTTCCTCATAGTGAAATCCGTACCCCAGCGCAATTTCATAAATTCCCTTGAGAGTAGTTCCTACAATCAGGGGAATATCCGGAATTCCAAGACCCAGAAGTCCTAATCCCAGGCCGGAAGCCACGGCGGCGGCGGTGTTGACCTTGTTGCCCCTTTTTGCCTGCTTTTCCATCCGCCGCAGGCTTTTCTTTCCCGGATGCCTTCCCACCACATAATCCGCCGCCTCAAATTCCAGGGCTGCTCCTTCCCGGTCGAAGGTCTTTTCAATTACCGCTGTTCCCTTCTGGAAAACAATCTCAAAGGCCCGCTCAAAAGCTCCTTCCAATACCTTTTGAAGCTTTTCCGGCACCTTTTCATAGACCGCTTCTTTCAGGGGATTTCGCAGAGAAGAACGGTTCAAAAACCTTTCCTCTTTTTTCTTTATCTTCTCCAGCTCCCTCTTCAGGTCATTTTCCTTCGTTATTTTCAAAATTTCCTCCCCCAGGATTATTCTCATCCGTTTAATTTCCACACGCCCAGGTTCAAATACCCTGCAAAGCTAAGCCACGCCAGATAAGGGATCTGCAGCAGACCTGCCCTGCGGTCAATTTCCAGAAACTCTAAGATCATTCCCAGAACCGCCAGGACCATTACAACCAGGCAAATAAATGCTGCTCCGTAGGCCCCCAGTCCAAAAAAGATGGGGCTCCACAGAAAATTAAGTCCCAGCTGTCCCCACCACAGGGCAAATGCCCGCCTGGTCTTTCCCGCTGCTGTCATATGCCCTGATCCGGCACTCCTGTAAATCCGCCCGGCGCCGATCCCCATCAGCACATAGAGAACGGACCAGACCACGGGAAATACAGCGTCCGGCGGTGTAAGCGGCGGCTTTATAACCTCTTTGGAATAAGACTTCATCCCCTGTGCCGAAAGAGCATAGGAGATGCCTCCCGCTGCCAAAGCCGCACCGATAAAAAACAGATAAGGAATCCATTTTCCTGCTTTTTTCATCATCGTTTCCTCACTTAACAGAACTATTCCTTATCATTATACGCCGTTTTGATTCCCGTCATTCGGTTGTAAAAAAGGACCGGAGATTTTCCTCACAGGGAATATCTCTGGTCCTTTCTGCAATCCTATTTCATGGAAGCAACAATGGCCTCTGCCAGCTGTTCCAGCTCCGCGATCTGATTCTCCTTCAGAGAAGACTTCAGGGTCACTTTCTGCTCCAGAATGTTCATATTCTTCATACCGCCGATCAACTCCGCTATCAGCTTTCCGCTCATGACGCCCCAGCTTCCGTTTTCAATGATCGCAACGGTGCGGTTCTGCAGGTTGTGTGCCTTCAGATCCATCAGCAGATGCTCCATATTGTTGAAAATTCCGCCGTTGTAGGTGGAAGAAGCAAATACCAGATTGCTGCACCGGAATGCCTCGGAGATAATGACAGACGGATGTGTTACGGATACATCGTACATCTGGATATTCTTAACGCCCAGATCTGCCAGCTTGCAGGCCAGGATCTCAGCGGCGTTCTCTGTATTTCCATAGATGGAGCCGTAGGCAATCATAACCGCCTTTTCCTCCGGCGCATAGCTGCTCCAGGTCTGGTATTTCTCTATGTACCAGCCGATATTCTCTCTCCAAACCGGTCCATGAAGGGGGCAGATCATCTGGATATCCAGGCCAGCAGCCTTCTTCAGCAGGGTCTGGACAGAGGGGCCGTACTTTCCTACAATGTTGGTATAATATCTTCTGGCATCGTCCAGCCAGTCCCTCTCAAAATTCACCTCATCGGCAAAGAGGTTTCCGTTCATGGCTCCAAAAGTACCGAACGCATCGGCGGAAAACAGAATCTTGTCCGTCATGTCGTAGGTCACCATTACCTCAGGCCAGTGAACCATGGGGGCCATCACAAAGGTGAAGGTGTGCTTTCCGGTATTGAACGTATCGTTCTCCTTTACGATCACCGTTCTGGAGTCGATGTCAAAGTTGTAGAACTGCTTAATGATCGGAACAGTCTTGGCATTGCACACTACCTTTACATCCGGATAGCGTCTCACAATCTCTCCCAGCGTAGAGCAGTGGTCCGGCTCCATGTGGTTGACCACCACATAATCCAGTGTCCGTCCGTCCAGCACATGCTCCATGTTTTCAAAGAACTGCTCCGTCAAAGCCCGGTCAATGGTGTCAAACAGGACCGTTTTTTCATCCAGCAGAATATAAGAATTGTAGGAAACGCCCCGTGGAATGGGATAATCATTCTCAAAAAGGGCCAGTCTCCGGTCACTGCCGCCTACCCAGAATAAATCGTCCTTTATGCTCTTAACACAATACATTTCCTTATTCTTCCTTTCATTCAAATATACGTTTCATCGTTTGTTTCGAAAAGAGTATACTACGTTTTCGGGAAAATGTCACTGTATTAATTGAGATACAGTTTTCCCGATAATCTCCCCCAAACATTTCTCCAGCTCCACATTCTCATACCGCCTGTCAATCCCGCAGGCTGCCAGATTCTCCTCGCTGAAATCCTGCTCATCCGCCAGGAAACGTCTGCACATCTCACTGTAATTAGGGCGGCTCTGGCCTCTCTCCCGGTCCAGGGCCCTCTGCAGGCGCAGTCCGTCCTCCACCTGGATATAGATCGGAACCAAAACCTCTGCCCCGTAATATTCCCGCATCTTCCGGTAAGATTCCAGCGTTCCCATCATCAGATAATTGCCGGACTTCAGCTCAATCTGCCCGTCATCCACCGTAAAATAATCCCATGGGCCGCAGACCGTTTCATAAGTACGGCACTCAATGAGCCTGCCCTCCTCCTTCACCTTCTCCAGAAATGCCCGGTCTGTAAAATAATACTCCCTTCCATTCTCCTCCCCGTCCCGCATGGGCCTGGTGGTATACATCACCACCGTTCCCAGCCCGGGCAGCCTC
>ULXG01007281.1_pt1 | contig 12976 bp, 10 predicted proteins | sample 1961141 | NCBI WGS metagenome assembly ULXG01 (sample SAMEA4835834, study PRJEB28245) | human gut metagenome | biome: gut microbiome; material: fecal sample | place: Denmark | collected 2008 | reverse complement strand
TATTTCTCTTCATGAGAGATGTATCGGCAGACGGAATCCGCCCAAGGAAATCGCAAACGGCCTGCAACCGGTAAAAATGGAGCAGAGAGACATTTCCGATGGATGATTTCGATTGATTGATAGGGAGAGTAGAAAGATAAAATGTTGTGAAACAGACTGCTTCTCTCCGCAAGAGAAATATTGACAAACACAAAGTTATGTAATTTAATGGAAATAACGGTATAAAACGGATGAAATTTTCGGCTGCTGAACTCGCCGAAAGGTTTTTATCCAACAATGTTATATAAATAAACCGCCCGTTGAGTGTGATTTCCGTTTGTTTACCAGATAGTTACATATTATATCCATCGCTCTTTCTCTTGCGGAGAGAAAGGGCGTAAAACGAGCAGAATATCTTTTTACGGATTTACGGAATAGATGATTGATATTCCGGGAGGGGTGATATAAACGATTGTAATACATATTAATACCCCTATTGGCATGGACTAAGGGTATGAGTCCTGATTGAAAAATAATAAACATGAATGGATATCGCTTCGCGCAATATAGAAGAAGTCACGACCGCTCGCTGGTTCGTCATGCGGGGCTACAAAAATGAAAAAAGAGCGGAGGAAAAACTCAAAGGCAGAGACGGATTGGAATTTTTTAGAAACTTTATCGAAACAGGTCCAATGGAGTTGCGACGGAAGATATTCTTATTGATGCTGGCGTGCGTTTGTTGTCTGAATGACAGCCATGCGCAACATGCCGTATCCGATTTATCCCTGCGGAGGGATACGAGCGTGATCATTCGTCTGTATTTCCGTTTCGACCGGTCTCTGCTCGAAAAGAAGTATCTGACAAACGAGGAGTCGCTCGCCAAACTCGACACCATGCTTAACAGACCGGAAGTCAGGGATAATCTCGATTCCATTGTCATCATCGCGTCGGCATCTCCCGAGGGCATGTTGGAACGCAACATCAAACTCGCGGAAGAACGGGCTCGGGCTACGCGCACTTATGTGTATTGGAAGCATCCCGACATCGTGCGAGAGAGGGTGCAGATATGTTCTATCGGCGAAGATTGGGCGGGACTGGCCCAACGGATTGCCGATGACGACCGATGTCCCCATCGGGCGCGAGTTCTGGAGATCATCAATTCGGACGTTGACTCCGCGACCAAAGAGTGGCGGCTAAAACAGGTGGGCGACGGTGCGGCATGGCGGCACATCGTAAACAACCATCTGCGTTATCTGCGGGCCGGCGCAACCTGCATCATCGTGTTCCAGTCGGTTCCCCATGCGCCCGAACCGACGGTCGAGCCGGAACCCGAGTCAGAACCCGGACCGGTCGTAGAACCAGACACCGTGCAGATGCCGGCTCCGCAACCCGTTCCGGAGTCGCCGGCCATGGAACCGACGTTCGTCCGCAAGCCCCTGCTGGCCGTGAAGAGCAACCTGCTCTTCGACCTGGCCTCGGCGCTCAACGTCGAGCTCGAAGTCCCGATGGGCAAACGCTGGTCCGTTGCCGGGGAGTGGATGTTCCCGTGGTGGCGGAGCAACAAGTCGGACCTGACGATGCAGCTTCTGGCAGGACATGGCGAAATAAGATATTGGCTGGGCGATCGCGCCAAACGAGATGTCATGACGGGCTGGCACCTCGGCTTGTACGGCGGCGGCGGAAAATTCGACTTTCAGGTCTTCAACGACGACGGTTCCCAGGGCGACTTCTTCGATGCCGGGCTGAGCTTGGGCTATGCGCACCGCATCGGACGCAGCCGCAGCCTGCGTATGGAATACACGTTGGGAGTCGGTTACCTGCGTTCGAACTATGAGGCCTACGACCGTGTGCGCGACACGAAGTACGGCGACATCAAGGTCGTCCGTTACCCGTGGGAGACCCGTCGGCTGAACTGGATCGGTCCTACGAGGGCGCGGATTTCGCTGGTATGGCTGTTGCATTACAGAAAAAAGGAGGTTGCAAAATGAAAAACATACTGATTATATCGGCTCTTGCAGGCGTTCTGGCGCTCTCCTCCTGCCGGCGCGACGACCTTTATTATGCCACCGTCGACCGCGCCACCGTCCGTATCGAGGCCGACTGGACTCCGGCGCGGCTGACGCCCAACGGCGTTTCGGCATTCGTGTTCGACCGCAACGGCGCGGCTTTCGACGTGGTCCGGAGCAACGACTCCCGGAAAGCGGACCTCTCACTGCCCGAAGGCTCCTATAGTGTTGTCGTGCTGAACAATACGCTGGATGAATACAGGAATATCGAAAGCGCGGGAACCGACCGGCTGGAGACCTTCGCCCTGATGGGCAGGGCGGTGTCCCCCAACTTCACGTCGCTCGGCGGCGGCACCCGAGCGGAATCCTTCATCGGGGAGCCCGACACGGTGGCCGGAAGCGTAGTCCGAAATATCGAGGTGACCCGCAAGATGATCGAATATTTCCGGACCAAACCCCACGGCATGGAACCCGCCCCGGCGGCAGTTTATCAGACTGCTCCGACCCGCATCATCTCGGTGGCCGACATCAGGGTGCATGTCAAGGGGCTCAAATATGCCGCGGGGGCGCCCCGCACCCACCTGAAGAATCTTTCGGGCGGCTATTACCTCGATTCGGACAAGCCGCATTCGCTGCAGGTCTGCCACGAGTTCGTGCTGAACAACCGCTGCTTCGATGCGGAAGACCCGCGCAACGGCACCATCACCAGACAGCTGGCGACGTTCGGCCTGCACGAGGAGACGGGCGTGCGCTACCTGATGGAGATGGAGTTCGTGCTGCTCAACGGCGAAAAACATCCCGTCTCGCTCGATGTCACCGATGCCATCCGCGTGACGCAGGGCGCGACGCACAAGATCATCCATATCGAGGTGGAGATCGAACTTCCCGAGGTGATCGGCAACGGCGACGGCGCCTTCGACCCCGACCTGGAGGAATGGGAGGACATCGATGTCGACATCCCGATATAACCGACGAAACATGATTTTACAAACACCATAAAAAAAAGAAAAAAATGAAAAGATCTGTTCTCATCGCTCTGGCGGCCTTCGCACTGGCCGGCTGCGCAAAGGAAAGCGTGGTCGACTCCGCCCTGACCAATGCCGGCAACGCTATCGGCTTCAACACCTATTCGAACATCACCCGCGGCAATCCGTTCGACAACAACCCCGAGTTCGCCGCATCGGGCAACGTCTTCGGCGTAACGGCCTTTATCAGCACCTCGGACAGCCCCTACATGGGCAAGGCCGATGCCGGCACCGAGATCGTTTCCGACGGCACGAAATGGGACTACAAGAACACGAGCGACATCCGCTACTGGCCGACCCAGGGAGAAACCCTCAGTTTTTACGCCTATGCGCCCTACACCAAGAACGGCGTTGCGATTCCGGTTGCATATACGAAGGGCGACGGAATGATCATGACGGACTATACCGTTCCTGCCGACGATGCCGGCCAGGTGGATCTCATGTACGCCTCGGCGCTGAATGTCGCCAAGGCAAGTCCGGCCGTGAAGGTTCCCCTCCAGTTCAAACACGCGATGACGCAGGTGCGTTTCAAGGCCAAGGCCAAGGGCGACGGTGTCTTCATCGACGTGAAGGAGAACGGCATCAAGCTGAGAAACCTCGAGTCGAAGGGCACCTTCACCCTCTCGGCCGCCGGCGCTGCCAGCTGGAGCATTACTGAAGGCAACCTGACCGAATATACGGCAGTTTTCCCCGAGACCAAGGAAATCACCAATGCGGAAGCAAAAAATCTCTATGATGCGGACAAGGCACTGATACTGCTTCCGCAGGAGTTCGCCGCAAAAACCGGTGACGGAGACATGACCGGCGGCACCCTTACGATTTCCTGCAAGATCTATTACAAGGATAATAACGCAACCCCCCAGTATCTGTTCGGTTCGGCCGACACGTATGCCGACTACACGGTTCCGTTCAGCAGCAAGAAAGTTACCGGCGATACGGAGGGGGAAGAGATCTGGAAGATGAACAAGCGCATTACCTATACGCTGACCGTCACCGGCAACCTCGAACCTATCCTGTTCGAGACGTCGGTAGTGGATTGGGAGGATTCCAACGCAGCCATGGAGATCTAAGACGCTCTGGCCGCACGCATGCGCCGGCCTCACGAAATTCCGGGAGGGTTGAATGTCCCTCCCGGAGTACAAACCGGATCGCCCGGCGGTCCGATACGATTTACAAGTTACGGATATGGAAACACGAAGATATTGGCTTTGGGCGGTTTTCAGCCTGACGACTCTTATATCGTGCGGCAGGGGAGGGGATGAAGCCCTGCAACCCGCGGACGACGCCATCCGGTTCGACGACCGGATAGGGGATTCGGCCGTTCCATGGACGAAAGGCGTACAGACCGACGACGGCAACTTTGCCGACTTCGGGGTTTTCGCCTACTATTCGCCCCAGGGCAGCTACGATGCCGCCGCTTCGAAGCCCGATTACATGTACAATGTCCGGGTGACACGCCCCGCCGGAGGGGACTGGACCTATTCTCCGACGAAATACTGGCCCCAGGGAAAGGTCAGCTTCTTCGCCTATGCTCCGTATGACACCGATGCGGCGGTCTCCGTCTCATGCGGGACAGGCGCTCCGCGCGTCACCTATGCCGTTCCCGACGCCGTGGCGGATCACCGCGACCTGCTGCTGAGCGCCCCGGCCCTCGACCGGACGAAAGAGGGCGGCAGGGTGCCGCTGACATTCCGCCATGCGTTGGCGGCCGTGGTCTTCGAAGCCAGCGTCGACGGCACGCTCTCCGAGGGACAGTCGATACGCATAACCGGAATCCGTCTCGGAAAGTTCCTGCATAAGGCCACCTGCCACCACGAACTGCCGGACGCCATCACGCAGACCTTAGCGACGGACGCCGCCGACAGGGAGTACGCTCTCTCGGAGGCGGACGGCACGTTGCAGGGCAATTCGCTGGTTGCCGTCTATCCCGTCTACCAGCCGGTCTCCTCCGCAACGGGCTGCGCGATGCTTTGGCCGCAACAGATCGATGACGACGACCTGCTCACCGTCACGGTCCGCTACACGTCGAACGGCGTGACGCGGGAATCTGCAATAGTTCGGAATATCGGCGATTTCGTCGTCTCCGGCAGCATCGAAGCCAGCAAGCGATATGTTTTCAGACTGAAGTTCACCCCGTTCGGCGAGATGGCGCTGACCTGTGTGGTGCAGGACTGGAACCAGGAAACCATTGATGTCCCCGATTTCGATTGACGATTATGAAACGATTATTCCATATAGCCTGGATGTGTCTGGCCGTCGCGGCGTGCTCGAAGGATGAATTGCCCGGAACGCATGGCGAGTTTGCCTCGCTGACGCTGAGCGTCGCCTCTTCGCAGAACGACGTGAAGACCCGCGCCGTGTCGGCCGATGCCGACGAACAGCGGATCAACAACCTCTACATCTTCATATTCAACCCGGACGGGTCGGTCGATTGCCGCAACTATATCTCCAGCCTGAGCGCATCGAGCTGGACCGGAACCATCGGCGGCCTGACGTGCGGCACGGGGAAAAGCGTGGCCGCCATTGCCAATACGGACAATACGGTCGTCGACATTACCCGCGAGATGCTCGACGGCATCGCCTCGCGTGCGGCGTTGGATTCGTGCGTGGTGAACCTCCGGGGCAAGTTCATCGAACGGGGCACCAACTTCCTGATGACGGGCGTCGCCGAGAATGTCACCGTCACGGCCGGCAGTCCCGTCTCGGCTACCGTGCCGCTGACACGCGTCGACTCCAAAATCCGCTTCCGCGTCACCGAGGCTTCGGGCGTCACCTTCACTTCCGACGACTGGCGCGTCGTGTCGGTTCCACGCAAGGCGGGGATGATGGCTTCGCGCACCGACCTGTGCACCGACCCCGCGGAGTGCTTCGATACGGAGTGGGCTCATTTCGAGGAGGACGGCAAGACCTTCGCCTTCTATTCGCTGGAGAGCGTCCTGACGCCCCGGGCCGAGATTCCCGTCACGGCGGGCACCTATGAGGAGCAGTATGCGCTGCGCGAGAAACAAGACAAGACCCCGACCGGCGCGGGAATCGAGGTCGCCAACGGCGACTATACCTATGCGCCGAAGACCGGAACCTGCGTCCAGTTGCGGGGTGACATACGCTACAAGGACGCGTCGTCGGGCGTGGAAATATCGACCGATGTGGTCTATACGATCCATCTCGGAGGCGTGGAAGGCGTCGACGACTACAACTTGCTCCGCAACACCTACTATACCTATAACGTGAAAATCGTGTCGGTGGACAAAATCATCATCGAGGTCGATTCGAGCAAGAAGACCGAGGAGGACGAGCGGCGTCCCGGCGCCGAGGGCGATGTCGTGATGGCGCTGCAGATCAAGGAGCTGGACGCGTACAACGAGGTGTTCACCCTGAGTTTCCACCAGAGCAACGTGGACGAGACCATGACCTGGGACGTCAACACCCCCTTCTCGCGGGGCGCCGCCGGCGAACATCCGGCCGACTACAAGTGGATAAAGTTCCGGATCAACAGCAAGAACAGCAGCAACTTCTACAGTAGCACCGATTTCCGCGCCTATCCGGGCAACGATGCGGTCTACACGGGGACGGTCTCGCTGGACACCTATATGACTGACGTGGCGAACGGGACGGACAAACTGCTGTATGTCGACCAGCTGGTGAATATCCTTCAGGCCTGCAAGGAGCGTTACCGTACCAGCGGAAGCGGGGGCTCCGACCACCTGTTCGACAGTAGCGACTACATGCGCTTCACGGCATTCGTCGACGAATACTATTACGAGACGAGCCCGACCGATCCTTCGGAAACGGCCGTGAACGGCTTGTGGAAGAAATTCGTCAACCAGCAGGCGCGGGTCATGAACATCCTTTCGAATCTGGCGTACAGCCCCGATCGCCAGAGCACGAAGACCAACGCCATCTATTCGATCCGCCAGTCCTCAATCCAGACCATGTATAACATCATGGACGAAGAGAATTTCACGGCCTGGGGCACGGAGATGATCCAGGAAGAAACGCCGGTCGCATTCGAAAAAAACACGAACGACGTTTCCAACCCGACATACAACGACTCGAACAACGGACGTGCGAATACGCTCCGGATGTGGCTGGGCGGCAGTACGACCAAACGCTGGAGCGATTACGTCACGATGTCGACCTGGACCATGAAGTCCGATTACGAGGCTGCCAAATACAAATGTCTGCGGATGAACCGCGACAACGACGGCGACGGCACGATCGACGAGAACGAGGTGCAATGGTATCTGGCGGCCATCCACCAGTTGACGGATCTATGGATCGGCGAATGGTCCTTCGACCCGCGAGCCAGGCTTTACAGGAAAACGACCTGGACAGAGGGGCAGGAGCAGTATTTCGCCAGCAGTACGGTTCACGAGAAGTACCTTGGCTATGACAATCCCATAATCCTATGGTCATCCGAAGGCTCCTCGACCGGAAAACTTTCCGAAAATTATTCCGGTTCGATTTCTACTCCTGTTTATTATCGTTGTGTCCGTAATCTAGGAATTCCACGCACGGCCGCCGGAACCGTCAAGCCCGACGATCTGGCTACCTACGATGCGATGACCCGCAGGATCTCGCTTGCCCGAATCGATCAGCAATCCATCCGCGGCTATTTCCAGACCGCCGAACTGCCCGAGCACCACGAACGCGAGGCGGCCAACAAACCTTGGAGGATATTCGAAGTTCTAAACACGCCATCCGGAGGCCATGGATATAATTGGGAGTCGCTGAGGAGCGCGGCAAGCGCAGGCAACTCCCCGTGTCCGGCAGGATACCGTATCCCCAACCAGCGGGAACTGGCGCTGATGCACTCCCGAATCGGCAATGACGGAAACTGGACGCTCAACAACCATTTTTCGCGCACCCGCTTCCAGTTCGACTCGGGCCGCCCCGGATTTTCCGTTAGCCAGAATAACGGCGTACTGTATTTGTTGTCCGGCACAGGCAATTATGGCGGCGTGCGCTGCGTGAAAGATATAAACGAATAACGCCGCAGGGAGGCATTCTCCGCCCTAATGCGCCCGGCTGTATGACCATTGTCGCGGTGGTCGTTATCGGACAGAATCGTGGTCGCAGCATCCGTCCCCCGGGTGGTGCTCCAGCACGGTGTGGGGAATGTGGCCGTGCGAAACGAGCTGAATAGGGCAGTCGTAGTTGCGCAGCTGCTCTTCGGTCAGCACGTTCGAACGGTGACGATGCACGCGGCGGTTGACGCAGACGATCTCTTTCACGACACTCGTGATCGTGCCGATGTCGTGCGACACCATGACGATTGCCATGCGCGTATTCAGCTCGTGCAGCGTACGGTAAAGCTCTTTCTCGAACTTGTTGTCCACGAAATTCGCGGGTTCGTCCAGAATCAGCAGCTTCGGGTCCGAGATCACGGCCCGGGCCAGCAGCGCCCGCTGCATCTGGCCGCCCGACACCTCTCCGATCGGCTGGCGGGCCGTTTCGGCAATCCCCGACGAGGCCAGCAGCGCCATCGCCTTTTCGCGGTCCTCCCGGGTGTAGGGGGAGCGGAACCCGCGGCGGCCCTGCAATCCCGACAGCACGACTTCGAGCACCGAGATCGGAAACTCCCGGTCGAAATCCGACAACTGCGGCATATAGCCGATCAGCCGCTCCTTGCCCCGGAACAACTCCGGCGCCAAACATATTTCGCCCGTATGGGGCACGGTTCCGAGTATGGCTTTCACGAGCGTCGTCTTTCCGCCGCCGTTGGGACCTATGACACCCAGGAAATCGTCGCCGCCGATTTCCAGATCGACATGCTGAATGGCTTCGTATCCGTCGTATGCGACGCTTACGTCGCGCATCGTTACCAGATTCATTTTGCGGTGATTAAGTCGGTTATCGTGTCGATGTTCGCTATGGCGTCCCGGTCCAGCGGATCAATCGCCACGTATTCGGCGTCGATGTCTCGGGCTATGACCTCCACGGTCGATGCCGGGAATTGCTTTTGGTAGAATATCCGGCGTACTCCATCCTCCCGGGCTTGCCGGATGATTGCCGTCAACTGCTTGGCCGAGGGCTCCTTACCGTCTGTTTCGATGGCGACCTGCCGCAGCCCGTAGTCGCGGGCATAATAGGTGAGGGCGGGGTGGTAGACGATGAAATATTCGATGCCGCTCCGTGCGATTTTCTCCGCCGTGCGAGCGTCCAATGCTTGTAACTCCTTCTGCAACCTGTTATAATTGGTTTCGTATTTCACCGAATCGGGATAGGCTTTGCGAATGGCTTCGAAAGCGTTTGTCGCCATCTTCTGCAACGCCTTCGGGGAGGTCCAGACATGGGGATCGACACCGTGCGTATGATTGTGTCCGTGACTGCTGTGCGAACAAGAGCCTTCGATCAGGTCGATTCCGTGGCTCAGGTCGATGACTTTCTCCTGTTGTTCGACTTTGCCCAACAGCGAGGTTTCGAAGTCGATAAGTCCCACATTGAAAATAAGTTGCGCTTCGTTTAGCTCCACAAATTGTCTGGGCGTAGGTTCGAACGTTTCGGGACTGGCTCCGGCGGGCACGAGTACTTCGACTTCGAAATCTCCGCCGACAATGCTGTCCACAAGGCTTTGCAGCGGTTGTATCGAAACGTATAAAATTCTGTTATTCTGCCGGTTATTCGTTATGCAGGCCGTCAGCAGCACGATTGCCGACAGATATGTCGCAATTTTACGCATGATTGATAATCAATGTTTTTTAGTAACTATTCAGCGGTAGGTGCATGTCAAGGTTTCAGACCTCAAACAAGGCTTGAATGGCACTAAAAGAAGTATGGTTGTGCTTCTTGGCAGTCTCAATGACGGAATGAAGTTCGAGGAATGTGTCTGCCCTAAATCGGAGCGGAATGTGCAAGAATTCTTCAACTTGATGGGATCGTAAAATAAACTGTGTCAGAGGTTGTATTCGGGACGATTTTGGGATCACGGCAAATCCCGAAATCGTTCCGTAAAGGTAATGTTATTTTTTTGTTCTTTGGCATCACTACTGTCGGTCGCGAACTCCTCGAATATGCGGTAGTTGCGCTGCTCGTTAGCCTTGTTAAGATTGCTTCTGGTCACGGATTTGCCGATGCCGAGGTGATAAAGTTTTCCGGCATGCGCTTCCATCGCAACAATGAGATCCCGCAGGCTCTCTCGATTTGACAGCTGTCCGAACATCATCGTAAGTAGTTGATTCCAACAAGTATAACTCTTTATATACTTGTCGCCTTCATACTTCTTTACAATGCGGAGGAACTTAAAATTGTCCAGGAAGCCGACTAATTGGGCGAAAACATATTTGTCTTTATTCATAACAGCCTGATTCAGACTGCAAAAGTAATTTCAAATCGTTGCGCCTCAAAATCTGCTATAACAATTTGAATTTCAATAATTTCAAAGAACTCTTATGATTTTTTAGTGGACACTAATGAACCGTAGTAATAAACTCCTTGTGATGCACAATATCCAAACGAAGGAGCTTTTTCTATTTCATTTTTGCCCATGGAACATCGCTTGGCACAGGCAGGACGACAGATTTCTATCGGTTTTGAATCTATACAGAAGTAGTCTTCACCACCATCAATAGCTGCTGCCATCTTTTCTCGAATGGCAGCACAAAGAGAAGCCGTGAACTTTCGTCTGCCATTGTATTACCGACGAGATATTAAATGAGGAATCTCAGATTTATATTCTCTCAGTTTAACGAATAAAAGGGATTCGCTGTCAATACCAATGGATTCAGAAGCCATATTGAGAGCAACCACTTCCAAGTCGGAAAATCTGGGAACGACACCACATCGAGGTATATTCTTCGTTGATCAAGTTCCCTGCAAACTGCTTGCAGATGTCGCGAAATTTTGCGAATATTGCATATAGGTTGTGCATATATGAATTAGCTATTAATTGATCGGAAACCATTAATGTGTTAATAATTAGTATTATGCATAACTTTTTATGCATAAATCTTTTGTAATTTTAATTCCGCCAACGGGTTTATATAATTTTACTCAAAGAACTACGGAGAAACAAACTTAACTATGTTTGAACCAAAACTTTTTATCAGATACCGGAGCAAATCACTCCGGAACTTGACATTGGTAAAGGCTGTCCCGAAATTTGCCCGGTCGGAAAATTTTTCGTATCTTGCAGTAGGTTATTTGAAATGCGGTATTTTCGTGCAATTAACTGAAAATAAACCGTTGCCTTTTCGTTACCTATTATCCTATACAAAAATGTAACGACCCGATAAATCAAGTCGTTACATCATTATAATCCCACACCCGCGTGGGTTTCGGCCTTTTTTATCGGCAGCCGTAATTTTTTGCACTCCCTGGCGACTATTGGGGTAAAAGGCTGAAACATGGATACGGAACAGCGGTTCATCGAACTTATCGAGCATCACAAACGCATAATCTACAAGGTGTGCTATGTCTATGCACCCGGGCGCGGGCAGATCGACGACTATTTTCAGGAGGTCGTGCTGGCTCTGTGGCGGGGATTCCCCGATTTCCGGGGAGAGAGCAAAACTGCCACGTGGGTATACCGCATCGCGTTGTATACCTGCATTTCGTTTGTCCGCCGCCGGATGCGGCGTCCGCAAAGCGTGCGCCTTTCGGTCGACCTGGCGTGCGACGACGATATGCAGGCCCGCGAGCAGCTCGACGAGCTGTATGCGGTGATCTCACGCTTGGGCCGGCTCGACCGGGCGCTGATCCTGCTGTGGCTCGAAGAACGTCCCGCCGGGGAGATCGCCGCCATCACGGGCCTGTCTCCCGGCAATGTGGCCGTGAAACTGACCCGTATCCGCTGCAAACTGCGTAAAATGTATAACCGGTAAAATTCAGGAATTATGGAACTCGAAGAGTTGAAACTCAAATGGAAAGTACTCTCGGAACGGCTCGACCGGGAGCAGGTGATCCGGCGGCAGGATATGGAACGTATGCTGCGGGGACGTGTCGGTTCGTACTTGCACTATGTACAGCTCATGCTGCTGTTGGGTGTGGCGGTTGTCCCGCTATGTGTCGCAATCGGCAAATTCCGCGGAGTATCCGGTATTTTCATCTGGTGGGTCGTGGCGGGCTACCTTTTATGTCTGCTCCCTTCGTTCTTTTCCCTGTGGTTGCTGCTGCGGGTGTCGCGCTGCGATGCCGATATCGTCGAGTGTGAACACCGCATGACCCGCTATGCGGCCTTTGCCGGAGCGTATTATATTTTCCAGTATGTCGTCGTAATCCTGTTCGTTGCAGGCATGCTGCTGTATGCGGCGGGCTACTATACGGCGCATGGCATGTGGTGGACGGTCGCCGCCCTGCTCTCGCTGACGGCGGTTGCCTGCATCGTGATAACACATCATGAGTGGGGGCGTATCCGTGACCTGCAGCGGCGTATCCGCGAGCTGCGGGAATTCGATGAAGCGTAACGCTTTGTGCTGGAAACAGACGCACTCCGGTGCGGCTGTTTCGTTGGCCGGTCTGGAGTGCTTTTTTGCAGACTGCCGTTTCCCGGGAACCGCATTTATCGGCCGTCCGGTCTCCGGTTACCGGATTCCGAGCCGCCACATGACCCGGAGGACGAAACGCCGCACGCCCCGGGGGAGTGCCAGCCACCTGCGCGACCGCCGTTTCCAGCGGCGGGAGCTGGTGCGGACGATGCGTCCCGACGGCAGGATGACAGCCGTCATCACGGCGACGATATCCTTGCCGAGGCAATGCTCCGTCGTGCGGTAATTACCGTCCCCGGACAGGGTGAAACGGAGTGTCCCCGCGGCGGAATCCCTCTCTGCGGGGTTTTCCGCGGATGCCGCAGGGGACGGGGCATTCCCTGCGGCTGGTGCGCATACGGGACGGTTTCCTTCGCAGCGGACGCCTGTTTCGATCCCGACGATGCGGTGCAGGATATGGCGCCCTTCGCAGCGAAACAGGACGACGTCGCCCGTCCGCAGGGCGCCGATGCCGCTCGGCGGCGGAGCCGGATGGCGGGTG
>ULXG01015303.1_pt1 | contig 12985 bp, 11 predicted proteins | sample 1961141 | NCBI WGS metagenome assembly ULXG01 (sample SAMEA4835834, study PRJEB28245) | human gut metagenome | biome: gut microbiome; material: fecal sample | place: Denmark | collected 2008 | reverse complement strand
GATAAGTTTGTGCAAAATTCGATATTTGCTCATTTATAGTTCTAAAATTATATGATACATGTTCAGGACATCCTATGTGAAAGCACATAAAAAATTTATGCGCTGCTTCGGGTATCCTCCTGGTTCTCCTGAAAGCTCCTGGCTCCCCGGTCCAGAATTTCCAGCTGACGAATGGCTGTTTTTCTCAGGCATTTCCCATCGTTTCCTACAAAACAGAGGAACATCGTCTTAATGACTACCAGTACGCCCATCTCCAGCAGACAGATAGATTTCTCTTCATCCAATCCGCCGTAGCGCTCCTCATCCAGCAGGCCTTCTCTTGACCGTACAAACTTTCTCAGTCCATCCTTATCGTAAAACGATGCCTCCTTCCGGGTTGTCTGGCTGCGGTACCGGGCATCCTCTGCCAGTCTCCGATACAGACTGCAGCGTTTTCGAAACGCTCCATCCTCCAGAGCGAAATGAAGCATCTTTTTAAAGCCTTCTAAAAAATCTCCCTTACTGTCCCTTAAAGCCTTCTCCATATCACTCAGGAACCTGCTCCTCATCTCCTCTACCATATGGTAGAATAAGTCCTCCTTATCACGAAAATAGTAGTAGAAGCTGGCTCTGGATATACCGGCCTTCTGGATAATCCGGCTGACAGTCAGAAGGGAGTAAGGTGTTTCCAGCAGTTCCTCCCCTGCCGCCTCCAATATGGCCTGGCGCTTTCCTTCCTTTAAATTAAAAAACTTCTCCGTGGGCATGTATGTACTGCCTCCCCTTCCTCTGTTCTCCTAAATTCTAGGCTGACAGTTATACAGTATAGTATAATATGTTTAATTATCAACTGTCAAAAAGAGGTGTTTTGCTCAATTTTTGTGCAAAACACCTCTTATGTGCAAATTTAGTACATTTTCATTATTTTGTCCTGTTATTTTTCTTTCCCTTCCGCCTCTTCTCTTAGCTTAGCACTGCGTTTAAGTGCAAGCTCAATATCCCCGTCAAACAGGCGTTCCAAACGTCCCAGCTCCCTGGCAATAGGGGTTTTCATTCCCGATTCCAGCCAGTCCAGCATGCATCCCTCAAAAGCATGGTGATAAAAGCGACCAATAAGCTCCTTATCCTCCTCTGTGGCCTCGATTCCTCTGGACTTCACCTCTACCATATGCTTAAAAATCACGGAGGCAGACTCAGAAAAATACCGGCGTACTTCCGTCCCCCTGGTGGAGCGGTAAATCCGATATAGCATCTCCTGATTCTCCATAATCCGGTCCACACCTCCCCGCCAGTCCCCCTCGTCAATCTCTCCGCTTTCTAGGCCGCGGATAACCCGCTCTTCCTGCATATGAAGAATCTCCTCCAGAACCTCATAGATATCTTTAAAATGATAGTAGAACGTATTTCTGGAGATGCCGCAGTCCTCCACAATATCCTTTACTGTAATTTTGTCCGCCGGCTTGGTCTGCAGCTGGCGGATAAACGACTCGATAATCGCCCGTTTCGTAAATGATGCCATGAATCTCCTCTTTCCGCAAACGTTCTGATGTAAACATGCTCTCAGTTTATCAGTATAACATAGAATTCCCTTATATGGAAAGAGAAAAATCATTCCTTTTTTCTTTACCATCTGAAAGGCCGCTGAAACGATTCCTGTCACCCTATACCAGTAAATTTCACAAAGCCTCTCAATTGTAAACTGCATAGCAGCAGAAAAAGCCGCTGTAAGGCTTCCTTTGGCAGTTTTACAACGACATTTCTGATTAAATTTACAGCTGGCTATAAAGTTTCTGTAGATACTCTGTATCCTGCTTGTATCGTTCCGGCCTGCAATTTTCCAGAAGCAGGTCAATCTGAGGCTTTTCCTTCTTCACCCACCGCAGCAGGGGCTCGTAGTGAAATACGCCCTCTCTGATGTAATGGAATACCTGCTTCTTCCCCTCAAAAGCCACATCTTTCACATGAAGAACCGTAATCCGATCCCCATACCAGTTAAAGGCCTTGTCCAGAATCTGCTTCTGACTTTCCTCATCTGTCTCATCGGGGTGAATCAGGTTCATGGGGTCGAAAATCACCTCCACGTTGGGAGAGGCAATCTCATACAAAAAACGCCTCATCCGCTCCGGCGTGTGGAGTACGTGGTTGTATCCTCCCTCTACACCCACGATTACCCCTAGCTTCTCGGCCGCTTCTACAATAGCCTCCATGGTTTTCATCATCATCTGGTAGGCATCCTCGGTATAGGTAGCAGGGGTAAAGTTTCCCTTTGCATCCATCCGGCCTGTCTCCGTTCCCACCATATCTGCTCCCAGAATTCTGGCGTACTTCATATGTTCTGTGAACCGGCTTACCGCCATATGTCTAGCCTCCTCATCGGGATTTGCCGGATTAATGACGCAGCCCAGCACCGTCACATGGATACCGTTTTCCTTTAGAATCCCTGAAATCCGGCGTCCCAGTCCAGGGGAAAAATGGCCGGGTTCAAAGTCATAACCGGCGATGGACTTCCCCAGAGCCAGCTGGATATTTTCCACTCCCAGCTGCCGCACCTTCCTAAAAACCTGTTCCATCTCCATTTTTGGACAAATATCATGGCAGCGCATGCCTGTATTCAACTTCATAGCATTTCCTCCATCTGCTTCAGCTTTTCCCGAATGCCCTCTTTATGAAATTGGTGGCCTCCTGGACAATGCTGATGAATCAGCTTGTCCTCCTTCCCAAAAAGCCGGTAAGCCTGACGTATTATCTCCACCTGCTCATCAGCGTTGATAACCCCCCTCTCTCCGTTTAAATGGTCCTCCGTGCAGGACTGAATCAGAAGAGGCCTTGGAGCAATCAAGGAGCCAATGTCTCCGCAGTCGTAGTACCTCCAGAGTCCTGGCACATAGTTGCAGCTGCAGTTGCCGTTTAGCTTTAAAAGGGCATCCTTATAACCGTACATATAGCCGCTGATGACCACCATTTTCACCCGATCGTCCAGGGCCGACAGCCACAAGGTCTGCATCCCTCCGCCAGAAAATCCCAGACAGCCCAGATTATCCGTCCGCCACTCCCCTCGTTCCTGTACATAGTCAATAAGCCGCATCAGGTCCCAGGTACACATCCCTGCCACCGTCATTCCAAGAGGCTCCGCCATATGGGCTAGATAAAAGCAGGTACCACGAAGAAAACAGCTCTCTTCGTCCTTCTGGAAAGCCTCATCCCTGCGCTCTCCAAATCCTCTGGCATCGGGGCAGAGGACCACATAGCCCAGCCTTGCCAGAAGCAAACCGTAGTCGTAGTTGAATTTTTCAATAGCCTCTGCCACCGCACCATACTGGTTAAGTCCAGCCACGCTGTATTTTCCCGCTCCCTGGTGACCGTGGGGAGCCAGAACGCAGCCCTTTAGATCCCCTGTCCTTTGTGGAATCAGCACATACACCGGCATCCAGGTTTCCGGCTCCACTTGGAGCAGCACCCGCTCCCTGAGGATACCAGGCTCTGCCTCTGCCCGTTCCGTCACCCGTGGCTCCAGAGGACAGCTCTCCATCTCTTTCATTCCCAGAAGGCTCCAAAGCCGCTCTCTGGCTTGAGCTTTCCACTTCTTCCACTCCTCAGGCGTATCCCCTCTAAAAGCATCAGACCGGGCCAGACGGTCATATTTTCTCAGCATACCCGGAAGGCTTCCATAGTATTTGGAAATGGATATGATTCTGTTCTGCTCCATTGTTTCTCCTCCTCTTCACTCCTGTTCTTCTGTTCTCTTCTGACATCCATCCAGTACCGACCGCAGCTTAAAGGCATTAACCACAAACAGCAAGGGCACTCCGAAAAAAGCGAATACAATAGCCGCCTGAGGCAGAAACACCATGCTAAAGAAAGCCGCCCCGCAGATGAAAATATCCAGAAGCACCATGGTGGAGGTAGCTCCCCAGTTACTTAAAGCCAGCAGAAATGCATTCCAGAAAGTACGGCGGATGGTGTTCTCAAACCGGGCCATTACTGCCCACACATAGAGCATGGTAATCAGATAGAGGATGGTTAAAAATACCAGGGCCGCCGTCATCACCAGTTTAAAAAGGTTGCTTCCCTCCATTTTAAAGACACACAAATACAAATCCAGCCCAAGCATTCCTCCTGCAGCTAGGGAAATCAGCCCCAAAGGAATTCCCTGACGCAGATTCTGCTTAAAAGATTTAAAAAACATGTGAGGAACCGACCTTCCCTCATCCTGTACCAGCTTCAGGGCCACATAATGAGCCGCCACAGTGGATGGTCCGATGGTCACCACTGGAATACAACAAAGCAGCCAGAGAGCATGAAGAATAATCATATCTCCCAGCTTCATAAAAAATGTTACAACAGGGCCATCGTACCGAAAAATTCCGTTCACCTTATCGCCATCTGAAGCCTTTCCATTTCATAGAACTGACCTTTCAGTTCCATCAGCTCCTGATAGCTTCCCTCCTCTCTGATTCTTCCTTGTTCCATGACTACAATCCGGTCTGCTCCCCGAACAGTAGACAATCTGTGCGCAACAATAAAGGTAGTTTTTCCCTTAGTCAGACGCTCCAAGGCATCCTGAATCTCCTTCTCAGAGATAGTATCCAAAGCAGATGTAGCCTCGTCCAGAATAATAACCTTGGGCTTTCGAATCATGGCTCTTGCAATGGAAATCCGCTGGCGCTGTCCTCCGCTCAAATTGGCTCCATGCTCCTCTATCATCGTATCCAGTCCATGAGGCAGTTTGGATACCACCGAAACCAAATTGGCCGCTTTTACCGCCTCCCAAACTTCCTCATCTGTAGCATTTTCCATACCATACACAATATTATCACGGACAGTACCACTAAAAAGCACTGGTGTTTGAGGTACCATGGAAATAAAACGCCGATAACTACGCAAATCCAGCTCGTTGACATCCTTCCCGTCAATGGTCAGCCGTCCATCCGACGGAGTGATAAAACCAACGAGCAGGTTTAGAAGGGTGGTCTTTCCCGCTCCAGACTCTCCTACCAGGGCGATGGTTTCCCCCTGCTTTACATGGAAATCAATTCCGTTCAGAACCGGTTTCTCCCCAGAGCCGTAAGCAAATTTCACATGGCAGAAATCATACTCGCCTTTCAGGTCCTTCATTTCCTCTTTGCCCTCATAACGCTCCACTTGATCGGAGGAAAGGATTTCTCCGATAGATGTGACAGACTCCAGCCCCTTAGTCAAAACTGGGAGCAGATTAATGAGAGCTGTAAACTGGTTCACCACCGTAGTAAAGCTGGATTGATAAAAGGTCACATCTCCCACTTGAATCATGCCAAAAAGGGCCATAAATCCTGATACGCCCAGGCAGAGGACCTGAAAGACCTGGAAAATGCACCAGCTGACCGCTCCAAAATGAGCCTGAATCATATCCAGGCGGTATCCCCTCTCTGCCGTCTCCTCCAGCTGGCGGGTCAGCCGCCGGACCTCTTTGTCCTCCAGGGCGTGAGCCCTGGTTACGGGTACCATCTCAACCATCTCCATGACCTTGGCGCTGGTCTCCTCCATCTCCTGACGGAAGGCACGATTCTCCCGGTGGATTTTAGAGCGAAATGTTACTACCGCCGCTGCTGCCACAGGCGCCACTAGGATAAAGAACAAAAGAATTACTTGATTCTTCACCGCCGTGATCGTCAAGGTGATGACCAGATTCATAATAATGTTCATCAGGTTCACAAACAGCTGGGAGGACAGGGTCTCCACTGCCTCCACATCCCTCATGATTTTGGACTGTAGCCTTCCCGACTGGGTTCCTGTATGATAGGGGATGGATAGTTCCTGAAGCTTTACCACCAAAGCCGCCCGAAGTCCTGCCTCCGTACTGCGGATAACCCTGCTCTTATACCGATTGTGCAGCCAGTTGGCCGGCAGATGCAGACAGAGAAGAACAAGCCAGAGGCCCGTATTGAAGAAAATGGCCCTCTTGCCCGCTTCTCCTCCTGCCACCACCCCATTGATTACATTGGCTATCAGCAGGGAGGAAAACAAAGCCGGGGCATGCTTAACCACAAAAAACAGAGTAGAAAGAAAAAATTTATGATACTGGCCCTTGTAAAATCCCAAAAGTACCATAACGGAACGCTCTCCGTATTTCTGATAACACCGGGTGAAGCGCTGCTCCACTCCTTCATAGCTCTTTTCCATTTTCTTAGTCCCCCTGCTCCTCTTGTACAAAAAGACTCCGGAAAGGCTCTCCCAGTTTGCGCATCTCGCGGCAGAGGAATCCTGCCATCACCACTGCTCCATCATATTTTAAATGAGTATTGTCTTTAGGCCAGACAAACAGGGGTCTGGACCACAACTCCCCTACCCCTGCCAGGTACTCCTCGGTAATGGAGGTCAGATCAATCAGCGGAGCCTTGGCTTTAGCCGCAGCTTTCTTCATTGCTTCAGGATAATGGCCATGGCTTCCTGAAATAAACACGCCCTTCTCGTCAAACAGCCTTCTGGCAATAGGCGTAATGAATACCACATGTGCCTGATGGGCTCGTGCTACATCAGCAAATTTCAGGAGGTTCTCCTGAAAATCTGTATCCGGACAGGTATAGCGGGAAGGATCTTCCTTCTTTCCATCATTATGTCCAAATTGAACCAAAAGCACATCCCCAGCTTCAATCTCCTTCTCAATTGCTTCCAATCTGCCCTCTGCAATAAAAGATTTAGTGCTTCTTCCGTTCTGGGCAAAACTGTGCATTTCAACCCCTTCTCTCAAATAAAGGAGAAGAGACTGGGACATTCCAGTCTGTGGGTAAGAATCAATTTTGTTGAACTTCACGGTGCTGTCACCAGCATACAGGATTTTCGTCATGATTATCTACTCCTTATGTCTCCTAACAAGTATTTTTTAAGTTTCTTCTATATGAATGCTGCGGAAAATTCCCCTGCCTTCTGAGCAAAGGTTGTTCCGATTGCAGGCCCACAGGCAAATCTTTGCTCCAGTCCAGGTTCCCTTTGTCAGCGGAAAAACTCCGGGAACATCGTCAAAGTGTTTTCCATCTTCAGACCAGGTAAACCGAACACCATCTTCTTGTCCTGCGTCAAGCCTGAGCCATGCCTGAGTTTCCTCCAGGTTCTGCTGCCAAAGGCAGTTTTCTTCCGCTTTCCCTTCATATTCCTTTTCCTGAACCAGTCCTTCATAGAGGCATAGCACAGTTTTCCCTTTGCTCCGTTTCAGGCCCAGGTAGGCATACCTCTGGCCCGTTATCCCCAGTGCTGCCAAATCCCCCTCCTCCTTATAGTCCAGACAGACCTGGACCGTGGCCTGAAAGGCTGGGTGCTGCGGAATCTGGGTCAGAAGATTTGATGCATACCAAAGTAAGTTTTCCCTCTGTGGATTGGTCAGGCAGAATAGGCTCAACCCTTTTTCTCCAAGCTCAAAAAATTCCTCCCTTGGATTGGACTGCCACTGCCACTGAAGGCCCAGGGTTTTTGCCGTAAAATCATCGCTTTCTGGAATCTGGTAACGAGGCTGTCCAGCAACAGGAATCATCCATTCTTTTACCGGCTCCGCGATTCCGTCCCCATTTTCCTCCATTCCAATCACCGGCCACCCATTGTTCCAGCACATAGGCTGAAGGTGAGTGATTCTCCCTAGACCTCCCACATCCTGGAAATGGATGAACCAGTCCCGGCCGTCCGGGGTATCCACCCAGCCGCCTTGGTGAGGCCCATTGATATCGGTATTTCCCTGATGCATGACAATTTTGTATTCATAGGGTCCCCATATGTTTCGAGAACGCATGGCCGACTGCCATCCACTGGCCACCCCTCCTGATGGCATAAGCACATAATACCAGCCATCCTTTTTGTACATCTTTGGCCCTTCGGTAGTGGGCGCCATCTGGGTTCCGTCAAAAATTATCCTGGGCTCACCTAAAAGCTTCCGACATTCCCCGTCTATTTCCACTAAAGCCAGCCGATGCTTGATGCCGCAGCGGCTTCTGGCGAAAGCAAAAATCATGTAAGCCCGGTCATCTTCATCCCAAAAGGGGCAGGGGTCAATCCAGCCTCTGGACTCACACAACAGATTTCCCTCAAAGGTTCCCCTTGGATCTTTCCCCCTGGCCACATAAATTCCTTCATCTGGCAAGGGAATAAAGACAAAAAATTCCCCCTTATGATACCGGATTGAAGGTGCCCAGGTTCCAGAACCATGAGACGGCCTCTGGTATTTATCAAAAGGAAGGGAATTGACACAATAATTAATCAGCTCCCAATGAACCAAATCCCTGGAGTGCAGCAAAGGCACTCCGGGGAAATAGGTAAAAGAGGAAGCTACCATGTAGAAATCCTCTCCGACCCGGATAACATCAGGGTCGGAATAATCTGCATATAAAATCGGGTTCTTATAAGTTTCCATCATTCTTTCACTGCTCCAACGTTCACACCTTGAATGAAGTATTTCTGACAGAATGGATAAATAATCATGAACGGCAGAATCGCTACAATAATAGCAGCATTCTTTACTGTATTTTCAGTTGCACCGCCGACAGCGGAAGGAAGATCGCTTCCCATTATCAGTGACCGCAGTTTCATCTGGAAATTGTACAGGTTCTCGTTGGTAATGTAGAGCTTATAGTTGGTATAATCGTTCCAGTAAGTTACCGCAAACATCAGTCCGATTGCTGTAAGAGCAGCCTTAGATAAGGGCAGCACAATTTTAAAGAATGTAATCATCGGGGAACAACCGTCCATTTCTGCGGATTCGAACAGACTGCTCGGGATACCCTCAAAAAAGTTTCTCATCAATACCAGATTATACACATTGATGGCAGGCAGCAGAATCACCGACCACAGGGTATTGGTCAATCCCAGGTTTGTCATCACCAGATAAGTGGGAATCATACCGCCTTTAAAAATCATGGTAAAAAGCAGGAGATTAGCAAAAAGACTTCTTCCCGGCATATTCCACTGAATCAGTACATATGCACCCAAAGTAGAGATTGCAAGTCCCGCGAATGTACCTGCTACCGTTGTCAGACAGGAAATTAAGAATGGGCGGAACAGTGTAGGATTCGTAAACACAGAAACATATCCAGCCAGTCCGAATTCTTCCGGAATCAGTTTCATACCGTAAGCAGTCTTTAAGTCAAAGGAATCTACCAGTACCTTATACACAGGGATCAACATAATGATGCTGATAACAATAAAAATCAGCACCAGTACAATATCGAATGGTTTCAGCTTTTTCGTCTGCATATTCTTTCATCCCTCCTATACGATTCCTCTGCCGCGGACCTTATAGCTGGCCCGGTTGCAGAGCAGAACCAGAACGCAGCCTACCAGTGAAGACACCAGGCTGACCGCAGTGGTGTAGCCAAAGTCCGGAAGGGTTCCGGAATTAAAGGTCTGGGTGTAAATGTAGGTCTGGAGCACATCCGCCTTCTGGATTACCGCGTCATTCTGCAGTACAAATACAGACTCAAACAAATTCATAACTTTGGCCAGATTCAGAATCAGCACTGTAATAATAGTGTTGGCCAGTGCCGGCAGGGTGATAAAGCGCATCTGGCTCCAACGCCCAGCTCCATCCATAGAAGCCGCCTCATACAGCTCCGGATTGATTCCAGAGAGAGTGGCCATAAAGATAATAGTTCCCCATCCAGTATCTTTCCAGATATTAATGACATAAAACATAGTACGCCACCAATCCTGGTTGCCCAGAAAATAGATCCCCTCATCCACAATTCCCAGCTTCATCAGGATAGCATTCACCAGTCCTTCACTGCTGGGGGACAAAATCAGTGTGAATACGGAAGCTGTCACCACCCATGACATGAAGTGGGGCAGATAAACGATGGTCTGGGTCACCTTCTTAAATTTCATGAAGCGCAGCTCGTTGAGCAGCAGTGAGATAATTACTGCCATAAAGGTATTTAACAGCAGTTTTACAATACTCAACACAATGGTATTGCTGAAAGCGCGCCAGAAGCCCGGCATAGAAAACATTCTTGTAAAGTTTTCCATCCCGATGAATATGGGTTCTTTAATTCCCTTGTAGGTAAAAAAAGAATACCGGATTCCCAACATGGGGAGATAATGGAATACCAGCGCGAAAATCAGAACTGGTATAAACATAATATAAAAGCCTCTATAATAATGAAGCTGGGCTTTCAGCGACCGCTTATGTACATTGACAGGTGAAACCGAAGCCTGTGCCTTTTTACTCATACTCTCATTCCTTTCAATTTCTTAGATTCATTCCTGCTTAGCCTGCTCCATCTCATTTAAGGAGTCCACGATTTTCTGGGACCACTCTGCACCATGCTCCTCTTCAAACCGCGCATAGGCTTCCTCAATTGGCACACCCTGAACTACTACATCCGCCACAATCGAACGCTTCAGAGTGGTCAAATCGCCGTTGTAGGTGGCCATCTCCGTACTAGATGGCACTAGTTTTTCCTGCACACAGTTGGTATTAAATAGTTCCTGAGATTCTCTGGTCTCCTTTGATACCGCGTCCTTTCCAGGATCGTCGTCCCATTCTACCAGCGCAAGGGTGGGATCGATGGTCGCCTTGGTGTACTGGGTTCCCGGAGTTTCCAGGCTTTCTCTCATATGAAATTCGCCTTCCTCATAGGTATTACCACAGATTGTCTCCGCCTTAGTAGACCAGTGTACGTCCTCCACTCCGTAAGTCCACAGCGTTTGCATATCCCCGCCATCCATCATGGACTCCAGCAGATACTTAAACACGCCTTCCGGATTCTCACAGGTAGTTGTAATACACCAGATGGGGGCCAGACGCTCAGTATAAGCTCCCAACTCCTTGATAGGAGGAATCGCAACCAGTTCGCCGTCCAAGCCGTTTCGTTCCAGGTTGGTCTTTAAGTTATCTGCCCATGTACCAGACCAGTAGGTAAAGACACCAAACTTTCCTTCATAGAACTTATTGCGGCAGTCACTGGTGGCGTTGGTCAAGGTTTCACGGTCAATATAGCCCGCAGTATAAGCCTCTCTCAGACGGCTCAAGGCATCCTTAAATTCCTGCTGAGTAAAACCATCATACCATACCCCGTTTTCATCCTGACGGAAGGAGGGGGTTGCTCCCCAGTAGAATTCCGGCAGGTAGTTGGTATAAGGGGCTTCCTCTCCTACAAACCCTGCAGCAGATACGCCGTATGTATCGCCGTTAACTCCATTTCCGTCCGGATCCCCTTCCGTAAAAGCCTTTAGCATATTCATATACTCTTCATATGTGGTCGGAACATCCAGTCCGCAGTTGTCCAGCCATGACTTCTTTACATAAGTAATACAGCCGCCGCCGCGGGTAATGGGCATACCGTACAGCCGTCCATTAATCTTCATGTTCTCTACCACATCTGCGCCAGTCAGTCGGTCAGATTTTCTTAGATCAGAGTTCTCCCATGCTTCCGTCATATCCCAGAGAGCCCCTTCTTCAGCATAGCCGCTGTAGTAGCTGGAATTCAGGATAATCACATCCGGCCAATTCTTCCGGCCAGATGCAAAGGTCTGTCCCACCACATCATAGTAAGCGCTGTGATCCGGCTGGATAAACTCAATGTCAATGCCGGTCAGTTCCTCCCACCGGGCCTCAAATTCATCCCGTCCATTCTGCTTGTTGAACACCGTGGTGTCCACCATGGCGGTAATCTTTTCAGGCTTTTGCACTTCCCCGTCAATGGTCACATTGTTTGTGATTTGTCCGCCGCTTGTGCCGCTGTCTTTACAGCCTCCCAGAAGGGAAACGGTCATGACTGCCGTCAGACCAGCGGCTGTTAGCCTCTTCCATTGTTTCATTCCCTTGTCCTCCTTTTTCTTTTTACGCGCCCAGCCTTTTTCGGCTCATTCTGTCTGCCGGAAATATAGCACGCTCTTGTGGCTATGACTTTAACATCTGCATCCTTCAAAAACAACGGCCAATTTTGAAGAATTTTATTCAGATTTAACTATCTTTTCCTCTTGATCCCTTTATTCCTATATATTTCATCTAATTTTTTGGTTTCGTCCTATTATGGCTGTCTAATATTTTTTTGAATCATTCCATTAAGAAATGCACGCCAAAAGATGCAATATTTATGATGAGTGCGCATGATTTATGATCCTGTTCTTGATTTTTATCTTCAGGACCTTTATAATGAGGTTATGAAACGAATCCATTCTATATCATTTAAATACAGACTTGCAATTTCATACAGTATTATTTTGGCTTTGATTTTGACAGCAGGAGTCTGTCTGCTTCAAAGTGCTTACCAGCGTCTGAAACGAGAGGTCAATGCTCAGACAGAGGCGCTTTTAACCTCTTCTGTCCGTCAAATTGACAACCTGCAGAATCAACTGGCCGATGCTGCCCGCCAAATCGCTTCCTCTTCTTCCTTTCGCGCCCTGGCAGTCGCACAAAATCCGGATGATCCTGATTTTTCCTACACTGCCTATCAGGCTCAGCAGGATTTAAAATTTATTCTTCCTCTGCAGGAACTGGTTATTGAGGGAACTCCCTTTATTTATATGGAATCCAATGGCTATGTGATTTCTTCCGGCAGTTTTTCTGACTTTCAGTTGTTCGCCCGGTATGATTCAGCTTACGAACCTTTTCTATCTGGTCAGGGATTTTTGAACCCCAATTTATGGGAACGTTTTATCCCCATAGGTGGGGTGGATTCTAGCGCTGCAGAGGAATATCTTTATTTGCTTCCGCTTCTCACCTCTCCTATGGCAGTAGGGAGTCCCGCATCCAGCGTACTTTGTTTTCGATTTGACCGCCAATTTCTGGATGAAGCATTTTCTGGCATTCCATCTAATTATCAGTATATCGTGAAAGCCTGGGATGCCAATGAGGCTCTTATGCTCTCACACGGCAGCCCGGAGCTTTCTAATGAATCTTTTTCGCCGATGGATTTAGCCTACCGTGATGGAGCTGCCCGCTACCGCTCCGATAAACAGGGTCAAATGCTCGCCATTTCCTTTCACTCTGACAACAGTGGATGGACCTACTGTCTGGCTCAGCCAGCCTCCCAAGCCTACTACTCCG
>ULXG01031545.1_pt1 | contig 12992 bp, 11 predicted proteins | sample 1961141 | NCBI WGS metagenome assembly ULXG01 (sample SAMEA4835834, study PRJEB28245) | human gut metagenome | biome: gut microbiome; material: fecal sample | place: Denmark | collected 2008 | reverse complement strand
GGCGGAGAAAGCGGATTTAATTGTAGAAGATTTGGGGCCAGGAAAAGCGGACAGCCTGGGAATCGGTTATGAGGAAATTCGGAAGGTTAAGGAAGATATTCTCTATTTATCGATTACAAATTTCGGGAAAGCGAACCCCTTCAAGGATGATGCGGCTACAGACGGGGTGATACAGGCCATAAGCGGATATATGAGCCTTACTTCTACCACTTATCAGGGGAAATTTACAAAAATCGAGCCTCCTCTGGCTGATTTGCTGACCGGAATATATGGGGCGATTGCGGCAGTATCTGGAGTGATTTATCGGAAAAAGACGGGAAAAAGCCTTTTGATGGAGGTGTCCAAGCTGGCAGCTATGGTTCAGACCATGGGAGATGCATATGCAAAATACCTTTCATCAGGAGAGAAGGGATTCCCAACGGGCAATGCCCACAGAGCTACGGCAACCTTTTACCCCATGCCCGCCAGGGACGGCAGCATCATCTGCAATGCGGCAAATCGGAATACAACTGAGCATAAATTTGAGGATTTCTGCATTGGGATCGGGATGCCGGATTTCTTCAAAGATGAAAAGTACGCCACGGAAGAAAGCCGTCTGAAGTACCGGGAGGAAGTGGCGGAGGCCGTAAATGCGCACACATCCAAGATGACAGTAGAAGAACTCTATCAGCTGTGCCAGAAATGCGGGATTGCAGCAGGCATCATACAGGATATGGCTATGCTGGCGGCTGATCCTCAGGTTATCCATGACAAGGTGATCATCGATGTCCACGATAAGGCAGCCGGTGATTTAAAGGTTTTGGGAAGTCCCTTTAAGTTTGATGCCTTTGACCGGCCTATGCAGGATTTTTCGGATGCCCTGGGCGAGCATACAAGAGAAATTCTGTCCCAGCTGCTGGGGATGGACGCGAAGGAAATCGATGAGCTGTATTGAAATAAACATCAGTGGAGGTATATATGGAAATAAAAAATAAAGAAAATTATGAAAAAATCGAAATGCTGGAAACCCGCAGAGAGGAATATAAGCTGGGCGGAGGAGAAGAAAAGATTAAAAGGCTGATGCATGACAAAGGAAAGCTCTCGGTGCGGGAGAGAATTGACCTGCTGTTTGATGAAGGTACCTTTGTGGAGCAGTATCTCTTTGCGAAATCTCCCTGCAAAGACCTGGGGATGGATAAAATCAATACGCCGGCAGACGGCATTATAACCGGCTATGGGAAAATCAATGGAAGGACGGCATATGTTTATGCCAATGATTTTACCGTGATGGGGGGCAGCCTTGGAAGGATAAGCAACCTGAAATCCGCCTACATTTCCATGCAGGCGGCCAGAGTGGGAGCGCCCCTGATTTCTCTGGTCGATACGGCAGGGGCCAGATTCCAGGAGGGAAATATGACTCAGGCTACCAGCCAGATGATGGTTAATATCGCAAATTCCGGCTATATTCCCCAGGTCTCTGCAATTATGGGCAACTGTGCCGGCGGGGGAGCTTATATTCCGGCTCTCACGGAATTTGTAATTAGTGTGGACAAAACAAGCCGTATGTATATCTGCGGACCGGAGCCGATTAAGCAGGCGATTCACCAGGAGGTAGATCCGGAGGAGCTCTGCGGAGGCTATACGAATAATGCGATTTCAGGCAATACCCAGTGCCTGGCGGCCGATGACCGGGACTGTATCGAAAAAATCAGGCTGTATTTGAGTTACATGCCTCAAAACTGCAACGAGATGCCGCCGGTTTATCTGTGTGAAGAGGATCCAAACCGGCTGATTGAGGAATTAGACGATATTGTACCGGATAGTTTCAACCGACCTTTTGATATGATGAGGGTAATTGAGCTGATTGCGGATCCGGACAGCTTGTTTGAGATTCAGCCGCTGTTCGCGAAAAACCTGATTACGACTCTGGCCCGGCTGGATGGACATTCGGTAGGAATTATCGCGAATAATCCCATGTACCTAGCAGGATGTCTGGATGTAGATGCGTCTGACAAGATGGCACATTTTGTAGATACATGCAACGCCTTTAACATTCCACTAATTTGGCTGACGGACTGTCCTGGCTTTTTACCGGGACTTGAGCAGGAGCATAAAGGAATTGTGCGGCATGGAGCAAAAGCCTGTTACGCGATGGGAGTTGCTTCTGTGCCGAAAATAGGAGTTGTTCTGCGCAAACAGTTTGGCGCTTCCGCAGTGGCTATGGGGGGCTTTGGGCAGAATATGGATACAATTTTCCACTGGCCTTTTTTCAGCGCTTCGGCTACCAATCCGGAAGGCTCTGTAAAGGTGATTTTTCGAAGGGAAATCGCAGCGGCGGCGGATCCGGAAGCAAAGACAAAGGAGCTGGCAGAAAAATTCAAGGAGGTTATGGGGGATGTCTATACGACGGCAGAGAAGCTGATCTGCAACGATATTATCGCGCCTCGGGAGACAAGAAAGCGGCTGATCCAGGAACTGGAGGTTTTGCGCACGAAGAACAGGGATCTGGTTTTCCAGCAGATTCCGAAAAAGAGACAGGGAATTCGCCCGGTATAAACTGAAAACAGACGGGAAAAGGAGGACACATATGAGGCAGCCGCTGGAGGGCATTCGCGTGTTGGAGCTGACTAGTCAGCTATGCGGCTCCTTCTGTACGGAGATTTTGCATGATCTCGGAGCTGAAATTATAAAAATAGAACTTATCCGCGGCGGCATCAACCGCCGCCCTGAGAATGCTGACAGCAGTTATGCCAGTGCAAATCGGGGGAAAAAGAGGATTGCCCTGGATGTGGAAAAGGAAGATCTGTCATCCTTTATTCTTCGTCTGGCGAAAACGGCAGATGTGTTCGTGGAAGATCTGGGGCCGGGAAAATGTGCCGGCATGGGTCTTGGATATGAAGAGATGAAGCATCGTCGAAGCGATATCATTTACTTGACCATTACAGGTTACGGCCATGAAGGGATATTTCGGGATTACAGCGCTCAGGATGCCATTGTACAGGCATTAAGCGGATTTATGAGCATCAGCGGCGAGGTCGGAGGAAGATATACGAAAGCCGGCATTCCGCTGGCAGAGATGTTTACCGGACTCTACGGGGCAATTGGAATACTGGCCGGCATTTTCGGACGAATCAGAACGGAGGACGGACTATATCTGGATTTGGCGAAGCTGGATGTAATGCTGTCTGCAATGCCGGATGTATTTGCGAAATATCTCAATACCGGCCAGACAACCAGACCAAAGGGGTGCAGACATCAGCTGGCCGGCTACTTTGGTCCGACAGAGACTAAAGATGGTACGGTCATTTGTATGGCGGCTCAGGATCATCAGTTTAAGGCGCTGACAGAGATTTTAAGACTGGAAGGTCTGGAAAAGGACAGACGCTTTGATACCATGGACAAGCGTTGCAGGAATGTGGAGGAGCTGGAGCCGATTATCTGCTCAAAAACAAGAAATATGACGATGGACCAACTGATGGAGGAGCTTTTGAAGCGAAAAATACCAGCCGGCCCTGTTTATACGCTTGAACAGATTTTAAACAGTGAATATGTGCATTACCATCAGCTGATCTGTGAGGTTTCCGACCGGATGAAAAACACGTTCCGGGTCATCGGCTTACCGCTCAGATTCAGCCAGTTTCAGAATACAAAGAGGGATTTTATTTCACTGCCCGGAGAATTTACAGATGAACTGCGCAGGGAACTGCCGACTGATGAGAAAGATGAACCTATTTTGGGTGGAAGTGCAAAAGAAGAGAAAAAAGCGCGGCCTCTTTCGGGGGTTGTCCTGTTGGATCTGACGAGGTTTATGTCCGGGCCTTTAGGAACGGAAATACTGGAAAACCTGGGAGCTAGGGTGATCAAAGTAGAACGCAGGGGAGAGCGCTCCGACTTCTGCAGAAGTACGGAGCCTACCTTTGGGAAAACAAGCGCTTACTATCTGTCCATCAATAGCGGAAAACAGGACATAGCTCTTGATTTGAAACGTACAGAGCAGCGAGAACTTTTGTTGGAGCTGGCAGCCAGGTGCGATGTGGTGGCTGAAAATTTCAGGCCTGGAGTTACGGAAAAACTAGGAGTTGCTTATGAGGATATTCGAAAACGCAGGCCGGATGTGATTTACAGTACTGTATCCGGTTTCGGATATACGGGGCCATACCGGACGCGTGGCTGTGTAGATACGGTCTGTCAGGCAATGAGCGGATTTATGAGTTTGATGGGGGAGGAGGGGGAAGTCATACGCGCTGGCTCCTCAATTGCGGATGTATGTGCGGCGCTTTATGAGGCTGCGGCGATTCTGGCATCTTTAGTATGGCATGAGCGCACGGGGGAAGGCGGTATGGTGGATACTCCTATGCTGAGTTCTATGATATCGATTTTAAATGGGATGGCAGCAGAATATTTAACCGATGGTACTATATTTCATAAGGCAGGAAATCGGGACCGGTATGGCGCACTGTTTGAGTCAATCCCAGCCAGCGATGGGGAAGTGATGGTGGAGGCAAAAACGCAGGAGCATTTCGCTGCATTTGCACGGCTGCTGGACCTACCGGAACTTTTGGAAGATTTTCGTTATAGGACACCGGAAAGCCGGCTGGAGCATATTAAGGAGTTGGAGGAAGCCGTATTCCCGGAAACCAGAAGAATGACGATGGCAGAGCTGGCGGAAAAATGCCGGAATGCCGGAATACCAGCCGGCGAAGTGAATACAGTAGAGCGGATAGCCAGAAGCGGCTATCTGCAACAGCGCGGTTTAATCAAGCAGGTTTGGGACAGCAAAGAAGGAAGGTTTCAGGTCCTGGGGTCCCCCATCCGTTCTCCCGGATGGAAAATACCGTGGGAAAAGATGGCCGCCCAGCCGGGAGAGCATACAGGGGAAGTTTTAAAGGAGATGCTGGGGATGGATGAAACAGCTATTAGGAAGATACTGATGGTAAGTCCGGACAAATGAATGAAAGGAGGCAGGAGCTGTCGATGGAAATAGGCATGATTGCTGCTGCGGCAGCTTTTCTAATCGTTTTATGGGCTTTGTCTTATCTGTCGAAAGACAGGAAAGAAGATAAAACGGAACCAAGGAAGGAGGAGGTCCCAGCGGGTCCGCAGGAAGAGACGATGGTGTTGCTGACAGCGGCCATGGCAGAGGAATTGGGAGTCTCAGCCTCGAGAATCAAAATTACAGTTTGAGAAAGCAGGAGGTTAAGGATGTCGGAATATAAAATTACGCTGAATGGTACGGAATATTATCTGCAGGTGGAGAAGATAGGAGGAGACGGCGATGAAAAGAAACGGTCGTTGATGTCTCCGGGTCCCGGTCTGCCGCCGCCTCCAAAAGCGCCTTCGCCTCGGCGAACTCCGGCACCTACCGCGAAAGCTCCGGCCTCAAAACCGCCGGAAACTCCCCGGGCACAGGTGCCTCAGTCTGCCGCTCCGGTACCTGAAGTTTTCTCCGGGACAAATGGGGGAAGGGAGGAGATCACGGCACCTATACCGGGAAAAATCTTAGATATCCTGGTCCAGGAGGGGCAGACGGTCAAAAAAGGGGATGTGCTTTTGATCTTGGAGGCGATGAAGATGGAAAATCAGGTAGTGGCTTCTGAGAATGGGGTTGTAAGCAGGATTCAGGTATCGAAGGGAGCGTCTGTAAACGTCGGAGATATTCTGCTGGTCCTGTCGTAATCCATTATGATCTTAGGAAAAATAAAACGATAACAGTCTGTTGAAGAGAGACGTACCGATTTCAGGCATGTCTCTCTTTCGGAATTTAAGGGAAGCTTGACTTATGAAGGGGAATCAACTACAATTTAGAAAGCGCAGCTGTAGGAAGACGGAAACTTCCGCTTTCCATGTGTGTCTGGGATTATGCCTGAACAGGCGGATTGAGATATGAGGATAGGGAATGGGAATTATTAAAACCACCAAGCTGATTTTTGAATATGTCAAGCGGGATGAGCAGGAACATGTAGAAGAAGTAAAACGCGCCATTGACAATATGGATGTGGATATCAAGAAGGGGGATTTTGTGGCTATTCTGGGTCACAATGGGTCCGGAAAGTCTACCTTCGCCAAGCAGATCAACGGGATTCTCATGCCTACGGGAGGAACCGTGCTGGTGTCCGGCATGGATACCAGGGATGAAGACCACATTTGGAATATCCGGAAAACAGCCGGGATGGTGTTTCAGAATCCGGACAACCAGATTATTGGAAATGTGGTGGAGGAGGATGTGGGATTCGGCCCGGAAAATCTTGGGGTCCCCACCGATGAAATCTGGAAGCGGGTGGATGAGAGCCTGGAGGCGGTGGGGATGACGGCCTACCGCCTCCAGTCCCCCAACAAGCTTTCGGGAGGGCAAAAGCAGAGGGTGGCCATTGCCGGAGTGATGGCCATGAAGCCACAGTGCATTATCCTGGATGAGCCAACGGCCATGCTGGATCCCAATGGGCGCAGAGAGGTAATCCGTACCATCCGGCAGCTGAACGAGAGCCAGGGGGTGACGGTCCTTTTGATCACCCACTACATGGAGGAAGCTACCTGGGCGGACCGGATTATCGTGATGGACGATGGAAAGATCGTGATGGACGGAAAGCCCAGAGAAATCTTCTCCAGAGTGCGGGAACTGAAGAAATGCGGCCTGGATGTGCCACAGGCCACAGAGCTGGCTTTTGAACTGAAGGAGGCGGGGATGCCTCTTCCCGACGGCATTTTGAGCCGCCAGGAGCTGGCAGAGGAGCTGAAGAGGATTTTGGAACCCTCTGTGAGGACCCAGGGGATCGGAAAGGAAACGGGAGAGAAGAATGTCCATTAAAGCAGTTGACCTGTGCTTTACGTACGGCGCTGGAACCGCCTTTGAGCAGAAGGCCCTTAAACATGTGAATTTTGAAATACAGGATGGGGAATTCGTGGGATTGATCGGACACACGGGTTCGGGAAAATCCACCTTAATCCAGCATTTAAACGGCCTGGAGCGGGCGACCAGCGGACATATTTATTACAACGGAACCGATATTTACAGCGACGGATATAATATGAAGGAACTGAGAAGCAAGGTGGGGCTGGTATTTCAATATCCGGAGCATCAGCTTTTCGAGGTGGATGTACTGTCTGACGTCTGCTTTGGTCCGAAAAACCAGGGGCTTGACCCGGATGAGGCCAAGGAGAGAGCCAAGCAGGCTCTCGCCCTGGTGGGAATGGGACCGGAATATTATGAGCAGTCTCCTTTTGAGCTCTCCGGCGGCCAAAAGCGCCGGGTTGCCATAGCCGGAGTGCTGGCGATGGAGCCGGAGGTCCTGATCCTGGACGAGCCTACGGCAGGACTGGACCCCAGGGGAAGGGACGATCTGCTGAACAAGCTGAAGGCTCTTCACGAAGGAAGAGGACTTACCATTATCCTGGTATCCCACAGTATGGAGGATGTGGCGCGGTTTGCCGGCCGCCTGATGGTGATGAACCACGGGGAAAAGGTCTTTGACGGAACGCCCAAGGAGGTATTCCGCCATTATAAGGAACTGGAAAAAATCGGATTGGCGGCGCCCCAGATCACCTATCTGGTTCATGATCTAAAGGATATGGGACTGGAGATTGATGAGGATATTACAACAGTGCCGGAGGCCAGAGACGCGATCTTGAGGCTGTACCAAAAGCAACAGGAGAGAGTAAAATGTTAAGAGATATTACGCTGGGACAATATTATCCGGTGGATTCTGCGGTTCACCGACTGGACCCAAGGACGAAGCTGTTTGGTACCATGGTCTACATTATTTCCCTTTTCATTGCCGACAATATTGGGGGATACCTGCTGGCGACTCTGGCGCTTGCGGCGGTCATCCGCCTTACAAAGGTACCCTTTGGTTTTATGGTGCGGGGGCTGAAGGCAGTATTGATCCTTCTGCTGATCAGCGTCAGTTTCAATCTGTTTCTGACCGATGGGGAGACACTGGTTAAGTTCTGGATTTTCCGGATTACCAGGGAGGGCCTGAGTCTGGCGCTGTTTATGGCGCTTCGCCTGATCTATCTGGTCATCGGTTCTTCGGTGATGACCCTGACGACAACGCCGAACCAGCTGACGGACGGCCTGGAAAAGAGCCTGGGATTTTTGAATAAGGTGGGAGTTCCGGTTCACGAGGTTTCCATGATGATGTCCATTGCCCTCAGGTTTATCCCCATTCTGGTGGAGGAGACGGATAAAATCATGAAGGCCCAGATGGCCAGGGGAGCGGATTTTGAGTCCGGGAATCTGATCAAGAAGGCCAAGGCTATGGTGCCTTTGCTGGTGCCTCTGTTTATCTCTGCTTTCCGCCGGGCCACCGATCTGGCTATGGCCATGGAGGCCAGGTGCTACCGGGGAGGAGAGGGAAGAACGAAGATGAAGCCTCTCCGTTACGGGAAAGGAGACCGGGCAGCTTACTGCCTCTTTGCGGTCTATTTGGCTGCCGCCGCTGCGCTGCGGATGGCCTTTTAAATCAATAAAAATGGAAAAGGATCGTCTGAAAAATATGAGAAGAATCCGACTGACAGTAGCCTATGACGGGACCAATTACCACGGCTGGCAGATACAGCCCGGGGTAGTGACCATTGAATCAGTGCTGAATGAGGCCTTGACGGAACTGTTTGGGGAGGAGATTGCGGTGATCGGAGCCAGCCGGACGGACTCCGGGGTTCACGCCAGGGGAAATGTGGCGGTGTTCGACACGGAGGGAAAGATGGCCGCCGACCGGATCTGCTTTGCCCTGAATCAGCGGCTTCCGGAGGATATCCGGGTGCAGGATTCCTGCCAGGTCCCTTCAGACTGGCATCCCAGGAAGCAGCACTGCGTAAAGACTTACGAATATAAAATACTGAATCGGAGAATGGAGCTGCCGGACCGGCGGCTTTATGCGTATTTCTATTATTATGACCTGGATCTGGAGCGGATGAAGGAGGCGGCCTCCTATCTGCTGGGCGAACATGATTTTAAGAGCTTCTGCAGCGCCAAAAGCCAGGTGGAGGATACGGTCCGGACCATATACAGTCTGGATATTCTCAAGGAGGGGGATGAAATCACCCTCCGCATCCGGGGAAACGGTTTCCTCTATAATATGGTAAGGATCATTGCAGGCACTCTTCTGAACGTGGGAAACGGACGCATGGAGCCGGAAGAACTTGCAGAGATCCTAAAAGCCAGGGACCGGAGGGCGGCAGGCCCAACCGCTCCGGCCAAGGGGCTGACCCTGGTGGGGATGGAGTATGAGCCTTTCTGAAATCCGCAGGCGGCCGGGATGGAAGGAACTGCCGGAGACTTTACGAAAATCATACGAAATTCCTTCAAAAAAAGGCCTTGACAGGAAGGTGAGCTGCGGATATAATGACAGGGTGTGTACGTAAATACGCAGTATTTTTCGTGCGCAAAAGCTGACGAACAGCAACCACAGTCAATATTACAGGAGGTGAAAGGAATGCCCACATTTAACCAGTTAGTAAGAAAGGGAAGACAGACCAGCGTTAAGAAGTCTACCGCTCCGGCTCTGCAGAGAGGATACAACTCTTTACAGAAGAAGGCCACTGCTGCTTCCGCTCCTCAGAAGAGAGGCGTATGCACCGCAGTAAAGACTGCTACCCCGAAGAAGCCTAACTCTGCTCTGAGAAAGATCGCCAGAGTTCGTCTGTCCAACGGCATCGAGGTAACCAGCTACATTCCCGGAGAGGGACACAACCTTCAGGAGCACAGCGTTGTGCTGATCCGCGGAGGAAGAGTTAAGGATCTGCCCGGTACCAGATACCACATCGTAAGAGGTACTCTGGATACAGCTGGCGTTGCCAACCGCCGTCAGGCTCGTTCCAAATACGGCGCCAAGAGACCGAAAGACAAGAAGTAATCTGTACCGTAAAGTTGTACCACTAACAGCAGTAAAGTGAAGTTAGTGCCGGATCAAATATTGACCTGTAGGTTGCAGGATATATAGGAAAGACCGAGCGCGAACACATTTTATGGAAACATGTGAGTACCGATGAATTAATGAAGCGCCTGCTATGAAGGCGCCCAGTATTAAGGAGGGAAGTAACGTGCCACGTAAAGGACATACTCAGAAGAGAGACGTTCTGGCAGACCCGATTTACAACAACAAGGTCGTGACCAAGCTGATCAACAACATCATGCTGGACGGCAAGAAGGGTGTTGCACAGAAGATTGTATATGGCGCTTTTAACCGTGTTGCTGAGTCAACCGGCAAGGATGCCATCGAAGTATTTGAGGAAGCAATGAACAACATTATGCCTGTTCTGGAAGTTAAGGCTAAGAGAATCGGCGGCGCTACCTATCAGGTACCCATCGAGGTTAAGCCCGAGAGACGGCAGGCTCTGGCTCTGCGCTGGATCACTCTGTATTCCCGCAAGAGAAACGAGAAGACCCAGGAGGAGAGACTGGCAAACGAGATTATGGATGCTGCCAACAATACCGGCGCTTCCGTAAAGAAGAAAGAGGATATGCATAAGATGGCGGAGGCAAACAAGGCCTTTGCTCACTACCGCTTCTAATTGAAGGAGGAAAATCCGTTGGCTGGAAGAGAATATCCATTGGAGAGAACCAGAAATATCGGAATTATGGCTCACATCGATGCTGGTAAGACCACATTGACCGAGCGTATCCTGTATTATACTGGTATTAACTATAAGATCGGCGATACCCACGAAGGTACTGCTACCATGGACTGGATGGCCCAGGAGCAGGAGAGAGGTATCACCATTACTTCAGCCGCCACTACCTGTCACTGGACTCTGCAGGACCACTGCAAGAAGAAAGCGGGCGCCCTGGAGCATCGTATCAATATTATCGATACTCCTGGACACGTTGACTTCACAGTAGAGGTAGAGCGTTCTCTGCGTGTGCTGGACGGCGCCGTAGGCGTGTTCTGTGCAAAGGGCGGCGTTGAGCCTCAGTCCGAGAATGTATGGCGTCAGGCTGACACCTACAACGTTCCCCGTATGGCATTCATCAACAAGATGGATATCCTGGGAGCGAATTTCTACGGCGCTGTTGAGCAGATCAAGACCAGACTGGGCAAGAACCCCATCTGTCTGCAGCTGCCCATCGGCAAAGAGGACGAGTTTAAGGGAATCATTGACCTGTTCGAGATGGATGCTTACATCTACAATGATGACAAGGGCGAGGACATCACCATCACCGAGATCCCTGAGGATATGAAGGATGAGGCTGAGCTGTACCACACCGAGCTCATTGAGAAGATCTGCGAGCTGGACGATGACCTGATGATGAAGTACCTGGAGGGCGAGGAGCCCACCACCGAGGAACTGAAGGCTGCTCTGAGAAAGGCAACCTGTGAGGGTACCGCGATCCCGGTATGCTGTGGTTCCGCTTACCGCAACAAGGGCGTTCAGAAGCTTCTGGATGCCATCATCGAATATATGCCCGCTCCCACCGATATCCCGTCCATCAAGGGCGTGGACCTGGAGGGAAATGAGGTGGTCCGTCATTCTTCTGATGAAGAGCCTTTCTCCGCACTGGCATTCAAGATCATGGCTGACCCCTTCGTAGGAAAGCTGACCTTCTTCCGTGTTTATTCCGGAACCATGAACGCCGGCTCCTACGTGCTCAATGCTACCAAGGGCAAGAAAGAGCGTGTTGGACGTATCCTTCAGATGCATGCCAACAAGAGAACCGAGCTGGATAAGGTTTACTCCGGCGACATTGCTGCCGCTGTAGGCTTTAAGAACACCACCACTGGTGATACCATCTGTGATGAACAGCATCCGGTAATCCTGGAGTCCATGGAGTTCCCGGAGCCGGTTATCGATATCGCGATCGAGCCCAAGACCAAGGCCAGCCAGGACAAGATGGGCGAGGCTCTGGTAAAGCTTGCCGAGGAGGATCCTACCTTCCGCGTACGTACCGACGAGGAGACAGGCCAGACCATCATCTCCGGTATGGGCGAGCTGCATCTGGATATCATCGTAGACCGTCTGCTGCGTGAGTTCAACGTAGAGGCTAACGTAGGCGCTCCTCAGGTTGCTTACAAAGAGACCTTTACCAAGGCTGTTGATGTGGACAGCAAGTACGCAAGACAGTCCGGCGGACGTGGACAGTACGGTCACTGTAAAGTACACTTCACACCTATGGATCCCAACGGCGAGGAGACCTTCAAGTTTACCTCCTCTGTTGTGGGCGGTGCGATCCCGAAGGAGTATATCCCCGCAGTTGGCGAGGGTATCGAGGAAGCAGCCAAGACCGGTGTGCTGGGCGGATTCCCTGTACTGGGCGTATGCGCAGATGTGTACGACGGTTCCTACCACGAGGTAGACTCTTCTGAGATGGCATTCCACATTGCCGGTTCCATGGCATTCAAGGATGCAATGAAGAAGGGCAACCCCATTCTGCTGGAGCCCATCATGAAGGTTGAGGTTACCATGCCCGAGGAGTACATGGGCGATGTGATCGGCGACATCAACTCCCGCAGAGGCCGTATCGAGGGTATGGAGGATATCGGCGGAGGAAAGATGGTTAAGGCTTATGTACCTCTTTCCGAGATGTTCGGTTATTCAACTGACCTCCGTTCCAGAACTCAGGGCCGCGGCAACTACTCCATGTTCTTTGACCGCTATGAGCCGGTTCCCAAGAGCGTACAGGAGAAAGTGCTTTCCGACGTTAAGAAATAAGTGATAAAAGGCTTGTAAATCAAAGGAAAATAGAATATAATGATAAACAGCCTGAAACTAAATATAATAGCCCGACAGAAATAAATAAGGGCGCAAATTAAGGAGGACGTTATAAAATGGCTAAAGCTAAGTTTGAAAGAACGAAACCCCATTGTAACATTGGTACCATTGGACACGTTGACCATGGTAAAACTACTTTAACTGCTGCTATTACAAAGGTTCTGCATGAGAGATACGGCACCGGTGAGTCTGTTGCATTCGAGAATATCGATAAGGCTCCCGAGGAGAGAGAGCGTGGAATCACCATCTCTACCGCTCACGTTGAGTATGAGACTCCCAAGCGTCACTATGCTCACGTTGACTGCCCC
>ULXG01026974.1_pt1 | contig 13048 bp, 11 predicted proteins | sample 1961141 | NCBI WGS metagenome assembly ULXG01 (sample SAMEA4835834, study PRJEB28245) | human gut metagenome | biome: gut microbiome; material: fecal sample | place: Denmark | collected 2008 | reverse complement strand
GCTGCTCTCCGCCTCCCGCCTGACTGGAAATGCCGGCCTGCCTGCCCAGGAGATGCTGCCCTCCATGTCCGCAGACTATATTTTCACCTTTGTCATCTCCTGCTACGGACTGCTGGCGGGAGGGGCCCTGATTCTGGCCCTGCTGGCTCTGGTCGTAAAGACTCTCCGCCTGTCCTCACGCCTGACCAACCAGCTGGGAATGATGATCAGCCTGGGCTGCGGCTGCGTATTTGCCATCGAGACCGCCCACTACCTTCTGGCCAACTGCGGCTTTTCTCCCCTGGCCCAGACCTACCTGCCCTTTTTCTCCTCCGGGCTGAGGGCGGCCCTGGTCACCTACCTGTTTTCCGGGCTGCTTCTCTCTGTCTACCGGTATAAAGACATCGCCGGAGAGATCCGCACATTTCCTTCCCTGAAGATCCGGATCTGGATGCAGCCTGCCCGGAAGGAAAAATAAGAGCGGGGCAGGCTCCCGCAGAATTGAAAATCCTTCCTATTTTTGCTATACTGACAGCATCGACAGCCTTTTCCACAGGGAGGGATTTTATGATCAGCCTGCCTTTGAACGACGAAGTAATAAAAAGTCTGAGCAGACATGAACTGAACATTCTGAAATACGTCTATGAACACACAGAGGAAATCCTGGATGTCAGCATCCAGGAATTTTCCTCTCAGGTCTCCTATTCCTCCGCCACCGTGCTCCGATTCTGCCGAAAGCTGGGCTACTCCGGATTCGCGGAGTTCAAATACGCCCTCCGGGCGGCAAAGCGGGAGAGCTCCGGCGGCAGGGAACATTCTCCCGGAGAGGGATGCCCCCGCTCCGCGGATATGATGATCGACCTGCTGAGCTCCAACATCCAAGCCACAGCCAATCTGATCCAGGAGGAACAGCTTCTCCAGACCTTCCGGCTTTTCGACAGCAGCGCCCCCATTTACATCTGGGCGCCGGGAGGCATCACAGACACCGCGGGGGAGTACCTGGAGAAGCTCCTCTTCTCCGTGGGGCGGCAGGGGGTGTACCGGATCGAATCCTCCCGCCTCTTTTCCCACCTGATGAACACTGTGCCGAAGGACTCCGCCGTGGTACTCATCAGCACTTCCGGCACTTTTGACACCTCCATCCGCCTGGGAAAGCTGGCTCAGATGAACGGGATCCCGGTCTTTTCCATCACGCCCTACACCAGCAACGAGATCGCCGACCTCTCCGCAGTAAGTTTCCGCTTTTTTACGGATCAGCGGGAAAATCTGGGGGCGGAATATACTTCCCGCCTTCCCATTTTCTTTATTATCCACACCATTATTCAGTGCTACCTGAAATATAAAGAGCAAACGGGGCTTTCCCGGGAAGGAGGTTCTCATGATTCCTCTGTTTGAACGGGCCAGGCAGCTGAATCTGACCCAGACGGAGCAGGAAATTCTGAATTACTTTGAGCAGAATCCTTCCTCCGCGGCCTACATGAGCCTGCAGGAGCTGAGCCGCGTCCTGTACACCTCCAACGCCACCATCGTCCGCTTCTGTCAGAAGCTGGGTCTGGGGGGATACAACGATTTCAAATACCAGCTGCGGAGAGAGTTGAAGGAGAGCGGCCGGGAAGTCCTCCAGTTTGACGACTACACCCGCCGCTCCATCGCCCTGTTTCAGGACAATATTGTCTCCTTTGACCTGCAGACGGCGGAGAGAATCGCTGCTCTGCTCACCAGCAAGCGGCCCCTCTACATTTACGGCGGAAACTTAAGCTCCCTTCCCGCCAAATATCTGCAGATGGTGCTGAACAGCCTGGACTATCCGTCCATTCTGGTGGAATGGGACCGCCTTCTCACCGCCCTGATCAACACGGTCAGCGACGACGCGGTACTCTTCATCCTTTCCGCCCACGGGAATGACCGGTATCTCCCCGTATTCCGCAAGGCGAAGGCGAGAAATCTGACCACCATCCTGATCACCTGCGATCCGGACAGCCCCCTGATCCCCTACAGCACCATCTCCATCTGCACCAACGATCAGAACCGGGAATACCGTCATACCGACGTCAACTCCAGAATCGGCTTTTTCACAGTGATCCAGATTCTGATCGAACTCGCGGCCCAGGGCCGGACAGGCGGCACGCCCTGACGGGCAGTACCGGCAGACAGCCGCAAAGAGACCTGCGCTCCGGAATTTTTCCGGAACCGCAGGTCTCTCTTTTATCCCTTATCGCAGGGAGCTGTTCTGTTTTAATACTCTGCCACCACAGTCTTTCCGGCCTCTGCCGTCATGCCAGTGGTGTACTTCACGTCGAACTGTCCGTCGTTGTCCATGACGATCAGCATCACATCCGTGCAGTATCCTTTCTTCTCCAGGTCTTCCCGGTCGAAGCGGATCAGAGCGTCTCCCGCCTTGATCCTGTCGCCGGCAGATACCAGTCCCTCGAAGCCTTCGCCCTTTAAGTTGACGGTGTCCACGCCAATGTGGATCAGAAGCTCCAGACCATCCTCTGTCTGAAGTCCGATGGCGTGACGGTTTTCTTCGGTGTACACGCCTACCGTACCGCTGCAGGGCGCCTTGATCACATTGTCTGTGGGATGGATCACTACGCCGTCTCCCATCATGCAGGAGGAGAAGGTCTCATCCGGCGCTTCCTTCATGGGAACCACGCCGCCGCTCACGGGAGCCAGAAGCTGATGCTTCACCTTCGCCGCTGCGGGAATCACTTTTCCGCTTCTCAGACACTCTCTCACGTTGGCCGCAATGGCCTCCACCTTCGGCCCGTAAACCACCTGGATGTGGGTCTCGCTGGGGCGGATAAAGCCCATGGCGCCCGTCTTCTTTAAAATGTCCTCTCTCACCAGAGATGCGTCCACAATGTCCACCCGAAGTCTGGTCAGACAGTTGTTCGCCTCCTTGATGTTGGCGGAACCGCCCAGTCCCTCAATGATCCGGTACGCCTGAGCCATCTGCTGCTCTCCCATCACAACACCGGAGGCGGCATTTTCCTCGTCATCCTCATCCGACACTTCAATGGAGAGGTTCTTCTTTGTCAGGTACCACTTAAACACATTGTAGTAGACGACGGCAAAGGGAATGCCTACCACAATCACCCAGTACCAGTGGGAGCCGGGCTGGAACACGCCCCAGATCAGGTAGTCGATCAGACCGCCGCCCGTGTTGCCGATGATCACGTCCAGGGCCGCCATGGACATAAAGGAGATACCGCCCATAACTGCATGGAACACAAACAGCTGGGGAGCCACAAACATGAACGCGAACTCCAGAGGTTCAGTGATGCCGGATACCACGCTGGCCGCCACGCCGGCGATCATCAGGGCTTTCACTTTCTGCTTTTTCTCAGGCGGAGAGGTACGGTAAATGGCCAGAGCCGCTCCGGGAAGTCCGAACATCATCATGGGCATCTTTCCCTGGCCCAGGAAAACGGTGTAGGGAGCCAGCTCGCTGATGTCCACCTTGTCAATGAACTGGAGGAAAATGTTCAGGCAGCCTTCCACTCCCTCGTACACGCCGCCGATGGCCGTGGTACGGAAGATTCCGTTCAGCACGTGGTGCAGGCCGGTAGGGATCAGAAGTCTCTCCAGGAATCCGTATCCAAACACTCCCACCAGGCCGGATGCGGAAATCACGCCGCCCAGGCCGGTGATGGCCATGGAAATGGGACTCCACACAATAGGAGCGATCAGACCAATCACTGCGGAAACCATAATCACGGCGATGGCCACAAACCGCTTCCCGCCGTAGAAAGATATGGCCACCGGGAATGTGATCTTATGGTATTTATTATGTACCTGGGCCGTCACCAGACCGATGATAATGCCGGCCACCGCGCCCATGTCCAGAGTTTCCACGCCCAGGATATTGGAAATTTTCAGAGCGCTGAAATCCATAAACCCGGTATTGATCAGGCAGGAAGACGCCACCAGAAACGTATAGTATCCGATAAATCCTGCAAACGCCGCGATCTCTTTTTCCTCTCTCGCCAGGCCGAAAGCAATGGAAATGGCAAACAGCACCGGAAGCAGGGTAAATACCACGTTGGAAACTTTATTTAATGTGGAAATAATAAAGTACACAAACGTCTGCGACAGAAACGGTACTGCTTCCTGCACCTGCGTTTTCATCAGCGCAGATGTCAGGCCCAGGACGATGCCGCAGGCAGCCAGAGCTGCGATGGGCATCAGCAGGCTGCGTCCCAGGGCGGAGAAAAAGTCCATAACCTTATTCTTTTTATTCACTGTAAATCCCCCTCATATTTTACTGGTCATTCTTACTCCATCCGGTCTGACTCTTATTTCAGTTCCGGCCACATTCCCTTGTTTGCCTCGATCAGGGCATCCAGCACCTTGCGGGCTTTTTTCGCATCGTTAATCAGACGGTTCAGGGTAAATGCCTGCAGCGCTTTCTGATAAGAGTGCTCAAAATAAGCATCTACCAGCAGCTTCTCGCAGGAAACCTGATTGACCAGCAGCCCCAGATAGAACTGAGGAATATTGCCCACTCTCATGGGACGGGGGCCGTTGATTCCCAGCTCGCAGACCACCTCTACCATGGCGTCATCCTGCATATTGGCAATTGCTCCGTTGTTCTCCACAATCAGGATGTGACGGTCATTCTTGTTGTAAGCGATGGCCTCGGCCACCTTGATCATCATTTCCGCATGGGCATCGGAAATTGCATGGAAACGATCTCCCAGTTTGCCTTCCTTGATTACTTCCGCGCACTCGGTAAACACTCTCTTCTCTCTTCCGTCAATCACTTCGTCCGCTCTCGTATAGTTGGGATTTAAGTGGCTCACCTTGTAATCCGGATACAGATAATACTGGTCATAGGTGTTGGGCAGATAGTCCGGGAAGTCTGCCATGATGGTCTGTACCATGCCGTAGGTGTCCAGCCAGGACTGATCTCTCTGCTCTGCATCCTGGGGAAGGAATCCTTTTTCCTTTACCAGCTCCCGGATCTTCGGAAGCAGATCTTCTCCCGTCTTCACATTGTACATATGAGTAAACCATCCATAGTGGTTCAGACCAAAGTATACAGGATCCAGGTCCTCCCAGTCGCATCCCAGCAGGCGGCTGGCGGAACGCACCACGTTCTCCGGCTGATCGCAGATGTTTAAGATCCTCTTATCATCGGGGAACTCTCTGCGCAGAGCCTCCGCCACAATAGCCGCCGGGTTGGAGTAGTTGAGGATCCAGGCATCCGGAGCATAGGTGCGGATATCATGCACTGCCTTGATCATATCCACGCAGGAGCGAAGTCCGTAAGCCATACCGCCGGCGCCGCAGGTCTCCTGTCCGATCAGTCCCATGCTTAAGGGGATATGCTCGTCCTGACGGCGCATGGCCAGTCCGCCGGCTCTCATCTGCATAAATACGAAATCCATCCCCTCGTAGGCTTCCTTAATGTCTGTGGTGTAGGAGAAATCCAGCTCCGGAAATCTCTCTCTGAACAGGATCTCACCGTATTTTCCAATAGGTTCCTGACGTTTTCCGTCAATGTCAAAAAGCACCAGTTTCTTTAACGGAAATTCCTCTCTCAGCCGTACAAAGGATTTCAGGAATCCCAGAGTATAAGTACTTCCGCCGCCAACGATACATACACTATAAGTTTTCATACAATTCTCCTCTTTTTCCATCTTTTACCGTTTTACTTTGCTTTTTCACATTTTTTATGGGCCCTGTTCTGTGATGTGTCCATCATATATCATTCCAACGAAGTTGTAAATAGTTCCAGTTTTATTTGGTTTTCATTTCATTTTTTAGTATTTATTACTTAAATAGTAATTTTTTACATTACAACGTAAGAAAAAGCCTCTGAATTCTGTGAATGAACTCAGAAGCTTTTCTCAGAAGCTTTTTTCTGTTCTCTTATTTTCTGATCAGCCATCCCGCCAAGTTCTGGAACAGCCGGTTGTAGCCCTCCCACTGACAGAACTCCGGAGGAGCCCAGTGGGGCGCACAGTCCGTGGTTATGGCCGCGGACCTGCCCTCTCCGTACTCTCCCAGGGCAATGAACGGATCTCCGCAGACTGTAGCCACCACGCAGGCTTCCGGCTTTGCCTCCGTCTTATTGTATCCCAGGATCCTTGGCCATTCCTCCCCCAGCCCTTCCAGAACAGGATGGGACTTCTCTGTCACCGGTCTCACCCCCTCGCAGTGCTCCATCCGATCATCCGTGGGAAGCACTTTCACTGGAAGCACCTCCTGCACCGCCGTATCTCCCCATTTGCCTTTTCCATCGATCCCGGAAAAAGTCATATAGCCGCCGACCATCAGAAGCGCTCCCCCGGAAAGAACATAGTCCCTCAGCAAATTGCACCGATTCGGCATCATGCGGCTCTCCGAAAACGTCTTCGCAGGAAGAAGTAGCGTGTTCGCCCCGATATCCGACAGAATCACCAGATCGTAGGCTTTCAGCTCCTCCATGGTAAATGGAAACTGCTCACTCGCCAGATGATTGGGCAGAAAGCAGAACTCATAACCGCCTTTCTCCAGAGCCTCCTTCAGATACTGTTCACCTGTCTCATAGACAGAGGTGACAAACGAGTCGAATCCCTTCACATGGGTGGTAAAACTCATCCAGGATTCTCCCGCCAACAAAACCTTTAAAGCCATTCTCTTCCTCCTTTCCGGTCCGTTGCTGCGCAATCACGGCAGCCGGCAATTCGCATATTTGACATATGTTTGAATTATATCATCGAACCAAAGCCGTGTATATTTTGGTTTTGTGATTCTCCGACGCCCTTTATCTGCACCACTCCACAATCATAGCAGCCAGCATTTTTATGCATTTTATATATTCGTCCATATCCAGATATTCATCTGCCTGATGAGCAATCAATGGAGAACCGGGGCCAAAATTAATGGTGGGAATTCCTTTATGGACATACCATCCCATATCTGTATGAGAACCTACACCATTTATTTTTACTTGCCCGGCGGCTTTTCGTGCTCCTCGCTCCATTGCTTTTACAAATTCACCATTAACAGGTGTCTCCGCACAATCCGCATCCAGAAGCCACTCTACTGTCGGCCTGTGGTCCTGCAGCCACTCATCCGTATCCGCAACTTTCATAACAAACTCTTCAATTTCTTTTTTTACCTTTGAACCTCGGTATTTTTCATCCAGATCTTCCGGCAGATACTGTGCATCAAATGTGATTTCCGCACTTCCCGCAAAAGCAGAGGGATACTCTCCCGCATGAACACTGGCAACCAGAATTTGACACGGCGTTTCCATCAGCGGATGCTGTTTTTTCGCTGCCCAGTATCTGTTAAAGTGATCTATGGCATTCAGATAGAGCTGGAGCAGCTTTACCGCATCCACCGCACCTCCCTCACTCCAGTGGGACTGTTTCATTTCAATATGCCCTGCCCTTCCAGGGATTGAAATTTTACCCCATAATATTCCACGGCACACCGGCCCGATTTCCAGATTGGTCGGTTCTGTCATAATGGCCCCGTCTGACTGATATCCCCGGTGTACGTAATCCAGAGCGCCCATACCTCCAGCTTCCTCATCCGGAACCGTATTGATCTGTATATCTCCTCTCAGAGAAATGCCGCATTCAATCACAGCCCTCGCGGCCATTACCATGGCAGCGATTCCACCCTTCATATCTACCGTTCCCCGGCCGTACATTCGATTATCACAGATCTCGGCGCCAAACGGATCTTTTGTCCAGCCCTTTCCCACTTTCACCACATCCGCATGGCCTGTAAGGAGAAGAGACCTTCCTCCGCCGGTTCCTTTATACTCCCCAAAGAGAATTGGCCGGTCATGCATGGGTCTTCCCTCATAATATCCCGGATACCCTTCAAAACATTTCAGTTCTTCTGCGCTCGTCTCCCAGAGCCGGACATGAAATCCCATTTTTTTCAAGCTGTCCGCAAGAAATTCCTGAACCGCTTTTTCCGTCGTGTATTCCTGGTAATCTGAAAACCAGGGGTTAATGCTGGGAATCCGGATTAAACTGCCAAGATAAGAAATCATCTCTTCTCTGTGATCATCGACCCATTTTTCAATTTCTCTGATTCTGTCCATATCCGTTCTCCCCACTCCCCTTCTTTTTAAAGTTCTACTTCCACCGCTTCCCCTTCTATTGGCAGAAAGACCGCTTTTTCCTCTGTCTCAAGGGAAAGGAAATAATAATAGCACTCATCTCCCTGCGCACAGCGGCAGGCATCATGCCAGATTCCCCGATCCATCACCACCAGTTCACCAGGAGAAATGATGAACGCTTTTATATCCTCCGCTTTTGCCGCTCCTGCAGGATCAGAATCTGCTACCGCCAGCACAATTGGCTTGTCTCCACATACGATCAGTTCTGTGGTCAGAGTATGGCGTTCCATGGAATCTACAGAAAACGGCATTCCCTTTACCTGGGTAAAGCCAAAATGTGCCACATCATCCATACAGACATCCGGCGTCATCCATGCTTTCCAGCCTCCCGTTCCCGTCCGGCCTTCTCCCTGTATTACTTTATAATATTTTCCGAATCTGCTGAAATTTTCTTCATTTACTGGAACCGCTTTAATCTTCATACCTTCTCCTCCTCATTGTGAACAATCACATGCACTGGCGACGGACTGATCTCCACCCATTCCGTCTCTCTGGAATTTGGTGCTTTATTCGTTGCCATAAAATAATACATGGTATCACGGTCTACACCATGATTGGCATCATGCCAGATCCCTTTGGCCAGAACTGCCAGATCACCAGGCTTTAAAAGAAACGCCCGGACATCTTCTTCACGGGGACAGGTTTCAGGATCACTGTTCGCCACAGTCAGAATCATGTCTCCGTCTCCGCAGAACTGGGGTTCCTCTGTGAGAAAATGCCGTTCCATGCTGACACTGTCAAAATCGCCTGCCCTGCAGACCGTAATTCCGAAATTCATCGGTTCATCCACATGCAGTTCACGAAGCATATAAGCGGTAAAATCCTCGCTCTCTGTTTTCCGTTCTTCAAACACATTGTAATATCTGCCATAAGGAGCAAAATTTTCTTTTGTAATTCTTTCCGCTTTAATGGTTTTCATAAAAAGTCTCTCCTTTCCGGTTCAGGGGATAACCACCGGCTATCCCCTGGTCCTGAGCCGTCTATTCTCCGGCAATTATGAATAATCATACTCATCAATATTTTCTGGTGTCAGCAGAATGCACCCATGATATACCTTGTCGCCATCCTCTATTCTGATGTCAATTCCATCCACTGTAAACGTGTCGTCAATAGGCTCCCCCTCTGCCATAGCAGCCAGAACATAGCAGGCAACCTTTCCTGTTTCCGTGGGATTCCAGCTGAGCACCTGTTTTAAAACGCCGCTCTTAATATACGGTCTGCACTGGTTGGGGAATCCAATTCCCGTTACTGCTACTTCTCCTTCCTGAAGTTCTCCATTATTGATTGCCTGGGTAACTGCCTCGGCAGCCTGAGGAGCTTCAGCGCCTGCAAATCCAAGAATACCCTTTAAATCCGGATACGTTGTCAAAAGGGTCTGGGCATTGGCAAATGCGTTTTCATTGTCATCATCGGAATTAACTGTGGCAACAATTTCAATATCCGGATAATTCTCCTCCAGATAATCGGTTGCTCCCTCTACTTTGGAAACCTGATTCTCTGCACTGAAAGACGCAACCATAAACGCAAGCTGTCCTTCTCCTCCCATCTCTTCAGCAATCATCTGGGCCAACTGCTGCCCCATAGCATAATCGGAGTCCGGACATACCAGATAAGATCTCGTGGAATTGGGCGCATCCGTATCGAAAGTAATGGTATTAACCCCCTGAGCCTGTGCCTCCTCAATCGTTGCACAGATCGCCTCCGCGTCATTGGGCGCAACCGCCAGTCCGCTGATTCCCTGGGCCAGCATATCCTGAATCATATTAATCTGCTGCGCAGAATCCGTAGTAGAAGGTCCATTGAAGACGGCCTCATACCCCAGTTCTTCAGCGGCTTCCATCACGCCTTTTTCTGCTGATGTCCAATAATCAGCACCTACATTTTTCGGACAGAAAAACAGCTTCTTGCTCGTTTCCCCTCCTGCTGATGCACTGGTCTGCGCCGCATCTGAATTTTGTGCGGTCGTCTCGCTCGTACCGCTGCTGCATCCCACAAGCAGCGCTCCCGCAATCGCCATACCCGCCAGCGTCATGAAATACCTTCTTTTCATAAGTCATTTCCTCCTTTTTTAATTTTTCTTTTTAAAATTAACTGCTGAAATTATGATCAAAACCCCCAGAATCACTGTTTGATAAATCGAAGATACTCCAAGATGATTCAATCCATTTCTCAGCGTGGCAATCGTAATAAATCCCAGGAGTGCCCCCATCATGTTTCCAGATCCTCCTGCAATGCTGATTCCTCCAATCAGCAGAGATGTCAGCGTATCTGTGTCGTAACCGCTGGCAAATTTTGCTTCTGCACTTGCAAACCTCATCAGCATAAATGTGGCGGCAACAGCTGCTACTGCTCCAGACAATGTAAATAAAATAAATTTAATTTTATCGGAATTCAGTCCCGAATACTCACTGGTTTTGGGGTTATAGCCAATCGCATGGATTTTTACTCCGAAGGTCGTTCTCTGCATAATAAAAATTGCAATAATAAACACAATAATCATGACAATAAAACTGATAGGCATTCCCAAAATCCTGATATTGGCCACTGCCAGAAATTCCCGCGGCAAACCGCTGACCGGACGTCCCCCCGTGAGAATATTGCACACACCTCTCAGCATTACCTGGGTTCCCAGAGTTGCCACAATTCCTGCAAGGTGCATCCTGGCAACCAGAAATCCATTGATGCTGCCTAAAAATGCTCCGATTAAAATCGTGATCAGAACAGCCACCCATATATTGACTCCCATTTTCAGAAGGCGGGCCAGCGATATGGCGCAGACTCCCATCACGGAGCCAATGGACATATCGATATTCCCGGTCATGAGAATAATTGCAAGAGGAATGGTCACCATTCCCAGCTCAGCCGTCTGACGCATCAGATTCTGAATATTCGCCGAAGTCAGGAAAAACGGAGTCAATGAGGCGAATACCGCTGTCTGAATGATCAGATAGAAAATCAGCAGAACAATATTCCGGTTGCCGTCTTTTTGGGAATAACTTTTAATTCCTGAAATGATCTTTTCCGCCGCTCTCATTGTTCCTCACCTCTTCTCTTTTCTCCCACATTCAGCACATTCAGAATCAATGCGATCAGAATGATAGCTCCAGTGATGGCATCCACCCAGTATTCAGAAACTCTGATTTGAATCAGACCGTTGTTAATAATCGTGATCATCATCATACCGATTGCACCGCCTAAAAGCGTCCCTTTTCCTCCAAAATTGACGCCTCCGGCCAGCGCCGCTGCCAGTATGGTCGTTCCCACAGTCAGGCCCGTGGAAGACGGATTCACCGCGCCGTAGGATGACGCGTACATCACGCCGGCCAGTCCTGTCAGGGCGCCGCAGATTGTATATCCAATCAGCTGAACTTTATCCGAATTAATTCCGCTTAGATCCGCTCCCTGAGGATTTGTTCCCACTGCATAAATCTTTCTTCCAGTATTGAAATACTTCATGAATATGGACATAATCAAAAGCAGAATCATGGAGAGCCAGAAAATATTGGAAATTCCAAACAGCCTTCCTGAACCCATCTGCGTAAATTCTCTCGGGAACTGATTGACCCAGTATCCGCCTGTGACTACAGCCATCAGACCGCGAAACAGATAATTGCTTGCAGTTGTTGTGATAATCGCCGGCACCCTGCATTTTGTGATAATCAGTGCATTGAGAAAGCTGCAGACCATACCAACACCAATTCCTGCCAGAAGGCAGATAAAAACGGGGATTCCTGCTTTTACAAGAGTTCCCGAGACAGAACCGGCCATTGCCAGAACCGCCCCCGCAGAAAGATCAATTCCTCCCAGAATAACCACTATGGAAATACCCAGAACACAAATACCGTTTACCGCATACTGCTGAAGTATCAGCTTTAAATTGGTCGGAGTAAAAAAATTGTCAGAAAACACAGAAAAAAAGATAAATACCAGCAGTGAAAACACTGCCACAATCACTTCCTGCCTTTTGGCTATTTTCCATATTTTTCTCTGATTCATATGTCTCACCCCTCCCTCTAAATGCGGCCGGATGCTGCTTTCAGCAGGATATCCTGGCCTGCCTCTTCACTGCTGAAGCTACCTGTCATGTGTCCCCGGCACATAACCATAACCTTATCGCTGACTCCCAGAACTTCCGGGAGTTCTGAAGAAATGAAAAGGATTGCCAGATTGCTGTTTGCCAGCTCATCGATCAGCTTATAAATTTCGCTCTTTGCGCCCACATCCACTCCCCGAGTAGGTTCATTTAATATCAGGACTTCCGGATTTCTGTCAAGCCATTTTGCCAGAACCACTTTCTGCTGATTTCCTCCTGAAAGGCGCAGCACCTCCTGGGAAGTTGAAACACATTTGATCCGCAGGCGTTCTACCGCCTTCATTACCCGATTTTCTGCCTTTTTCCGGTCCAAAGTCAGTTTGTTTTGATAGGAGCTTAAATTGGCCAGTATGGTATTATCGCTGATTGTCATATTCACGATAATCCCCTCTCTTCGCCTGTCCGGCGGCACGTAGCCAATCCCTGCATCCATAGACTCTCTTATGTTCTTCAATCCAAGACGTTTGCCGTCTTTTTCCACACTTCCATTGTCCGGACGCTTGATCCCCATGATCATTTCCGCCACTTCTGTAGTGCCTGATCCTGCCAATCCATAAAGGCCGAGAACCTCTCCGCGGTGAAGCTCAAAAGAAACTCCTGACACTCCGTTGCCTTCAAGATTCTTTACCTTTAATACTTCTTCTCCAGCCCGCCGCTTCGTATGCGTATAATAATTGCTGATGCTTTTCCCAATCATCTGAGCAATCACATCATCAATACAGCTGTCCTGCATCTCAATGGTACTGACTTTTTTCCCATCCCGCAGCACCGTCACCCGGTCACAGATCTGCTCGATCTCCTTCATGCGGTGGGAAATATAAATGATGGCCACTCCCCTGTCCTTC
>ULXG01011605.1_pt1 | contig 13178 bp, 11 predicted proteins | sample 1961141 | NCBI WGS metagenome assembly ULXG01 (sample SAMEA4835834, study PRJEB28245) | human gut metagenome | biome: gut microbiome; material: fecal sample | place: Denmark | collected 2008 | reverse complement strand
CGTCAGCGCTGCCTCCAACTGGTATTTTATGATTGCTTCCACGATCATCCTTACTTTTGTGGGAACCTTCATCAACGACAAGGTAATCACGCCCAGACTGGGGCAGTATAAAGGAGGGGAGCAGGAGCAGGAGAGGGAGGCCACCGGACAGGAGAAGAGAGGCCTTCGCAATGCCGGGATTTTTACCCTTATCTTCTTGGTACTGCTGCTGGTCAGCGTTGTTCCTTCCAATGGGATCCTGAGAGGGGAGGATGGTTCCCTTTTAAATTCGCCCTTCCTGGCGGGAATCGTTCCGCTTCTGGTCATCTATTTTATCCTGGTTGGAATCGTGTATGGCAAGACAGTGGGAACCTTAAAAAAGGCCAGTGATGTTCCGGTTATCATGGCCCAGTCCCTGACATCCCTGACCGGATACATTGTTCTGGTGTTTGTGATCTCCCAGTTTATCGCCATGTTCAATTATACCAATCTATCTATGGTGATCGCGGTAAACGGAGCGGCTGCTCTCCAGAATGCCGGATTTACGGGTGTGCCCCTCTTGATCGGCATTGTTATTATGTCCGCGGTGGTTGATTTGTTTATGACCAGCGGCAGCGCCAAATGGTATATCTTTGCTCCGATTTTTGTTCCGATGCTGATGCTGCTGGGATATTCTCCTGCCTTTGCGCAGGCTGTGTACCGGATTGGGGACTCCATTGCCAATCCCATTACACCTATTTATCCCTATCTGCCCATCGTCATTGGCATGGCACAGAAATATGATAAAAATACAGGAATGGGAACCATTATCTCCATGATGCTGCCCTACTCGATGGCGTTTCTGGTGGTTTGGATCCTCCAGGCAGTAGCATGGCAGGTATTTAACCTTCCACTGGGACCAGATGCCATGGTATTCTGGCCATAAAATACAAGCGGAAAGGTGAAAGAAAATGAGTGCATATAAAATTTTATGCGGCAGGCTCTATGATGGGATTCACGATGAACTGCAGCCGGATATGGAAATTTTAGTATCAGGAGACAAGATCCGGGAGGTTGGCCGGAAAGTGCCGGCACCGGAGGATGTCCAGGTCATTGACCTTTCGGACCGGACGGTGACGCCGGGAATGATAGACGCCCATGTGCACGCTTCTTTTTTCGACTGGAGGGAAATTGACCGGGACGCTGTGTACTACAGCAACGGCATGCGGACCCTTGCAGTGGCGGAGTGCGCCAGAAAGGCCCTGATGGCGGGGTTTACTACCATCCGCCATGTGGGGTGGTTCCGGGAGGATGACTCCCTGGCGGTGAAACGTGCCATTGAGATGGGATATATCCAGGGAGCCCGAATGGTGGTCGCCCCGCATTTTCTCTGCACCCCGGGCAGCCACGGGGATTCAACCCAGAAGCTGGCCAGCAATCCGGCTCTGTCCCGTTTTCTGGAAGACCAGTATCCCACTATGGGAAGCGGGCCGGATTTCTTCCGTGATGCCGTGCGCCATGAGGTGAAGCTGGGAGCGGATTTTATCAAGATTATGGCCACAGGTGGATTTTTTACACCCAATGATTCACCGGAGGATGTGCAGCTAAGCCGGGCGGAGCTGGAGGCCATCATCCATACCGCCAGAGACCTTCATGTGCCGGTGACAGCCCACGCCTACACGCCGGGACTGATCACGACCCTGGCGGAGCTGGGGATCAGCGGAATTGAGCATGCCTCCCTGATCGATGAGCCGGCCTGCCGCCTGCTGGAGGAGAAGGGAATTTATGTAGTGCCCACTTTCTGCCCCTACGATGAGATCGTCCTTCTCAATGAGGAAAAGCTGGCCCAGAAGCCGGAGGAGTTCCAAAAGAAGCTCTATTATTACCGGGACCGTCTGGTGGAGAGCAGGAAGATCCTGATGAAAAGCAGCCTGAAGCTGGGGTACGGAACGGATTTGGTTACCGGGTACAACAATTATGAATGCGGCCGGGAATACTCTGCATGGCTGCGCAACGGGATGGACCCCTTCCGTGCCCTGAAGGCGGCTACATCGGTAAATGCGGATATCCTGGGAATCGGGGACCGTACAGGGACCATTGAGCCTGGAAAGCTGGCGGATCTGGCCGGATGGGGCAGAGACCTTTTGAACGATGATCTGGCTCTGCTGGACTGCTCCTTCGTTATGAAGGAGGGGACAGTCTACCCGACCATATCCATTATTGGTAAATAGAGGGAGGTATATGCAATGTCTGCAAAAGAGCATTTGGAAACGATAAAAACGGTGCAAAAGGAATACCGTTATTATCAGTCTGTTGAGTCTCTCTTTGAAATCGACCTCTGGTCTTTTCTGCCGCCTGAGGGAGGGGCTTACCGTCAGGAATTGTCTGCCTATGTCAGTACGCAGAAAGCAGCGTTGTTTCACCGGCCTGAAGCAGTGCGGGCTGCCCGATACTTTCAGGCGGCAGGTGAGGAGGCGGGAACGGATTATATTGAGAAAGGATTGATCCGCAATTTCCTTTCCCTCTATTCTACCATCGGGCAGATTTCAGAGGAGACCATGAAAACCTATAAGATGCTCCAGGCGGAAACCATGGACTGCTGGAAGCGGGCCAGGGAAGAAGAGGACTTTTTTTTGTTCGCGCCCTGCCTGGAGAAGGTATTTACACTGAAAAAGAAGATGGCTCTGGAGATGGCCCCGGACCGGGACCCCTTTGAGACTCTTGTATCCATGACCGACCCGGGAGTATCGCTGGAGGAGGTAGGCCGCCAGTTTCAAATAATGGCGGAAGGGCTGAGAGCCCTGAGAAGCAGGATTGAAAGCAATGCTGTTCCGATCCAGGAGGACATTTTGGACCGGCCCCAGGACCCGGAGCGCATGGGAAAATTTGCCAGAGAGCTGTGCTGCAAGGTGGGATACCGGCTGTCAAGAGGAGTCTTCAACGACCGGGTGATCCACGCATTCAGCTCTTTTGTGGGGCCAAAGGACAGCCGGATTTCTACTTACAGAAGCGGAGGGATTCCGTTGATCTTTACTTACCTTCATGAGGCTGGACATGCCATCTATGCGGGAAGCGGAAACCGTCAGGTGGACGAGGCTGGATTATGGGGAGGCCTGGATGGCGGCGTCCATGAATCCATGTCGCGGTTTCACGAGAATATGATTGGGCGCAGCAAGGGATTTTGGAAGTACGTTTATCCGGGATTTCAGAAAGAATTTCCTGATTTTGCTGACGTATCTCTGGAGGATTTTTACCGGGCGATTCATAAAGTAAAACCTTCCCCGAAGCGGATCTCCTCCGATGAAGTGACTTATAATCTCCATATTCTGGTACGCTTTGAACTGGAGAGGGATTGGTTTGCCGGAAGATTAAAGGCGGAAGAGATGCGGGATGCCTGGAATGAGAAATACAGCTATTACCTGGGCGTGAAGCCGGAGAATGACCGGGAAGGAATTCTTCAGGATATGCACTGGGCCGGGGATTATATCGGGTATTTTCAGAGTTATGCCCTTGGAAATCTTTATGACGGACAGATTTTCAGCCGTATGCTGGAGGATATTCCGGATTTTGAGCAGAGGATGGAAAAAGGAGAATTTTCAAAAGTGGAGGAATGGCTGGAGGAGAAAATCGGACAGTATGGAAAAAGCCTGGACGGACCTTCTCTGATGCGCCAGGCGACGGGAACCAGTCTGGATGCCGGACCTTTCCTTCGATATTTGGAGAAAAAGTACGGGGAGATTTATCAGCTTGGATAAAACGGCGGTACAGGCTTTAAAAGGATCTGCGGAGGCGCCTGGTCACCTCCAGGCCTTCCTGCTTTAAATCAAAGCCGCCGTCTTTCATACACCACTCGTAAAAAGTGCCTCTCAGACAGCGGATCAGAAGTTCTGCCAGATAAAGGCAGTCCTGATCCTGGCGGTAGAGGCCCTTTTCCTGTCCTTCCCGTATCAGACTGATGATGACCTGGTAAAGGGTTCGGTTAATGTCCATGGCTTCCTGTTCCTCAGGACGCATCTGAAGCTGATTTTCGTAAAGGACGCGGATTAAATCCAGGCCGATCTCTTTCTCTGTAAAGCTGCAGGAACGGGAGATGAGAAAGTCCAGACGTTCCTCTACAGACTGAGAGGGAGACATTTCCAGACAGAGGCTGTCATAGTATGCATCATACTGATGCATCATTTCCCCTACGATACTGGATTTGGACTCAAAATAAATATAAAAAGTGCCTTTTGCGGTTCCGGCCTTCCGCACAATCTCGTCTACCGATACATTCCGATAGCCTTTCTCCTTAAACAGTGCGATGGCACAATCATAAAGAAGCTGTTTTGTTCTGGCTCCCTTGTTCATTTGGGCATACCTCCTGAAGCGTTGTTTCAACAGCGGAACAGCCTAAATCAGGAAAAGCAGCGTACATCGGATCGCTCCCATCTACGCTGCTCTTTCCGTGATGCGGCTAACAGGACTCGAACCTGCACGGTCTCCCAATGGTACCTAAAACCATCGTGTCTGCCAATTCCACCATAGCCGCATGGCTGAAACTTTAATCATCATAGCATTAACGCGGGGAAATCCATATACTCCAAAAATGGATAATACAGAATTGTAAATAACAGGAAAAATATGTGACTTTACATATATTTTACATTTAATTTACTTAAAGCTTACATAGCGGGAAAAATTTCACTTCTTTGCCCATCAATTTTTGGATAATAACTTTACTAACGGGAATCGGCATGTTACAATAAATATGCTTGTGTAAAATAAGCGTATAGAACATGTAAAAAATATGATTAGGAAAGTGGGTAAATGTAAGGTATGGATTTATCGTTCTCGTTTTTCTGCCAGCAGCTGACCTCCAACCCGGTTTTGCTGGTTACGGTGTTCCTTACACTGTGCGTGATCTTTGTAAATGGCTGGACGGATGCTCCCAATGCCATTGCAACCTGTGTTTCCACCCGTTCCATGGATGTGGATGCGGCCATTGTGATGGCGGCTGTCTGCAACTTTGTTGGAGTGCTGGTGATGACGATGCTCAATTCTACCGTTGCGATGACCATTACCAATATGGTAAATTTCGGCGGTCAAAGTTCTCAGGCGCTGATCGCCCTGTGCGCGGCGCTGTTTGCTATTGTGTTCTGGGCTGTTCTGGCCTGGTATTTTGGAATCCCAACAAGTGAAAGCCATGCGCTGATCGCCGGATTGTCCGGTGCTGCGATCGCCCTTCAGGGCGGCATTGACGGAATCAATCCGGAGGAATGGATCAAGGTAATTTACGGCCTGGGTCTGTCTACGATTCTTGGATTCTTCAGCGGATATCTTTCCTGCCGTTTTGTATCCTGGTCCTGCCGGAATGTGGACCGCCGAAAAACCGGAGGTTTTTTCAAGGGGGCTCAGATTGCCGGCGCCGCGGGAATGGCCTTTATGCATGGCGCTCAGGACGGACAGAAGTTTATGGGCGTGCTGCTTTTGGGAATTTGTCTTGTAAATGGAACAGAGAGCGCTTCCGGGGTGGACCTTCCCATCTGGATGATGCTGCTGTGTTCGGTTGTAATGGGTGTGGGAACCTCTGTCGGAGGAAAGAAGATCATCAAGTCCGTAGGCATGGATATGGTGCGGCTGGAGAAATACCAGGGATTTTCCGCAGACCTGGCCGGCGCCGCCTGCCTGCTGCTGTCCTCCGTTTTCGGTATTCCGGTCAGCACAACGCACACGAAAACCACTGCCATTATGGGAGTTGGGGCGGTAAAGCGTCTTTCCGCCATTAATTTTAAAGTGGTTCAGGATATGGTATTGACCTGGCTGCTTACATTCCCTGGCTGCGGGATCATTGGTTTCCTCATGGCAAAGCTGTTTATGGTCCTGTTCTGATTCCGGAAACAGTGAAGCAGACTGTTTCTGTCAACATAAGGTAAAGGAGAACAAAACGATGTCAAAGAAGAGTGACAGTTACTATTTTGAAAATTTTATCCAGTGCGTGGAGTGCGGCTGCCAGGCGGCTCGGATGCTGGAAGAGAATCTGGCAAATTACTCCGGAGATGATCTGGAGGAGATTATCCGTAAATTCCATGAAATTGAACACGATGCAGATAAGAAAAAGCATGAAATGATGGGAGTTCTGGTAAAGGCCTTTATTACGCCCATTGAGCGGGAGGATATCATTCTCCTGAGCCAGTGCATCGATGAGGTGACGGATAAGATTGAGGATGTAATGATTCGCATTTATATCAATAACGTCAGGTCAATCCGTCCGGAGGCAATCGAGTTTACAAAGGTGATCATCCGCTGCTGTGAAACTTTAAAAGAGATCATGCAGGAGTTTGCGGACTTTAAAAAATCCAAGACCCTCCATGGGCTGATCGTGGAGATTAACGCCCTGGAGGAAGAGGGAGACCGGGTTTATATGGAGATCATGAGAAGACTCCACACGGAAGTTTCTGATCCCATGGAAATCATTGCCTGGAGAGAGATCTATAACTATTTGGAAAAATGCTGCGATGCCTGTGAGCATGTAGCAGATGTGGTAGAGAGCGTTATGATGAAGAATACCTGATGGGCTCTGTAACTTTAAGAAAAAAGTAAAGGGCCTGTCGGTTGCATGTTGCGGCGGAATGAATTATAATGAATACCATATCGCAGACCTGATTTTGAAAGGAGATATGGCCTTATGAAGAAACGTATTGCAATGATGGCAGCCGCAGCTGTGCTTACAGTGATGATGGCGGTTCCCTCTTATGCCGGTTCCTGGAAATATGAGAATAATGGATGGCGTTATCAGAGAAGTGCTTCCAAGTACGCCATACAGGAATGGGTTACGGTTGAAGGAAAGAAGTATTATATGGACTCCAACGGCTATATGGTAACCGGCTGGAATCAGATTGACGGACAGTGGTATTATATGGATGACACCGGGGCGATGCAGACCGGATGGCTGAAGGATGGTGCAAGCTGGTATTTTCTCTCCCCTCTGGATGGGGTTATGGTGACAAATACAGTAATTGAAGGACGCAGGATCGATGGAAACGGCGTCTGGGTTCCTTCAGAGGGACAGACAGAGCCAGCCGGTTCCTCCATGGACCTGACGGCTCCGGTCCTGGTGCAGAATATGACGGGTCTGAGAACCAACGGCTATTCTATTATCGCCCAGGCGCGTACGGCGGACCGCCGGCAGACCTGGAATAATGCCATACGGCTTTACGGAAAGGGAAGCTATGTGCGTTTTAATACCAATGGGGAATATAAGCTTCTGGCAGGGCAATTTTCGCCGTCCACTGTCTTTGACAGCGGACTGATGGGCAAGCTGACGGTATATGGAGATAACGACCAGGTACTCTACACTTCCCAGGATATCCATTACAACGAGAAGCCTCTTTCCTTTGCGGTGGATGTGTCAGGACAGACACAGGTGAAGGTGGAATTTTCCCTGACCATCGATAACAATTGGGACGTACCGGTGCTGCTGGTCAACCAGCTTTCCCTGTACTAATGAACGGAACAGACAAATGATGGGCCGCCCTGTTTGGGCGGCCTGAATTTGTTGCAGCCATGGAACAGTCCGGGACAGTGTAAACGGCTGCTTCAAATTGTAAAAAGCGGGAGGAAGATAAATTGGAGCCAAGACGATTGATTGAACTGATGGACCTTGCGGAGCGGATGAAGAATAATACCAGACATTCCTGGACATCCTCCGGGCGCAGGGAGAGCGTGGCGGAACACAGCTGGCGCCTGGCGGTCATGGCCTTTTTTCTGAAGGATGAATTCCCTGAGGCGGATATGGGCCGGGTAATTCAGATGTGTCTGTTTCACGATATGGGAGAAGCCTTTACCGGGGATATCCCAACCTTTCAGAAAACAGAGGGAGATGAGCGGGAGGAAGAACGGCAGGTGAAGGCATGGCTGGAAAACCTTCCGGAACCCTATGCGGGGGAGCTTGGCGGGCTTTTTGCGGAAATGGAGAAAAAGGAGACGAAGGAAGCGAAGATTTACAAAGCGCTGGACCGGCTGGAGGCCCTGATCCAGCACAATGAGGCCTCTCTCTCCACCTGGCTTCCCCTGGAGTACGATCTTCAGATGACTTATGGAGAGAAGGATGTGGAGTTTTCGCCGTATTTAAAAGAGCTGAGACGCCAGGTCAATGAGGATTCGGAGAGGAAGATGGGGAGAAAGAAGGACTGAAAGTCTTGCCAATTGGAGGAATCTATGGTATGATTATCAGGCGCCTAGAGGCGCCTGATAATTTTGGGCCATCGCCAAGCGGTAAGGCACAGGACTTTGACTCCTGCACTCGCCGGTTCGAATCCGGCTGGCCCAGTTTCATAAAATGGTCGAAATTCCTTGATTTTAGGGAGTTTCGGCCATTTTTATTACTTTGAATATGCGACTATGCAGGCAGATAATTGTTTTCTTCCAAAAATCGCGGTATGATTAAAAAAAGAATATGGAGGAGAATCGAATGAAAAAGACAAAATTGATTTTACTGACTGCCCTGTTCAGCGCCGTGATGGCTACTACGGCGTTTGCTTCTGGCTGGAAGCAGTCGGCGGACGGGCGCTGGTGGTATGGCATCAACGCGGACGACAGCCTGTGGTACGCAGACGGCTGGTGTACGCTTTACGATGGAAGCGTTTACAAAGCCTACTATTTTGACGAACAGGGCTATATGCTGGTGAATACGGTAACGCCGGACGGCCATCAGGTAAATGAAAAGGGAGAATATGTGGTAAATGGCATCGCTCAGGTTGCGCCTAACAACTATACCCTTCCGTCAGGGCTTGAAAACGTGAAGACAGCGATTACGGTTGACCATGTGGTAGACCCTGCCCGCAGGACGACTACGGATGGCTGGTTCCAGGAGGCGGACGGCAGCTGGAGATACGGCTTTGAAGGCGAATGGGTTGTCGGTATGAAGTGGATCGCGGACGGAGCGGGCAAGATGGAGTGTTACTGGTTCCTTGGCGATGGAATCATGCAGTCGAATATGTCCACACCCGGCAGAAGCTTTAACGGGGATGGAAAGTGGGAGAAAGACGGACAGGTTGTAGCAGTAAACGCTCCATCTCCCGCAAAAGTCCTTGATGACAATGAGATGATCAGTCTGCTTAAAGAGAGAGATCCGGAAACCTATAATCGTATCTTCATAGATCATTCCGGTTCCAGCTCATCCTCGGATTCCGGCAGTTCCTCATCGGACGCCGACCGCTCTTCCTCTGACAGCGATGAGCTTGTATGGGAGGGCGAGTGGACGGACGAACATATGAGAGAGTACATGCTGGAGAGGCAGATTTACGATCGGATCGGACTGGAATACACGATTCACGATTATATCAGGAAGCACAGCAATTAAGAGATAACAGGAAGGGATAAAATCCGGGCTGCTCTTTGGAAAAAGAGCGGACCCGGATTTTTTGCGGTTCTTTTATCTGGCAGGGAGATCTTTATACAAAAACTGGGGGCTATGTCCGTAATTCCCATTTCTGTTGGCAAAGAGACATAGGCAATACCTATATCAATATCCAAGACCGATATTTTACACTAATTTTTCCTTATATTAGACTGATAACAGATGGAAAATTGCGATGCTGAAAGGAGAAAAAATATGGCATTAATGACAGGCGACCAGTATGTGGAGAGCATGAGAAAGCTGAATCTTCAGGTCTATATGTTTGGAAAAAAGGTGGAGAACGTGGTGGATGACCCCATTCTGCGCCCATCTTTAAATTCCGTAAAGGCCACCTATGATTTGGCCCAGCAGCCGGAGTATGAGGACCTGATGACGGCGACGTCCTCCCTGACCGGAGAGAAGATCAACCGTTTTGCCCACATTCACCAGAACACGCAGGATTTAATCAAGAAAGTGAAGATGCAGCGTCTCTGCGGCCAGAAAACCGCTGCCTGTTTCCAGCGCTGCGTTGGTATGGACGCTTTCAACGCGGTTTACAGCACCACATACGAGATTGACGAGAAGTACGGGACCTGCTATCACGACAATTTCAAGAAATTTTTACAGTATGTCCAGGAGAAGGATTTGACCGTAGACGGCGCTATGACGGACCCCAAGGGCGACCGCTCCCTGGCTCCTCATGCGCAGGCGGACCCGGATTTGTACTTAAGAGTGGTGGAAAAGCGTGAGGACGGAATTGTGGTGCGGGGAGCCAAGGCCCATCAGACCGGATTTATCAACTCTCACGAGGTTATCGTGATGCCGACCATTGCCATGGGCGAGGATGACAAGGACTATGCGGTGTCCTTCGCGGTTCCCACGGACGCCAAGGGAATCTTGCTGATCGTAGGCCGTCAGTCCTGCGATACCAGAAAGCTGGAGGGCAGTGAGATTGATGTGGGAAATTCCGAGTTCGGAGGTATGGAAGCACTGGTAATTTTCGACGATGTATTTGTCCCCAATGACCGGATTTTCATGAATGGGGAATATGAGTACGCAGGCGTACTGGTAGAGCGCTTCGCTGGCTATCACAGGCAGTCCTATGGCGGATGTAAGGTAGGCGTGGGCGATGTGCTGATTGGAGCGGCAGCGGTGGCTGCGGATTACAACGGCGTTCAGAGGGCTTCCCACGTAAAGGACAAGCTAATTGAGATGACCCACTTAAACGAGACCCTCTACTGCTGCGGAATCGCATGTTCTGCGGAGGGCACGCCTACCAAGTCCGGCAACTATCTCATTGACCTGCTGCTGGCAAATGTCTGCAAGCAGAATGTGACCCGGTTCCCCTATGAGATTGCCCGCCTGGCGGAGGACATCGCAGGAGGCCTGATGGTTACGGCTCCCTCGGAGAAGGATTTGAAGGACCCCTTCCTGGGCAAATATGTGGATAAATATTTTAAGGGCGTAAACGGAGTGAGCACGGAAAACCGGCTGCGGATTATGCGCCTGATTGAGAACCTGACTTTGGGAACCGCGGCCGTAGGATACCGCACGGAGTCCATGCACGGCGCCGGTTCGCCTCAGGCTCAGAGGATTATGATTGCCAGACAGGGAAATCTGGCTATGAAGAAGAAGTTGGCTAAAGCCATCGCCAAAATCGAAGACTAAAGAAACGACAGAATATCGAAGGAAATACGGGGAGGAATTTACATGGATTGGGAAAATGACTACAGACGCAAGCGGATGACAGCCGGGCAGGCATTGGACCTGATTGAATCCGGCGAGCGGGTGGTGGTGGGACACGCCTGCGGGGAGCCCTCCTATCTTCTGGATGTACTGGTGTCCAAGGCAGACCAGTATGAGAATGTGGAGCTGGTACATATGATTGCTATGGGCAAGGCCGGATACGCTCAGCCGGGGATGGAGAAGCACTTCCGTCACAATTCATTTTTTGTGGGAACCACTACCAGAAAGGCAGTTGCGGAGGGAAGAGCAGATTTTACCCCCTGCTTCTTCTACCGGATTCCATCTCTGTTTGAAACAGGAGCTCTTCCGGTGGACGTAGCCCTGATTCAGGCCTCCTCCCCGGATGAGAGCGGCGATATGAGCCTCGGGGTGTCGGTGGACTATACCCTGCCGGCAGCCCGGGTGGCAAAAAAAGTGATTGTTCAGGTGAATCCCCAGATGCCAAGGACGGGAGGGGACAGTTGCATCAATGTGTCCGATGAAAATGTGGTTGCCCTGGTGGAACACGATGCTCCCCTGATTGAGCTGGCTCCCCCGGTCATCAGCGATGTGGAACGGGCCATCGGAGCAAACTGCGCCGAGCTGGTTCGGGACGGGGATACCCTTCAGTTGGGAATCGGGGCGATTCCGGATGCGGTGCTGCTGTTTTTGAAGGACAAGAAGGATTTGGGAATCCATTCGGAGATGTTCTCCGATGGGGTGGTAGAGCTGGTAAAAGCCGGAGTGGTGACCAATGCCCGCAAGAAGACCCATAAAGGCAAGATGGTGGCCTCCTTCCTGATGGGAACCCGGAATCTGTACGACTTTGTCAACAATAATCCGGATGTGGAAATGTACTCGGTGGATTATGTCAATGACCCGGTGAATGTGATGAAGGAGGACAATATCGTATCCATCAATTCCTGTGTTCAGGTGGATTTGATGGGGCAGGTGGCGGCGGAATCCATTGGCCCGCTGCAGATTTCCGCAGCTGGCGGACAGGTGGATTTCATTCGGGGAGCGGCTATGGCAAAGAACGGCCGTTCCATCCTGGCGTTCCCTTCCACAGCGGCCAAGGGGACTATTTCCAAGATTGTACCGCTGCTGGACGAGGGAGCTACGGTGACCACTTCCCGCAACGATGTGGATTATGTGGTAACGGAGTACGGAATTGCAAAACTGTCCGGAAAGACCCTGAGAGAGAGGGCGAGAGCTCTGATTCAGGTGGCCCATCCCAAGTTCCGGGATGAGCTTAAGGAAGCCTTCCGGCAGCGTTTTCGGGAGGAGATTGCCTGAGTACCCGAAAGGAAAAGGATGAAATGAGAACCGGAGGGAAGGACAATGGCAGAGGGAATTGAGCAGAGAATCGAGCGGATTCTGGAGGAAAAGGTGAGAGGCATGCTGCTGGAGCACGAGGGCGGGGTGCAGATGAAAAGCTTTAAGGAGGGGATTCTGAAGATTTCTCTGACCGGCCACTGTGCCGGCTGCCCGTCGGCCCAGATTACAACGGAGGAGGTTGTGGCCAGGGCAGTGAAGGAGGAAGTGCCGGAGGTCAGAGACGTGGTCCTTGTCCATGACGTGAGCCCGGAGCTTTTAAGCTTTGCCAAAAAGCTGTTGAGCCATCAGGCGGACCGGTAACCGGCTATGAAGGTGGGAGTGAAATACTGCGGGGGCTGCAACTGTACCTATGACCGGGGCCGGGAGGTACAGCGTCTGAAGGAACAGTTTCCCGGGATAAAGTTTCGCAGCGGCTGCCTTCCGGAGGAGTGCGGACTGTGGCTGGTGGTCTGCGGATGTGCCAGGGCTTGTGTGAAATGGGAGGAACTTGGAACCGAGGACAAGGTCCTGCAGATGAGAAACAGCGGTGATTTTCGGAGAGCCGTCTCATGGCTGAAGGAACGTCTGGAAAAAGAAGAAAAGTCTTCTCGGACCTCAGATTTTCAGGAAGAAGACAGGCCGCTGCCTGGGGTCCGGAAGGAGAAGCGGATTCTGCGTCTGGGACAGGAGGCATGGATGACCAGACCGTTTTTTCAGGACGATGTCAAGCGATTTGCCGCTCTGACCGGGGATTTTAACCGGATTCACCTGGACGCTGCCTATGCCGCGGACACCAGGTATG
>ULXG01012599.1_pt1 | contig 13217 bp, 8 predicted proteins | sample 1961141 | NCBI WGS metagenome assembly ULXG01 (sample SAMEA4835834, study PRJEB28245) | human gut metagenome | biome: gut microbiome; material: fecal sample | place: Denmark | collected 2008 | reverse complement strand
GCGGCAGATGGCTCCTGGTGCCTTCCCAGGGACGGCTCCAGGGAGTCGGAAAGATTACGGTATTCCAGGTGGATTCCAAAGAAGGCGACTTAAAGGAACATTTTGTGGCAAAAGCCAGAACCGGGGCGGAGCCCAGACACTGCGTCTTCCATCCAAACAACCGGTTCTGCTATGTGTTAAATGAAAAGGACAGTACGGCGGCCCTCTATTACTTCGAGGAGGAGAAGGGAACGCTGGAGGGCAAGCAGATTACGCCGACTATTCCGGAGGACTATACGGGAGACGGATGGGCCAGCGCCATTGACATTGACCCGCAGGGAAGGTTCCTCTATGTGTCCAACCGCAAGCACGACAGCCTTACCGTATTTACTCTGGACCAGGAAACGGGACATATGACCTGGCTTCAGAATATCGCCACCGGAGGCGTGCAGCCCCGGTTCATCACCGTAAGCCCGGACGGCAGCCAGGTTCTGGCGGCCAATGAGCTTTCCGATACCATCCGCGTATTTAACGTGGGAGAGGATGGGAACCTTTCGGACAGCGGCGTCACAGTGGAGACGGAAAGCCCGGTGTGCGTTGTTTTTAAGACGAAGTAACAGTTCAGGACGAAAAAGTAAAAAGGAGTTTAAGAAAATGGTTACACTGCATGAAGGAAAACACTATCTTGTGGATAACAGCCGCATCACGGCCCCGGGCGAGCCGGGATTGATTCCCGAGGAACAGGCTAAGGCCAACACCCTGACGTATCAGATTATGGAGAAGCACAACCACTCCGGAAACATGGAGCATCTCCAGATTCAGTTTGACTGCATGGGCGTTTACGACAATACTTATGTGGGTATTCTCCAGACCGCGTACGCCAGCGGCTTAAAGGAATTCCCCATGCCCTGCGTATTTACCAACTGCCACAACTGCCTCTGCGCCGTAGGCGGGACCATCAACACGGATGTGCATAAGTATGCGGAGAGCGCCTGCGTGAAATCCGGCGGAATTTTCGTTCCCCCTCACGAGGCGGTGATTCACCAGTATATGCGTGAAATGATGATTAACGCCGGGGATATGGCCATCGTCTCCGACTCCCATACCCGCTACGGCACCCAGGGGTCCGTATCCATCGGAGAGGGCGGACCGGAGCTGGCAAAGGCCATGCTGGGAAAATACTATGAGATCGATTATCCTCAGGTAATCGCCGTTTACCTGACCGGCGCTCCCAAGCCCTGGGTAGGACCTATGGATGTGGCTTTGAGCCTCATCGGAGCGGTATTTAAAAACAATTTCGTTAAAAATAAGGTGCTGGAGTTTGTTGGACCCGGTGTACAGAGCCTTTCCATGGATTTCCGGAACGGAATCGACACCATGACCACTGAGTCCGCCTGCCTTTCCTCCGTATGGGTAACGGATGAGAACACCAGAGAGTATTTTGAAGTTCATGGACGGCCTCAGGGATACCGTGAGATGAAGCCCGGCAGCCAGGCTCTCTACGACGGCGTGGTAGAGATCGATCTGGACACCCTCGTGCCCATGATTGCCCTGCCCTTCCATCCCAGCAACGCTTATCCTCTGGCAGATGTGATCGCCGACCCGGAGAAATACCTGGGGATGGTGGAAGAGGAGGCCAAGAAGGTCTTTGAAAACAATAAGGACATCCACCTGGATCTGAAGTCCAAGATCGTAAACGGAAAGATCAAGGTAGACCAGGCTGCCATCGCAGGCTGCGCCGCAGGTTCCTTTGAAAATATCTGTGCCGTGGACGCCATCGCCAAGAAGGAGGACAGAGGTCTGGGAACCTTCCCCTTAAATATCTATCCCGCCTCCCAGCCCATTATGTATGAGCTGAACCGCATCGGAGTTCTCAATGATCTGATGAACTACGGCGTCCGCGTCAAGACCGCCTTCTGCGGACCCTGCTTTGGCGCATCCGATGCTCCCGGCAATAACGACTTCTGCATCCGTCACAGCACCCGCAACTTCCCCAACCGGGAAGGCTCCAACCCTGCTACGGGCCAGATCGCTTCCGTAGCGCTGATGGATTCCAAGTCTATTGCGGCTACTGCATTTAACGGCGGATACCTGACCTCCGCAGAGGATGTACAGGTGGAGTACAAGATCCCGGCCTACCATTTCAACCATCATATTTATGACAATATTGTGTACAACGGTTTCGGCAAGGCGAAACCGGAAACAGAGCTAGTTTATGGACCTTCCATCAAGGACTGGCCTGAGATGGCACCCCTGACGGACAACCTGCTCTTAAAGGTTGCAAGCGTGATCCGGGATGAGGTGACCACAACCGATGAACTGATTCCTTCCGGTGAAACCGCTTCCTACCGTTCCAACCCCTACAAGATTTCCGAGTATACCTTGATCCGCAAGGATCCGGCCTACGTAGGAAACGCAAAGGCCATCCAGGAGTGCGAGACTGCCCGCAGAAATGGTGACGAGGCCAAGGCTTCCGAAGCCTATGAGGTACTGAAGGCAGTGGGCGTGGATGCACCGGTGGCAGAACTGATGAAAACGACAGGAATCGGTTCCGTGCTCTATGCGAAGCGTCCCGGCGACGGCTCCGCCAGAGAATATGCAGCCAGCTGCCAGAAGGTTTTAGGCGGACTTGCCAATATCTGTATCGAGTATGCGACCAAGCGTTACCGCAGCAACTGCGTCAACTGGGGAATCCTGCCCTTTACCTGCCCGGAGCCGGAGATCAACCTGGCGGTGGGAGAGTACATCTATCTGCCCGGAATCCGGAAAGCAGTGGAGGACGGGGCACAGCAGGTGGAGGCCAAGGTGATCGGAACCGATGGCTCTGTCCGCAGCCTGAATCTGGATTTGAAAGGCGTTACCGAGGCGGAGAAGCAGGTGCTTCTGGCCGGAAGCCTGATCAATTTCTACAAGCAGGACCAGAAAAACTAAATCAGATCCGGTATGAGCCGGCCGGCTTTTCACAAAGCGGCCGGCTCTGCTCTGTTATAAGCGTTTGGCGAGACCTTTTGAGACTGGTATGTTGCAACAGGCGTATTGGTCAGGTTTCCCATTGCCGGAGAAAGGAAAGAAAATATGGAAAAGAGTGAAATCAGAAAGTTGGGAGAATGGATTAGCCAGATGAGCTGGGAGAGCATGCCTTCTCAGGTGCAGGAGGCGGTGCAGCTGCGGGTCCTGGATTTGGTAAGCGCGGCATTGGGGGCCGTGAAGGATCCGCTTATGGAGCAGGTGATCAACTCCTACAGCCGGCGCTATGAGCCCGGACCCTGCAGTGTGTGGGGGAGAACGGAGCGGTTCCCGGCGGAGGTCGCGGCCAAGATCAACGCTATGCTGGCCCATACGTTAGAGCTGGATGACGTCCATCCGGCTTCCAAGACCCACGGCAGCGCCAGCATCATTCCTGCTGCCTGGGCTATGGCCCAATACCTGGGGAAAAGCGGAAAGGACTTTCTTACAGCAGTGGTCTGCGGGTATGAAACCACAGCCCGGATCGGAATGGCCCTGGGGGTAACCGCCCACCGGAAGAAGGGCTGGCACGCCACCTCCACCTGCGGGATTTTCGGCTGCGCCGCCGCCGGAGCAAAGCTGCTGGGACTTGATGCAGAGCAGACGATTTCTGCTTTGGGAATGGCAGGAACGCAGAGCAGCGGGCTCTGGGCCTTTTTAGGAGACGGGGCCAGCTGCAAGGTGCTCCATCCGGGACATTGTGCTGCCTGCGGACTGGATGCGGCGTTTTTGGCTGCTGCCGGGATGACGGGGCCGGAGCATATTTTAGATGCAGAGGATGGAGGGCTGTTAAAAGCCATGTCCGATGGATATGACTTATCGAAAGCCGGAGCAGGGCTGGGGAAAGTCTGGGAGATTTTAAATATGGATGTAAAGCCCTACCCCTGCTGCCGGAGCGTTCACTGTATTATCGATGCCATGTTCCGGATTCGGGAGCAGATGGAAAAGGAAGGCCTGGAGATTTCTCAGGTCAAGGAGATCCGTGTGGCCACCTATCAGGTGGGATACCAGCAGTGCGCCGTAAGCAGAGGCTGTCTGGAACCGCAGTCAGGAATGGATGCGAAGTTTTCCGCTCCTTACGGAGCTGCGGCAGCCCTGCTTTTTGGAAAAGTTACCAGGGAGGAGTTTGAGCCGGAGGTGGTGGCAAATCCGCAGCTTAGGGCACTGATGGAAAAGATTTCCGTGGAGCCGGACGAAGAGCTGACGAAGGAGTACCCGGCCCACTGGGGCTGCCGGGTATGGGCAGAATTTACGGATGGAAAGAAGATGGAAGTCAGGGTTCAGGACCCGTCCGGAAGCTCAAAAAATCCATTGTCTAAAAAGCATCTGGAGGATAAAGCCAAGAGCCTGATCAGGGCGGCTTTCCCGGGGAGAGAAGGGGAGATTGCCCAGGTACTGGAGACAATGGCGGAGCAGGAGAACATGCCGGAAATCGGCCGGTAAGGTCAGGACAGGAGCAGCAGAAGAACTTATGGAAAGGAAATCATAACGGTTTAAGGTGGACAAAAACGCAGCCGGGACGGTATAATAATAAATCGGGAACCCGAAGAAAAGTTTGACTGATTAAGGAGGCTGCGGCAATGGCAAACATTATAGTATTGGACGGATACACATTAAACCCCGGCGACTTATCCTGGAGCGGATTTGAAGCGCTGGGCCAGGTTCAGGTCTACGACCGGACGCCACAGGAAAAGACGGTGGAGCGGATTGGAGATTCGGAACTGATTTTAACCAACAAGACGGCGATTACCCGGGAGGTTATGGAGCAGTGCCCCAATCTTCGCTACATCGGCGTTCTGGCTACGGGGTATAATGTGGTGGATGTGAAAGCAGCTGGAGAGCGGGGGATCGTGGTTACCAACATTCCCTCCTACGGAACGGCGGCCGTGGCCCAGTATGCATTTGCCCTTTTGCTGGAACTGTGCCACCATGTAGGCCTTCACGATGAGAGCGTCAAGGCAGGAGAATGGGAGCGCTGCCAGGATTTCTGCTATTGGAAAACGCCGTTGATGGAACTGGCCGGGAAAACCATGGGAATCGTTGGATTTGGCCGCATCGGTCAGAGAACAGGAGCCATTGCCCAGGCGATGGGGATGAAAGTGATAGCCTATGACCATTTCCGGCGGCCGGAACTGGAAAATGAAACCTGCCATTACGTTTCCATGGAGCAGCTGCTGAGCCAGTCCGATGTAATTTCCCTTCATTGTCCTCTGCTTCCGGAGACAAAGGGGCTCATCAATCAGGAGACCATTGGTCAGATGAAGGACGGAGTCCTGATTATCAACACCTCTCGAGGGGATTTGGTTGTGGAAAAAGACCTGGCGGAGGCTTTAAAGAGTGGAAAAGTGGCGGGAGCCGCGGCGGATGTGGTTTCCACAGAGCCGATTCATGGAGATAATCCTCTCCTGACGGCACCGAATATGATCATTACCCCTCATATGGCTTGGGGGGCCAGAGAATCTAGGCAGAGGCTGATGGCTCAGGCGGTGGAAAATCTCAGGACGTTTCTGGATGGAAAGCCGGTGAATGTGGTTTCCTGAGGAAAATGGGCGGCATAAAAGAGCACTGAATTTGGAATGCAGATAAGCGTTGCAGATTTGGTGCTTTTTTTGCTGCAGATGTGGAATAGTTTGACAAAAATCTCTTGAAAAAAGAAAAAAGATTCGATATAATTTGAGTAACCGGTTTCTCTGATGAAAAGCACCAATTGTTCAAAGAAAAGGAGGAAACGATGATTAATCATTATTTGGAAAAGGTGTATGCCGGATTTCTTGGCATGAATATCGGAATTCGTCTGGGAGCTCCTGTAGAACCTACTATATGGACTTACGAGAGGATTCGAAAAACTTATGGCGAAATTCGGGATTATGTAAAGCCGTATAAAAATTTTGCGGCAGATGATGATGCCAATGGTCCGGTATTTTTTATCAGAGCATTATATGATAAAGAGCCAGGAAGCCCGCTGAAGCCTCAGGATGTAGCGGAAGCGTGGCTGAATTATGCAAGAGAAGGTGTGGGTATGTTCTGGTGGGGCGGATATGGTACCAGCACGGAGCATACCGCTTATTTGAATTTAAAAAGCGGAATTCCGGCTCCTCTGTCCGGAAGTATTGAGCAGAACGGTGCAGCCTTGGCAGAACAGATTGGCGGGCAGATTTTTATTGATACTTGGGGACTTGTAAATCCTGGGAATCCGAAAAAGGCTGCGGATTTCGGTCAGATTGCGGCCAGTGTTTCTCACGATGGGGAGGGACTATGGGGAGCCAGATTTTTCTGCGCAGCTATAGCAAGGGCATTTGAAACAGAAGATATTTATGATATTATGGAGACAGGACTTTTGGAAGTGCCAAAAGAAAGTCTGTATCATAAGGTAGCGGATGCGGTGCTGTCCTTTTATCGGGACCACAGCGGGGAGAACCAGTGGCGGGAGTGTTATGAGATGCTGACGCGGGACTGGGGATATGATCGTTATCCGGGGGTTTGCCATATTATTCCTAATGCAGGCGTATGCTTTATGGCGATGGCCTATGGAAAAGGAGACTTTTCCCGCACGGTAGAGATTGCTACTATGGCGGGATGGGATACGGACTGTAATGCGGGAAATGTAGGAACAGTTCTTGGAACTGCCTGCGGGCTGAAGGGTATTCCTGGCCATTACCGGAATCCGATCAATGACGGAATTGTTTGCTCCAGCATCTGTGGTTCTTTGAATATTGTAGATATCCCTACTTTTGCAAAAGAGCTGGCAGTGCTGGGGTATGAGCTGAAGGGCGAGACTCCCCCGGAAAATCTGACGGACAGCTTTTCTAATGGAGAGATTCATTTCGACTTTGAGCTTCCGGGAAGTACACATAATATGCGGGTGTCTGATCCGTTTTTCTGCAGCCTGAGCCATTCTGATGAGAAGGCCTTTGCCGGTCATGGCTCTCTGAAAATTTTGGTAGACCGTATGGTAAGGGGAAGCCAGTGCAAGGTGTTTTATAAACCGTTTTATTCCAGGTCCGCTTTTTCGGATGAGCGCTACAGTCCGGTTTTCTCGCCAACCGTATATCCGGGACAAGAGGTTTCCATGGAGCTTTTTCTGGACCAGTGGACCGGTTTGGAAACTCCTGGAATTGCGCCCTATGTTCATACTGCCGGGGAAGGGAAGGATTTGCTCCAGGGATATATTAAACTGATTCAGGGTCAGTGGCTGCATGTGGAATTTATGGTGCCGGATGTGGACGGTGATGTGATTGATGAGGTAGGGATTGTCATTGAAGGATATTCGAAGGAAGTGAAAACCCTGGGAGTGGTTTATCTGGATGACTTTACCGTCAGAGGTCCCGCTGCCTATAGCATTGATATGAAGAAACAGAGAAAAGAATTCGCTTCGATTACTCCCTTTGCGGTAAATCATGGGGCTTGGGATCTTTATGGAGGGACGCTGAATGTGATGCGTAATACCGATGCCTTTGACTATACGGGAAATTACTACAGCAGAAATTACCGCTGGTCTGCTATGGTGAAGCCGCTTCATGGGAATTCCCATCTGTTGGCGGCAAGAGCCAAGGGAGCAGGGCGCTTTTATGCTGCAGGACTGGGAGAACCTGGGAAAGCTGTGCTGATTAAGTACAAATTCGGATATCAGACTCTGGCGCAGTGCCCGTTTGATTGGGAATATGACAAAGCGTATAAGTTGGAGCTGGAATGCTCTGACAGATGTATTACGCTGAAAATCGATGGAGAAACGATGCTGGAAGTCGAGGATGAGGAATTTCAAAATGGAATGGCAGGCTGCGGCTCCTTTGAGATGGGGAGAACCTCCTTCTGGGATTTCTTTTTTGAGGATATACAGTGTCAATAGACTAAAAAACAGAAAATTAGAGGTAAGTTGATGGAAACACGGACAAAGCACAGTATTGCGGAAATTGCGAAAATATGCGGGGTATCCAAAGCCACAGTTTCACGGGTCATTAACAACAGCCCATGCGGAGTGGGGGAGGAGACAAAGCAGCGGGTTCTGGAAGTGATGGCGAGGTTAAATTATCGTCCCAATGCATTGGCCAGAAGTATTGCCGTATCTCGCTCCAATATGATTGGAGTCGTTGTACCTGATGTTTCCAACCTTTTTTATCCCAAGGTAATCCGGGGAATTACCGATTATTTGGATCAGAAAGGCTATTCCGTTATACTCGGCAATTCTGATTATAATCCGGAGAAAGAGGCGGCTCTTTTGATGAGTATGGTAGATAAGCGGGTAGATGGGGCGATTCTCTGCTCGGGAGTATCTAATAGAAAATTTTTGGAAGAATATCGCAAGTACCATGTGCCGCTGGTGCTTTTGGGAAGAACGTTTGATAACAGTGTCAGCGATGCCAGTATTACCGGGGATAATGTAAAAGGAGCCAAAAAGGCGGCATCTTACCTGCTTCGTGGAGGAAATCGCAGAATTGTGTATTTGGAGGGAAATCAGGAGATATCGGGCTCAAAACAGCGTCCTCAGGGCTATAGGGAGGCATTGAATGAGCAAAATATTCCAATCGATGAGAATTTGATTCGATTTGGGGACTATTCAGTTGAATTTGGCAGACAGGCAGTCGAGCAACTGTTGAAGGAGGGCATTCTTTTTGACGCGGTGATGACCGGAAGTGACCTTATTGCGATCGGAGCGGTGTCAGGGTTGTTGGACCATGGAATCCGGGTTCCGGAGGAAGTAGAAGTTATGGGATTTGATAATATTGAATTGTCCCAGGTATTCCGTCCTGCGTTGTCTACTGTCTCGAAGCCCCATTACGAGATGGCCCAGTATTTAGCCAGAAAGGTGATGGAGGTAATTGAAGGAAAAAAGACGGAGATGGCCCATATGGTGGTGGAGCCATCCCTGAAGCTGCGGGAGACTACCCGAAAACGGGATTATGACAGCGAGTACGATTAAGTTTTGAAGGGATGAAGGTGTGGCGTTTTCCATGCAGAAACGCTCTAAAATGAATGCGGGTCTGAAAGAGCCGAAATGGCTTTATCGGGCCTGCTTTTTTTGTTGTGCCTGTTTTGAAATGGATAAAGTAACCAGTTACTTAAAATGAGCATGATAAAATTTCGAAACATTAAATTTAAGTATAAAAAATGAGGGAGAAAGCAATGCGATATAGTAAAGATAAACAAAAAATGAACGCGTTTATTTCACGAACTGCATAATTGACATCGAAATAAAGTGTGATATAATAAAAAACATAGAGAAACCGGTTACGTAAAAAGAAAAGGGGGAGAACCATGAAGAATGGGGTTAATGCAACCAGGGCCTGTCCGAGGAAGCGTCCGAATTTGTTTTGGCGGATGTGGAAAGATAAAGTACTTTATCTGATGCTGGCACCGGCAGTAATCTATTTTTTGATTTTCAGGGTGTGGCCGATGATTAACATGAGGCTGGCTTTCTGTGATTATAGGGCCAGAGGACCATGGGAATTCGCAGGATTGAAATATTTTGAGATGATTTTTTCATCGCCTCAATTTTTTCAGATACTGAAGAATACACTGATAATCAGCTTTATGAAATATGTACTGTTGTTCCCGTTTTTTGTGATTTTCGCTCTGGCACTAAATGAAATCCGCAGTGACCGCTTCCGAAAATATGTGCAGATTGTTTCTTATATGCCCCACTTTTTATCCTGGGTAGTTATAGCGGGAATTTGGACTTCCATGCTGGCGGTAAACGGAGGGGCGCTCAACCAGATTCTTTCCTGGTTGGGGATAAGGCCGGTGGATTTTATGACTAATAAAGGAACCATCCGATGGGTACTGTTTTTTTCTGAGGGATGGAGAAGCCTGGGGTGGGATTCTATTGTCTATGTGACAGCGATTATGGGGATTAATCCGGATCTTTATGAGGCGGCCAAGGTAGATGGCGCAAAGCGAAGTGCGATTATCCGCTATATCGTATTTCCGGCCCTGATTGTGCCGATGACCACTATGTTTATTTTGAATCTGGGGTTTTTTATGACAGCAGGATTTGATCAGGTGTTTAACTTTACCAATCCATCCGTCAATAGCGTAATTGATATTTTGGACACTTATATTTACCGGATTGGTCTTGAGAATGGTCAGTATTCTTTATCTACGGCAGTATCCATTATTAAAGGTGTGGTGGGATGCATTTTGGTTCTGATAACGCATCTGATTTCCAAAAAGGTTACAGGAAAGGGCGTGTGGTAGAAATGAAGAAAAAATTCAGTATTGGTCAGGTCTGTCTGTGTCTGGTTCTGCTGTTTATTACACTGACAATGATATGGCCGCTGCTTCACATCCTGGCCAGAGCGATATCGGACCCGCTGAAAACATCCGGAATGACAAGTCTGGAGATTCTTCCCAGAGGCTTTTCTCTGATTAATTTCCAGGTGCTGTTCAGCAATGAAAATGTGCTTCCATCGATTTTTAACTCTATTTTCATTACGGTCGTAGGAACTGCAATTAACATCCTTTTTACGACGCTGGCAGCTTATGTGCTGACTCGTCCGAACCTGATTGGAAAACGGGTACTGATGGTATTCTTTATCATTATGATGCTTTTTGACCCGGGGACGGTTCCTGAGTATATGGTAGTAAGACAGATTGGACTGATGGGGAGCCGGTGGTCTGTGATTCTCTGTACGGCAGTGAACGTCTATTACCTGGTGATTATGATGCGGTATTTTGAAAGCGTTCCTATGTCTCTGTGCGAAGCGGCACAAATTGATGGGGCCAGTCACCTGAAGATTTTGTTTTCCATCATGTTCCCTCTGGCAAAGGCCGGCATCGCTACTCTGACCATGTTCTATGCAGTTGTTCGATGGAATGAATATTTTAAAGCTGGGATTTACATTTCCGATATCCATAAGGTACCACTGCAGGTGATTTTGAGAAAGTTTGTGGTGGACAGCGATATAACCACTATTATTGGAACTCAGAATCTATTGAATTACAACGAGTTGGCAGCTACTTTGGACTACACGGCCCTTCAGTATGCAACGATTGTATTGGCAGTCGTGCCGATTTTGCTGGTGTATCCCTTTGTGCTTAAATTTTATACCAAGGGAATTATGTCAGGCGGCGTTAAGGAGTAAGAAGAAATTGTCCGGGAAAAACCGGATATTAGAAACATTCCACTTTGAAAGGAGAAGAATTATGAAAAAAATGACGATGGCCCTTATAGCAGGACTTGCGGCGGCTGGCCTGTTGGCAGGATGCTCGGGCGGCGGAGGAGATGGTTCTGCGCAGGAACAGGGACAGCCTCAAGACAGTGTGTATACGGGGGAAGAGGAGTGGCCTGCCATTGGAAGTGAGGACGCCCCAGTTACCGTGAAGGTAATGATTAAGGATGTGTTTCCGGATGAAGAGGATGTGCAGCTCCTTCAGGAAAATATCATTGAGAAAATGGCATCTCATGGTCAGTATGTGGATTTGGAATTTGTAGACCCGCCGGCAGGAAGCTATGGTACGGCAGTTCCTCTTGCGGTGATGAACGGAGATACAGATGCGGATTTGATTTATTTCCAGGGCGGCGACCAGGCGGTGGCAGACCAGGGGCTTCTGGTAGATATGACCTCCTATATCAAGAACTCTACATTTGTAAAAAGCCTTATGACAGACATTAATCGTACCAGAATGGAGCATTACCCCTATCTTCTGTGGCTGGCTCCTTCCAGAATCAATATTCCAGCCATGAGGGGAGACTGGGCCAAGCAGCTGGATTCTTATGAGGCTCTGATTGCGGACCCTACCATCGACAATTACTATAATCTGTTTAAGGAGATGAAGGATAAAGGAATGGTAGAGTACGCGCTGAATGGAGACGGAAGTACGGCACGTTTTGACTCTATCTTTAATCAGGCTTTTGGAGTTACCGGGACTTTTGTGCAGGAAAACGGGAAGTGGATTTTCAGTCAGGTCAGCTCCGGGGAGAAGGATAAGCTGGAATTCTATAACAAGCTTTATGAAGAGGGGCTTTTGGATCCGGAATATTTGACGGATACCTGGGATGTAATGGAACAGAAGTTTTACGATGGAAAAACAGGTTTGATTGCCAGTTCTGTATCCTCAATCCAGATCTATGACAATAAGATGCAGTCTGTGAACGGTCCGGAAGCAGAGTTGGTAATCCTGCCTCCGGCAAAGGGGGTAAGTCAGGGCTATACGGCGGACAGTACTTCCAAGGAGTCCAGAGGATTTGCCATCAATGGGGACAGTGAGAACAAAGACGCTGCATGGGCTGTGCTGGAATTTATGGCCAGTCCCGAAGGAAGAATTCTGGACAAATGCGGAATTGAAGGAAAGCACTATAATATTGAAAATGACCAGATTGTGTTTACGGACCGCTGGCCGGAATGGTGGGCCAGATTCTGGGAGACTACCAATCATTTCGACCCGGAGATTCCTCTGGCACAGCCTGTCTTGGTTCCTGCCGCCCAGAGTGCTCTGGATTATCTGAATGAGTATACGGTTCCGGATAACGACATTCTGATTCCGGAAGAAATGACGCCCCAGTGGGATGCAATGAACAGTGTATTTGAGGAGCATTCTACGAATATGATCCGTGGGGAGGAAGAGTTATCTGCCTTCGATACTATGGTACAGGAGTGGAATGATGCAGGCGGAACGGCTTTTGAGAGTGTGATTGAAGAAGCAATGACCGGGGATGAATCAGAAAGCTGATATAAATCGGCAGCCGTCGGAGTTAAAAAATATCAATTATTTAATGAGGAGAGAAAAGCGCGTATGATGACGAGAGAAGAATTTGTAAAACAGCCGGACAAGGTATTGGACAAGGCCTATGGTGCCCTGTCAGGCCTGGCAATCGGGGACTCCTTCGGGGATGCTTCCCGCAATCAGGAGAACCGGAAAAATTACGCTATTACCACTGACTTTAACAGTAAAGCCTCCTGGAGCACCGATGATACGGAGTTTGCCCTTCTAACCGCCAAAACACTGATTCGCTGCGGCGGTAAATTGACAACGGATGAAGTAGTAAAAAGCTGGATGGAGGATGTGGCGGTTCAGGATGAGTTTAACCGGGGAGGCGCCAGTGAGATTGAAGCAGCGGCAAATTTAAAAAGAGGAATTATGCCTCCCTTTTCAGGAAAATACAATGCATTTCATATGAGTGACGGTGCGGCGATGAGGATTGGACCAATAGGAATTATCTGTGCCGGAGATCCTGAGAAAGCGGCTGAGATGGCTCGGATTGAATCGGAAATCAGTCACTACCGGGATGGAATCTG
>ULXG01032320.1_pt1 | contig 13340 bp, 12 predicted proteins | sample 1961141 | NCBI WGS metagenome assembly ULXG01 (sample SAMEA4835834, study PRJEB28245) | human gut metagenome | biome: gut microbiome; material: fecal sample | place: Denmark | collected 2008 | reverse complement strand
CCTGCCATATAAATACAGACCACTGACATAAGGGGCAATACCTGACTCTTTAATTTTACGGATAGCGTGATTTAATGAGGCTTCACTCCTTCTGATACATGTAGCATTCGCCTTTTTACTCTTTCCAACCCGCATATCTGAGTCCCCCCATTGTATCTTTGAAATTAAATGATATTTTGTTGCCTTCATTGTACTAGTTTATTGCCTGTTTTTCAAGATAGCATTGCTGAAAGAGAAAAAATGAATATAATAGGTACTGGATATTTATCAGTACAGATGCAATAACGCCCGAAATTCCGGGAATCTTTACCGGAGATGTTTGGCGCAGAGATTATCTGAAGAACCATAAAAATTCTCTGTATCAGGTTATGCTTTTGCAGGACACTATTGGAAAGCATCTTCTGGAAGTGGACAAGGCAGCCAGAGAACGGGAAGAGGTAATTCTGAAACAGTTAGAAGAAAAAGAACCATTGCTGGATAAAGAAATAGATCAGATGGCATGGGTAAAAGCTGCTAATCAACACGAAGCGATTGCAGAAGAGATTATTCTCAAGGAATTGATTTATGTTTAAATGAAGGTGATGAGGTCGTGGATTGCGACCTCATTATTGTATGAAAAATAGCAGTAGGCAGAATGAGAAAAATAGGGTAAAATGGGAACATGGATTTTGGAAACTCATAAGAAATGATTGTGCGGTAAAGTAACTTGAAATGCCAGTTTGGCATTTCAAGTTATAGAGGAGATGGAATGGTGGATCAGAAAGTAAGAGAAACGGAACCAGTGGAAACACAAACAGTTGAAATCATGCCACCGGACATTGAAAACCTGATTTATGTGGTAAGAAATAAACAAGTCATGGTGGATAGTGATTTGGCAATGCTTTATCAGGTAGAAACGGGAGCGTTAAACAGAGCCGTTAAAAGAAATATTGCCAGATTTCCAGAAGATTTTCGATTTCAGCTTACAAAAGATGAATATGAAAACTTGAAATGCCAATTTGGCACCTCAAATGGCAGTGGAACAGAAAATGGTTATGGTGGCAGACGTACATTACCGTATGTATTTACAGAGCAGGGAATATCCATGCTTGCAAGTGTATTGCATAGCGAGGTGGCAATTAATGTAAGTATAGGTATTATGCGTGCATTTGTAGAAATGCGACGGTTTATAGCCAACAATGCACTTTTGTTTGAAAGGATTAGTAACGTTGAGCTAAAACAACTGGAATATCAGAAAAAGACAGATGAAAAGCTGGAGCAAATTTTTGAGTACATATCAGATCATGAGGAGTCTAATCAAAAGATATTTTTTGATGGTCAGATATATGATGCGTTCAGTTTACTAATAGGACTGATTCAGAAGGCAGAAACGGAAATTGTTCTAGTAGATGGATATGTGGATGTAGGAACATTAAATATTTTGTCAAAGAAGAAAGAAAATGTGGCGGTGACAGTTTATACACTGCAACGGACAAAATTATCTCAAACAGATGTAGATAACTTTAATGCACAGTATCCTAAACTGGATGTGAAGTACACAAGAGCATTTCATGATCGATTTTTAATTCTTGATAAAACGAAAGCATATCATGTTGGTGCGTCTTTGAAGGACGCAGGTAAAAAATGTTTTGGAATTAATCTGATTGAAGATGCAGGTATTGTAAGAGATATTTTACAGAGAGTGGAATTAGAAACAGAAGAATAGAAAAGTAAGTTATGCAGAAAGGCGTGAGTCATAAGAATATGGCTTGCGTCTTTTTCTGTCTGGAAAGGAAGCGGAGGATGAAGAAGGAAATCCTGTTGCACTTGAAGTGACAGCCTCTGGAGAAAATCAGGAAACAGCAACATTTACAGTTCCAGAAGATGCAAAATCAGGCGTCACCATCCACATCATCATGGAAGGTGTAGACGGCGGCGGAACCAATCCTGTGGCTTATCAGAGAGTGATTGTGACAGTTAAATAAATCATAATAGTATGTGGAAAAAATTTATACTGGCTGGTTAAACGGCAGCATTACACTGACAGTAAAATATCCTTTTTCATATTCAAAATTCAACAACCCGTTCTGGCTTTCTATGGTAGAGCGGATTATTTTTATACCTAATCCGTGGTTGGAAGCATCTGCTTTGCTAGTGGCAAGATCGGGATTTTCTGCGAGAATATTACTGCTTACTTTGTTGCTTATTTTGCAGAGCAAATAATTTTGTACGCATTTGATAACGACCTGAATATCCGGTGTCTCCTCCTGTTTGCTGGCTTCGATTGCGTTGTCAAGAAGATTCAGGAGAATGGTGCATAGGACTTCTTCATTGATAGAAAGCCGGCTTGGAATAATAATTTCTGTATAAGTTTTGATGTGAAACTTTTGAGCTTCCTGAATTTTTCGGTTGAGGAGGTAGTCGATTAAAGTATTTCCTGTCTGAATGTCCGTAAGTTTGCTCATTTTTTCCCCAATTGCCTGGGAAATATAGGTGTCCAGTTGATCGTATTTTTTATCTGCAAGGAGAGTCTGGATATAAAAATAGTTATTTTTCAGCTCATGGCGCTCTTTTTTTACCTGCTCCTGAACTTCCAGGGAATAGCGGTAACGGGCAAGCTGAGTGCGCGTCTGTGTAAGGGCGTCATCCAGTTTACGCTGATTTTCGTAGGAATGGATGATGGTGGCAAGAAAATAATAAATAATAGGCAGATTAGTGAGCAAAATGCCAGAAAGAATGGCAATCTGGTTTACGGAGTAAATTTGTGTACTTGAGGATATTCCGAAAAAAATCAAAAAACCAATAGGAAAATAAAGGATAAGAACGCCCTTAAAACAAGATATGGAAAAGGGTGTAGATAATTTTATCTTCCGGAAAAGTTTTGATAAAAGGAAAAGCAATATGTATAAAACCAGGGTTGTAAGCATATCAAGTGTGCGGTAAACATGCGGCTGCATAGAAAATTCCTGACTGTAAAGAGGAGAACATACCATTTTATAAAGCTGGGTGAAGGTCATAAAATATAAGACATATACCAGTTTAGTGAAAAGTGTACCCGCCAGGGCAATATGAGCGCAAAGTACAGAAACAGGGATCGTGCATACGAAATAAAACCAGTAAGGAATTTGGGCAGTTCCTGTAAGCTTCAGACAAATGGAAGAAAGTTCCAGACGGAGAATAAGATACACTATTATTGTGAATAACAGGTATAAGGATGAACCTACAGCAATGGAGCGCCCCACAGTATGATTCTTTTTAAGACCACAGAGAATCAGCAGGGTATAGGAAAGAAATGAAAAAATAATGACGGAGTCAAGTGTCTGGTAAAGATGATAAATAAAATTAAACATAAAACCTCCTGAAGCCCTCCTTTACCTTGTCTACTTTACCGCGGCTTATAGGTAGCTCCTGACCGCTTGTAAGCTGGAGGGTAGATTTTCCTATATAAAAAATATGTCTGCAATTTACAAGATAGCTACGGTGGATTTTAATAAATCCATGAGGAACAAGATATTCTTCCATATCAGAAATTTTGCATTGAACAATGCTGTTGCCCACGGTTGTCACAATGAGACAGTTTTTACGCTGAGCCTCAACATAAAAAATATTGCGGATATCAAAGGAAAAAATATCTCCAGAACCTGGTTCTGTAATAAAAATCAAGTGTTTTGTCTGTTCTTCCAACTTTTGTGATATGGCATCCACGAGAGCGGGGAGAAGTTTCTGATATTCGCTTTTTCGGATAAAACGGAAAGGCTGTACCTCGAATGTCTGGAAGACCAGCTCTTCTTTGTTGGATATAAAAATAACAAGGGAGTCAGGTGCTTGTGCCCGTATGTGGCGGCAGACCTGGATTCCGTCAATTCCTGGCATTTCGATATCAAGAAAAATAACATCATAATGATAATTCTCATTAAAAGTTTGCAGGAAATTTTCCCCAGAGGAAAAACTGTCGAATTCTATGGCAACATGACGGTTATTGAAGGAATCAATTAGAGTATTTTTTAGATATGAAAGAATTTCAGCTTCATCTTCTACAATAGCGGCCTGGAACATGTCTCTCCTCCTTAAGTCCTTTTTATTATACCAGAGTATAGCACATTTTTTTCTACAATTGGTACCCTATTTCTGCAATTGGTACCAAAATCAGGAAAACAGAATTTTTTGTGATAAGATTCAACTATCTCAAAGGAGGAGGAAAAACAAAATGATCAAGTTAAACATGAGTGACGTGATCAGCGTCCTCAACATGTGCAAACCTTACCTCATTGCGATTGCCGTAATTCTGGTAGTTGGCATTGTGGCTGCGGTTATGTGCAAGAAAATGGAAAATCCAAAAAGAAAACTTGTCAGAGGAAATGCGATTCTGGCAATGGTTCTTGGCGTTGTGATCGTAGCAAACCTAATTTGCGCAGGTCCAATGTCTACTCTGCTTACGTTAAGTACACAGGCTGCAGAAACTGTTTCTGACGAGACAACAGAGCAGTCCAATGAAGACTGCCGGACTATTGCAGCAGAGGGAACAGTTCTTCTGGAAAATGATGGTATTCTGCCATTAAAGGATACAAAAAACATCAATGTCTTTGGCTGGGCAAGTGTAAATCCTATTTATGGCGGTTCCGGAGCTGGTGCTTTAAATGATCTTTATGACCGCGTTACTATGCTGGAAGGTCTTGAGGATGCCGGGTTCAAGTTAAACGGTGAATTAACAGATCTGTACACCAATTATGGAAAAGAACGCGCAGACTACGGTTCAGACTGGTCTTTACCGGAGGTCCCGGCAGAAGATTATTCAGATGAACTGATTGAAAACGCAAAGGAATTTTCTGATACTGCGATTGTAACAATTGCCAGATGGGGTGGAGAGGCAAGCGATCTTCCCACTGATATGTCCAGCGTTTCCTATACAAATAATTCTGACTCTTACAATGATTTTGAAACAGGTCAGCACTATCTGGAACTGAGTCAGACTGAGAAAAATATGCTCAATCTGGTATGTGAAAACTTTGAGCATGTAATCCTGGTCTATGATGGCCTTTCTACTTTTGAACTTGGATTTGTGGAGGATTATCCGCAGATTGAGAGTATTCTCTGGTGTGCAGGTCCTGGACAGACTGGATTTGACAGCCTTGGAAAAATCATAAGCGGAGAAGTAAATCCATCTGGAAAAACTTCCGATACTTTCTTATATGATTTAACAGAAACACCTACATGGAATAATTTTGGAGACTTCAAATATGACAATATGGAAGAGTTTAAAATTGATGAAAGTGATCCATATGTCGGCGGAAGCGTTCCTACATTTGTAAACTATGTAGAAGGAATTTATGTAGGATATCGTTTCTATGAAACTGCTGCACAGGAAGGATTCCTGGAGTATGACAAAGTTGTAAAATATCCATTTGGATATGGTCTCAGCTACACTGATTTTACCCAGGAACTGGAATCTTCCAGAATGGAAAATGGAGAAATTACTCTTGATGTGAAGGTAACAAATACTGGAGACATAGCTGGAAAAGATGTTGTGGAAGTTTATTATAACCCGCCATATACCAATGGAGGAATTGAGAAATCAACGGCAAATCTTATTGGATATGAGAAAACAAATGAATTGAAACCAGGTGAATCACAGACGGTAACAATGTCTTTTACAGCTGAGGACATGGCTTCTTATGATTACCTGGAAAATGGATGCTACGTGCTGGAAGCAGGAGATTATGAGATCAGTATCAACAGCGATTCTCATAATGTGATCGATTCTGTTACTTATACAGTAGATGAAGATATTGTTTATGATGAGGCAAATCCACGTTCGACAGATTTGACTGCTGCTGTAAATCAATTCGGTTATGCAGACGGACATCTTACTTATTTATCACGTAAAGATGGCTTCAAGAATTATGATGAAACAACAGCTGCACCTGCGAGCACGTCTATGCCGGAGGATTTAAAAGAGGGATTTATTGTAACTTCCAACTATGAAATGCCGGAAATTCCAGATGCCGAAATGCCTGTGACTGGTGCGGATAATGGAATGAAACTGGCGGAGCTTCGCGGTGCAGATTATGATGATGAGCGTTGGGAAACACTTCTGGATCAGCTTACAATTGATGAGATGCAGAATATGATCGCCCATGCCGGATTCCAGACTGCAGAAGCAAAAAGTGTTGAAAAAGTTGCTACTGTTGACTGCGATGGACCATCCGCTGTGAGCAATAACTTTACAGGTGCAGGTTCTGTAGGATTCCCGTCAAATGTTATGATCGCCTGCACATGGAATAAGGATTTAGCGCATACATACGGATATGATATGGGAAAAATGGCTACAGAACTTGGCTGCTCTGGATGGTATGCACCATCTATGAACCTTCATAGAAGTGCATTTGGTGGGCGTACATATGAGTATCCGTCAGAGGATCCAATCCTTGCAGGAACTATGTCTGCACAGGCTGTAAATGGTGCTGCTGAGAATGGTGTTTATGCATATATAAAACATTTTGCAATGAACGAGCAGGAGACAAACCGTTGGATTATGATCTGCACTTGGTCAAATGAACAGGCAATGCGTGAACTGTATTTGAAACCATTCGAAATCTGTGTAAAAAACAGCAATGTTACAGCTGCAATGTCATCCTTTAACTACATTGGAAATGTGTGGGCTGGCGGAAATTACGAACTGCAGACAACGCTTCTCCGTGATGAATGGGGATTCAAAGGCTTTGTAGAAACCGACTATTTTGCTGGTGCATTTAACATGAATGCAGATCAGGTAATCGCAACTGGCGGTTCCTGCTGTTTGTCTACATTTGATGTAGGAACAAACTTTGTTACAGATACATCTGACCCATCCACAGTTCAGTATATGAGAACTGCCTGCAAGAACATTATGTATACTGTTGTGAACAGTAATGCATATGCTGGTGAAACATCTTTAACACTGGCATTGTGGATGAAAATCATGGTTGGTGTGGACGTGGCAGTAGCTGTTATCCTGATTCTTCTGGAAGTAGTTCTGGTGAAGAAATATAAGAAGAGAAAAAGTGTGTTAATTGTTGTTGAGTAATAGATAGTGATGAATTCATGAAGATGCAATGCTGTCCACATTCAACGGAGAAGAGAACAATGTAGCCAATCCGGAACATCCAACATCTGTACTTCAGATGAGAAATGCCTGCAAAAATGTTATGTATACAGTTGTAAGCAGTTGGGCTTATGATGGAGAACACGAAGAAACAGGTATGGAAAACTGGAAAAAAGCAGGAATTGGTATCGACATTGTAATAGCACTTTTCATGGCAGGAATGGAAGTACTGGTAATCAGAGGATATAAGAAAAGAAAGAATGCTGAATAAGGAAGAAAGTGGGATGGAAAACAGTTATGAAACAGCAAAAATTGGCTGAAAAGATGACAATAGAAGAAAAGGCAGCGATACTCAGTGGAAAAACTGTCTGGCAGACCAGAGAAATTGACAGGCTTTCCATCCCGTCCATCTTTCTTTCAGATGGACCGCATGGAATCAGAAAACAGGCAGGAGCAGGAGACCATCTGGGACTGAATGCATCCTTGAATGCAACTTGTTTTCCCACAGCAGCGACGATAGCAAACAGCTGGAATCAGGATCTGGGGGAAGAGATTGGACAGGCTCTTGGAGAGGAAGCAGCAAGTATGGATGTAAATATCCTGCTTGGTCCTGGATTAAATATTAAAAGAAGCCCATTATGTGGAAGAAATTTTGAATATTTTTCAGAAGATCCATATCTTTCCGGGAAGATGGCAGCGTCATATATTCGTGGAATACAGAGTAAAGGCGTTTATGCCTGCCCGAAGCATCTGGCGGTTAACAGTCAGGAACTTCGGAGAATGGCAATGGACGCAGTTGTTGACGAACGGACATTAAGAGAAATTTATCTGACCGGTTTTGAGATAGCTGTTAAAGAAGGACACGCAAAAGCAATCATGAGCAGTTACAACCAGATTAATGGGATTTATGCTAATGAGGACAAACATCTTTTGACAGATATCTTGCGCAAAGAATGGGGATTTGATGGAATGGTAGTAACAGACTGGGGCGGAAGCAATGACCATGTGAAAGGTGTTGCTGCCGGCTCAAATCTGGAGATGCCGTCCTGTGGGTACGATTCTGCAAGAGAAGTGATTGCTGCTGTCCGAAATGGAAAGCTGAAGGAAGCGGATTTGGATGAAAGAGTTGGAGAACTGGTGGATGCAGTGATGGAACTGACATCAGGGAAGAAGCTTTCAGATAAAAACTTTGACAGAAACGCACATCATCAACTGGCAAGGAAAGCAGCAGCAGAAAGCATGGTTCTTCTGAAAAATGAAAAACAGATTCTTCCGCTGGATACCAAAAAATCCATCGCTGTTATTGGAGATTTTGCTTTTTCACCCAGATATCAGGGGGCAGGATCTTCTATGGTCAATCCAACAAAAGTAGAAGATATGTCATCGATTCTGCAACAATATGATCTGAATATTCTGGGAATGACAAGAGGCTATCATAGAAATGGAGATGTAGATGAGAATGATAGAAAGTTTGCATTAAATTTGTCTATGAATGCGGATATTGTGATTTTCTGCTTTGGTCTTGATGAGATCAGTGAATCAGAAGGACTGGATAGAACCCATATGCGTATTCCGCAGAATCAGATAGATCTTCTGCAGGATATCAGTAAAGTGAATGAAAATATTATTGGAATACTGAGTGCAGGATCTGCGATAGAAATGCCATGGCACACCTGCTGCAAAGCGATTTTGCATGGCTATCTGAATGGACAGGCAGGCGCTTCTGCAACATTGGATATTCTGACCGGAAAAGTGAATCCCTCAGGAAGACTGGCAGAAACATATCCCATATCTTATGAACAGACACCGGCATTCCGATATTATCCAAGTAATGAGAAAACATCGGAATACCGAGAGAGTGTTTATGTGGGATATCGCTATTATGATACTTCAAAAGTCCGGGTGCAATATCCATTTGGCTTTGGGCTTTCTTATACGGAATTTACATATTCTGATCTTATCATAGAAGAGGATGGAATCAAAGTTTCGGTTACCAATACAGGTGACAGAGACGGAGCTGAGGTTGTTCAGATGTATGTAGGACTTCCTAATGCAATCGTATTCCGACCGGAAAAAGAACTGAAAGGTTTTGCAAAAGTTTATCTAAAGGCAGGAGAAAGCAGACAGCTCAGGATTCCGTTTGATGATAAGACATTCCGCTATTGGAATATAAAAACGGGACAGTGGGAAATAGAAACAGGAACTTATCAGATTATGGTAGGAGCCAGTGTTGCAGATATTCGTTTAACAGGTACGACTGAGAGAACAGGAAATAGTAAAGGGTATCCGTATAATCCGGCAAAAATGCCTTACTATTATACAGGAATCGTGCAGAAAATATCAGATGAGGAATTTCGTGTACTTCTTGGCCATGAGATACCGAACGGAAGATGGAGTGGAAATCTGGAAATCAATGATGCAATCTGCCAGATGTATTATGCAAAAAGCCGACTTGCAAGGCTGATATATAGATGTCTCACAAAAATGAAAAAGAAGAGTGAGGCTCAGGGAAAGCCAGATCTGAATATTCTTTTTATTTACAATATGCCGTTTCGGGGGATTGCCAAGATGACCGGCGGGGCAGTCAGTATGGAAATGGTATATGGAATTGTCGATGCTGTGAATGGCCACTTTATGCTTGGAGTAAAAAAATTAGTTGGCGGATATTTCAGAAACAGAAGAAATAATAAGAAATATGAAAAATTATTAAAAGGAGCCGGAGGGAAGTGCAGATGAATCATATAAAAAATATATGGAAATGTTTTGAAGAGAAACATTCTGCTCTGGCAAAATGGCTTTATCAGATATTCTATTTTGTTATATTCAGTATGGGCGTGACAGTATTCCAGTATCTTGTATTCACATTTTTACCAGGGATTTTGGGAATTGGTCTGGCTGGTACAGAATTTATGTGGCCAAAGGTTTCCATGAATCTGTTTGGAGTAAAGTTTACATGGAGTCTGCTGGGGTATAATGTATTGCGTGATGCAACGGGGAATATATTGATTGGTGGTGGACTTGGTTATTTTATCAGTTATGAGCTGGGTTCATTTCTTGCACAGTGTATCAATTTCCCTCTTCAGAGAAATATTACTTTTAAAAGCCATGGAAACCCTGTGTATCAGGCAATCTGGTATTTTATTGCATGGGTGGTAATTTCACTGATCTGTAATGGATTTAATAATCTGTGGATGCCAGTTGCATCTGCATATGTGGCCCCGGCAGTCTATAACATGCTTGTGACAATTATTACAGGTGGAGTTTCCATGGTGATTTTTTTCTTTGTGTTTAAAATTATTTTCCCAGAGGGGAAGGCTGAATAGAAGAAATTAGCAAGTATGCCTGAAATCTAATAATAAAAGAGATGAGGAGTAGTAAGAAAATCAGACAAATATATTTTTCCAAGAATTTGTCGTAAAAATGTGGTCAAACCAAGAAAATCGAGAGACTGTGAGAAAAAGTCTGTAAATAAGATTCTTCTATGATATGCAAGGGTGGCAAGCCTGAAAATCAGGCTTCTCACCCTTGTTTTATATATAACAGTTGTTGAATGGCATGTCAAGAGCAGGCGGTTTTCCGCCCGTCTTATTCGCCTGTTTATTCGTTACTCTGGGAGGCGTCCTTCGTACATAATACTCAGTTCACCATACACCTGTGCCCAGTTGCGGATCGTACTGGTCCATTTCTTCGTAGCTTCAAATGTGGCAAGATACAGTGCCTTTAATAGAGCTGTATCGCTTGGAAATACGCTTCTCTGGCGATTCAGTTTCCGGTAGGTAGAATTCAGGGATTCAATAGCATTTGTAGTATAAATCACCGTTCTGACCGTCGTTGAAAATTTAAAGATCGGCGAGATTGCGTCCCAGTTATCCTTCCAGCGCTTCATGGAATTCGGATATTTCGGTGTCCATTTTTCTGTTACACGCTCTAAGGCTGCCAGAGCTTTCTTTTCATCTGTGGCCTGATAAATGGTTTTCAGATCCGTAGCGAAGGCTTTTCTGTCTTTATCCGGGACATATTTCAACGTGTTTCTTACCTGGTGTACAATACAGCGCTGGTATTCCGTCTTTGGAAAAGCTGCTGCGATCGCTTCTTTGATTCTGGTTAAACCATCGGCACAGATGATTAATACATCTTTGACACCACGATTTTTCAGTTCATTCATAACGGAAAGCCAGTATTTTGCGCTTTCGTTATCGCCAACACTGATGGTTAAAACTTCTTTTTTTCCTTCCGTGTTGATTCCCAGAATCACGTAAGCAGCAAGCTTTCGGATCACGCCATTATCCCTTACAGAATAATGGATTGCATCAATGTAGAGAATGGGATAGACCTCGTCCAGTGGCTGGTTGCCGGATAAAGAAGCAGATCAGATGGCCAGGGTAAGAGCTGCTAATCAACACAAAGCGATTGCGGAAGAGATTATTTTAAAGGAACTGATCTATGTTTAACAAAGTTGAAGTTTGTAACTGAGGATTGAACAGGTAATTGGACAGATTAAAAATTTATTGAAAAAAGAATAAAATGTTTAGAGAAGGCGTGAGTGATAGAGATATTACTTACGCTTTTTCTTTTGAACTGGAAAGGAGGATGGGAGCATGGCACAGATTTTTCGTGTAGAGAGAACTAAGAATTTTACGGTAATGAGTAATCACCATTTCAAGAATAAGAATCTGACATTGAAAGCGAAAGGTCTATTATCGCTGATGTTAAGTTTGCCAGATGACTGGAATTACAATATGCAAGGACTGGCAACATTGAGCAGAGATGGGATTGATTCTGTTCGTTCTGCAATTAAGGAATTAGAGCATCATGGATATGTGGAACGTCATAGATTGCGTAATGAGTATGGCTTTTATGGCGATACCGAATATATTATCCGGGAAGTTCCATTAGGAGAAGAAAATGATTAAGTGGAGAAGAGAAGTGCTTAAGGGTGGATAGTCCAATTTTGGACAATCAGGTCATAGGAAATTTCTATCTCCGGACATCAGAAAATAGGAAACCCAGATATGGTAAATCCCATATTGGACAAACCGTTGCTATTAATAATCTATGTTATCAAATATGAATTATTAAAGAACCAGTAAATAAAATATCCATCTTATCAATTCACGTAAGTATTAATAGGATTGGATAAGAAAAGAAAGAATGAGGTATGATTATGAGAATGATGAAAAACAACAATAATGAAACAATTGTGGTGATCGGGATTGATCATGGGTATGGAAACATGAAAACAGCCACCAGATGCTTTCCATCCGGTGTAGCCAGATATGCCAAGGAGCCAATCTTCCAGAATAATCTTCTTGTTTACAATGGCATGTATTACCAGATCGGAGAGGAACACAAGGAGTTCTGTGCAGAGAAAACGCAGGATGAGGACTATTATGTGCTGACACTGGCGGCTATCGCAAGAGAACTTGATGGGAAAGGTATGAACCGAGTAACGGTACATATCGCAGCTGGATTTCCCCTTACCTGGCACTTTAGCGTGCAGGGAAAAGCTCCAGTGGAGCTTTTCATCGCAGTGGCTACACAGAAAGAAGATTTTCAGAAATATCTTCTTCAGAATGAAAGCGTGGATTTTACATTCCGCAATAAAGAGTATCATGTGGAGTTTGCAGGTGCTGACATTTACCCACAGGGATTTGCGGCAGCCTTTTACCGTTTACAGGATTTCAAAGGCATCAATATGCTGACAGACATTGGAAATGGAACTATGAATATCATGTATATCAATAATTCCCGTCCATTAGAGAAGAAATGCTTTACAGAGAAATATGGAACGCATCAGTGTGTGCTTGCTGTAAGGGAATCCTTGTTGAAAGAACTGGGAACAGTGGTGGACGATCTGGTGATTGAGCAGGTGATCCGTACCGGGACAGCAGATATTGGTGAGAAATATCTGAAAGTCATTCGTAAAGCTGCCGGAGATTATACGAAAGAAATCTTCCATAAGCTGAGAGAACGGGAATATAATCCGGAACTGATGCGTCTGTATGTGGTCGGCGGTGGCGGTTGTATGATCCAGAATTTTGGAGAATATGACAAGAGTCGGGTAACGATTGTACGGGACATCTGTGCCACAGCGAAAGGTTATGAAGCAATGAGTGTAAGGAAAATCCAGAGAAACGGAGGGATGCTTGTATGAGAAAAGAACGGAAAATCATCAACATAAATATCCGTTTGAACCTTTGTGATGAACAGGACAGGCAGGCATGGGAATATTTGCAGACGATGGACAGGGAAAAATATAAATCGTACACCAGAGCAGTTG
>ULXG01041620.1_pt1 | contig 13440 bp, 11 predicted proteins | sample 1961141 | NCBI WGS metagenome assembly ULXG01 (sample SAMEA4835834, study PRJEB28245) | human gut metagenome | biome: gut microbiome; material: fecal sample | place: Denmark | collected 2008 | reverse complement strand
TTGACGCCAGGCCGCGTCGAGCGGGCGTGCGCGAAGAGGGGCGAGGTGCCGCTGGCCGGATAGCCCCGCGAGGACAACCGAATCGCGACCGACAGGGCCCGTCGCTCTAAGTCTGGAAGTAGTGCGCGACGGGATGGCGGAACATGCGCTCAAGAGTCAGCGCGACGCTTCGACACGAATCCTACACCTGCGGGAACGCGTCCGGAAAGCCATCCGAGAGGGCGCGCTCCCGTCGCGCTGGGTGCGGGAACGCAGTCCGGGCCCGAAGTGTTTCGTCGAGATTAGAAATCAACCCTGGCCCAGCACTTCGAATGGCAGGTTTAATTCTCCCGCCCCTCCTCATTCACTATCCAGCTGTTTTTAATGTAACGTCCGGGATTTCGGTAGTTGAGAACCTTCGCGTAGTTTCCGGCTGCAGTCGCATTTTCGGGAATATCCTTCGTCACCACACTGCCAGCTCCGATGGTCACGTTCGATCCGATATCAACGTCCTCAACAATGCAGACATTCGGACCGATATAAACGTTATCACCTATGGTTGCTGCGTGCCCATGATTCGACCCTATCGTTGTAAACTGAGATAGATTGCAATTGTTTCCGATGGTCGCCGTTCCGTTTATCACGACAGGACCGCTATGGCCTATGTAGAGCCCATATCCAATCTTGGTTCTTAAGTCGATGTCAATCCCGTGTGGTCGGAACTTCCATAATATACGACCGAGCAATCCCCTCCCTTGCGCTTTGCGAAAGGCGACGAGATATCTAAAGGCACGGTTTATGCGATATGTCCTGAAAAACGCTCGCAGCGTGGTGCATCCGGTTATTCTATACAAATCGCTCGCGATGTACTCATTCAATGACGGCACCTCTCGTTTAAACGTTACCTAGCGCAAAGCTCTTTAGCGTTAAGGGCTCGCCCCGCATCTGATCTACTTTGCCTTGGATAGCACTCTTCGAACGTAACCGACTATCTGCCTGATTCGTTTGCGCTGCACGATTAGAAGCGCCCCGAGAGCGAGGAGCTGCATTGGCTGCATCCCCTCCCGGCTTGCAAGCAGAGCCTGCGTCACCAATATCGCGATACCAGCAACTTCTGTAGACCACGAAACTTGGATTCGCGCTACCCGCCCGACCATAACTGCCGTACGGACGCACCACGTCACCAGGTATCCAAGCAATGTAGAGATAGCGGCGCCGACGGGGCCGAGAATTATCGTCAGAGCTATGCAAAACGCAATACTGACGGCTGCGCCCGCTATCGTGGTCGTAGACACGTCTTTCGTACGCTTTGCCGCCCCGAAGATGCATCCCTCGAAGAGGGCAAGCCCGTTTAGGTAAACGCCAACGAGCAGAAATGGAACATATCGCCATGCCTCAAAAAACTCGTTCGCGTAGAGCAGGTGCGCAAGCGGTACGTCGAGCAAAAGAATGGCTGAACAGCACAAACACATCGCACAGGAGTACAGCGTGTACATCCTTCCAAGGAAACCGTCGCCGTCGTGTGGATCGAACTCCTTGATAGCCGATATCGACCAAGCGTTATAGAAGATCGACTGCAACGTCGAGAGAATCGTGGGGATCTTGAACGCAACGGCGTACACGCCGTTGGCCGCCGCACCGCAGATGAGGGTTACCACGTAGCGATCGCTCACATCGCTCACCCACCAGGCGAGCCCGTTGGCAATCAGAGGCGCGCTGTAGGAAAGCATGGCCTTGGCAAGCCCTTCAGGCAAATGACCACCGATTGAGCGTGGGGAAACGCCGCCCGCGAACGTGAGGACCATAACGGTGAATAGGCTGCCCGCCACCATAGCGGCCATGTAGCCTAAGACTCCCACCTGTGCCACGACGAGCAGGACGACGGCGAGCGTGCATGTGACGAGTGTGCTCCCGATGCCACTCACCACGAGCAACCGCACCCGATCTTGCGATTTAACGTACATCGTGAGCACGTTGCTAAGCGAGGTCAGCATGAACATCGCGAAGAGAAAAGCAAGGTAGACGTCATCCACTGGCGAAATACCGGAGATGAGCAGCGCCGCCTCCGCCAGAAGGAGGACGCATGTACCAGCTGCAACCGTACGCAGGCCCACATCCAGAACGCGGTCGGCAGCCGCCTCTCTGCCTAGTGCGAAGCGGAGTACGGCATCTTGGACGTTGACCGTGAGTATCGGTAGAAGCAAAGACACCGTGCTCGTCATGAGATCGACCGTGCCGTAGTCCGCCGTACTGAGGACCGAAGTGTACAGCGGCAAGAGGAAGAATGAAACGAACTTCGAGCCGAAAGAACTCAGCGCAAACAGCAGCGTGTTGACTGACAGTTCCTTGTACCGACCCATGCTCATCTAGAATCGCCCCCGTACACTAAGATATCGCGCCGCGATGGGCACCTGAGTGCTTCGCTCATCATGCGCGACGAAACCAACCCTTTGCATAGCGACACGATTCGCGCACGATATCGCGACCGAGCACGGCCACAGCAGGGAACGCCGATGGATGACCGCACGCGTGGTCTAGCCCTCCTTGGGCGTAGGCTGAGATTCCTGCTGGGAAGGACGGGTCGCGCAGGAACCTTTCGAGCTCGGACGCAAGCCCTTCTCCAACACCCGCCGTATCGACCTCGGCCATCCCCGTCACGGACAGAACTTTCGAGTTGTCAAGCACTCTGTCGACGAGGCGGTCGTAGCGAAGCTGCGGACAATACCCGAGGCTTCGATCACACCAGCAACAGTAGCGCTCGTACGTTTCAAGCGGTACCAATCGAATCTTGAAACCGAGCATACCGCGATAGAGGTCTAGGACCTCGGCCCACGACTGGTGCTTCGACGTAGAGACGTTGAAGTCCTCCCTGAAAGCGGAGGAGTTGCCCACCAACTTGGCAATCATGCGCGCCACGTCGCGCCCCCACGACAGAGTACACTCCCGCTCCAGCACCTCCCGCGCCATCGGCACGGGCAAACCCCGAAGTGCTCGCCAAAGCCATTCACCCGCCTCGAGGGTGCCGAGCTGGAAGCGTCCCTTCGAGTAGGTAATCGCCGGCCGAACGATAGTCCAGTTGGACTCGCTAGAGCTCCTCAGTAAATCCTCCTCCCGCGCCTTCGCGATGGCGTATTCGCAGCCTGACGTATACCGCCTATCGGAACAAGCTTCCAGTAGCCTTGGAGAAGCCTCTGTAATCACCGGGACCTCGGCAAACACGCGGTACGAAGACAGGAACACGTACTGTCGGGACATCCCGAGCAGCGTGGGTAGAACCCCCTCGAAGGCATGCGGAGCCCATGTCATGAAGTCGACCACAGCATCGTAGTTTTCAGTAGAGAGCGACCTCAGAAAGACCGGATCCTTCGCGTTGCCCACGATGAACGACACACCGGGACGGGAAGCGCGGCGGCGCCTCGATGTGACGACGACCTCCCAACCGGCGGATACGAGCTCATCTTGCAGGTGTGCGCCCATGGCTCCCGTGCCCCCGAGCAAAAGCGCGCGGCCGGGGCGGCTAACTCCCGTCATTTTCCGAGAACCTTTTTCGCTGCGCTCAAAGCACTCTTCGGCATGATTGCGCGCATCGCGTCCTTGACGCGCCCCTCCGCGGTCTTGCGGGTGTCCAGCCCAAAAAGCAGGTCTCTCGCTACCCGCTCGTCAACCTCATCGGTAAGGCATTCGAGAATCACGGGCGACGACGATGACGGGTCGAGCAGCGCATCCAAATTGGCGTCGAACCTCTCCCCCGACTCGGCGCGCAGATATGTGAAGCCGAGGGACTCTGCCCACGCCTGGGCCGGCGTCACGCTGGAGGCAGTTGCGGCCCCCTTGGGGAGGAAGTGACCGGCGGCAGCGAGGTACTTGTCCGCCTCTTCTGCCCACACGCTCCCGAAATGGTCAGAGTGCTTGAAGGTCATGCCCCGGTTGTTGTTGACGAGGACGATCCTCACGTTGGATCCGAGATGCCGATTGCCGAGGCAGTTCATGTCGTAGAAGAAAGCCAGGTCTCCGACGAGCGACACGCAGAGACGATCGGGGTTCGCAATACTCGCACCGATAAGACTGGACACGCATCCGTCGATTCCGAACCCGCCGACGTTCGCGGATGTCTCGACGTCTTCGCCGGGCTGAAAGAAGTTAGCAGCCGAGAGTGAGCTCATTATAGAGGGGTAGAAGATGGAGCCATCCGGAAGAAGATGGGACAGACGGCGCGCGATAAAAATAGCGGAAAACGGCAGCTCTGGTACAGATTCCTCTACCTTCTTTGCATAATCCATCCACTTTGCACGGTAGGACGTCCCCCCAACCCCTTCGGAGTAGTGGTCGAAGAACCTCTCGGTTGTGGACTGGAAAACGTAGCGTAAATGCCCAAACGGCTGGCGGAGCTTCCCATCGAGGCTCACGCGCCACACATCGCATGACAGCTTGTTCATGAAGAACAGCGAGTCATAGTTCCCCGACATCTCGCCGACATGCACCACGAGGTCGGGCTTGAGCTCTGCCATCATGGGATTATCACGCATCTGCGGACCGATGAGGGACGCGTTCACTGCCGCCAGGCCTCGGTATCCGCTTGCGATGTTGGCGAGCACGGGAGCATCATGAGCCTCTGCAAATCGCTCTATCGCCCCCTTTTCGCTCTCGGTGTACGGCCTTTGCGCGCCGCAGTACACAATCACTTTGGTGTCCGTGGGCAGTTCAGGCCAAACGCCCTCCGAAGAGAGGGGTAGAACCTGCATATTGTGCACCTTCGGCAGCCTCTCGGTTCCGAGCGTCCCGCGATGAAGCGTAATTAACTGTATGTGGGAGGGACCGCCGCCGTTGAGGAATAGCGCTTCCATGGCCCTATTCGCTTGAAGCTCCGCGAAACGCGCCTCGATGTCGGTTTCGACCGGCTCTATGCTCACCGACTCGTTCGAGATGTCGTTGGGTAGCACAGAACGGTCTACGATCTGAGTCCGAAGGTTGCCGATTTCCTGGGTCCTGCCCATCGATGTGATGGCGAGCACCGGCAGTTTGCGGTAATACGCCTCGGTGAGACCAGGCATGTAGTTGCGCGATGCCGTGGCACCCGTGCACGAAAGAACAACCGCCTCACCCGTGCTCTCGGCGATTCCGCATGCCATGTAGGCGGCAGAGCGCTCGTCGACGCAAGATATTACCCTGAAGAACGGATCATTCTGCACACTACCCACGATGGGGCCATTCGTCGTCCCCGGGGAGGCAATAACGTAGCGAATCCCCTTCGCCTTGAGCAGGGCGACGACGATTTGCGCGTTGCGCTCATCCGTGTATTTGAACATATTGCTTCCTTTCGTTCGCGATGCATGTCGTGTGCGAATTTGCTTGATGCGGCTCGTTAGCTTGATATTGGGCGCTGCGTTGCGTTCCCCAATGCGCCTCTCAGGTATTTCAGAGAGTCCTCACGGTGCTTCTCGATTCTCTCCCGCACGTCCGCATAGTCGATTGATGGATTCACATACTCGCGCCAATCTTTGAGCTTTGATCGGGAAAGGAGAGTCCCTTGGAGTCCTGTCACGCTCAGAAAGCCGTAAACCCGTGTGTTCTGAGATGCCGGGTCATTCGGGTCAAAGCGCTCGAACGGAATGAACGGCTTCTCGAAAAGCACCGAGAAGACCATTCCGTGAAAGGAGTCCGTACAAACGAGTGAAGCCCCCTTCACGAGCGAGACAAATTCGGCGGGGCCGACGTCGGGTCCAAGCACACTCGACCGACCCTGCCGGTTCTGGAAGACCGGCATTTCGAGCACCCGGAGACCGGCCAACTTGGCAATACGGCGCGCCGCCCTCGTATTCCCTTTGTGGCTTCCGAGAAAGTAAAACAGACAATATGGTTTTTCCCCGACTGGGTACGGCTGGGCCAATTCTGACCACGAATCTGAGTCAAGCAGCAAGGTGGGGTCGAGCACCACCTGGGGCCTCTCACCTGTGAGCTCTTCGACGATATCCGCACCGGACTCCTCCCTTACGGCAACGCTTCTAAATTCGCGAAGCAGTGCTGCTATGCGCCTTGCCTTGTCACCATCATCAATACGCTCACATCCGAAGCTCGGCGCGTAAGCAACCTTCTTTTGCGGTTGCATTACGAAGTCAAGGTAATAGCGGGTGTCTAGGCAACGCGGCGACCAAATCTGATCACTTCCGCACACGAATGCATCGAAGCAGTCAGAGAGCTCCTCTAGCCTGTTTGGGGCAAGAGTCCTAGTGAACTCTAAGTTGGTGTCGATGAAGCGGTCGAACGCTGCATCGCGCTCGGCAGCGACTAGCGGATGGGGGGAGAGGAGCCGTTTCGTTTTCCCCAGCGCTCGCTGAACTAGGGTGCGCTTCGCTGCAGGCAACGCGCTTCGGGATAGTCTGGGATCGTACGACACGAAACGAGGCCGGTAGCCCAGCTTCGCAACTGTATGCGACATTGCGGCAGCCTGAAGAGCAGTGCCGTAGTTGCGATACGAATACCAGGTCATGATGGCTACGTCACCTTTGTTTGGGGCGCCTTGAAGGGTCAATCGGATACCTCGCATTATCTACCCCGCTTTTTAAGATACGAGGTAATCCTATCGAGCTCCCCAAAGCGAATTGCGGTAGCCAACATCGCAATACGGTGAGCCACATTCTCATTAAGAAATGAATTAAGGAGTTTACTCTCGACCTCGTGCCTATATTTTTCCGACTCTGAATACCACGACATGCCGAAGTGGTGTATCGATCTCGTATTAGTGGTCACGTTTATTTCCCCCGTTCGAAAATCTTTCGGATTGAAGTACTCGGAGGGATAGATGGCCACTCCCGCAACATTTTGGACGCCGAGCGTATCCTTTAAGCCATGTGAACGCAGGATCTCCGTAGTTCGAGTCACGACGGTAGTTTGATTGAACGTCCCGTCAGCCCTTACAAACTCATCCGATTGATAAGAATTGAGGATGAGCTCGTATAACTCGAGCCTGGGGCTAGCAGCAAGACCAAGCCCAGGATTGACGGTACAACTGCTTTCAGCGCCACCCACGTCACTCTCGAATCCCATGAACGGGCCCTTTGCAATAATGTCGTCCATAGGGCGAATGACCTCGACATCCGTGTCGAAATAGAGCCCTCCATGTTCAAACAGAATAGCGAAACGCGCATAATCGCTGACGAACGCCCATTTCCTCGCATCGTAAGCCTGCGAAGCATACGGGCAGCAGCGCACATCGAAGTTTGATTCGTCCCAGCGACAAATGCTGTAGCCGGGAAAGTGCTTTCGCCATGACTCTATGCATTTGAGCTCTTCGGAACCCAACGGATTTCCGCCGAACCAGCAATAATGAATTGTTCTAGGAATATTCATGTATGTTTTCTATCTGAGTATAGTCGGCCTTCTTTATCGCTCCGAGGCGAAGAACAGCAACCTGCTGCATCGAACTTGGCTTTTCCGCGGGGCTATCCAGCGATGCTTAGTTGGTTCTAGGCGCTCTATTGACATCTTCCATGTATCGACACGGACGCTTGCTGATTCATAGTTGGCCCTCTCGCGACGAAGCGTTCAACCAAACGAACAAGCCGTTAATCACGCTTATGGGAAAGAGCAGGTGAACGACACCCACCGCCTCGACAAGCATCACAATAGAGATTCCAACGACCCAGCTCACCAGCGCAGCCTTTAGTACTCGGTTTTCTACTCTTCTTAATCGAAGCGAACTTATTGCTATACAAACCGCAAGCGGGACTAGCGAGAGAAGGCCTCCGGTGTATATAGTCTGCAATATAAAATTATGGCTGCTAAGCGTTAGTGTGTAGTTCTGACCTGATTTGTATTGTCCTGAAATCGTAAATAAATTTCCCGTCTCCTGAAGGCCATGTCCTAATAGATAGTGATTCTCAAGATTCCTTATGACCAAATCCCAGATGTCTGTTCTATGAGTAAGAGTCAAGGATTTTCCTAAAATATTCTCGATTAGGTATGAAAAAAACGTCTGTATTCTAAAGAAGACCAAGCCAACCCACAGCAAAACATAGGCAATATACGCTTTAAGAATTGAAATTGAGTTGCTCAATTGCCTGAACTTAATTAACGCTATGATTAAGATTGCGTAGCACGACCAACCGATGACACTTCCTCCTGAGAAGTTCAAGACAGTCAACAGCGAGCAAATCACAAAGGCGCACATGACGTAGCTTTTTGAACAGCGATTCAGTGCAAACCTAACAACCGTCATTGTGAAGGCGGTCATCGTTGGAAAAATAATACGGTTTTCTCCCCCGATCAAGAAAACCCCTTCTCCGAATAGCTTATCGGAAGCCGGAAACAACACCAAAGTGAGCAGCACTTCATAGAACAAAACTCTTTGAAATAGAATGATGAAATCGGCCTTAATTGTACTTATTCCGCATTCCATCAGAAGCGTTATACCGACCAATGGATAGATAACCGCAAACGCCTCCATCATATCCGTGTGATTGGCTAACGTTGATATCAATAAAATGATGCCGTACACAACGCTGCACACCGTGCTGACGGGCACATGTCGAATATTCATAATAGAATAAATCATGATGACGACGTAAGAGATTCGCGTCGCCCATACCCTAATGGCCCCATCATTGAATATGCTCACTGGAACTACCGGAAGGCATGCAAACAGCATTACTGCTACTATTACAATATCCCGAATTCGAGTATTAAGAAGCTTTTTCATTAACATGGCGATACTCTATCTCACAGATCTAAAAATGAATAGATAGAGAGCACACTCAGAGGTGTCCGTACGATTACTTCGGACCTCATCATCTTGTCCATTACTATTGTCCTCATTTAGCTATCTGGATGAAACGAGTCGCAACGCCAACGCGGCTCCCAAAATCTTGCAAACTGCAACAAAGAACCTATGCGCGGGCTTGTGCGACAGCGCAAATAGACTCAGGTTCTCCTCTACACAGGCTACGGCCCTCGCCTTTTCGGCCCCGTCTAATTTCCCGTACTGCCTCAGTGAAGGAAAGAGCGACATTGCTAAGCGTTTCTCGAGCAGATTGGCCTGACTTTCCGTCAACTCGGTAAAACTGGACGAGTCCCGCGCAATCTTCACCGCCTGAACAGTATCGGTTATGTGCCTGACGTTTGTTGAACTCATAATCGAGCCGTCCCGTTCATACCGCCTGATGTACCATGGATGGCTGTAAGCTGCAAAGCTTCCTGCCGAAGCCATAACCTCGGCAGTCCAGCAAACGTCCTCATGAAGGATACCGTTCGCAAAAGCAAGCCCAGCTTTTTCTATATATGAACGCTTTATCAGGTACTGAGGAGCCGGCCATGTATGCGCTTTCTCTGTGAAGACGTACCTGAATGCATCGTCTTTGCTTAAGCGGACCGAACCGATACAAATCTCGTCGCTCCGCAAAGGCATCTGCATCATATCTCGGACGTTGGATATCTCTGTTATGACGACATCCGGTTCCGATGCTGAGCGAATGATGTTGGACAGGTCAACCAGGGCCCATGGGGCCAGGCAGTCATCAGCATCTAGGAACACGACGTACCTACCTCGTGCTACGGCAATTCCGGCGTTGCGTGCCGCCGACAAACCTCCGTTTCTCTGATGAACGGGTTTTACGCGCAAGTCGCGCTGCGCCCACTCATCCACAAGGTTGGATGTTCCGTCGGAGCTACCGTCGTCAATGAGCACAATTTCATAATCCTCTAGCAAATTGTTGAGGACACTTTCTAAGCATTCGTCTAGATAATCCACCACGTTGTACGCCGGGATCACTACTGAAAAGAAGGGCTTGGCGCCCTCTGGCCCATCCTGAGTTCTTTTCGTACTTCCTGTCATTACCTAGGTTCTCCCTGCAATCAATGCTCTCTTAGCCCTGAGACAGCGCCTCTTCGTATTCACTACGATACCTAGCGGCAATCGCCGGCCACTTGAATCTCTCAGCTTCGCTTATCGACCTGCAAAACCGCGCCTCACTTACAGGAAACAAATCCCTGATTGCCTCGGCCAAAGCCTTGCTGTCGGAAGCATCGACACCCCTGCCAAGCTCTCGATCGGATACCCAGCCGTCAAAACCTTGACCCTTCGAGTAAACGATTGGCAATCCCTGAGACATGGCTTCGACATACACGAGGCCAAAGGTCTCGCGAAAAGACGGCATGACGAAAACGTCCGACCTTCGATACATGCCGATAAGCTCACACTGAGAAATCGGGGGTTGTATCTTCACGAAGGAGTATCGGCTGAGCTTATTAAGAACGTTTTTGGATTTTGGCTTGCCGATAATCGAATACGAAACCTTTTTTCCGTCTCGTTCCAGCTCTTGGCAGGCCTTAGCCACTGTCAGCTGGTTTTTGTTCCGGCTGATATCACCAACTTGTATGATGCGGAGAACCCCATCTTCTCTCCGTGGGGCATCCGGTGCACATTCAAAGAAGATTTCGTTGATTCCGTTGGGGATAACGCGGCTTTTTCCTTCGATTGTCTCTCTCATCTCGCGAGGAACATATGCATTCAGGACCGTATCCCTGTATGCAGGCGACAAGAAGATGACGGCTTCGGCCGCTTGCATTATTTCCAATCCAACACGTCGGAGCCAAGGGCGAATCTTGAAAAAGGCGTTCAAATCCGTATTTCGGAAAGCGACAATATAAGGCAAGCCCTGCCTTCGCTTTGCTTCCAGGGCAAGATATCCGTTGGAGAACAGGCTGTGCGCATGAACGATGTCATATGACGAGATATCGACTAGTGAGTAGAGGCTGTCTAGAGCTTTCTCTTCTTTCCGAGAGAAAAACACCCGGTCAAGGCTACCATAGCAACGCGAAAAAACGACATCAGGGTCAGACGCATCAAAATGCGTGGCATGAGAAGCAAAATAGAAAACTCTCTGATCGACTCCTAATCTATTCAGCTCATCGAAAAGCAGCCGGTATAACGGTGTCGCGTAATATGAGCAGATGTGCAGAACTTTCATTGTTAACCCTAAGAACGAACGGGTTCTAAAGTCGCCAATACCGAAGCCTGCTGAACTCGGCTTTGTCCAAGATGCTCTTCACATCCACGAGCACCTTGCAGTCGTCGGGGCCCTCCGCGAACATCGCCTTGAAGTCGTCGGAGCCCATCTCCCTGAACTGGCGGTGCGCGACGGCGACGACCAGGCAGTCGAGGTCGCGCATCTCCTCCATGGGAACGAGCTCGACGCCGTAGGAGCGCCTGGCGTCCGCCGCGTCCGCCCAAGGGTCGGAGACCATGGGCTCGACCCCGTACTGCCCGAACCTGTTCAGGATGTCCTCGACCTTGGAGTTGCGCACGTCGGGGCAGTCCTCCTTGAAGGTGATGCCGAGCACACCCACGCGGGCCCTCGCGGGCGCGAGGCCGGCGAGCACCATCTGCTTGATCGCCGCGTCGGCCACGAACTCGCCCATGCCGTCGTTGACCTTGCGCCCCGCCAGGATGATCTGGCTGTGGTAGCCGAGCTTCTCGGCCTCGTAGGTGAAGTAGTAGGGGTCCACGCCGATGCAGTGCCCGCCCACGAGGCCGGGGCGGAAGCCGAGCGCGTTCCACTTGGTGTTCATGCCGTCGACGACCTCGGAGGTGTCGATGCCCATGCGGTCGAAGACCATCGCGAGCTCGTTCATGAAGGCGATGTTGATGTCGCGCTGGGAGTTCTCCACGACCTTGATGGCCTCGGCGGTCTTGATGGTGGAGACGGGGTAGGTGCCCGCCTCGATCACGATGTCGTAGACCCTCTTGATCTCCTCGAGGGACTCGTCGTCCATGCCGGAGACGATCTTTCTGATGGTCGTGAGCGTGTGGACGCGGTCGCCCGGGTTGATGCGCTCCGGGGAGTAGCCCACCTTGAAGTCGACGCCGCACCTGAGCCCGGACTCCTCCTCCAGGATCGGCACGCACACGTCCTCGGTGACGCCGGGGTAGACGGTGGACTCGTAGACGACGATGGAGCCGGGCTTCAGGTGCCGCCCCAGGGTGCGGGAGGCGCCCTCGACCGGCGAGAGGTCCGGCGTCTTGTCCTGGTTCACCGGGGTGGGCACGGCGACGATGTGGAAGCGCGCCTCCTCGAGCCTGGCGGGATCCGCGGTGAATTCGACGGCGGACGCCGCGACCGCCGCATCGCCGACCTCGTTGGTGGGGTCGACGCCCTGCTTGTACTGGGCGATCTTCTCCTCGTTCACGTCGAACCCGATCACGGGCACGTGCTTGGCGAACTCTACGGCGATGGGCATGCCCACGTAGCCGAGGCCGACGAGGGAGAGCTTGGTTTGCCCATTCATCAGTTGGTTGAAAATGCTCATATTCTGATTCCTCCTATGTTCTGAAATAACGTTTTCAGCTGCTCTTTCTCAGCAACTTTTGATACAGACGTCCTCTGAGACCTCTCGGCAGCACCATATAGGCAAGTTGGCCAGCGCAAGGAATGATGAAATCCGGTAGAGACGAGTAACCGTTCCTGAAAATGGTCCAACGAACAAGTAAAAAGCCCTTGAGATTGTTCAGGGTCGCCCGCCTTGCCAAGTTGTCGGCATCGAGCCGTGCAGACGACAAAACGGTTTCGATATTTCTCGCCTTGTAGCCCTTATGAAGCATACGGACATATAACTCGTAATCTTGGGCGCGCCTTAGAGTGCCATACCCGCCCGCAGCAATTACGTCATCACGCTTGTACATGATGGTTATGTTGTTGAAAGGGTTTCGGCGCCGCGAGTACACGAGGATGTCATCTTGTTCAAGTGGCACCGTCCTAACCTGGCTAGGCTCGTTGGATCCGTCTACAAACTCGCCCATATACGACCCACAAATCGACAACTCCGGATCGCTGTCGAAAATGGAGACCTGAATTTTGGCCCTCTCAGGTATGCAAAGATCATCAGCATCGAGCTTCATCACGAGGTTATGCTTACACCGCTCGACCCCTTTCTGCGTGGCCACGGCGGTACCCACGTTCTCGGAGAGTCGAAACACATCAACCACACCCGGATGACAGTGCTGAAGCCTCTCAATCACTTTTTCAAGCTCGGAGGTGAGCGGGCCGTCGCAAACGATTACAAAGTTGTCCGTCGGAAGCGTCTGCGTCAGCACGCACTGTGTGCTCTCGACAAAATGCTGGGGAACAACCTTTCGGTACACAGTCATGAGGGCCGAGTATGAAGTCTTGCTCATCGCGCCCCCTCCCCGGTAACCATGGTGCGCAGCGTGCGCCATACGAGCGAGAAGTCCAGGGCGAACCCCCGGCTCTCGATGTACTCGATGTCCAGAAGCGCCTTCTCCTTCGGCAGCAGCTCGTAGCCGCCCTCCACCTGCGCCAGGCCGGTGATGCCGGGGCGCACGGCGAGGCGCTGCTCCCAGCCGTGGATCCTCTCCTTGAACGCCTCGTGGAAGACGGGGCGCTCGGGCCTGGGGCCGATGAGGGACATGTCGCCCCTGACCACGTTCCAGAACTGCGGGATCTCGTCCAG
>ULXG01044470.1_pt1 | contig 13516 bp, 9 predicted proteins | sample 1961141 | NCBI WGS metagenome assembly ULXG01 (sample SAMEA4835834, study PRJEB28245) | human gut metagenome | biome: gut microbiome; material: fecal sample | place: Denmark | collected 2008 | reverse complement strand
GGAGCCGTAACCGATGTTGTACCGGTCCATCATGTCCACCACACGCATAATGACTTCGGGGTTGTGGGTGGCGTCGCCGTCAATCTCTACGTAGAAGATGTGTCCGCCGCGGGTCAGGTCGTGGTAGGGGGCTTCGATTTCGGCTTTGTGGCGGGCGCTGCACTTGTAGTACACGGGCACGTGGTTGGAGTTGGTGTAATAATCACGGTCCGTAATGTCCGGCAGGCAGCCGAACTTCTTGCGGTCTACACGTGTGAACTTGCCCGACAGCCCTTCGGCAGGCGTGGCCAGTACGCTGTAATTATGCTGGTATTGGTCGGAGAACTGGTTGGCACGGTCGCGCATGTAAGTCACGATTCTGAGTCCCAGTTCCTGAGCCTCTTCCGACTCTCCGTGATGCTTGCCCAAAAGCGCCACAAGACATTCTGCCAGACCGATGAACCCGATGCCCAGCGTACCCTGATTGATTACGGACGAGATGTCGTCGTTCGGTTTGAGCTTGTCGCAGCCTATCCACAAAGCGGCCATCAGCAGAGGGAACTGCTTGGCGAACGCTGTCTTCTGGAACTCCATGCGTTCATGCAGTTGGCGTGCGGTGATGTCGAGCATGGCATCCAGCTTGGCGAAGAAACGGGCGATGCGCTGCTCCTTATCCGTAATGCCCATGCACTCTATGGCAAGGCGCACAATGTTGATTGTGGAGAAAGACAGGTTGCCGCGTCCGATGGATGTCTTGGGGCCGAAACGGTTTTCGAATACGCGTGTACGGCATCCCATGGTGGCTACTTCGTGCTCGTAGCGTTTCGGGTCGTCGGCTTTCCAGTCGTCACTTTGGTTGAAGGTGGCGTCCAGGTTCAGGAAGTTCGGGAAGAAACGGCGTGCGGTGACCTTGCAGGCAAGTTGGTAGAGGTCGTAGTTGCGGTCTTCGGGCAGATAGCTTACGCCGCGTTTCTTTTTCCATATCTGAATGGGGAAGATGGCCGTTTCGCCGTTGCCCACGCCCTGATACGTGCTTTTCAGCAGTTCGCGGATGATGCAGCGTCCCTCGGCGGAAGTATCCGTACCGTAGTTGATGGAGCTGAATACCACCTGGTTGCCGCCGCGCGAGTGTATCGTGTTCATGTTGTGGATGAACGCTTCCATGGACTGATGCACGCGGGCTACGGTCTTGTTCACGGCATGCTGGATGATGCGCTGCTCGCCGGTGAGGCCGTCCAGCGGCTGTTGCAGGTAATCGGTGAGCTCTTTCCGGTAGAGATGTGAGTAATCCTCACCGTTCAGCTCTTCCAGGTTCTTTACTTCCTCGATGAAGCTGTTGCGCACGTAGGGAGCGAGGTAGAAGTCGAACGCGGGAATCGCTTGTCCGCCGTGCATTTCGTTTTGGGCGGTTTCCAATGAGATGCAGCCCAGTATGCTGGCAGTTTCAATGCGTTTCGCAGGGCGCGACTCTCCGTGTCCGGCAGAGAAGCCGTATGTAAGGATGCGGTCCAGCGGGTGCTGTACGCAAGTCAGACTTTTGGTGGGGTAATAATCCTTATCGTGGATGTGCAGATAGTTTTGGCTGACGGCATCCAGCACTTCTTCGCTCAGTAGATAGTCGTCAACGAAGGGTTTGGTGGTTTCGCTGGCAAACTTCATCATCATGCCCGCCGGGGTGTCGGCGTTCATGTTGGCATTCTCGCGGGTGATGTCGTTGGATTTGATGTTGATGATTTCCAGAAACATATCGCGCGTTTTCGCCTTGCGGGCAATGCTGCGCTGGTTGCGGTAGGCAATGTATTTCTGTGCTACATCTTTACGGCTGCTCTTCATCAGTTCCATTTCCACCAGGTCCTGAATGGCTTCCACCGTCATCTGGGCATCGCCCTTAAAGGAGATGTGGTCGGTGATCTGGCGTATCAGTTGCATGTCTTCTCCCTTGTCCGTATGGAGCATGGCCTTGCGGATGGCAGTTACTATTTTCTCTTCATTGAAGCCGACGATGCGCCCGTCACGCTTGAGTACCGTTTGTATCATGTTGATTGTATTTTTAGATTTTACAAATAGGAGTTAATTGCGAAACAAAGGTATAATAGTTTTCTGTAAGTTTTCTGTTTTGGAAAACTTTTGTTGGATTAAAAATGGTTAATGTATTGATAATCAAATATGCTTTGTTGCAAAATGGAAAACTTTATAGAATTTGATGCTTTTACAATTGTATCTTATTGATAATTATGAGATAATATATCTGTCAATCTATTTCAAAATGACAGATGAGAAATAGGGATTTTATTTGTTGTTTTCTTAAATACTTTGGTTATATTTGCTTCTCTTTGTTCTTTGTATGAATAGGGTAAAGACTTGAATTTCTAACTATTATCAGTTAAAAGAAAAGTGAATATGGGAAAACTGTTTCCACCTTTTAAGGTCGATATTGCGGGAGCATTATGTGTACCTTTTACGTTGCGGGATGCAAGAAACCGATATCAGCACAGGCAAATCAGCCTGTCGGCATTGCGTGCCATTGAAAATAAGGAAATATGCAAATTAATGGAGCGATTGAAGCTGGAAGGTATAGAGGTTGTGACAGATGGCGGATTTCGGAGTTATGACTTTTTGGAAGGCTGGGAAGGTATCCGTTGCAGAAACAATGCTGATTCTTCATTGGAAAAGAAGCTGGAAGTGACCGGCAGAATCGGTTTGCTTCATCACCCTATCCTTGAAGATTTTGTTTTTCTGCTAAAGAATACCGCGGAAAATGTATTGCCAAAGCAGCATATACCGTCGCCCGGCAAAATGTTGATGAGGATTCTTCGTGAAACGGAAGCGGGGTGTTTGAAGTCGGTTTATCCGGATTTGAACATACTGTTGGATGATTTGGCTGTCGCTTATAAGAAGTTATTGGAAGGGTTGTATGAGGCGGGTTGCCGTTATGTACAGTTCGAGGGAGTCAAATCCATGCTGACCGATGAAGCTGCCCGTCTTAACAACCGGGTACTGCGCGAGCGTCCCGAAGGATTGTTTGTAGCGTTTCATGCCGCAACGGATATGTTGATACGGTTGCACGGGGCGGATGCTTACTTCTTGAATTACGATTGTGGAATTTGCGACCGTAGCCGTCTGCTGTGGTTTGTGCATGAACGGGAAGCTGTGTTTGGCTTCGTGCTTTCTTATTACCCCGATGAGGAAGAACTGGATGAATTGCAGGCCAAGATGGAAGAAGTGCTGAATTATATACCGATGAAGCATTTGACACTCTGTCTGCCCGATGCGGATAACCTTCTCAATCCTTCGGAAGAGGATGAGGTGAAACAGTGGAAGACTGTGAGGTTGGCTAAGGATATGGCAAACCGTATATTCTCAGTCTGAATGCACACGCTGTTCAGATGAGCATGTTATTATGACCGGTTGCGTATTTCAGTCTGCCGGTCTGCGTGGCCGCAAGCCAATTCTATAAAATCAACGAATGTGTGTCAAAACTAAAATCCGCTTACTATTTGTTTCTTTTTTAGGCACGGATTACACGGAAAACACGGATTTCACAAAAAAAGAATAAAGAAAATTTGTGAAATCCGTGTTTTCCGTGTAATCCGTGCCTAAAAGAAATCGTCAAGTGTATTTTGACACATCTCCGTTGGTCTTATATTCTGCCGGCTTTCTTTGCTTATTTAAGAACCTCAGCCAATTTCTCTTGCAATTCTTCTCCGTGCAAGCCGCGTGCAAGGATGATTCCGTCACCGTCAATCAGTACAGTGTGAGGAATGCTGCTTACGGCATACAACTTGGCGCCTTCGCAGTTCCAGTATTTCAGGTCGGACATCTGCGGCCAGGTAATATTCAGTTTCTTGATAGCCTCTTTCCAGGAATCACCGCTCTGGTCTAAGGAAACGCCTACAATCTCGAAATTCTTGTTCTTGTATTTGGCGTATGCCTCTACCAGATTGGGCATTTCGCGACGGCATGGGCCACACCAGCTTGCCCAGAAGTCAACGAGCACTGTTTTGCCCTTGCCCACATAGTCGGACAGTTTTACCGTTTTTCCTTCGGGGGTCTGCATTTCAAAGTCCGTAAACTTCTGACCTACGGCAGTGGCTTTCATCTTTTCTACGTTCTCCTTGATGCGGATGATGGTTTCGTCGTTGTTGTATGCTGCGGGGATTTGCGACATCAGCGGATCGAGTTCTTCCACATCCATGTAATAATGGTTCTTCTTGAGCAGGAATACTCCCACTGCGTTATTGATGTTTTGTTTGATTCCCTCTTTGGCGGTGGCGATATATTGCTCTTCCAGGTCATTCATCTGCTTGGCTTTGGCTTCGCGCTGTTCGTCTGTCAGGGCTGTGTCGGACATGGACTGGTAGATGGCGTTCATCTGTTGGTTCAGTTCGTTTTGCTTGTCCCGGATGCGTTGGTAAATATCATTGTTGGCTGTACCGGTGGCAGAGTCGCCTTCGCCGGAAGTCAGTTTGATGTTGATTGCTCCGTTTTCGAGGAAGAAGTCCATCAGCACACCTTCTTTCCCGGAGGGCTGGCACGTGATATAGCGGTTCACAGCACTGTCCTGCGTTCCTTTGAAGGTGAAGGTTCCGTTGGTGATGACTGCAGAATCGAGTTTTACGAGCTGGCGGCCTTCTGCGGTTTGCAGATAAACGGTATCGCCATCGGCAGCGCCTTCTACTGTTCCGGTTACGGTGTAACCTTTGTTTCCGCTGTTACAAGCTGCGAATACGGCAGCGGCAGCGAGCAGGTAAGTTAATTTTTTCATTGCTTTGTTCATTTAATAAATAAATAGTTGCAGCAAAGATAATAATAAAAAATCCTCACCGGCATAACCAATGAGGATTTTATGTTTTTTGTCCCTTTTTTACAAGGATAGCTCTGCTTTTTATTCAGCAGCAGCTTCTGCTGCGGGAGCTTCTTCAGCCGGAGCTTCGGTTGCTTCTTCTGCAGGTGCTTCAGCGGCAGCCTTAGCAGCTTCTTCAGCAGCTTTCTTTTCGGCCAGTGCCTTAGCTTTCACTTCATTTACTTTCTTTTCAGCTTCCAGACGTGCTTTGGCTTCAGCTTTCTTAGCTTCTTCTTCCTTAGCTTTCAGAGCAGCCAAACCGCTTTGTTTGTTGTTCTTCCAAGCTTCGAATTTAGCTTCTGCTTCTGCTTCGCCGAATGCGCCTTTTGCTACACCGCCAAGAAGGTGTTTCTTCATGTAAACGCCTTCGCGAGAGAGGATGTTGCGAACAGTGTCGGTAGGTTGTGCACCTTTCAATACCCAGTCAAGTGCGCGGTCGAACTTCAAATCTACTGTGGCAGGATTGGTGTTAGGGGTGTAAGTACCAATCTTCTCAATAAATTTACCATCACGTGGTGCTCTTACGTCTGCAATTACGATAGAGTAGAAAGCATAGCTTTTACGTCCATGTCTCTGCAATCTGATTTTTGTTGCCATTTAAATAAATGTTTTTAGTTATGAGTTTGAATTATGCTGCTATCTCGTAACAGCGGGCGCAAAGATACGCTTTTTCTTTTGATTGACAAAGAGTTTGCCTGATATTTTCATTATCGTGCCATAAATGCGTTTCTGTGTGAAAGACGGATGTGATTGTGTCCTGTTCTTTAAAATGTCTCCCTGCCGTGCCCGGCTGTAATCTGCTTAAATTTCACTTTTTCAACAAATTAACCCTATAGGTATTATCCTCTTATTTGTCCCCCTCTCATTTTTCCCGGTTTCATTGTTTCCACGTAATTTTGCCTTATCCGACAAACGATAACATATCAGGAACAAACGGACCTATGTTGTCTTTGCCGGCAGACGAAAACTTTTAATACTAACACTAAAAACAGATTTGTAACAATGAAGAAAATTACAGCAATTTCAGTTGTTTCCCTGCTTTTACTCGCTTCCTGCGGCGGCAAGGGAAAGGATGCCGCTTCCATGGATTATGGATTGGAAGAAGCAAACGAGGTAATATCCTATTACAACACAAGCATCGACATCACCAAGAAAATGGTGGACATGGGAGAGATCTCCAAGATTATCGATTATATGCAGAAAAACGGTAAGACTCTTGTAGCGCCCGTTGTTATCCGCACGCCGGTTTCCGCAACAGACACGACTGCTTTATTGAACCCCGGCGATTGCTTCCCGTCCTCGGCTGCCGACAGTCTGAAGATGTACTACCGTCGTTTCTTCGATGTGTCCAAGCGTCTGTATGCCAATTATGATGCTTACCGCGCCTACATCAAGGCCGAAGACTATAAGGACGATAACTATGCCAAAGGTAATGAAATCTGTAAGGAAGAGAAAGAGTTGGCAGAACAGATTCCCGGACTTCGTTCCCAAATCTATGCCCTGCTTACTCCCTATGCCGATAAAGCCGAAGAGGCCACACTGATGGATAATCCGCTGAAGGACCATATCCTTGCCGGAAAGGCTTTGATTTTTGAGATAGAGAAGACTTTGGAACTCTATTCGCCCGAAGCCAAGAAAGAAGATTTGCAGGCTGCTTACGATGCTGTCAACGCCAAGAAAGAGGCAGCTTCGAAGTTGGAGAAGAAAGCGGATTTCCAGAGTGAGATGTCGAACTACGATAATTTGCTGAAGTATGTGGACAAGTTTCTGGGAGAACTCCGCAAGCAACTGCGCGACGGAAAGTTCACCGAGGATGGTTATAATGATTTAGTATCCGAATATAATGACGTAATCAGCCGTTACAATAGTTTTATAAACTGATCGGCGTTCGGAATACAGCCGGTGTCCGGGAAGAACTATGAGTATCTTCCCGGATACCTTATTAATATGGCGAGTACGGCGCAGGCTCCCATGCAGAACGGGTAGTACAGATTGCCTATGATGCTGAGCGGCGAGATGCCCGCCAGTCCTGCGGCTATCAGCATTTGTGCGCCGTAAGGGATAATGCCCTGAATGAGACAGGAAAATGTATCCAGTATGCTTGCTGTTTTCCTGCGGTCCAGGTGAAAGCGTTTGGCTATGTCTTTGGCGATGGGACCGGTGGTGATGATGGCAATGGTGTTGTTGGCGGTGCAAAGATTGGCTACACTCACCAGTGCGGCTATACTGAATTCCGCACCCCGCTTGCCTGTGACGTGGCGGGTGAGGCGGGTGATGATAAAGTCGATACCGCCGTTGTAGCGGATTGTTTCCAGCATTCCGCCTGCCAGCAGGGTGATGATGATAAGTTCGCCCATACCGGTGATACCCGTTCCCATAGCGCCGAACCAATCGAAGAAAGCGGTGCTTGCATTCATGTTTTCGGCAGGAGTGACGCCGAAGACGCCCATTGCCGTGCAAATGCCGATGATTCCCGTAGAGACGATGCCAAGTAGCAAAACCACCATCACATTGACTCCGGTTATTGCCGTACCCAGTACGATAAGGTAGGGGATTACCTTTATCCATTCAATCTCGTATATCTGCGGAACGGCGGATAAGGAAAGTCCCTGAATTACATAGATGCCCAGTACAACCAGTGCAGCCGGCACTACAATCATGAAATTTATTTTGAACTTGTCCCTCATCACACAATCCTGCGTTTTGGTGGATGCAATGGTGGTGTCTGATATGAAGGAAAGATTGTCTCCGAAGAACGAACCGCCCACTACAATGGCTGTCATATAAGGCAGGTCGATACCGGTTTTCTCTGCCAGTCCCACCGCTACCGGAGTCAGGGCAACGATTGTTCCCACGCTTGTACCGATGGATAGGGAGATGAAACAGGCAGCGATGAAGATACCCGCCAGCAGCAGGTTGTCCGGCAGGATATGCAGGGTCAGGTTTACAGTGGCGTCGATAGCTCCCATCTGTTTGGCGCTTTGTGCAAACGCTCCGGCAAGGACAAATATCCATATCATCAGCAATATGTTCTTGTTACCGGCCCCGACGGAGAACTGATAGATGCGTTGTTCCAGCTTCAGTCCCCGCGTAATGGCAATGGCGTAGCAGGACGACAGCAGAAATGCTACCGTTATCGGCACTTTATAGAAATCGTTTATAAGCAGTGATGTGATGAGGTATAAACAAAGAAATACAGCCAACGGACTCAGCGACCACCAGCCGCCCTTTTGCTTGGGAGAGGTATTTGTATCTGCGGACATACTTTCTATCATGAGTTTATAAGAACGATTGTTTTGAGTAAATCGGCTGCAAAGATACAAAAACGGATGGAATTCTGGTGCATATCTAAATATTCGGACAGAAGAACAAAAGAACAAAAAAGGAAAAATTTTATTTTTCTGGTAACATTACCTATTTTTATTCTTTTGTTCTTCTGTCCGAATCATTGTGGAATACCCGTCAACATCAGACGATAATTCCGTGCACTCGGGCAATGAGCGCTTGCCGTTACAGTGTCACCCCTGTCTTGAAAATGGCGATTTCTTTATAACCTTTCTTTTCATTGTTCACAAACTCGCCGCTTGCTACGCGGATAATGTAGTCGACGAAACGTTCGCAAGTCTTTTCCATCGGTTCGTTTTCAAGGATAACGCCGGCGTTGAAGTCAATCCAGCCCGGTTTGTTCTTGGCGAGGGTGGAGTTGGTGGAAATCTTCATGGTCGGTACGTACGTTCCGAACGGCGTTCCGCGGCCTGTTGTAAACAATACCATGTGGCATCCGCACGAAGCCAGGGCGGTGGCGGCAACCAGGTCGTTTCCCGGAGCGGAAAGCAGGTTCAGGCCTTTTACTTTCAGGCGTTCGCCATAAGGAAGTACACCTTCCACATAGCTTTTGCCGCACTTTTGGGTGCATCCCAAAGCCTTGTCTTCCAGTGTGGAGATACCACCAGCCTTGTTGCCCGGCGACGGATTCTCACCTACCGGTTCGCCATGCGAGAGGAAGTATTCCTTGAAGTCGTTAATCAGCTTTACGGTTTCTTCAAACAGTTCTTTGTTGCGGCAACGATTCATCAGGATTGTTTCCGCACCGAACATTTCGGGCACTTCCGTCAATACACTCGTACCGCCTTGTGCAATGAGGAAGTCGGAGAACATGCCCAGCAGCGGATTAGCCGTAATGCCGGAGAATCCGTCGGAACCGCCGCATTTCAAACCTACACGCAATTCGCTCAGAGGCACGTCCACACGTTCGTCCCTGCTGGCTTTCGCGTAGAGTTCGCGCAGCAGTTTCATGCCTTCTTCGTATTCGTCGCCCACTTTTTGCGTCACCATGAACTTTACACGGTCGGAATCGTATTCACCCAAAAACTCGCGGAATACATCCGGCTGGTTGTTTTCGCATCCCAAACCTACTACAAGCACGGCGCCTGCATTGGGGTGCAGCACCATGTCGCGCAGTATTTTCTTGGTGTTTTCGTGGTCATCGCCCAGCTGCGAACAGCCGTAGTTGTGCGGGAATGCCATGATTGCATCCACGCCTTTACCGTCTGTCTCGCGGCGCAGGCCTTCTGCCAGTTGGTTGACAATACCGTTTACGCAACCCACCGTGGGGATAATCCATATTTCGTTGCGTACTCCCACATCGCCGTTTTTGCGGCGGTATCCTTTAAATGTCAGGTCCTTGTGCGGAATGTCCAGTTTCACTTCGGTGGGGTTGTACGTATATTCCAGCAGTCCGGCAAGATTGGTCCTGATGTTGTTTTCGTTCATCCAGTCGCCTTGTTTCTGTGCGGTGCGGGCGTGTCCTATGGGATAACCGTATTTAATTACATTCTCGCCTTCCGCAAAATCTTTCAGCGCGAATTTATGTCCGGCAGGGATATCCTCGTTCAGGATGATTTCCTTGCCGTCTACTATGAGTTTTTCACCGGCCGGAAGTGCTGTGATAGCCACCGCAACGTTGTCGGCCGAGTTGATTTTCAGGTACTTTGTTTCCATATACTATGTTTTAATTGGTTTCGTTCGATAGTGTCGTATTACAGTTCCATTGCCTGATTGCCCGGCACTCTTATCTGTTATAATAGAATTCTATATTTTCTTTTGTCAGCAAGTCAATCGGCATGAAGTTCTCCCTTGCGATTTCTTTTTTCAGAATCAGGTGGTCGCACAGCGCTTTGATGCCGTCGAAGCCCTGCAGGGTAGGCTGTTGGGCGATAAGGAAGAAAATGCTTCCTTCTTTCAGGCAGTCCACATTGCGTTTCAGCAGGTCGTACCCCATAAGGTTGAAATCTGTTTTCCGGTGTCTTTGCAGGTACTCTCCGATGATGTATGCTTTGGAGTTGAATGTGATGCCGTTCTTTACAGTGGGATGGGTGCGGAAGAAATCATCCAGCATCTGTGCATCTTCACCGTCGCGTTTGGCGTGCAAGTCCAGTTCCCAGATGCGACAGCCGGGATGATGCTCGCGCATATATTCTCGGAAACCGATTTCCCGCCGTTCCTGTTGGTTCGAACCTACAATGCCTTCGTTTATCTTGCGGAAGATAACGATTTCCTGTGCATCCTCACCGGCAAGCAGCATCAGCATACGTGCGGCAAAATACCCGCTTTGGTGCGAATTCTGTCCGAAGAAAGAGAGGGCGGGAGCTTCCTTGATATTCGAGTCTATATATATATAAGGTATATCCAGCTTTTCAAGTTCATCGGTAAAGGGAGTGGTGTACTGCGGGGCAGTGGGGGCAAACAACACACCGTCGGGGGTCATTTCCACGATACTGCGGGCTTCCCGGGCGAAGGAGCGGTAATCGTACGGGTCGTAGTACCTCAGCTTCACGGTGATGTTGAAATCCGAGTAGGTGGTCAGCGCTTCGTGTATGCCGCTTTCCACTTCGGTCCAATATTCTCCGGTTTCGTGCTGGGGTAGCAGGCAGGCAAAGGCGTACTTCTTGTTGGAAGCCAATGCGCTGGCGTACATATTGGGCTGGTAGTTCAGTTTCTCCAGAATTTCTTCCACGCGTTTGCGGCTGGCTTCCGACACTCCGCTACGTCCGTGGATGACGCGGTCTACGGTTCCTACCGACACATCGGCCATCTTGGCGATGTCTTTGATTCTTATTCTTTCCGGCGTATTCATGGTTTTACTCATGGTTTTTTGTGCCCGTGCACAATAATAATCTAAATATTTTCGATACAAATATATAACAATTTTTGTAATTACGAAAATTGTTGTATCTTTGTGCCCGCACACGAAAGCTATGAAGAACAAGCTGTCTTTTAGTTTACTCTGCATGGTATCAGGTGTTTAGCTTTTTAATAGGAGCTGATGTGATAATTTGAAAGAAACAATTTAATCATAGTATTTAATAAAAACATAGAATTATGGGAAAGAAAGTCGTTACATTAGGTGAGATTATGTTGAGACTGTCCACTCCGGGCAACACTCGTTTCGTACAGTCCGATTCTTTTGATGTAGTATATGGTGGCGGTGAGGCTAACGTTGCTGTCAGCTGTGCCAACTACGGTCATGATGCTTACTTTGTAACAAAATTGCCGAAACACGAAATCGGTCAGTCGGCAGTGAACGCTTTGCGCAAATATGGTGTAAAGACAGACTTCATCGCACGTGGTGGCGACCGCGTAGGTATCTATTATCTGGAAACCGGTGCATCTATGCGTCCCAGCAAGGTGATTTACGACCGTGCCCATTCTGCAATTGCTGAAGCCGATGCAGCGGATTTCGATTTCGACGCTATCATGGAAGGTGCAGACTGGTTCCACTGGTCAGGTATCACTCCCGCTATCTCCGACAAGGCTGCCGAACTTACCCGTCTGGCTTGCGAAGCTGCCAAGCGTCACGGCGTTACGGTATCGGTAGACCTTAACTTCCGTAAGAAACTTTGGACAAAGGAAAAAGCTCAGTCCATCATGAAACCGTTGATGCAATACGTAGACGTTTGCATCGGTAACGAAGAAGATGCCGAACTCTGCCTCGGTTTCAAACCCGATGCCGATGTAGAAGGCGGTAAGACAGATGCAGAAGGCTACAAAGGCATCTTCAAGGCTATGGCTAAGGAATTCGGTTTCAAATACGTTATTTCTACATTGCGTGAATCATTCTCGGCAACGCACAACGGTTGGAAAGCAATGATTTACAACGGTGAGGAATTCTACGAATCAAAACGTTACGATATCAATCCGATCATCGACCGTGTAGGTGGCGGTGACTCTTTCTCAGGCGGTATTATCCACGGTTTGCTGACTAAGCCCAACCAGGGCGCTGCCCTCGAATTCGCAGTGGCTGCTTCCGCTTTGAAGCACACTATCAACGGTGACTTCAACCTCGTTTCAGTTGAGGAGGTAGAAGCGCTGGCAGGCGGTGACGCAAGCGGTCGTGTACAACGCTAATGATTTTTTTTCAGGCACGGATTTCACGGATTCTAGTGTAATAATTACGCAGAACACGCTACTAATCCGTGTCTGAAAGAACAGAAAAAGAGTTATTTCCATACATTAAATTACTGATTAATACAATGGCAAAATTTGATAAAATAGCCGTATTGAACAAAATTGGTTCAACCGGTATGGTTCCTGTATTCTACCACAAAGATGCAGAAGTGGCAAAGAAAGTAGTGAAAGCTTGTTACGATGGTGGTGTTCGTGCATTCGAGTTTACCAACCGCGGTGACTTTGCTCACGAAGTATTTGCAGAAGTTGTAAAGTTCGCAGCTAAAGAATGTCCTGAAATGGCTATGGGTGTAGGTTCTATCGTAGACCCTGCTACTGCGGCACTGTACCTGCAATTGGGTGCAAACTTCATTGTAGGCCCGTTGTTCAACCCCGAAATCGCTAAGATTTGCAACCGCCGTCTGGTAGCTTACACTCCGGGATGCGGAAGCGTTTCAGAAGTTGGTTTCGCACAGGAAGCAGGTTGCGACCTTTGCAAGATATTCCCGGGTGATGTACTAGGCACTAAACTCGTAAAAGGCCTGTTGGCTCCGATGCCGTGGTCTAAGCTGATGGTTACCGGCGGTGTGGAACCGACACAGGAAAACCTGACTTCTTGGATTAAAGCCGGTGTATTCTGTGTAGGTATGGGTTCCAAGCTCTTCCCGGGCGACAAGGTTGCTACCGAGGACTGGACTTACGTTACGGAGAAATGTAAGGAAGCTTTGGCTTACATTGCAGAAGCAAGAAAGTAATTATTATATTTCATTTTGTTTAAAGGTGTTTAAAGGGGACAACCATCGAGGTGCTACGGCACTTCGGTGGTTTGTTTTTTTTATACCCGGTGTAATGCTTTCGGCGGATAGTGTGTCACATTGGTAGCATTTTAACTGTTTACAAGTGTAAAAGAGACGCTTAACCTCTAAAACAATGTTATAAAACACACACTTCTTTCCCCTTCTGTTTGCGCACACGGAAAAAAGTATTACCTTTGCAATGCAGTTGGGAAATTGCTCTTATAAAAGAATAAAAAGATAAAGTTTTCAGTATAGGTAATTAGTTAAGAGGTAAAAAGATTGAATTAATTCATAGGTAAAAGTTTTAGATTAAAGTAGGTAATTAGAAAAAGGTAAAAGTTAAACATTAAGTGTTATTTAATAGGTAATTGAAGTTTGTTTTTAGAGGTAAAAAGAAAGATTGATTTTCAGGTAACAAAAATTTGATGCAAGTAAAAAAAGAAAAGCCTTT
>ULXG01007363.1_pt1 | contig 13526 bp, 9 predicted proteins | sample 1961141 | NCBI WGS metagenome assembly ULXG01 (sample SAMEA4835834, study PRJEB28245) | human gut metagenome | biome: gut microbiome; material: fecal sample | place: Denmark | collected 2008 | reverse complement strand
TATGCTGCTGTCAAAGTGCGCAAGAAATTGTACGTTACCTCCCTCGAATATAGCTGCAAGTCATAAGCGGTTTACCAGGCAGGATGCCATCGCGGACAATCATGCTACTGGGCATCACGCACATGGAGTGCCCAAAAGTTGAAAACGCTCGCGCATGCAGACGCCGACTACCCTAAAGCACGGTCGGAGCCTCGGATTCGGGTATTGGAGACCGCCTCTTCCCGCCCTCAGCTTGCCCTGGTGGCCTTCTCATGATGGTCCGCGATGACCTCGTTGACGGTGTGCCCTTGGTCCGCCTCGAGAGAGCGCCACTTGGGCGTTACGATGCGCTGCGCCGGGTACACGCCGCGGTGCCCCGCCACCAGATAGCTCACGAACGAAACGATAACGAAGTACGGAGCCGCCAAACCCCCGAAGAGGTCCACACCGAGCAAGATCGTCGTCATGGGCACGTTGAGCGCCGAGCCGAACACGCCCACCATGCCGAGCGCCGCGCCGAACGCCGGCGTAACGCCAAGCGAGTAGCCAAGCGCCGCGCCGAGCCAACCACCGAGCGAGGCCCCGATGCCGAAGATGGGCGTGACCTCGCCGCCCTGAAAGCCCGCCCCCAGCGTAAGCGCCGTCATGCCGAGCTTGAGCAACGCATCGACGGGCGTCGCGGCCCCCGTGAACCCTGCCTCCACAAGCCACGAGGAAAGGCCGCCGTAATCGTAAAGGCCGAAGACCGCATACGCCCCGAGCACCACGAACGCGCCAACCAGCGCCGCCACCAAGTAGTTCGTGATATGGGCGGCATAGAATCGCTTGACAACGCGAATCGCCCCCGAGAACATGCGCGCCGCGATACCGAAGACCACCGCGGCCAGCACCGCGAACGCAAGCGAGGAAGGCCCGAGCTGCGGGACCATGCCGATGGAGTAGCTCTCGCGCGGGGCTCCGAGCGCCGTCGTCACGGCATCGCCGACAAACGAGGCGAGCAGACAGTACACGCCAGCGCGATATTGCAGCTTGCCCACGAAGCACATCTCCATACCGAAGAAAGCACCCGCAAGCGGCGTGCCGAACACCCCACCGAACGCAGCGGAAATGCCCGCCATGAGGAGATCTTGGTGATCGTATTCGTCAAGCTTGAAGAGACGCGAAACGGCATCGGCAATCGTCCCACCAATCTGGACCGCCGTGCCCTCTCGGCCCGCCGAACCGCCGGCAAGATGCGTGGCAACCGAGCACACAAAGGTGAACGGTGCCATAACGGGCGGAATGCGCCTGCCAGAGACCGCGCAATCGATCACCAGGTTATTACCGCGCGCGGCGTCCTTGCCGTACCTGCGATAGAGCCACGCCGTGAAGACGCCAACCGCCGGTAGCAGCGCGAAGCAGATGAGATGGGCTTCGCGAAAACCCGTAACCGCATCTAGGCACGTGAGAAACGCCCAAGCAGCAACGCCCATGAGCACTGCGACAAGCGCGACGAGCGAGAAGAGACGCAGGCTCTGCCATGCGTTGCGAGCCCCTCGAATCGTATCCTCGGCGAACACATGCTCGCGAGCTCGCAGGTAGCCACCGATGGCGGCAGATGTCCGAGCAGGTGCCCCCGTTCCGTCGAGCTCAGAGACGGATCGCTCTTCCATACCGGCTGCGGTGTCGCTCTCCTTCATTATTGCGCCCCTAGAAAACGAGGTGCTTGGCTGCGTTGTACACGCAGATGAGCACGATGACGACCATGAGCCCGCTGAAGAGCTTGTCCACGTGGCGTTCATCGATGTGCTTGTTGATGGCGCGGCCGCAGATGCCGCCCAAGATGCCGCAGCAGATCATGCCAGCGATGAGCAAGGGGTCGATGACAGAGAAATCGACGGTAGGAATGCTCGTGACGGTGCTCGTCGCCTGCGAGCACAGGATGATGAAGAGCGAATTCTGCGCCGCCTGCTTGGTGCCCATGCTGAAAAAGAAGTAGAGCACGACGAGGTTGATGGGGCCTCCGCCGATGCCGAGGAACGACGACATGACGCCGAGTGCGAAACCGATGACCACACACGCCGCAGCACCCGAGATGCTAAGCGTGGAGATACGGCTCTTGTTGAGGTTATAGACGAGCGTCCCGATCGTGATGATGCCGAGGGCGACCGCCTGAACGGCACCTGCGAGCTCGGGCGTGGGAAACAGCCCCTCCACGATATCGAAGAGCTGCTTGCCCGCGAGGCCGCCCACCGCTGCTCCAACCGCCAGGGGCACCGCCGTCTTGCCCTCGATGGAAGTAGCGCCCGAGAGACGGTTGCGCAGCACCGAATAGCAGGTCATGGCCAAGACCGTGCAGCCCGAGAGGAAGTTGATGGTACCGGGCAAGAGCGCACCCGAGGCATCAAGCACGGGCTTGATGATCACGCCGCCGCCGATGCCGCAGATAGCCCCGATAATCGAGGCGCCGAAGCTGATGATGAAGAACAGCGCGTACATGAAACCTCCCAAGCGGATGAGCGAGCGCCTGCCGAAACGCAAACAGTCATTCAGTATAGCGCTTCACTGCCATCGGGAGGTACCGACAAGATTGACGCGAACGCCCCAGCAGACCCAGAGCCTCGTCCGTGACAAACGACCCGTCCCCACCGCCTGGAACGGAAGTTCCAGCCGGGCCCGATTATCTCAAAACGAGATAATTCAAACCCGGCTGAGCATTCTGCACAGAAATTATGCCAACAATATCTAATTCACAAACCAATCAGGAAGCTGCCATTTCTCGCAGACGAGCGGATTCTCGTCGCTTAGAGCTCCTTCCTCCCTTTCATGCGTAACAATAAGGGGAGAGCCAATGGACACCTCGGTCTCAAGCCGTTCTATAGAGTCTGAATCTGTGCATAAAAACGTAACCTTCCCGTCAACGTCGCATCCATCCTCAACCGCAGCCCCACGCACATCTTCAAGAACAAACGTACGAGCGGAAAGATCAATGGAAGTGAGGTAGCCAAAAGTAGCGACTTCTTTTGTAGGATTCCAATCCCCTACATATGACGCAGACACGCTCTCACATCCAAACAAGCAAGTCAGCAGAACGACCATCACACCAACTATGACGAGATTAATATATTTTATCATGATGGATACTGGAGCAGACAAGACATCTTACCAATCAAAGAAGGTGCCGCTACGCCACGTAAAGCGCGAGAAGTCATAATTGAACATGACAAAATCCTCCCATCCGTTATAGATGGAAAGACAATGCAATGTAGTCCCGTCGCTCCTGCGCCTTAATTGTGCATAGCCGTTACCAGCCATGAAATGGCCACTTTCCCCTTTTTTAGTTGAAATGCCCGCACCAACAACAAATGGACGCCCCTTGTTTGTATAAGAAACAAAACTAGAATACGCTGCATTAGAAATATGATTATAGGAGAGCGTTTTGTTGCGATATTTGCAGTATTGCTGGAAACCCGACCCGATAGCCGAATCATTTGTCATGCCGTACTCAATACCATTTTCATATTTGTCAGTGTATGTGTTTGTATAGCGCCACAGCCTATTATATTCCTCCCAATTATCCCACAATTCTGGAATAACAAATGATGAGTTATCGTCAGTAGTTATGCTACCTCCGATGATATAAAGTGCATGTACTCCGCACGCATACCTTTTTATTGCGGACTCAGGGGCACTCTCAGGAACTGGCATCAAATCTCCGCAATAGTCTTCGCTGACGACAGAATAGGATGAATTGAGGCTACTGCTTTTTATCCAGACATCCCACCATGTATCTGAACCAGAGGAATTGGAGTTGAGGGTGTCAATCAGCCCATTCCCCAGAGACTTCATTCCATCATTAGTAACTACGCTACCGCCTATCCTATCAGCAGCGCCAATAACAAATGGATCATATATTACTAGCGCTGGAGCGTCATCAAGCAAGAGTGTATTATTCGGTATCTTTGAAGTGAGGAGTGAATATGGATCTCTCGCTCCTTCGGAAAGAGAAAACTGCGAAACCAACCCTTCGCTCATTGTGTCAAGAAGCAGATATCCCGATGGATCACCCATGGATGTAAAAGAAAGCAGATATCCTCTTAGCTCGCCGGCCGCCGAAAACATTGGAATAGGATTGGTGCTTACAGAGATAGCTTTATCGGGCGCGGCGGCATCAACGAATTGTTCCGCAAAGTCAATCGCAACGTCTGGAGAAAACTGGACCAGGCCCTCATCATCAGAAGCAAAAGCCACTCTAGGAATAGCCCCCATTGCCAGAACTGCCGCAGCGGTCTTGATCAAGTTACGCCGGCTAATAAAAGCAATCATAGCAACCTCCTTATATGCCCTATAAGGATTATTGCACGCAGCGCTGAGGGAGCGTATGCAAGGCATCGGGAAAGGTCGATGGCGCACCGTAAACGGTCGCGCCCCGGCGAAAACCGGAGCGTGACCAAAAGCAACCTTACGCGGCGCGGTAAACGCGGCGTGGCTGCTCCTCGCCGCGGACGGCGGCGGCGGTCACCACGACCTTGGCCACGCCCTGCTCGCTCGGAAGGTCGAACATCGTGCGCTGCAGAACATCCTCACAGATGGAACGCAGGCCGCGGGCACCGGTCTTCCGCTCGAGCGCGAGCTTGGCCACGGCGCGCAGCGCCTCGGGCTCAAACTCGAGCTCGCAGTCCTCGAGCTGGAACATGCGGCGGTACTGCTTCACGATGGCGTTCTTGGGCTCGGTGAGAATCGAGACCAAATCGTCTTCGTCAAGCGCCTCGGTGTGCGTGATCACCGGCGTGCGTCCGATGAACTCCGGAATCATGCCGAAGCTGTTGAGGTCCTGCGGCAGAACCTGGCTCAAGAGGTCGTTCTCGTCGGTGGAGGTGGGACCGGCGAGCTCGGAGTTGAAACCGATGCCTTTGTTGCCCACGCGGTCCGCAATGATCTTGTCGAGCCCCACGAACGCGCCGCCGCAGATGAAGAGGATGTTCGTGGTATCGATCTCCAGGAGCTCCTGCTGCGGGTGCTTGCGCCCGCCCTGGGGCGGCACGCTCGCCACGGTACCCTCGAGGATCTTGAGGAGCGCCTGCTGTACGCCCTCACCCGAGACGTCGCGCGTGATGGAGAGGTTCTCCGCCTTGCGCGCCACCTTGTCGATCTCGTCGATGTAGATGATGCCCACCTGGGCGCGCTCGATGTCGCCGTCGGCTGCGGTGATGAGCTTCAGGAGGATGTTCTCCACGTCCTCGCCCACATAGCCTGCCTCGGTGAGCGCCGTGGCGTCCGCGATGGCAAAGGGCACCTCAAGGATGCGCGCAAGCGTCTGCGCCAAGAGCGTCTTGCCCGTACCCGTGGGGCCCAGAAGCAGGATATTCGACTTGGCGAGCTCGACATCGGCCAGATCGTCCGCCGGAGCAGCATGCTTTCCGAGCGGCGCCTGGGGGGTGCGCCCGTCGCTCGAGTCGAACGCCCCCTCGGCAGCCCCGCCCTCGAGCACGCGGCGGTAGTGGTTATAGACCGCTACCGACATGGCGCGCTTCGCGTCCTCCTGGCCCATCACGTACTGCGAGAGCTCATCATAGATCTCGTGCGGGGTGGGTACGCGGGTGATGACCTGACGGCCCGAGCCCTCCGCCTCCTCATCAACCGCCTCGACCTCAGGCGTCGCGAAGGCATCCGCGCCGAAGGCGTTCTCCCCCATCATGTAGGGATAGCCGGGATTCTGCTGCATGAAATCGTGGGCAAGCGATTCCTCGAGGATCTCGACGCATGCCGAGACGCACTCATCGCAGATAAAGGTGTTGTTGGGCCCCTTCACGAGCTTGCGCACCTGCCCCTGCTCCTTCCCACAGAAGGAGCAACGGATGGTGCCGCCTTGCGATTCGCCCTGGTTGCCGGTCATGCCGGAGCGGGGATCCATGGCCATTATTCTGCACCCTTCGCAGCCTCGGAGCGGTTCGCGATAATCCGGTCAACGAGGCCGTACTCGAGGGCGTCGGTGGCGCGCAGGTAATGGTCGCGCTCGGTGTCCTGCTTGACCTTGTCGAACGGCTGGCCGGTAGCATCGGCGAGAATCTGGTTCAAGTTCTTGCGGATGCTCTTGATCTCCTCAGCCGCGATCTCGATCTCGGTCTGCTGCCCCTGAGCGCCGCCGCTCGGCTGGTGAATCATCACCATGGAATTCGGTAGGCAGAAGCGCTTGCCCTTGGCGCCACACGCGAGCAGCACCGCCGCCATGGAGGCGGCCATGCCCACGCAGATGGTGGAGACGTCGGGCTTGATGAAGTTCATGGTGTCGAGAATGGCGAGACCGGAGTACACCTCGCCGCCGGGAGAGTTGATGTAGAGCGAGATGTCCTTCTCGGCATCCTGGCTCTCCAAGTGCAAAAGCTGGGCGATCACGAGATTTGCGTTCACGGAGTTGATCTCTTCGCCCAGAAAGACGATACGGTCGTTCAAGAGGCGGGAATAGATGTCGTAGCTGCGCTCGCCGCGCGGGGTCTGCTCGATGACATAGGGCACGAGCGCGGAATCGATTCGAAGTAGCGCCATGGGGCTCCTTTCTTCATGCGTTTCAAAGACGTACGGTGCCCGGCCTGCTTGCGGGCCTGGCACCGTACGGAAGACGCCGGTTTACCGGTATGATACTGTACCCAGAACACGGGCTGCTACACCAACGGGCGGCTCGCCGAAAAACATCGGCAAACGCCCCGGCAGCGGAAGCGAGCTACTCGGCAGCGCTCTCGGAATCGTCGGCGGTATCGCCCTCGTCCTGCTTCGCGCTCTCGTCGACCTCGGTAACCTGGGCGTTCTCGACCAGCCAGTCGCAAGCCTTGGAGCGACGGATGGAGTCGCGGATGGCGGGCATGCGGCCCTCGGCGATGAAGCTCGCCTTCGAGGCCTCCACGTCCTCGACGCCGGCGTTCTCGAACTCCTTGTCCACATCCTCGTCGGTGACCTCGACCTTGAGCTCGCGGGCCAGAGCATCGAGCGCGAGGGACTCGCGGGCCACGTCGTTGGCCTGACGATGCAGGTCGGCGATGAACTGGTCGGAGGTGATCTGCGAGGCCTGGAGCCACTGGTCAAGGCTCATGCCGCGCTGGGCAAGGTTGTTCAGGAAGGTCTGGCCGAGCTCCTGGAAGACGGACTGCTCGTAGTCGGCGTCCATCTCCTCGAGCTCAAGGCGCTCGGCGAGCGCGGCAACAGCGCGGTTCTCCTTGAGGGACGGCAGGCGGGAAGCCTTGTCCTGCTCGATCTCGATCTTCACGGCGTCGCGCATGGCGGCGATGTCATCGAAGCCGAACGCGCTCTTGGCGAGCTCGTCGGTGAGCTCGGGCACCACGCGGGCCTTGATGTTCTTGACGGTGAACTCGGCGCTGGCCTCCTCGGGCTCCTCATCGCCCTCGGCCTCAGGCGTCCAGCTGACCTCCTTGACCTCGTCAACCTTCATGCCCTTGAGGGCCTCCTCGACAGCCTCGGGAAGCACGCCGGAGCCCATGGCGAACATGCGGTCATCGCCGGCAAGCTTCTCGGCACCCTTCACGTCCTTGACGGAGAGGGTGATGAAGTCCTCGGCATCGATGCCGCGGTCCTCGACGTCCTCGAAGCGGGTCTGATAGCCCATGAGCATCTCGACCTGCGCGTCAATCTCGGACTCGGTGACCTCCGCCGGGGGCATCTCGATCGCGACGGGCTCATAGGAGCTGAGCGCGGGCGTGGGACGGAGCGCGTACTCAACGGAGAAGGTGTACTCCTCGCCGTCCTTCACGATCTCCTCGACCTTGAAGTCGCCGTCCTTGACGGGCACGATATCGAGCTCGTTCAGGATGGCGGGAGCCGCCTCGTTAACAACGGCCTCGGTAGCGTTGGCCAGGGCAAACTGCGCGCCAAGCGTACTGTCGATGACGGGACGCGGGGCCTTGCCCTTGCGGAAGCCCGGGAAGCGATACTGCTTGGCAGCTTCCTTGTACGCCTGCTTGATCGCGCGGTCGACGTCTTCAGCGGCGATGGTGACCGTAGCGGTGAGCTTGCCGTTCTCGACATCAGATGCAGAGATGTTCAACGTTCCTCCTCTTACCTTGCCAGCGTATCGTTGGGTGCTGGAAACCCTGGTATACCTAAAATAAGCCGCCTGCGGCCAAAGCGCGGAGCGCCTGCGCGCTGGTGCGGGCGAAAGGACTCGAACCTTCACGGGAAGCCCACTGGAACCTAAATCCAGCGCGTCTACCAATTCCGCCACGCCCGCAATGTGCGCACAGCCTTAGCATGATACCAGATAACGCCTGCTTGCAACTGATGAACGTGAAGCTGCACAAATGAGACGGTTGCGGGGCGCGCGTTCAACCGCCGCTCCCCGTTCGGGCGCCCTTCACGCATGTTCGCCGCATGTTTCGGCCCTAGATGCGAAAGAGCGCCCGAACGCAGGGACGTACCACGCAAGGGCTTCCACACGGGGGCATGCCGCAGACGCAGCGCTACAGGTCGAACATATAGGAGCCGCACGCGTTGACGATACGCGTGCCGGCGGGATGCTCGATCACGCGATCGATGCGCCCGTACTCCATATGGATGTGCCCGTGAACGAGATAGGCCGGCCGCAGAATCTCGATCGCGGTGTTGAAGGCATCGAAACCGGTGTGCGCGTAATCGTCCATGTCGCCATAGCCGTACGGCGGCGCATGGGTCACCACGATATCCACGCCGCCGGTGAGCTTCGCCTGAAACGCAAGGCGCATCACGCGCCTGCGCATCTCCTGCTCGGTAAACCCGTAGACGCGCTCGTTGTAGCGCATGGACCCGCCGAACCCCATGATGCGCACGCCGGCCACCTCGCGAATACGGCCGTCGATGCCATCGCAGCCCTCGGGCGCGTGCGAACGATAGGCGGTATCGTGATTTCCCGGTACGTAGAGAAGCGGGAGATTAGCCATCGTGACCACATGCTCGAGGTAGCGCGCCGGCAAATCGCCGCACGAGATGATCATGTTCACGCCGCGCAGGCGCTCCGGGTCAAAGCCCGTCGTCAGCCAGCTCTGTTCAACGTCTGCGATGGCGAGGATCTTCATGCGAGCGTCGTCCCCTTATGCGGAAGCTTCGCGACATCGACGGGAATGAGCCCGCTGACCTCCACCTTCTCAAGGCCCTCCTCGGAAAGCTCGCGCTGCTCGGGCAAACGGCCCACCACGTTCGCATTGAGCCAGCTCATGCGCACGATCTCTTCGCTCGAAAGGCGGCCCGCCTCAGCGGCCTTCACCGGGCCCTCTTGGCTTGCAAGCTCGCCGGCAAAGGGATCGATGCGCCGCGTGAGCACCGACTGCCGCAGCACCTCGATGAGCGCTCGCTGGCCATAGGGCAGCCCGTCCGAGAGCCCCACATCGAGCACGCCGGAAGACATTCCCCACCAGTAATTGAGCGCAAGGCCCGAAAGCTCGCTCTGCTCTTTGTGCCACGTCTCGCTGCGGATAGACTGAACGATGAGCTGGTAGTAGCGCCCCCATTTCAGCACGGGCTCGGCAAGGTGCGTGGTCGTACCGTCCTCCTCCACGCGGTAGAGCCCCCATGCCTCGCCCGGGTCCGCCGGGTTGGGATAGTCTCGCGCCGAGACGATCCGCACCTCTTCCTCGGCAAGCTCTCGCTTCCAATCGTAATCCTTCGCCGAGAACCACTTGAGATAGACGGTCACGAGTGGGTCGACCATGGCCGCGCCGATGGCGAAGGCGTTGATCTCAGACACGCTGCCGAAGACCGGGGTCTCGGCGACATACCCGACCTTATGGTTTTCCGCCATGCTCGCTGCGAGCGCTCCGAGTAGGAACTTCGCCTCGTACAAGCGGATGCTGAACGTGCGCACCGCGCTATGCGAGAGGCTCACCGAGCAGTTGATGAACGTGCATTCCGGATGCGCTACCGCGGCACGCAGGCTGTCGCGCATCTGGGTGGGCGCGATGGTCACGATGAGATCGGACCCCTCGGCCAGCGCGTCGTCCACGGCAAGGTCGAAATCGGTCGCATCGACGCAATCGCGGTAGGCTCGGGTCGAGATGGTCGCCCCCAGGCGCCTCTCAAGCTCGAAGCGCCCCTGCTCATGGAGGGCCGTCCAGCCGTCAACGAGCGGGTTTTCCCCGTAGATGAACGAAGCCCGGAACGGCTTCGAGCGCACGACATCCTTATAGAGGTTCTTGAGCTCGGGAATGATGGCAGCGCGGCTCGAGCGCGGGTCTTCCAGATAGGCCACCTTGCCGCCGTCGCGCTTGACGACGAACTCGCCCCACATGCGCTTGACGTGCCGATCGACCTCGCTCGGCAGCGCGCGCACCGCCTCCTCATAGCCGAAGACGCCAAGGTAGGCAAGGAAGGCCTCCCCCGCCGTGAGCCCCAGATGCTCGCCCCCGCGTTTGCGGAAGGCACCGAGGAACGTCTCGAACGCGGAGCGGAAATCGCGCACGACCTCCTGCGGCCAGGCATGATCGAGGTCCTGCCCAGCAAATGCCGCCAGCCGCACGTAGTCGCCCTCGCGGGTGAACACGATGCCGTAGATGGGCGCTACGTTGAAGAAGCGCATGAACTCCTGGTAGATGCGATAGGCCTCGGTATCGGAGGGCATGGGCACCACGCGCGTGACGGACGCGAGAATCGTCGGCTGCCCCAGATAGCGCAAAACGGAAACGCGCTTATTGCCCTCCTGCACGTAGAAGCGCTGCATGAACTCATAGACGACGATGGGGTCGCGTATGCCCTCAGCGCGCTGCGAGTCGATGAGGTCGCTCCACTTCATCGAGAACTCTGAGCCGCTCTCGGGCAGGGGCATGAAGTTCGTCGCGAAGGTGTTCTGACGCCCGCGCGTGCGCGTGCCCGCGATGAGGTCGATATCGATCTCCATCGTGCCCACGGGAACCTCGCCCTGGTACCCCTCGCCCTTGAGGATATCGTCAAGGGCGGGCAGGTACGGGTAGCGGCCCGCAGAAACGTCCGTCTGAAGCTGCTTATGGCCGAGCTTGCGCGCGCGGCGATAATCGTCGAGCATCTTCCCTACCTCACTCGTTTCGCGGTCCGGCACCACCGGCGGCAGCGCCCCCACCGATCAGCGCGCTCGAACAGCCCGCAAGCAGACGGCGCGCAACCATCCCCTGCTAGGCGTCGACACGCTCGAAGCGATACATCACCGCAGCATTCGCGTGGAGCCCCACCGGCAAGGGGAATCCAGCATCCATGAGGGCGTCGGCCGGATAGACCACGCCCGTGTCCAGATTCCGATAGAGCGCTCCCGGGGTGAGACCGCGCGGAACGACATAGTTCGCTACGCCGTACCCGTTAACCGAGAGCAGCACTGCGCTCACCACGGCACGTGACCCATCCTCGGCAACGTACTCCCACGCGCACACGGCATCCGTAAGCGGGGAGCTCAGGCGGAAGAACAGGCCCTCGCGCACCAGGTCCTCGACCTCGTGATAGCGCTTCACCTGATTGCGGATGTGCTCGCAGGCGCGCTCAGGAAGCTTGAGCAGATCAAGCTCGTAGCCGAAGCCGCCCCCCTGCATGGCAACGATGCCGCGCGTCGTGATGGGCGTCTCGCGCCCGTTGACCTCGTTGGGGCATGCCGAGACGTGCGCGCCCATGGCAGACGCCGGGAAGCCGAACGAGGTGCCGTACTGGATGGTCAGGCGATTGATGGCATCGGTGTTGTCGCTCGTCCAGATCTGCGGCGTGTAGTAGAGCATGCCCGCATCGAACCGGCCGCCGCCCGCAGAGCAACCCTCGAAGAGAATCCGGGGATAGCGCTGGACGAGACGCTCGAGCAGGTCGTACAGGCCGAGCATGTAGTCGTAGAGTACCTTGCCCTGATCGTTCGATGCGCGGGAATAGGTGTCCACGATGCTGCGATTGTAATCCCACTTCACGTACTCGATGTTGGCCTGATCGAGCACGGCGCAAAGCTGCGCATAGAGGTTGTCGCGCACCTCCTCGCGCGAGAGGTCGAGCACGAGCTGGTCGCGACCGAGCACGGGGCCCTTCCCCGGCACCGCGAGCACCCAGTCGGGATGTTCGCGGTAGAGCTCGCTGTCCTCGCTCACCATCTCCGGCTCCACCCAGATGCCGAACTTGAGCCCCAGGGCGTTCACGCGGTCAACGAGATCCTTCAGGGTGCCGCCGAGCTTCCCCTCATTCACCGTCCAGTCGCCGAGCGCCCGGAAATCATCGCGCCGCGTGGAGAACCAGCCATCGTCCATGACGAGCATCTCGATACCCAGGCTTGCGGCCTGTTCGGCGAGGCGCACCAGGCTCTCGCCCGTGAAATCGAAATAGAAGGCCTCCCAGCTGTTGAGCAGCACCGGACGCGGACGGTCGCGCCACGTACCGCGGCATACGTGCTTGCGGATGCAGCGGTGGAAGTTTTGGGAGACGCGCTCGATGCCCGCATTCGAGTAGGTCATGATGACCTCGGGCGCAACCAGCTGCTCGCCCGGAGCAAGCGGATAGGAGAACCGATCGTCGGAAAGGCCCATCTGCATGCGCGTCTGGTTGTACTGCTCGCATGTGACCTCGGCCTCGAACCCACCGCTATAGACGAAGTTCATGCCCCAAGCACGGCCCGTAGATTCCGTTGCCCGCTCATCGCAGAGCACCATCACCGGGCTGTACTGGTTGGAAGACATGCCGCGACGACTTCCCACCGAGAAGGTCCCATGGCCAACATGGTGGCGGTCCGGGGTGCGCTCCATGGCATGGCGCCCATAGAAGGAGATCACGTCGTACTCGCCGTGCACGAAGTCGAGGCATGCCGTCTGGGCACGGTCGACCGTTACGACGCCGGTGCCTTCGTTCTTGATGATCGCGGCGCGCGTGATGATGTCTATCTCGGGGAGCACGCCGTATAGCAACTCAACGGTAATGCCCACGCGTTCGTCGGCAAGACGGATCACGAGCGTCTCGGCTCCATCCGCCTCATCCTCGCTATAGACCGCGGGAAGCCCGGGAAGACCATACTTGCCGGGGCGAATCTCGTAGTCGCGGTAGCGAAGGTCGCAGCCGAAGGCGCCGTGGTCGTCGCGAACGACCAGCAAGGGGCTCCTCATGTCGCCCGCGCCCTGGAAGGGGTACTCCTGGGGCAACACGTCGAGCGAGTACGTGCGGTCGTGCACATCGTAGGGGCAGCCGCACATTCCGCTCCGGTCGGCGTAGGTCACCAAATAGGCCATATAGCCGTCCGTGCGCGTCCCATAGTACAGATGCAGCAAAAAGCCGTACGAATCGGCTTGCATCTGGTACGTCGAGTTCTTGGTATTGATGGTGAAGATCTTTGTCTCTTCGTCAACGACGATCGGCATGATCCCTCCCCTTTAGTTGATGCTCACGCGGTGCGGGCGCCCAAGGGGAGGCAGTCGCAGCCGCCACCCGAACGACACCTCGGTCAAGCAGGCAAAACCCTGACCGTTGCATTATAAACGCGCATACCTCGCAATAAAGCGCAGAGTGAACCACCACAAGCTTAGCAAACTTATCGGTGCAGGCACGGCCCGGCGTTCGGCGAGAGGCGTCTCGGAGGGCCCGGCGTCCGGCGAGGTGCGGCTCGTAGG
>ULXG01048930.1_pt1 | contig 13533 bp, 11 predicted proteins | sample 1961141 | NCBI WGS metagenome assembly ULXG01 (sample SAMEA4835834, study PRJEB28245) | human gut metagenome | biome: gut microbiome; material: fecal sample | place: Denmark | collected 2008 | reverse complement strand
GAGCCTTAGCTTCGGCCTCAGCCACAATCCGGAACATCTTCCTGGCCAGCTGGCGCACCGTCTCCTTCTCCTCCATCCGGTCAATAATCTCATAAATATCATTCAAATTCCGGTGAACGTGGGGATGATGATGCTCTCCTTCATGGTGATGGTCTTCCTCATGATGGTGATGCTCCTCCTCATGGTGATGGTCTTCCTCATGAAGATGTTCCTCTCCGTGATGGTGTCCGTCCTCCTCCAGGTGGACGTCAAAATCATAGGCGTCAATGCCGCACTTTTTCGTTCTCCCAAAATGCAGGTGGTATCCGTCTACGTGCAGACTCTCCAGCGCCTTTTCCAGACGCTCCCGGCTGGCCCCCAAATCCAAAAGGGCCCCTACTGTCATATCTCCGCTGATTCCTGAATAGCACTCCAAATATAAAATTTTCTCCATCTTCATTTCACCGCCAATCGATTTATTTGTGTGGCAAGATAACCTGCCCCGTATCCGTTGTCTATGTTTACCACGCTGATTCCATTTGCACAGGAGTTCAGCATGGTCAAAAGAGCGGAAAGCCCGTGAAAGCTGGCCCCGTATCCCACGGAGGTGGGAACCGCGATCACCGGATTCTCCACCAGTCCGGCCACCACAGTTCCCAGCGCTCCTTCCATACCGGCTACCGCGATTACGCAGTTCGCCTTCTGAAAACGCTCCCTCTGGCTTAAAAGCCGGTGAATCCCTGCTACTCCAACATCGTAAATCCGTTCCACGTAACAGCCGAAGAATTCCGCCGTCTGAGCTGCCTCCTCTGCCACCGGCACATCCGCGGTCCCGCCAGTAAGCACTGCCACGCAGCCTTCTCTCTTAGCTTCTCCTCTGCGGGCCTGGATAATCCGGGAGATGGGGTCATAAACCGCCTCCGGAAGAGCCTCCCTTACCAGCCGGTACTGACGCTCATCCGCCCTGGTTCCCATGACCTCCCCGTTTTTTTCATACAGCTCCTGAAAAATCCTGCCCAGGTATTCATCCGGCTTTCCCTGGCAGAACACCGTTTCCGGGAAGCCGGAACGCAGCTTTCGATGGTAGTCCAGCTTTGCATAACCCAAATCTTTAAACGGCAGATCCTTGAGCTCATTTTCTGCCTCCTCAATGGTCATAGCGCCGCTCTGAACCCGTTTCAGCATTTCCTTAATATCCATTTTCAACCTCCTGACCCTTTAAGCTGTTTCATAACAAAACAGGAAGGCATGTCTTTTCACGCAAAAAAACATACCTTCCTGGTACTATCTAATCAAATCAGAGCAAATAAAGGGGAACCAGCCCCATCCTTCTGGATTTTCGGACGCTTCTGCGGCCATTTCCAATTAAACCGTCATTATCCATTATAAAAGGCAGCTTATGGAAAGTCAACTTTTTTCCCGGATTCTTCCGCTGTCCTTGATCCGAACCGCAGCAGTCCCTATACAGAATTTCGTAATAAAATTTAAGCTTTTATCTACATATTTTTTGATCCATTTCCAGTATGATGGTATCATAGGTGCATTTTTTGCTGCCAATTGTCCATAAGGAGGAGGATTTCACCGCCATGTATCGAATCGACAACTTTATCAACAATGATGACATTAAAATTCTGGAAACCATGGGGCCGTTCACCGTTGTAGAATATCAGAGAGATTTAAGCGTATCTCCCCAAAATGCCCAGGCCGCCTACTTCAGCGCCGCCATGAATGTGCGCAAACGTCAGGTAATCTGTGATCTGACCAAAGCAGACCTGACCGTTCAGGCCGGAGCCATGCAGTGGATGGTGGGCGATGTCAACAGCACCACCGGCCTGAAGGGCGTAGGCGACTTTCTCGGCAAGGCCGTTCGTGGAAAAGTAACCGGTGAGAGCGCCATCAAGCCGGAATACAAAGGAAGCGGCACCCTGGTTTTGGAGCCCACCTACCGCTTTCTGCTGCTGGTGGACTTAAAAGACTGGAACGGCTCCATTGTTCTGGATGACGGACTGTTTCTGGCCTGTGATTCCCGTTTAAAGCACAAAGCAGTCATGCGCTCCAACCTTTCCTCCGCCGTGGCAGGAGGGGAAGGCCTCTTCAACCTCGGAATTTCCGGAGAGGGCGTGCTGTGTCTGGAATCCCCCTGCCCCAAGGAGGAATTGATCGAAATCACCCTTCAGAACGATGTCCTGAAAATTGACGGCAATATGGCCATTGCCTGGAGCGGCAGCCTGGACTTTACGGTAGAGCGCTCCGGCAAATCCCTCCTAGGAAGCGCTGCCTCCGGAGAGGGACTGGTCAATGTATACCGGGGAACAGGAAAGGTCCTGATGGCGCCGGTTGCCTAGCATTTTCCCGCAAAATGCTTACTCTTTTTCTGTTTTTTGTTTCCCATTAAACCAAACATGGGATTCCTTTGCCGAGGAGGCCGTATTCTGGGCCATAACGCCTACCAGTCTGTGAGGCACATAAGGCTCTTCCAGATACGCAGTCTCCTCCGGCGACAATTCCAGCTCCACAGCCCTGGCTGCTCCTTCCATATGGCTGGGCTTGGTTGCCCCCACCACAGGAGCCGCAACCTTGCTCAAAAGCCAGGCCAGGGAAATCTCCGTCATGGAAACTCCCCTCCGGTCTGCCAGCTCGGCAACCCGATCAATGATCTTTTGGTCCTCCACAGCTGTGGCATCATATTTCAGATGGGCATAGCTGTCCTCTTTCAGACGCTTAGAGGTCTCGCCGGGATGCTTGGAAAGTCTGCCGCCCGCCAGGGAACTGTAGGGTGTCATGGCAATATTCTCCTCCCTGCACAGGGGAACCATCTCCCGCTCTTCCTCCCGGAAAATCAGATTGTAATGACTCTGTACGGACACGAACTGTGCAAAGCCCTCCTGTCTGGCCAGGGCATTCGCCTTAGCCAGCTGCCAGGCAAAGCAGTTGGAGATGCCGATGTACCGGGCTTTTCCTGCCTTCACCACCCGGTTCAGTCCGTCCATAATATCATAAAGAGGTGTCTGATAATCCCACATGTGATAAATATACAAATCCACATAATCCATTCCCAGCCGGGTCAGGCTCTGGTCAATCATCCGTTCAATATGCTCCTGGCCTGTAACGCCTTCTTCAATTTCCTGATTGGTTCTCGGGACAAACTTGGTTGCCACCACTACCTGATTCCGGTCCGCAAAATCCTTCAGAGCCCGGCCCAAGTATTCCTCGCTGGTTCCATTTTGATAGCCCATCGCCGTATCAAAGAAATTGATTCCCAGATCCAGCCCGCCTTTCACGATCTCCCTGGTGTGTTCTTCATCCACGGTCCAGGTATGCTGCCCGTTGTTCGGATCCCCGAATCCCATGCAGCCCATGCAAATTCTGGAAACTGTCAGTTCCGAATTTCCAAGTTTCGTGTACTTCATTTCTTATTTCCCCTTTATCTGTTTTCTCTATGTTCAATTCATCCTGCCTTCAAAAAATGGAAGCATCCTCCTATTGAGAACACTTCCATTTTAGCCAATCGCGTCTTAAAAGTCTAATACTTATGAATTATTATCTGTCATGCGTTTTTTGTATCTTCCGTAAAGCAAACTCCTGCTGAATTTCTTGCAGAAGCTCCGGGTGCAGCAGCAGATCCGCCGCTGTAGCTGCTAAAATCTTAGCCCCATAAAGCACCGCATCATGGGCCTGTTCGCTTTTTCCAGCCTCCACATACTCCTGAGAATGGGAGGATGTCCCTGGTGCAACAAAGGCAACGCGGATGCAGGCACCGGGAATCCGGTACATTACATTGGCAAAATCTGTGGAGCCGGTCTTTTCCCTGTCCGGCTGGAGATTGGGCGCCTGATAGTAAGCGGCATTCTTCATCAGCAGCTCATTCAGCTTCATAACCGGAATCTTGCCCTCAATCCGTTTTCCATACTGAATCTCCCCAGTCGTTTCCGTCATAAGGGCAGCGCCTTTTATAATATTTTCAAACCGCAGAATCAAATCATCCAGGTAAGCGGAATCATAGGAACGGATTCCAAACTCCCCGGAAGCGGTCTGTGGAACCACATTGCAGGGGCCGCCCGCATCCGTAACCGTATAATGAATTCCGGTGTCCTCCCTCACATGTTCCCGCATAAACTCAATGCCCTGAAAACTTAAAAGCAGGGCATCCAGGGCGCTGCGTCCGGCTTCCGGTTTCAAAGCCGCATGAGCGCTCTTTCCATGGAATGTCACCTTGGCTGATACTTTCGCCATGGAATGAATATCCGTCTGGGTGGCCGGGCCGCCATGCATCATCAGAGCCACATCCATATCCTGGAGATAACCCTCCTCCAACATGATAACTTTTCCACCCCTACCTTCTTCTGCCGGAGTCCCATAGACCACCAGCTTGAAGGCCTTTTCCTTTATCAGCTCCTTTAGGGCATATGCAGCTCCTGCAACAGCCGGCCCCTGCATCTGATGTCCGCAGGCATGTCCCTGAGGAAGAGCATCGTACTCACAGAGCAAGCCGATTGCCGGCCCCCCTTCTCCATGTTTGTATTCTGCCCGAAATGCGGTAGGCAGGCTTCCCAGTCCTCTCCAAACCTGAAAGCCCTTTTCCTCCAGGTAATCCTCCAAAATGCCGGAGGCAAACACCTCCTGAAAAGCCATCTCCGGCCGGTCAAAAATCTTATCAGACATCGAGCAGAGACGCTCCCTCTCTTTTTCCAGCAGCAATCCGATTTCTTCCTTCATATGGAATATCCTCCTCTTAAACAGGTCCGTACTTCATCAGCTGTGCAATGGCCACCAGGATACATCCCGTAATCACCCAGATGATAAACAGCTTGCCCATAAATTTCATTCACCGGTCGTAAGGCACATCCCCTGCTCCCAGGATTCCCATCAGTGCAGAAGAATGGGGGAGGATGTAGTTGCAGAAACCATCTGCAAAGGTAAAGGACAGCACCGCCGTCTGTCTTGTTACTCCCAGGATATCCGCCAGAGGAGACATAATCGGCATAGTTGCTGTGGCCATTCCGCTTCCAGAAACAATCACCATTGCCACCAGAATATTCACCAGGAACATCGCTGGACCCATCAGAATGTCGGGGGCGTAGGACAGCGCCTGTCCGGCAGCCCAGACAATGGTATCTGTAATTTTTCCGGCATCCATAATATTGGCGATTGCACCCGCCACGCCAATCAGCATGGCAGCTCCCAGCATGGATTTACAGCCTTTAATCATCTCGGAGGCAATCTCTGAAGGTGTCAGCCCCAAAATAAATCCCATAATTACGCCGCAGGCCAAAAACCAAGCCGCATCTTCTTCTAAATCCCAGCCAAACCCTATATTTCCTACAATAATTCCAACCAATGTTGCCACCAGAGAAATCAGAATTGCTCCTTTTCTCCAGTCCATAGTTCCAAAGGAATCAAAATCTGCTTTTTTCTCCTCCCTCTTCTGGTCAATATCATACACATAGCTTGCAGTAGGATCCTTTGTAATTTTCATCACATAGCGCACCAGATAGATGTTGGTCACCACCAGATAAACCACGAAACAGACGGCGCGGTAGGGAAGTCCGCTGTAAAGAGGAACCTCGCTAATCTGCTGGGCCAAAATCGCTGTATTGATGTTCAAACCAGCAGTAGAAAAGCCGATAGCCCCTCCCAGAAGGATAATCGCTACGCCGGTAATAGAGTCATAGCCCATAGCCAGCGCAATTACCACCATCAGAGGTGAAAAGGCAATAAAATGGTTAACCGCCTGGGTCGAACAGATAACTGCAAACAAAGTAGTCATAACCGGAATAAAAATATAGGACCGATTCTGAATCCGCTTGGACACACCTCCTACAGCTACCTGAAGAGCACCGGATTTAGCAATCATGTGAAATGCGGCTCCGGCGAACATGGTCACATACATCAGATTTGCCTTACTCTTCAGCGACAGGATGATATAATACGGAATCAGCAGAAAATTGACAGACGAGCGCTCCAGCCAATGGAAAGAATTTGGATCCACCACGGAAACGCCCTGGGCATTTTCAATCCGGTTGAATTCCCCTGCAGGCACCAGCCAGGTCAGAACCGTAGCCGCAAAAATAATAATGACCATAATTACCATGGAATGCGGCATTTTAAATGGTTTCTTTTCTTTCTTTGTTTTTCCCATACTTGCTCCCTCCTGTAAAATAATAGACTTTACTGCAAACGAATCCGAATCCTGCCCGCAGGAGTCAGTTCCATCTCCGTACCATATTCCCTGCTGAGATCTACCAATACCTGAAAAATCTCCCTGGTTTCCTGTGGATTAGCCGGACAGGGGATTCCTCGGAAAGATTTGCTTTTCTCCGCTCCCAGAGAAATTGGCATAAGCTCAATGGACGCTGTTTTCTCCCCTTCCATCTCCACACAAGGAATTATAGACAGGTAGTTCTCACCGGACTGCATGCCCTTGTTCTTTGCGTGTGACCTGCGCGCGGCCAGTGCCTCCATCGCCATAGTGTCCAGTGGCAGATGATATTTTTCCATAAACTCCGGCGGCAGAATGCCTACAAATTCATTCTGGTAAATAAAATTCCCCAGTGAATAGAAAATCGGTTTTCCCTGATACAGCTCAATAGCCTTCATCTGATGAGTTCCTCCTCCTAAAACCATAGAAGCTCCTGCATCGATAAACTGCCTGGCGCTTTCTGCTACAAAATCCGGCACGTCCTCCATCCGGTCAGTTTTCATTTCATGAGAATGAAGCATCACCACCACATAATCGGCCAACTGCCGTGCATTTCCAATTTCCCTTTTAATCCGTTCCAGATCCTGGTCATTGGCCTTGGTTTCTTTTCCCTCCTGCTCTCTCTCCTTAAACTGCAGATCCTTCAGCTCAAATGTACCGTCCTCAGCCTGAAGCTTATACCCGGTCTTGTACCTACGCTTGTTTTTTACATTCAAATCCGTAGCTTCCGCAATTTCCTTCAGCTGCTGCATATGGCCGCTATTAACATAAAAAATTTCTTTATGGCGAAGGAAATTCACCCCTGGCCGTCCCGGAAGATAAGGGCCCTGTACTCCTGCTCTGGCCGAATCATCAAAGGTTGAAGTGACTGCCAGAAATGCTGTACGTCCGGAAGGAAGATCCAGAATAGCCGGTTTTGAAGCTCCTGCCAAATTCTCACCCGCTCCCGCATAATGCAGCCCTCTCTTTTTGAGCGCTTCCAGTGTCTGGATCAGTCCTCCATAGGAATAGTCCAACATATGGTTGTTGGCAACGCTGTAGAGATTAAAGCCCAATCCCTCCAAATTATCCAATACATTCTCCGGAGCCGTCAGCCAGGTTCCGCCGGAAAAAGTAGATGGAAAGCAGTCTCCTTTGGTGAGAGTCGTTTCCAGATTCGTAATTCTGGCCTCTCCCTGGCTAATAAAGGCTTTTATCTCCTCATACCCTTCATAATTTCCCGGAAAATCCCGCATAATCAGCGCATCCCCGCTTGCCGTAAACTTCATTCGTCCCGCCATACATCTCCTCCTCTCATAACTTACTTCTATTGTACGGAATGCGGCAGAGAAATGACAGTATATTAATCTGAATCCCAATTAAGTGAAAGTTAATATTGCGGATAAATATCTTTTTTTCTATAATTATATGGTAATCTGTCTGGACGGTACGGCCGCCGGCAGGTAAATGTACTGTCCTGAACACATTGTTTCAATATATAAAATGGGGGAATCACTATGATTGATTTGAAAGGAGCCAGATATGTAACCGCTTTGGCCGCATATCAGACCATACGGGCTGCTGCAGAACAGCTCTATATTTCTTCTCCTGCCCTCAGCATGTATATTAAAAACCTGGAATCCGAACTGGGCTGCGCGCTTTTTTCCCGGGATAAGAATTTGTTCGTTCCTACGGAGATTGGGAAACGCTATATTTTTTATGCCCAGGAAATTTTAAAATTAAATCAGCAGTTTGAAAACGACCTGAATTTCTACCTTCGAAGAAGCCGGCGCCATATTTCCGTTGGTCTGTACCGGCGCAGAGGCATCAGCTTCATGGTTCCGCTAATCCAAGCGGTCCGGAAAACACTTCCAGATGCGGAGATCAATTTTCTGGTTGGCTCCATGGGAGAATTGGAACAGATGCTGCTGCAGAAACAGGCTGACTATATACTAATCACTCATCCCTTCCAGAAGGAAGAATTTACTTATCATCACGTTTGTCAGGATGAGCTTTTAATGGTCTGTCCTATTTGCCTAAAAGAGCGGACCGAGGAGGCGGACAGCAGCCCATACCCATACCTGCCCCTTGCAAGAGCCCGGGATTTAACGCTTCTGCTGCCCAACACCTCACAGAGTATTTACGCCTATGTATCCCGGCTTTTAAACTCTTCCGGCCTTCAGTTTTCCTCTACACATACGGTTGCCAATATGGAAATTGCCGTACAGAGCGCGTCCGCCAATCTGGGCGTATGCTTCACCCTGGCCAGCTACATTCCTTCCTTTTCCCATATTCCATCCGTCATGTTTTGCCGCCCGGTTCCCAAAGGCGTCCCAGTCAGTTGGTCCCTGGCCTGCCTAGCCGAACAGCCTCAGTTTCCAGAACTGCCTGTTTTAAAGGAGTTAATCCGCCTGCAGACTCAAACTATCTTACAAAATCCCAGCCAAAATAAAGGAGCCTGACCATGACAAAAATCGTACCTATGCAGAGCCTCTACTGCTCCATGCAGGATGAAAACAAAATCTGCAGCTTTGATATTGAAGTTGTATCAGAACCTACCACTCCCTTGATCCATCCTATGTCCCGGTTCTGGCTGATCAACAGCGGGGAAGCTACCCTGCTGCTCAATAACCGCCCCTATGAGCTGAAGCCGGGTACCCTTGTGTCGGTTCTGCCCTGGCAGATTACGGACATTGTGGATGTAAAATCTCCTCTGCAGTTTTTCATTCTGGTATACTACTTTGACAACATCAACGAGATCATCAAGACCTTTTACAACCCTGGAAACGCAGCCATCTCCATTACCCAGGCCATGGCCCAAGATCCGGTGCTTCATCTGAAGCCCGATGCGGCCGGTTCCGTCCGGAGTCTTTTTCTGCAGATTCAGAGCGAAATCGGGCTGGACTCCACCCCTTCCCCTCAGGAATCGTTCCCTGCCCACCGGGAATTAGGAAATTTATACATTACCAACAAGCTGATTGAAATTATCATCTGTTTTATCCGCTCCCAGAACCAGGAGCAGCCCCAGTCTGCCTCCCAGACCATTGACCCAAGCCAGATTCTGCTCTACCTGTACACCCACCTGAATCAGAAAATCACCCTGGCCAACTTATCCAAAATCTTCTTCATGAGCGAGTCTGCGATCAGCGCCTACATCACCAGTACCACCGGCCTGTCCTTTTTCGACCTGCTGAGTGAGATGCGCATCGGAAAAACCATTAATTACCTGCTGTACACGGATTTCACTCTGGAGGAGCTGGCAGAAATACTGGGCTTTGTAGACAGCGCCCATATCAGTAAAGTCTTCCTGACCCGAATCGGAATGAATGCCAACGAATTCCGCAATACTTATCAGAATGTGGGGAATATCTGCCATATCCGGGACCGGCGGGATTTTTACTCCCTCGTCTCCTATATATACCGCCACTACAGCGAGGACCTGCGCCCAAAGGACGTTGGCGCCCGATTTCACATGTCTCCCCGGGAGCTGAACCGGATTCTGCTCTATCAGGTGGAAATGGGATTTTCCGATTTTCTGAACTTTGTCCGGGTCAACCGGGCCTCAGAACTTCTCCTCCAGACGGATAAGACCATTCTGGAAATCGCCCTAGAGGTGGGATACCATACAGAAAAGACCCTTACCCGGAATTTCCTGCGTTTCCGCTCCATGACGCCCGGAAAATTCCGGCAGACCGTTGAGCTGCAGAAGCCTGAATAGAATTTGCATTCTCTGCTTCCCGGTGTTAAAATGAAACTATCATTCGATTTGAAACGATTGAAAGGAGCGGTGAGAATGCCGGAGACAAAAGATTTGCCGGCTTGTCCGGTAGAAACAACACTGATGTTAATTGGAGACAAGTGGAAGGTCCTGATTCTGCGGGACTTAATGCCCGGAACCAAACGGTTTGGAGAATTAAAAAAATCCATTGGCAGTGTTTCACAGAAAGTGCTGACCGCACAGCTCCGGGACATGGAACAAAAAGGGCTGGTAAACCGCCGTGTTTTTGCGGAAGTACCGCCCCGGGTTGAGTACAGCCTGACAGAGCTGGGGCGCAGCTTAAAGCCTATTCTGGACGCCATGCAGGCATGGGGCGAGGATTATAAGGCACACAACGGTTAAAAAACGGAGCAGATTCAAGATCCGCTCCGTTTTTTCTCAGGATTTCCCCATTTCTTCTACGCCTAACCCAAACCGGTACCATCTGTGATGTTCCGGAATAAAGAACCTTACATTCCCGCAGGTATTTTCAATATTCTCCTGGATCATTTTCAGTACCGATTCCGCATTCAGCCGGTCCGGCGGCAGCTGAAGCCCTTTCAGGATATCGGGTCTGGCCGCAAACAACGTATCCCAGATGTCATAGTGATGGGGAATCACCACCTTGGGCCGGATGGCCTTTACCAGCTGGGCAAACATTTCATGGTCCTGCTTGGGGCTTACATGCATAATGGCAATGTCGTTGACTCCGTACTGGGCCATACGGTGGATCTGTTCCTCCGTAGTCATCCCTCCCCATATAACAACGCGGGAACCGTCCCCGGCTGTTATCCGGTAATTGAGCATCTCCAGAGAACCGTAAAACTCAATGGCCTTTCTGGTACCGTCCGGCTGTATGCAGTATCCCCGATCCCAGTAGTTTCCTCCCTTTGATTCTGTATGGCGGGCTGCAATGGCTTCGATTTTCACATTGTTAAATTCATAAACCTCGCCGCTTCTGACCCGGAACAATCGTTCCACATTCAAATCATATTCCCGGCAAAGTTCTTCTGCAGCCAAATCCCCTACAAAAATCGCCGCTTGGGGAAACTTTTTCTGAATTCTTCCAATGCTCTGAGCATGGTCATAGTGGGTATGGGTCAGCAGTACATAATCCGCCCGCTCCACCTTTTCCAGAGGATAGGGATAAATCTGAGCTTCATCCAGCCAGGGGTCCACCAGCAGGTGGGCTCCATCTGGCAGAATCATCTCAAAGCCCGCGTTATTCAGCCAGCGGAGCGTAATCCCAGAGCGAAACATTTCCATATTGCATCTTCCTCCTTGCAAAGAATTTTAGGTTAATGAAAAAACGGCCACAGCAGGGCAATCCAGATGACCATCAGTGCGCCTCCGATCCTTGTGGAAATAGAGGCAAAAGCCAGCAGGTTCATGCGGTTTGCCGCGGACAGCACCGCCAGGTCGCCGGAACCGCCGATATTGCAGCAGCACAGCCCCGCCGTAACGCCCGCTTCATAGGGCCACAGTCCGGAAAGCTTTGCAAACAGCATGGCGCCAAACAGAGCACCGAAGGTTCCCATAAAGATCACGATGAAGGCACCGAGGCTGAAATACTCGCCCAGGGCGGCGAAATCCATCGAGTTAATACCGATTCCGGCAGCCAGCATGGGGAACAGAGCCTTCAATGCAAAATTCATGGCGTACACGCAGTTGTTCTCCAGGTCTTCCGGAAGAACACCGGTACACTTTGCCGCGATCACAAAGATGATCGTCCAGGCCAGGCTGGGAATAGTATCCAGGCCAGGGATTCCGCCTACAATACAGCCCATCAGGTAAAATACCAGGCCCATAAAAATCCCGGACCCCAGGGCGGCATAATCCAGAGATGAGGAAGGACGCTTTTTCTCCTCCTGAATGCCTCCGCCGCTGTTTTTGCGGAGAATCTCTCCCCGTCCGTTCATTCCTTTCATCTTCTCCGTCACTTTTCCTGCCACCGCTGCCAAAACAATGGCGATCACATTGGAAATAGACACATAGCACATGTATCGCCCGGAATTGACTGTCATGTCCACTCCCGTCAGATTGGTATACAGAGTCGGAATCGTAACCAGGGCGCCTCCAGAGCCGCCGGACATGCAGGGCGCTCCCACATCAAAAAGGGCATTGGTCACACCGAAGCTGGTAATCAGGCCTCCGATCGCGCAGAACAGCAGGGCGCAGAACTGGCTTCCCAGGATGGTCGGCATGTACCTGGCCGTGGCACTAAGGATAATTTTTCTGTCCATTACCAGAATGGATCCGGCCATCAGCAGCGCAATATATACATTCTGAAAGCCGCCGGACATCAGGACCTTGACACCGTTTTTCAAATCATCCGGAACCAGGCCCACGAATACCATAAATGAACATCCCAGCAGAGGCAGCAGGCAGACGCCTCCCAGATAATCATTTAAGATGGGGACCGTGCCTCCGATCCAGTACAAAAGTCCTCCCACTGCCATCAGAAAGGCCACCGTAGCCACATAGTCTGTGGCAACGTAGCTGCCGGCTTCGTTCGAATAAATATTGACGGTGGGCATAAATCCCATATACACCGTAATCATTACAACTACAAAAAATACAACAAAATAAGGAATTTTCATGCCGCAGATGCGGTATTCACTTTTCGCCATAATTTTCCCCCTCTATTTGGAACTTAAATATGATCCGGGTGCGTAATCTTCCCCGTCAGAACCGAAGCTGCCGCCACCGCAGGTGAAGACAGGTATACCTGTGCCTTTGGAGAACCGTTTCTTCCCAGGAAATTCCGGTTGTTCGTTCCCAAGCATACTTCCCCATCGTCCAGCAGAGCCATGCTGCGTCCCTCACAGAAGGAACAGTAGGCAGGCGTCACCATTGCTCCCGCATCCACCAAAGTCTGAATGTATCCGGCTGCCACCGCCTCCTTCATAATCTTGTTGGTAGCAGGCGTAACCACGAACTTGATTCCCGGCGCAATTTTCCGTTTTCCAATAATCTCTGCTGCAATTTTCAGATCTCCCAGCCGTCCATTGGTGCAGGAGCCCAAAAATACCTGATTGATCGGGGTTCCCTCCACCTCCCACAGGGGATGAACATTATCCACATAGGGCGGACAGGAAAGCACCGGCTCCAGCTCCTCCGCTTTGTAGAACAGAGTACGCTCGTAAACCGCATCCTCATCGGCGTGTACCCAGGCCACATCTTCCATCCGGCAGCCGCAGAACTGACAGGTCTTCTCATCTGCGGCAAACAGGGCGGCCTTTGCTCCGCATTCCACGCCCATATTAGCGATGCACAACCGGTCCTCAATAGACAGCTGCGCAACGGTGCTTCCGCAGAATTCCAGAGACTTGTAAGTGCCTCCGGAAGCAGTCAGATCTCCCAGAACCCGCAGGATGATATCCTTGCCGGACACATATTTTGGAAGGGTTCCCTCAATTTGGATCTTGATAGCGCTGGGTACCCGCATCCACATCTGGCCGGTTCCCCATATGGAAGCCATTTCCGTGTGTCCGATTCCAGTAGAAAAGCATCCCACTCCCCCATAAGTAGGCGTATGGGAGTCCGTCACATAGACGATGGTACCTGGCTTTGCGTATCCCAGCTCCGGAACCAGCTGATGGACAATTCCTCCAGTTGG
>ULXG01045629.1_pt1 | contig 13543 bp, 10 predicted proteins | sample 1961141 | NCBI WGS metagenome assembly ULXG01 (sample SAMEA4835834, study PRJEB28245) | human gut metagenome | biome: gut microbiome; material: fecal sample | place: Denmark | collected 2008 | reverse complement strand
TATATTCATACAAGGCGCCATTTTCATTGTCTGAAAACCGCACCTTAATGGTATCTTCCCTTTCGTCCTCACGTTCAGGAACCGTATACACAAATGAATTTTCTTTCACATTGGATATTGTTCCGTTCTCAGCTGAAACCGTATAATCCCAATCCTCCGTCTCTGCCGCTATCACAACGGTAGCTTCTTCCTCGTTTCCGCTCTCCAAGGAAGCTTTATCGAACAATACTTCAAATGGAATCCTGTCTGATGACCCTTCGGAAACCTCTCGTATCTCCGGCTGAACAGTCTCCTTTACCGTTTCACCGGAAGAAGTTTCCGTATCCGCACCCGCAGAAGCGCTGCTGCAGCCCCAGAGAATCAGCGAAATTGACATCGCGGTCATTAGAAAGCCGTGTTTCATATTATCCCCCTCTCTCAACACAAATAACTCCCATATACCTTTCCTGCAATACCTGTTTTCCCTTCGGTCTCAAATTCTTCTATTTAGACTATATCATATTTCACCCTCTCAGGTGTTACTTATTTCTTACCTTTCTTTTAATTCCCGGCAGCCGTCCGGCAGGATCATTCCTGCCGGCTCTTCTCCATCCCCGTCAGCTCGGCCAGCTGTTCCAGCACGCCTTTTCCGCCGTTCAGGGAAATGGTTCCTACTTTTTCGCAGATTCTCTCCAGATACTCCAGCTCCTTGAGCTTAAACAGGGTCCCGTTCTCCTCCATCATCCGCGCCGTGTTCAGCAGGCTTCTGGTGGAGGCCACCTCCTCCCGCCGCATGATTACGTTGGCCTGGGCCTTTTTCTCCGCCACCAGGACCGTATTCATGATATCCCGGATTTCCCCGGGCAGGATAATGTCCTTGATGCCCACGTCCGCCAGCTCCACGCAGTAGAAGTCTTCCTTCTCCTTCAGCTTCTCCCGGACCAGGGCAGCGGCTGCTTCCTTCTGGGCCAGAAGCTCATCCAACCGGTATCTTCCGATGTATTCCCTGAGAATCAGCTGGACACAGGTGTAAAGCTGAGAGGAAACCTGGTCCACCAGGCCTACCAGCCGCTCCGGGTCCTTAATCCGGTAGGTACAGACCACGTTCAGCCGCACTCCCACCTTATCTGCCGTCAGAATCTCCTGCCCGGAAATTTCCAGCTGCTTAAACTTCAGGTCGAAGATTTTGCCGCTTACCTCCCGGCCATAGTTCCAGAAGAAATAGGTACCGGGAGAAAGCGTTCTCTCCAGCCGGTTGTCAAAGTAGAGCAGGCACACCTCCCCGTCCTTCACCACGATTTTCTTGTAAAATTTCGAGGGCATCAGCTCCCGGTACATCCGGGGCAGGCTTTCCTCCATCGAGGAGGCGGTGATGTCGATCACCTGGAATTCGTTCTTCTCAAAGACGTTCCAGAACAAGGTCTCCGGCCTGGTCAGCACCTCCCGGAATGCCTGGTTCACAAACCGCAGGGCGATGGAGGTATCCGGCAGGACCGCCTTGACCACCCGGGAGGAAAATGCCGCGTCTTTCAGCAAAACCTCCTGAGGGATGCCGCAGGTATTGACCTCCCCGGTCATGGTGGTCTTCAGTACCTCGTAGCCCAAAAAGGCCGGATATGTATAGCGCCCCGCTGTCAGGAGCTTCTCATATTTTCCATTTTTCATCAGGTATCCGCATTCCTGCTCTTTGATGATATACGTTTGAAACATATCGTTCCCACCTTTCCAATACAAATTTTTCAAACGGAAAAGTCCATGCCCCGCTCCGTCCTGGCCCCGGGGGCCCTGCCGGGGAATCCGGGTTTTCCGCCCCGAAGCGGCAACCGTTTTTCCTTCCGGCGTCTGACGCTTTCGGAATATCCGGCCTCCTTTCCGGGGTGTAAACTCCGATCCGCACTGCAGGGCGCAGGCCGGGCCAGAACCGCCTCCGCCGCCTGAGAATGCCGAAACCGCCCGGGACTGAAATCCAGGGGATTCACCCCGGGCGTTCAATCGGTCTTCTCTTCGGGCTTTGGCTGGAGACTGAGGGCATGTTCTTTCCCCTCCTGGTAGACATTTGACAGATGTCTCATTTCGTGAACCAATCACGGTCAGATGACTGCTATACCCACTTAGCTACATCTTCGGGGTGTCCGAAGCGGCAGGATTTGAACCTGCGACAAGTCATAAACATACAGACGGCCGGTACACCGCTCCTGCAGGGCCGGCGGCGCCAGGAAGCCCAGGAAGACGCTTCTCTCTCAGGGCAGTCTGCCAGTATTTGTATACCCTTCGGCGCTGTCCGGATTCTATCCCTTTACAACGCCGATGGTCTTTAATCGTTTCAGGGGAATCACCAAATCCTTCTGGTTTTCCATCACCTCTTCAATATCCTTGTAGGCAAAACGGCTCTCCTCCGCCACATCCGCCTTGCCCTTCTTTCCCAGAACCACTCCCTGCCGCTCCAAATCCAGAATCACCTCTTCACAGCGGAAGGCCTCCATGGCCCCCTTGCGGGAGTAGCGCCGTCCGGCTCCGTGGGAGGAGGAACAGAAGCTCTCCTCATTTCCCAGTCCCATAACCACATAGCTGTAGGAGCCCATGGCGCCGGGAATCACCGCCCTCTGGCCGTTTTTCGCCTCCACCGCTCCTTTCCGGTGAACCCAGGCTTCCTTTCCTCTGTGGTTCTCCAGGGCCGCGTAGTTGTGGTGGCAGTTAATCTCCCCGGAAAAGTTCAGGGTAAGGTCCGTATATTTTCCAATCCATTTTTCCAGAATAGCCTTCACCGTCAGCATCATCTTCTCCCGATTCTCCGCCGCGAAGTCCATGGAAAGCTGCATCCAATTTTGATACTGCCGTCCCTCAGGGCTGTCCGCCGGCAGAAAAGCCAGCCGGAAAGAATCCGGCACCTGGCTGTACCATTTCTGGTTCAGCGCCCTGGCTTTCTGATGGAAATAGTCGCAGACGGATTTTCCAAAATGGCGGCTTCCGGAATGGATCATCACTGCCAGATATCCTTCCTCATCCTCCTGGAGCTCAATAAAATGATTTCCCCCTCCCAGGGTTCCAATCTGAAAATATCCCGCATCCAGCTGTCCCAACAGTTCCCCGTCCGTCTCGTATTTGTCCATCTCATCCAGAGCCCGGTCCAGCACATAGGAGGGCATGGGATTTTTGTGGTGGGCAAATCCTACGGGAACATTGCGCATGATGTCGCCGATGATGGCCTGGACCAGGTTTCCGTTTCCGGTCATGATATTTTTCAGTTCCTCTGCCCGGACGCCCGTTTCCGTATAGGCCATGCCGCAGCCGATATCCACGCCCACGGCGTTGGGAATCAGCACGTCCTCAGCGGCAATCACTCCGCCGATGGGCATCCCCATCCCTGCGTGAGTGTCCGGCATCAGACAGACCCATCCATTCAGAAACGGAAGCTTGGACAGGTTCATGGCCTGCTCTCTGCAGGATGCTTCCAGAGCTGTTTCATCGGGCAGCCACACCTTGACGGGCACGTTCATCGCTTCTTTATCGTACAAAACAAACATTTCATCACTTCCTTTTCGTTTCCTGCTGTTTTTCTTTCTGATACCAGGATAATGGTTTTTCGGAGGAAAATCATTTAAAAAACGTTGCGAACTCTCAGGGAAGGGCTCTATAATGGAGGAAAATGGGCCTAGAAAACAGGGAATTGACAAAAGAGGATGGGAAAATGGCGGAATTTCAGGAGCTGATTAAAAATTTTGACCGCATCCGGGACTATATGCGGCAATTTTATATTTACGGCTTTAAGGTTCGGGGAGATTACGATGATAAAAGCGGCCGAACCTACGACAACGAGCGCAGGCGGATTGAGGGCTGGATGGCCGGATACATGAAGTCGGACTACGGTTCCAAAGGGAAACAGGTCTATATCGATGTGGACAGCAAACGGATTTCCCAGAATCCCCTGTACAAGGCCTGGAAGTCCAAGAGCGTCACGGACAACGATATCCTGCTTCATTTCTTCCTGACGGATTTGCTCTTAGAATACCCGGAAGGCATGACTGCCGGGGAGATGAGCGACCGGATTTCGGAGGCCTACGGTGTGGTATTTGACAGTCAGACCGTGCGCAACAAGCTGAAAGAATACGAAGCCTTGGGAATGTTCCGGTCAAAAAGAGAAGGAAAACGTCTGGTTTACCAGATGGCGCCCTTCCTTCCCACAGAGGAAACGCCTTTGTGGCACAGGGTTTTGGAGGCGGTGTCCTTCTTCCAGGGGGAAGCTCCTCTGGGCGTTGTGGGCAGCACCATCCTGGACCGGGAGGACGAGGAAAACCGTTTCTTTCAGTTTAAGCATCTCTTTCTGGTCCACACCCTGGAGGACGGGATTCTCCTCAAGCTGCTGGAGGCAATCCGGCGGCAGGTATCCATCCGAGCGGAAAATAAGAGCAGCCGCACCGGACGGATCAGCCAGGTACAGGGAGTTCCCCTCAAAATACTGGTCAGCAGCCGCACCGGGCGGCGGTATCTGTGCCTGTATCTGCCGGAGCTTCACCGGTTCAATACCATGCGTCTGGACAACATCCGATGGGTGGAGACCCTGGAGGTCTGTGAGGAGTACGATCAGCTGGCCCAAAAACTGGAGCGGAATCTGGAGCGCTGCTGGGGTGTTTCCTTCGGAAGCCGTACCAGCCGCCAGGAGGAGCTCTGCTTAAAGCTGCGGATTGATGAGGAGCGGGAGCCTTATGTGCTGAGCCGCCTGTACCGGGAAGGCCGGGGCGGCCAGGTCATCCGCATCCGCCCCAATGAATTTCTCTACACGGGCGTATTTTTCGACACCAATGAGATACTCGCCTGGGTGAAGTCCTTCACCGGGCGGATTCTGGACATCCAGGGCTCCAATCAGTCCGCCGTGACCAAGGTGGTCCGGGACTGGGAAACCATGTATGAAATGTACTGCTCCGGGGAAAACGCTCATGAGGAAGGGAGTAGAAATGGAACTGTTTGACAAGGTATACGGCTGCTATTATCAGGTAGTAAGGCACATCCTGCAGCAGGCGGCCTTAAATCCGGTGAACCGGCAGGAAGTGGTTAAGCTGTGCCGGACCTATGGCTTTGAGGAGAGCGCTCTGGCCCTTGCCCCCAAGCTTTTAGGCGGAAGCCTCCCCCTTTTGGATGAAAATGGAGGAAGCCGCTTAAAGCATCTTCCGCCCAAGCTTCCCCTGACCGCTCTGCAGAAAGCCTGGCTGAAAGCCCTGACCGCCGACCCCCGGTTTGCCTTATTTTTTGCGGAGCCGGAGTTAAAGGAAATCCGGAAGGAACTGAAAGAGATCGAGCCCCTGTACCGCCAGGAAGATTTTTATTACTATGACCAGTACGGCGATGGGGACCCCTATCAGGACCCTGCCTACGGCGAAAATTTCCGCCAGATCCTGCGGGCTCTGGAGGAAAACCGTATCCTTCTAGTGGCATATGAGGGAAAGAAGGGACGCATGCGCCGCTTTGAGACGCTCCCTCTGAAGCTTCAGTATTCCTCCAGGGAGGACAAGTTCCGTCTCCTCTGCCTGGAGAAAAACCGGGGGCAGTGGACCAAGCGCACGATATTAAATCTGGGGAGAATGAAAAACTGCCATGTGTCATCTGAAAAATGGACTCCTGCCGTACAGCCGCCTGCTCCCCCAAAATGTCAGGAGCCGGTCCTTCTGGAAATCAGCGGGGAGCGCAATTCCCTGGAACGATGCATGCTGCATTTTGCCCACTATGAGAAGCGGACGGAGTACGACGAGGAAAAAGAAAAATGGCTCTGCTCCATCTACTATGACCGCGAAGATGAAACAGAGCTCTTAATTGATGTTCTCTCCTTCGGTCCGGTGGTCCGGGTGCTGGGGCCGGAAGATTTTCTGCGCCAGGTCCGGGAGAGAGCAGCGCGCCAGCATCAGCTGTTTTACGAGCCGATGGGGGACATGCCGTCCGGAATCTAAAGAGTATGCAAAAATACCGGGCCCCCAACCGGAGCCCGGCACCATTTTTCAGATTCTTTTTCCGTTTCAGCCAGCCTATGCCAGATGTCCTCTCTCCTCAATCACCTTCACTACCTGGTCCACACAGGACTGACAGGTCTCCAGGTCCTTGGCTTCCACCATCACCCGCACAAGGGGCTCCGTTCCGGACTGGCGAAGCAGGATCCTTCCCTCATTTCCCAGACTCTCCGCCACCTTCTTCGCCGCTTCCTGGACAGCCGGGTCATCCTGGGCCGCCTGTTTATCCTTCACCCGCACATTTTTCAGTACCTGGGGATAAACGGTCAGGGGAGCCGCCAGTTTGGAGAGGGACTCCTTCTTCTCCAGCATAACCTCCATCACCTTCAGGGAGGTGAGGATTCCGTCGCCGGTCGTAGCATGCTTGCTGAAAATAATGTGTCCCGACTGCTCGCCGCCCAGGCAATGGCCGGTAGCCGCCATGTTTTCATAGACGTACTTGTCACCTACCGCCGTCTGCACATAGGAAATTCCTTCTTTTTCCAGTGCCTTGTACAGTCCCAGGTTGGACATCACCGTGGTGACCACCGTATTGCGGAACAGGCTGCCCTGCTCCTTCATGTATGTTCCGCAGATATACAAAATGGCGTCTCCATCGATTACCCGGCCCGTTTCATCTACCGCGATGCACCGGTCCGCATCGCCGTCGTAGGCAAAGCCCACATCGCAGCCTTCCTCCACCACATACTTCTGCAGCTCTTCAATGTGGGTGGAACCGCAGTTTAAGTTGATGTTCAGACCGTTTGGCTCATTGTGGATCACATGGGTTTCCGCCCCAAGGGCATCGAATACATTCTTTGCAATGGCGGAAGCGCTTCCGTTGGCGCAGTCCAACGCTACCTTTTTGTTCTTGAAGGAGCGGGTGGCAATGGAAATCAGATAGCCGATGTAACGGTTCCGCCCTGCGGCAAAGTCCACGGTCCTTCCGATCTTCTCCTTAACCGCCAGAGGCAGGGGGCCGGTCTTTCCGTCCAGATAGTCCTCAATCTGGCTGATGACATCTTCCTCCAGCTTCTCCCCTTTCTCATTGATTACCTTGATGCCGTTGTCGTAGAAGGGGTTGTGGCTGGCGGAAATCATGATTCCGCAGTGAAATCCTTCCGTCCGCACCACATAGGACACGCTGGGAGTTGTGGTCACATGGAGCAGATACACATCCGCCCCGGAGGCAGTCAGTCCCGCCACCAGGGAATATTCAAACATATAGCTGCTTCTCCTGGTATCCTTGCCGATCACTACCCGGCAGCGCTCCGGCTTATTTTTCTCTCCGTAATACCATCCCAAAAAACGTCCTACCTGAAAGGCGTGCTCCACTGTCAGGGTTACGTTTGCCTCGCCCCGAAATCCATCCGTTCCAAAATATTTTCCCATTGCTCTTCTATCCTTCCTTCTTTTTTCGCCGCGGGGAGGCAAAGTTACTCCGCCTCTCTCAAGACCTTCAGATAACGTCCCAGGGCATCCTGCCAGGAAGGCAGACGCTCAAACCCATTTTCCGTCAGCTTTTCCTTACTCATCCGGCTGTTAAAGGGCCGTTTTGCCTTGGCCGGGTAGGAAGCGGAGTCCACCGGCGTCACCTTCACCTCATCCATGCCCGCCTGCCGGAAGATCTCGCAGGCAAATTCATACCAGCTGCAAAGGCCCTCGTTGGTGGCATGGTAACGTCCGTACCGGTCCGTCTGGATCATATCCACCAAAAGCCTTGCCAGGTCGTAGGTATAGGTGGGGGAGCCAATCTGGTCGTCCACCACGCTGACCGCTCCCCGCTCTTTTCCCAGCCGGAGCATGGTCTTGATAAAATTTTTGCCGTTCAGGCCAAATACCCAGGCAATGCGCACGATGAAATACTTCTTCAAAAGCTGTTCCACCGCAATCTCTCCCTCGTACTTGGTCAGACCGTAGACATTCAAAGGCTCTCTGTGGTCATCCGGCTCCCATGGGCGCTCCCCCTGGCCGTTGAACACATAGTCGGTGCTGATATACATCATGGGAATGTCCAGTTCGCTGCAGACCCTGGCAATATGTTTCGTGCCTTCCCCGTTGACCATATGGCACAGGTCCCTGTTATCCTCCGCCGCGTCTACTGCAGTATATGCAGCGCAATGGATCACTGCGTCAGGGGCAGCCCCCTTGATCACCCGCTCACAGGCCTCAGCGTCCGTGATATCCATCTCCTCCACGTCCACGCCGATTCCCTCCAGGCCTCTCTTTGCCAGCTCGTTCATCACGTCATAGCCCAGCTGGCCTTTTACGCCGGTCACAAAAACTTTCATTGGAATTTCCTCCTTACAGCCTGTCTCCATACATCTTGTCAAAATACTTGCTGTACTCTCCGCTCAATATATTCTTCCACCACTCCTGGTTGTCCAGATACCACTGGATGGTCTGCTGGATTCCCGTGTCAAAGTTGTACTTCGGCTTCCACCCAAGCTCCGTCTCGATCTTGGTCGGGTCGATGGCGTAGCGCATATCATGGCCCGGACGGTCCTTCACGAAACGGATCAGGCTCTCCGGCTTATTCAATGCCTTTAAGATGGTCTTTACTACCTGAAGGTTGGTCCGCTCATTGTGGCCTCCGATGTTGTACACCTCTCCCTCGCGGCCTTTGTGGATCACCAGGTCGATGGCCTCGCAGTGGTCCGACACATGGAGCCAGTCCCGCACATTCTCACCTGTTCCATATACCGGCAGCTCCTCGTCCGCCAGGGCGCGGCTGATCATCAGAGGGATCAGCTTCTCCGGGAAATGATAGGGGCCGTAGTTATTGGAACACCGGGACACCGTCACCGGCAGCCCGTAGGTCCTGTGGTAAGCCAGTACAAACAGGTCCGCGCTGGCCTTGGAGGAGGAATAGGGGCTGGAGGTGTGAAGGGGCGTCTCCTCCGTAAAGAACATGTCCGGACGGTCCAGGGGCAGGTCCCCGTAGACCTCATCGGTGGATACCTGGTGGTAACGCTTGATCCCGTAGGTCCGGCAGGCGTCCAGCAGCGTGGTGGTCCCCATCACATTGGTCCGCACAAAGGCCTCCGGGTCCGTAATGGAGCGGTCCACATGGCTCTCCGCCGCAAAGTTTACCACCACATCCGGTTTCTCCTCCTCAAACAGCTTGAAGATGAAGGCCCGGTCCGCAATATCCCCCTTGATAAAGCGGTAGTTGGGTTTGTCCTCCACTGGCTTTAAATTCTCCAGATTGCCCGCATAGGTCAAGAGATCCAGATTGATAATCTCATAATCCGGGTACTTGTTCACCATGTGCTGCACAAAATTGCTTCCGATAAATCCGGCTCCGCCGGTGACGATCATTTTCATTTTCCCTTTTCTCCTTGTTCTGTCTGTCTATTCCGGACGGCGCTCTTCTTGTCCGGCCAAAGGCCGAACAAGAAGCATCGGATGTCCATCCGATGTGAAAGCAGGTGGAAAAGCATTCTTATAAGCAAGCTTAACGCCTGCTTTTCCACCTGCTTTCCCGCCGTCCTGAACTGTTACGTTCTACTGGTTCAGGCTGTGAAGCTTGTCCACATATTTTCCATCCAGCACGTCCTTCAGATATTTTCCGTACTGGTTCTTTTTCAGTACCTCGTAGGACTCCAGAACCTGCTCCTTGGTAATCCAGCCGTTTAGGTAGGCGATCTCCTCCAGGCAGGCAATCTTGCGGTGCTGGTGGGTCTCCACCGTCTTGACAAAGTTGGTGGCCTCCACTAAGGACTCATGGGTCCCCGTATCCAGCCAGGTAAAGCCCTGTCCCAGAAGGGCCACATCCAGCTCTCCCTTTTCCAGGTAGATGCGGTTCAGATCCGTGATCTCCAGCTCTCCTCTGGCCGAGGGCTTCAGCCCCTTGGCATACTCCACCACCCGGTTGTCATAAAAATACAGTCCGGTCACACAGTAGTTGGACTTGGGATGCTCCGGCTTCTCCTCGATGGAGACAGCCTTTCCCTCCTTGTCAAACTCCACAATGCCGAAGCGCTCTGGGTCGTCCACATAGTAGCCGAATACCGTGGCCCCCTTCTCCTTGGCCGCGGCGGCCCGCAGCAGGCGGTTTAATCCATGACCGTGGAAGATGTTGTCCCCCAGCACCATGGCAACGGAGTCGTTTCCGATAAACTCCTCCCCGATGATAAAAGCCTGGGCCAGTCCGTCGGGACTGGGCTGAACGGCATAGGTCAAATGAAGTCCAAACTGGTTTCCATTTCCCAAAAGAGCCTCAAAACGGGGCGTATCGTCCGGTGTGGAGATGATGAGAATCTCCCGGATTCCCGCGTTCATAAGAACGGACAGCGGGTAATAGATCATGGGTTTGTCGTAGATTGGAAGCAGCTGCTTGGATGTTACTTTCGTTAAAGGGTAGAGTCTGGTGCCGCTGCCGCCGGCAAGTATAATCCCTTTCATATACATTTTCCTCCTGAGCGTTGATCCGGAGCCCTTGTCTGCCCCGATGGTTACGTTCACTATATCATATCATGCCCCTCATTTCAAACCATGCGGGGCATAAAGTTTAAGAAACTTTTATTCTTCACTCATCTTGGCCAGCTTGGCACTCTGGTCCGCAGCAATCAGGTTATCCAGCAGTTCCTGAATGTCCCCGTTCATAATAGAATCAATTTTGTACAGAGTCAGCTTGATCCGGTGGTCCGTCACCCGTCCCTGGGGGAAGTTGTAGGTGCGGATCTTCTCCGACCGGTCTCCGGTACCGATCTGGCTTCTTCTCTCCTCAGCCTCGGAATTCTGCCGCTTCTCCAGCTCCATGTCATACAGCTTGGAGCGCAGCAGCCGGAAGGCCTTCTCCTTATTCTGAAGCTGGGATTTTTCTGTCTGGCTGTAAATCACAATTCCTGTGGGGATATGGGTTAACCGTACTGCGGAATCGGTGGTATTGACGCACTGTCCGCCGTTTCCGGATGCGCGCATCACGTCGATTCGGCAGTCATTCATGTCAATCTGTACGTCCACTTCCTCGGCCTCAGGCATCACTGCCACCGTGGCTGTGGAGGTGTGGATCCGGCCGCCGGACTCCGTCTCCGGCACACGCTGTACCCGGTGAACACCACTCTCATATTTCAGTTTGGAGTAAGCGCCCTTTCCCGTTACCATGGCCACCACTTCCTTAAAGCCGCCGATGCCGTTCTCGTTGAGACTGATCATCTCCACCTTCCAGTGCTGGCTGTCCGCGTAGTTGCAGTACATGCGGTACAGCTCCGCAGCAAAAAGGGCAGCCTCATCTCCGCCGGCTCCGGCCCGGATCTCCAGAATAATGTTCTTGTCGTCATTGGGGTCCTTGGGCAGCAGCAGAACCTTCAGCTCATGCTCCAGCTCCTCCACCCTCTTCTTGCTCTCGGAAAGCTCCTCCTTGGCCAGCTCACGCATCTCCTCGTCGCTCTCCTCCTCCAGGATCTGAAGGCTGTCCTCAATGCTCTGCTTGGCCTTCTTGTACTCCCGGTAGGCTTCTACAATAGGAGCCAGCTCCGCCTGCTCCTTCATCAGCTTCGTGAAGCGCTTGGTGTCCTGGGCTACATCCGGCTCCCCCAGGGTATGCATCAGCTCTTCATAGTGAATCAGCATATCATCTAATTTATCAAACATCGCTATTTTCCTCTCCCGATCTTGTGACTGTTCTGTTTCCATACAGGCAGACGCCGCTATGGCCATCCGCCGCAGACCACCCGGTCCTTCCCCGCCAGGTCCTGTACCGTTCGGATCTCCTGAAAGCCAGCCTCTGCCAGCAGTCCTTCCACCGCCAGCCCCTGGTCCCAGCCGATTTCCAGGTAAATGGCGCCGCCCTTCTTTAAAAAGCGCCCGCTCTCCCTGGCCAGGATGCGGTAAAATTTCATGCCGTCTTCATCCCCGTCCAGGGCCATTCTGGGCTCATAATCCCGTACCTCCGGCTCCAGCTCCTCAATGACCTTCTTCGGGATGTAGGGAGGATTGGAAACCAGAATGTCAAACTTCTCCCCTTTCGGAATTTCCTGAAAAAGGTCGCTTTTCAGCAGACGAAACTCCCCGGTATAATCCTTTAAAAGCTTCTGCTGGTTACGGCGGGCCACCTTGAGGGCCTCTTCGGACAGATCCAGGGCCCAGACTTTCCCGTAGCCTCCCAGTCTGGCAAGACTGATCGCAATGCAGCCGGTTCCGGTACACAGATCCAGAACCTGGCAGGCAGGGTCCGGGCGCTCCTGTAAGACCAGCTCCACCAGTGTCTCCGTATCCTGTCTGGGAATCAAAACATGCTCATTGACCTCAAATTCCATCCCCATAAAATCCTGCACGCCCAGAATCTGCTGCAGGGGGATCCGTCCGGCCCTGCGCTCCGTCATCTCCCGAAAGCGCCTGATCTTCTCCCGGGTGCCGGAATCATCTGAAAGCTCCCGGCCGCTCGCTGCCAGAAATGAGGCCAGACTCAGGCCAAAGGCTTCCAGCAGAAGGTAGCGGGCATCCAGAGACCAGTCCGGCACGCCTACCCGTTTCAGCCGTTCTCTTCCTTCCTCTAAAAGCTTCTGCAGCGTCATAAGGTCTCCCCGTCCTTCTGATTCGCATTCTCCCATCCGGGGAAATTCTCATCCAGGTAAGCCCTCCAGTCAAACACCTTTTCCACCGCGGCGATGGCCACCTCGATCATGGAATCATCCGGCTCCTTGGTGGTCAGTCCCTGCATCCACATCCCCGGCCTGCTAAAGAGATTCACAATCCAGGAATCGTGGCGTCCCGCAAACCGCAGGAACTCATAGGACACCCCGGCGATGACCGGGATCAAGAGAATCCGGCTCAAAATTCTCAGAAGCAGCGACTCCGGGCGGATTACCAGAAAAAACAAAATACTGATTATCATAACAAACATGAGGAAGCTGGTTCCGCAGCGCTTGTGCTCCTTGGAGCTGGCCCGGACGTTGTCCACATTTAAGGCAAGCCCGTGCTCGATGCAGTTGATGCACTTGTGCTCCGAGCCGTGGTACATGAAGGTGCGCCGTATGTCCTCCATCCGGCTCACCAGCTTAATATATCCGATGAAAATGGCAATTCGAATCAATCCTTCCAGAAAAGCCATGGCCGTTTCCGACGGGATGACCCTCCTGCATACCCGGGCGATCAGCATGGGCAGCACCATAAAAATGCCGATGGCCAGCACAAAGGAGAAGATCATCACCACCGTCATGAGAACGGCTTCCAGCTTTTCGCCAAAAACTTTGTCCAGCCATTTTTCAAATTTGGAGGGCTGTGTCTCCTCATCGTCCTCAAAAAAGCTGCAGGACCAGGTCAGGGCTCTCATTCCGAGGACCATGGAGTCCACAAAGCTGAACACTCCCCTGATAAAGGGCAGGGACAAGAGCTTCACCTTCCGCGTCAAACTCACATACCGGTCCTTCATGACCTCGATTTTCCCGTCGGGCCTGCGCACGGCAACCGCGTAGTCGGTGCCGTTCTGCATCATAATGCCCTCGATCACCGCCTGCCCCCCGATTCCAGAATATTTCATCTTGTCAACCTTTCCGCTAAAAATAACGCAACCGTTCAGGATGGCCCGAACCGTTACAGAATAACAAAAGGGCTGAGCTAGTTTTAAGCTCAACCCCTTATCA
>ULXG01024183.1_pt1 | contig 13557 bp, 12 predicted proteins | sample 1961141 | NCBI WGS metagenome assembly ULXG01 (sample SAMEA4835834, study PRJEB28245) | human gut metagenome | biome: gut microbiome; material: fecal sample | place: Denmark | collected 2008 | reverse complement strand
CAAATTAAGTAAAAAAGGAGCTGGAAACGCGTATGAACGGCAATCAGGAAAAAAAGGACGATCAGAGTCAGGAGCAGCTTCCGGTGGTCCGTCTGGACCGGCAGCTGAAGTATCAGGGAAATATTTTAAAAATTTACGAGGACGTGGTCCTGGCCAACGGACATAAGGCTCATTGGGATTTTATTCACCATGACGGAGCAGCGGCAGTTCTGCCGGTGGCGGACGATGGGCGGATTCTCATGGTCCGCCAGTACCGCAATGCCCTGGACCGGTTTACTCTGGAAATTCCGGCGGGAAAGCTGGATGACCCGGCGGAGCCGAAGATCCAGTGTGCTTTCCGGGAACTGGAGGAGGAAACCGGTTTTCGGGCAGAGCATCTGGAATATCTGATGAGCCTGAATACCACGGTCGCCTTCTGCGATGAGGCCATCGATATTTTTGTAGCGCATCATTTGATCCCGTCCAGACAGCATCTGGATGAGGATGAAGTGATCAATGTGGAGCCCTGGGATTTGAAGGACCTGGAAGAGATGATCTACAAGGGCGAGATCACCGACGGAAAGACCATCGCGGCGATCATGGCATACGCCAGAAAGTACCGGTCGGTGGATAAAAGAGACCAGGAGCTGGACATCTGTTCATAATCCCTTTTCCGGAAGCATAGAGTGTTTTAAAAGGGCTTAAAAGGTCGTGGCTGCTTTTGCAGGTGAAAAGATGGAGGTATCAGGACTGGCTGGCTTTCAGCTTTGGGCTGGGCGTTCTGCTTGGAACGGCTGCGGTCCGCTTTTTTGGGTGGCCGGTGGTGCTTGAGCAGGCGCGTCAGACGGGGCGGGCAAATATTCCGGGAGGCTGGGAGGCGCTGGCGCTCTTTGGCAGGGTATTTCGGTGCCGCCTGCTCCAGGTGACAGCCGGATGGCTGATGGGAATGACTGTATGCAGTATTCCGCTGTTCTGTCTGGTCTCGGCCTATGGGGGATTGTCAGCAGCGGTGGCTCTTTCGCTGCTGACAGCCCGAAAAGGAATTTTGGGCCTTCCGGCATTTCTGGCGAGCCTGTTTCCCCAATGGCTGATCTACGGGGTGGTCTGGTGGCTTTTGGCTTCCTGGGCAGGAGGGGAACAAAAACGGGCGCGTCTGGGGGCATTTCTCCTCCTGATCCTTTTTACAGCCTGTGGAGCCGGGGCTGAAATCCTTATAAATCCGATATTTTCCGCCTGGATCTTTTAAAATTTTTTTTGTGAGATTTACAAGATATTGATGGGATGGATTTTCCTTCTTTCAATATCTTGTATTTTTATGTTAATCAGTAAAAAATACCCATAAAAGTGGGAAAAATCTGTTTGATTTTATCGAAAAATGCGGCTATAATGGTAGTCAGCCACTTGAAAGGCGGCATTTTGGGAATACGGAAGAAATAAGGGATAAAGAGTTATGACGGCGGAAATAAAAGGTTTTGTGGAGTATCTGGAAAAGGTAAAAGAGGCCTCCAATAATACGGTGATTTCATACCACAGGGATTTGAATCAGATGGCTTCCTTTTTGGAGAGCAAGGGGATTACAGAAGTGGGAAAGGTGACGAAAACGAGTCTGAATTCCTACATTCTGGAGCTGGAAAAAGAAGGAAAAGCCGCGGCCACCATTTCCAGGGAGATGGCTTCCATCAAGGCCTTTTTTCATTATGCCTTCCGCCAGGGAATGATTCGCAGGGACCCCTCTGAATTTATGAAGGCGCCCAAGGTGGAGAAGAAGGCACCGGTGATCCTGACGCTGGATGAGGTGAATGCTCTTCTGGAACAGCCTGGCGGAGACAGTCCCAAGGAAAAGCGGGATAAGGCCATGCTGGAGCTTTTATATGCCACAGGGATCCGGGTTTCGGAGCTGATCGGACTGAAACTGGAGGACCTGAACCTGAAGGTGGGATATATTGTCTGCCGGGACCGGAATAAGGAACGGATGGTGCCTTTTGGCAAGCATGTAAAAGAAGCATTGACCGATTATCTGGAGAGGGCCAGGGGAGAGCTGTTAAAGGGGGGAGAGTCCCCGTGGCTTTTTACCAACTGCAGCGGCAAGCCTATGAGCCGCCAGGGCTTCTGGAAATTGATCAAATACTATGGAGAGAAGGCCGGCATTAAGAGCGATATCACGCCTCATACGCTGCGCCATTCCTTTGCGGCCCATCTGGTTTTAAGCGGCGCCGACATCCGGGCGGTCCAGGCCATGCTGGGCCATTCCGACGCGGCTACCACACAGATTTATGCCAGCTACCGGGAGAAGCTGGTCCGGTAAAATTGGAGATTTTGAAGTTTTAAGCTGCCTTTTTCTGGAGGAGAAGGCAGCTTTTTTCAGGGAACCAAGGGTTTGTTTCAGAAGGGACAGAAAGCGTTACAATATCGTAAGAAAATCGCTATTGACGTATTTTACCAAACTGTTTACTCTTAGGGTAAGAGGACCAGGATGAAGCGTGTGACAGGGAGGACTTGCCGGAGAGAAAGGGGAATGCGTATGAGCGGACGGATGCACAGATGGCGGCTGCGAAAGGTGTTTGGGGCCGTTGCCCTGGCGGCGGTTTTCTTTATGCTGCAGGGATATGCGGGGAGGACGGTCCAGGCGGCGGATGTCAGGCGGATCAGCCGCATTTCTCTGAAATTTGAGACGGATATACAGCCGGGGATGAATTTCGGCGATGAGACCATTGAGATTTCTGCTTCCAGTGAACGGTACTATGTGGATGATTACCAGATCATGAATTCAGGCTTTATCTGGGAAAACCGGATGACGCCCAGGATCCAGGTGACGGTCATGCCGGCGGACGGATGGTATTTCGGTTCCATAGGCCGGGATGAGATCACTTTAAAGGGCGGCGGGGCGGTTTACGCTAAGTCCCGGTGGGGAGCGGGGGATGCGCTGCTGATCGAGCTGACCCTTGAACCCTTAAACCGCTATATGGAGCCTTTAAGCGGCCTGAGACTGGAGCCGGATGGGGCGGCTTACTGGGATCCCGTTTCCAATGCAGGCAGCTATGAGCTGAGAGTTTACCGGGACGGACGCGTGTTCGGCAACGCCGTGACCGTGCGGTCGGAGCGGTACAGCTGCTGGGAGAAACTGATCACGCCGGGGAACTATGCGGTGGAAGTCCGGCCGGTGAACCAGGCAGATCCGGAAATAAAGGGGGACTGGGTCCGCTCAGGAGAACTCCAGGTAGATCCCGCTATGGCAGCGGGATTCCAGGGGCGTCCGGTGACGGAGGCGGACGGTCAGGTGATCCAGGCTGTCTGGAGACAGGAAGCAGACGGACGCTGGTGGTATGACCGGGGAGACGGAACCTATCCGGCAGACTGCTGGGAGGAGATCCAGGGAAAGTGGTATTGTTTCGACTCGGAAGGGTACATGAAAACCGGGTGGTTTCTCTGGGAGGACCGGTGGTATTACTGTACGGAGAAAGGTTATATGCTGAGCAACTGCATCACGGAGGACGGCTATTGGCTGGGGGCGGATGGAGCGATGATCGTACAGTAGTTTTCCCGCCGCCCCGAACCGTTACATAAATTTTTACAGAGGTGATAACAGTGTTGAAAGAGGAAGAAGCGTTTTTAAAGGCCCTGGATGTGGCCTATTCCTATCAACTGGCGAAAAAAATGGAGAAGCCTAGGACCAATCCGGTTCTGGGCTTTCGTACGGCCGGTTCGGAGGCGGAGTTTGAGACAGGCGAGATGCTGGCCCGTGAGATGAGAAACATCGGCCTTTCGGATGTGGTCAAGGACCAGGTAGAAGTGGATGTGTGGGACTTCCATCACGCGGTCCTCTCGTTTCAGGACCGGCAGGGAAGAGAGCGCAGATTCCAGCTGGGAGCTTATCAGACTCAGTTTGATACCAGGGGACCGAAAACCTATTCTGTGGTTTACGCGGGAAAGGGGACGGCACGGGATTATGAGGGGCTGGATGTCAGGGGCAAGCTGGTGCTGGTGGACATCAATCAGAGGGATGAGTGGTGGATTAATTTTCCGGTTTATCAGGCAAAGCGGAAAGGAGCGGCTGCTCTGATCGCGGTTCAGGACCAGGGGTACGGAGAGGTGGACGATGAGGCGCTTAATGCTCAGGACATTGCGGGACCGGCAGATGCGCCTGCATTTTCTATCTCCAGAGCGGATGCACAGGTGCTGAAGGAGGAGATGGAAGAGGGGGAAATTTCCGTTTCCTTTGATGCCAGCTCCCGGGTGAGGGAGAAAGGCCAGTCCTATAATATTGTGGGCCGGATTCCCGGAAGAAATACCAGCAAGAGTATTCTGCTGTCAGCCCATTATGATTCCTATTTTTCCGGATTCCAGGACGACAACACAGCAGTGTCCATGATGTTTGGAATCGCCAGGGCGTTGGTAAAGAGCGGATATCAGCCAAAATATAATCTGATCTTCTGCGCCATGGCGGCGGAGGAATGGGGAGTGATCAATTCCAAGTACGATTGGTCTACCGGAGCTTATGAAGAGATTTTTACCGTCAGACCCCAGTGGAGGGGACAGGTGATCGCAGATTTGAATTTTGAGCTGCCTGCCTTTGCACATGGGAAAAAGGACGGAGTGCGCTGCACCTACGAATATGAAGCTTTTTTGAAAGACTTCGCCTCCGGTATTTCACCGGATGAGACGGTTTATCCGGAAGGAATTGAGGTCTTGTGTCCTATTGAGACCTGGTCCGATGATTTTTCCATGGCCATCGGAGGAATCCCGTCCATGGTGAATGATTTTGCTTCAGGAGAATTTATGGAAACCCACTATCACTCTCAATTTGACAATGAGGAATTCTACGATGAGGGAGTCTACCGTTTCCACCATGAATTTTACGGCCGCCTGGTCCTGGCTTTGGACCGCCTGGCAGTGGTTCCCCTGGATTTTTCCAGACTCTTCCGGGCTGTGGGGGACAGCGAAGATGGCCGTCTGTGGAAGAGGGCAAATGCAGATGGAAGGGAACTTCTGGCAGAGGCTGCAAAAGGGGAGGCATTGGGACGGGACCTCTATAACCGGATCTGCGAGATTAATCTCCGGTACGGGAAAATGCTGGAGGAAGGCCGGCAGGAGGAGGCGGACCGCCTCTTTGCGGCCTGTGAGCCTCTTCAGGAGAAGCTGCTCTATGCTTTTTACAAAGAGCAGGATTATTTTGTGCGGCTGAACTGGCATGATGAGGTGCTGTTTCCCCAGCAGGCAGTGAAACGCAATCTGGAGGCCGTTTACCAGGCCCTGGACTGCCTGAAGGAAGGCAAAGTACGGCAGTGCCTGGAGCATGTTTACAGCATCGACAACAACCGCTATGCATTTGAGTTTGACCGGGAGGTATTTGATTACTTTACCCGGTATGTGCTGGAGCAGCCGGCAGACCGTCTGAAATGGGGAGCAGGCCGGATCGTGCACCACGAAAATCTGTTCCGCCTGGTGGAAGAACTGAAGCGCCGGGCTGAGGGCGGGGAAGACCGCAAAAATGAGGCGCAAATCCAGGAGCTGAGCGCTGTGGCCCAAAATCAGGCTGCATGTTACCGGGACGATTTGCGCTACATGACAGAAGCAACAAAAAAAATCGGGCTGCTTTTAGAGGAGTGCCGCGAAACAGCCCGGAGTGAGGAGATAGGGGCCGATGGAAAGTGACAGATTATACCGGGTCCGCCGGGAGGACCTGCCCAGATTGGAGGAACTTTTAACCCAGTGTTTTGCCAGGGACCCGCTGTACTGCAAGCTGATCCCGGATGAAGAGACGAGAAAGCGCCTGCTTCCGGAGCTGTTCCAGTGTGATCTGACGGAGTTTTATGAAACCTGTGAGATTTTCTCCGACAGCCCGGATATGAATTCCCTTCTGGTGGTTTCTGACGGTACGGAGAGCTTTGACCCGCTGAAACGGTATCTGACCGAAGCCTGGGCACAGATCCAGACGGACCAGTACCTGATTCGGGAGGACCTTTCCCTGAAAACCTTGTGGAATTTCGTTTTGGGAAGGGATTACCTGAATTCCAGGTGGACCAGCCAGCTTCATCAGACCAGGCGGATCCACATTATTTATCTGGCGGTCCTTCCGGCTATGCAGCATCATGGCCTGACGCATATCCTGATGAGCCAGGTGATCCAATATGCCCAGGAACACGGACTGATGCTTTCTCTGGAAACGCACAACCCCCACAATGTACCCATGTACGAGCACTACGGTTTTAAGATTTTCGGGGTGCTGGAGAAGCATTTTGGGCTGAAGCAGTATTGTATGGTGAGGGAAATCTGAGGAAAAAATTTAGATAGAAATCAGAAAGGACTTCATGACGCCAAAAGCTATGAAGCCCTTTTTTACTTTATAGGAAAGAGGGTGCTGATTTTAGAAGGTAAAAGTTAAAATAGAAACGAAGACGGAAAATTAGCCCGCCAAAAGAAGAATCGCCGCAGTTGATCATTTCTTCAAAATGGTTTTTAAAAATTTTCTGTAAAATATTCATAAGACTGTTATGCAGGAAAATAGCACAAAAAGCCCCACTCCTTCCCCCTGAATGGGGGATAGGATGGTGAAGAGTCAAAGTTATTTTTATGCAATCTCCGGTGCGAAGAGCAGTTGACAGACTGGAGGCCGGATGATGGCCTCTCGTTCAAAAACGTCGTTGAAGACTTGGATAAAGCATTTGGCCGCCTCGGATAGGGGGAAATATTTGGAATAGTAAACTCCCCTGCTGCGGGTGGTAATGGGGTTTTCAATGGAGAAGTAGGCCATGGGCTTAATTAGACCGATGCGCAGGGGCGTGCGTACCGGGGTGAAGACCATGCCCATGCCGGTGGAGGCCAGCCGCAGGGCGGTTTCATTTTTAGGGAGCTCTACTACAATGTTGGGGTTAATGTGGTACTTGTGAAACAGGTTTCGGGCTATCATCCCCATGCCCTGCTCTGGAACCAGCACGATAAAGTCGCAGTTTTTGATGCGGGCGGGGTTTAAGTAGTAGGGCGTAATGGGAGAGTTGTTGGCCAGATTCAGGTTCCGCACCAGGGGATGCTCCACCGGTACGGCTAACAGCAGGGAGTCGTTGTAGATAAAGTCATAGTTAAAGTTGGGCGTTGCGCCGCTATAGGAGGCGTACACCAGATCCACATGGCCGGCCTCTAGTTCCTGAAAAAGCGTTAGGTTGTTCCCTTCTCTGATCTTAAATTCAATCTCCGGATAGCGGAAGCAAAACTCTGGCAGCACATAAGGCAGGGTTTGGCTGCAGAACTCCGTATTCATTCCTACGGTTACAGTGCCTCTGGCGGCGCTGGAGATAGTGCTTAACTCCAGCTGCATCTTGTGTTCAATATCTAAAATCTGACGGGCGTTCTCGATAAATTTTCTTCCCGCAGGCGTGATAGAAATAGGCATCGTGGTTCGGTCAAAGAGCTTGGCCCCCATCTTTTTTTCCAATCGATTGATAAATTTTGTAAGAGCTGGCTGGGTGATGCAAAGCTCCTGGGCGGCTTTTGAAATATTCAAATGCCGGGCTACGGTGATCACATATTCGTAAGTGATAGATTCCATATAATACCCCCCTATAACATTAAGGTTATTAAAAATATGCCACAATTATTATTAGACATAATAACTTTCATTTATTATACTATAAAAAAGCCAAATTTACAAAAATAATAGAAAAATATTACAAAGTTTTTGTTATTTATAAACGCTGTTTAGTTATGGAAAATCGCCACTGTCTTTAATGGACGGGGGATTGATGCATAGAAAGAAAGAGAGGGAACGCGAATGAAAAAGAAAAAAATCTTGGCTATGTTTCTGGCAATCGCCATGGCAGCCTCCATGGCGGCGTGTGGTGGCTCTTCAGAGCCAGCGTCGGGAGGCGCAAGCGAGAGCGGGGAAACCGCAGCACCAGGGGAGGAGAAGCTCAGCAGTCGTGATACCCTGAATATGGCGAGCAAGTCGGAGCCTACATCCCTGGATCCAGCCCAGACAAAGGATCTGGTAACTTGGATGTTTATGTATAACGTGTCTGATCCGTTGCTGTATTTTAATTGGGAGACTCAGGAGTACGAGGGGGCCGTGGCAACCGACTGGGAAATCAGTGACGATGGCCTTGAGTATACCTTTACCATTCGGGATGGAATCAAATTCCACAACGGTGATACGATGACAGTAGACGATGTGGTATTTTCACTGAATCGGGCAATTGCCTCTGCCTTTACAGCCCAGACCAATACCTGTATCGACCATTTTGAAAAAGCAGGGGACAATCAGGTAAAGGCGGTTCTGAAATACGCTTACGCTCCTTTCCTTGAGATCATGACCAATCCGGCCTACGCCATTGTAAGCCAGAGAGCGGTAGAAGAATGCGAAGCCGCCGGACGCGACTTCGGACGCGAGCCTGTAGGTTGCGGTGCTTACAAGCTCAAGAGCTGGCAGAGTGGCAACAAGCTGGAATTTGAGCGTTTCGATGATTACTACCGGGGACAGCCCAAGATGAAGTACATCAACTGGACCATCATTACCGACGCATCCGCAGGCGCTATGGCCCTGGAGTCCGGTGAGATCGATTACTATTATGGACTGGCAAAATCCGATATCCCCCATCTGATGGAGCTTCCAAACCTGCAGTATAAGTTGGACGATAGAGGATTCGGCCTGTATGATATTACCTTCAATACTACTGATGGTCCCTTTACCGATGTCAACCTGAGAAAAGCAGTGGCCTACGCCATCAACCGGGAGGAAATCCTCCAGGGCGGCGCAGATGGATATGGAACAGTAGATAACTGCTGGTGCGCTACCGGATGTACCGGATATCTGCCGGATTTCGAGTGGTATGAGCAAGATCTGGACAAGGCTAGGGAGTGCCTGGCGGCAGCAGGATATCCCGATGGCATCGATATCGTATTTACCCAGGACAGCTCCGATACCTATATGGCTCCTGCGGAGGTAATGCAGGCTCAGCTGGCCCAGGTGGGAATCAACGTAACATTTGAGAAACTCCAACGTTCCGTATGGATTGACACCGTATCTGGAAACCGCGATTTTGTAGCTTCCCTGCGTATGACCAACCATGTAGTTAACGATGCAGAGTACCTTCTTCGCCGCCGTCTGACCACCGATATGTTGGGCGGAGGAAATAACTACTCCGGATACCAGAATCCTGAGTTTGATGCTTTGGTGGAACAGTCCGCTACGGAGACGGATCCTGAGAAGAGAAACGAGATCTTCCGTCAGTGCTACGAGATGATCAAGGAAGATGTGCCCGTAATCCCGCTGTATACCGGAACTAATCCCATTATAATCAACAGTAAAGTCCGTGGCTGGACCTTCCATCCATTGGAGAGAAACGTTTGGGCAAATGCTTATCTGGTAGAATAATACGGAATATGACAGCAAAATAACATCCGACGGTTTGCCGGGCGTCAGCCGGACGCCCGGCTTTCTGTTTCACTGAAACTGGAAGGGTAGGCCGTCAGAGCATGTAGAAAGGAGTCTTATGCTAAAATACATAGGAAAAAGGCTGCTGATGATGATCCCGGTTATTATCGGTGTGGTCTTTATTATTTATGCGATTATGGAGCTGACTCCCGGAGACCCGGTGATGATGATTCTGGGAGAGGGAGCGCCTATTGAGGCCCAGGAGGCCCTGCGCGAGGAGATGGGGTTAAATGATCCTTTCTTTGTTCGTTTTGTACGCTATATTGTGGATGCCCTTCACGGAGACCTAGGTGAGAGCTATACTTCCGGCCTTCCGGTGTTCCAGGAAATCTTAACCCGTATGCCCTATACTTTAAGCCTTGCCACCCTCAGCATCTGCGTGGCGGTGATTATCGGGCTTCCAATCGGTATCTTATCGGCGGTGAAGCGCTACTCCCTGACAGATAACTTAACGCTGGCTATTTCCTTAACGGTTACTTCTATGCCCGCTTTTTTCCTGGCCATGCTTCTGATGATGATCTTCTGCATCAAATTGGGCTGGCTGCCGATGATGGGCTTATCTTCTCCGAAGCACTACATTCTGCCGGTGATTGCCTCGGCTTCTTCCACGACCGCATCCCTTATGCGTATGACAAGAACAACGATGCTGGAGGTAATCCGTCAGGACTACATCCGGACCGCCAGGGCTAAGGGAGCGACGGAGCGCCGCGTGATTTACGGCCATGCCCTGCGAAATGCCCTGCTTCCGGTTGTAACGATCATAGGTGTAAACTTTGGCTTCGCTTTGGGAGGCTCCATCGTGCTGGAACAGGTGTTTACCATCCCTGGCTTAGGGCAGTTGATGATCAATGCCATCCGCGAGAAGGATACTCCGGTGGTAATGGGAGCCGTTATGGCAACCGCTATCTTCGCCAGCTTGGTCAATCTGCTGGTGGATATTATTTATACTTACATTGATCCCAGGCTTGCGTCTGAATTTACATCCGTGAAAAGGCAGGTGAAAAAAGCATGAGCGCATCTACGACTACAGTAAAAAGTTCCTACAGCGTTTCCAGAAAGAAGAGCCAGTGGAAAACCATATGGATCCGCTTTAAGAAAAATAAGATGGCCCTGGGCGGCTTGATCGTATTTTTGCTCATGGCCGCGATTGTTTTGAGCGCTGATTTGTGGCTGGATTATGAGCAGGGGGCCATGACCATGGACATTGCCAACGCTTACCAGTCTCCCAGTGCCCAGCATATTTTCGGAACCGATCAGTATGGCCGGGATTATTTTACCCGTGTGGTTTACGGTGGACGTATTTCTATGTTCGTGGGAATCGCTACGGTTATGGTTTCCTTGATCTTTGGAGGGCTGATCGGAGCTACAGCCGCTTACTACGGCGGAAAGGTAGATGAGGTGCTCATGCGCTTAATGGATGTGCTGATGGCCATTCCCAGCACCCTTCTTGCGATTACCATCATTTCCGCTCTGGGCAGCAGCCTCTTTAATTTGATTGTGGCCATGGGCGTTTCCCAGATCGCCCGTATGGCCCGTATTGTCCGCTCATCGGTGATGAGCGTAAAGGGCCAGGAATACATCGAAGCCTGTCGGGCCTGCGGCACCAGCGACGCCCGCATTATCCTGCGGCATATTATCCCCAACGCCTTGGGACCAGTGCTGGTGCAGGTCACCCAGACCGTAGCCCGTTCTGTTATCACCGTAGCGTCCTTGAGCTTTGTCGGACTGGGTGTTTCCGAGCCTACTCCCGAATGGGGCGGCATGCTGTCCTTTGCTAAGACTCAGATGCGCTACTATCCCTACCTGTCCCTGTTCCCCGGATTTGCGGTTGTGATGTCCGTTATGTCCCTGACATTGGCAGGCGATGGCCTGCGGGACGCTATGGATCCCAGACTGAGAAACTAACTACAGGGAAGAAGGAGGAAGAGAAATGTCAGAGAGATTGCTTGAAATCAAGAATCTTCATGTGATGTATAAGACAGATGAAGACGATGTATACGCATTAAACGGCATCAACCTGCATCTGGATAAAGGAGAAACCCTGGGCTTAGTTGGGGAGACAGGAGCAGGAAAGACCACCATTGCCCTCAGCATTTTAAAGCTTCTGCCGGAACAGACAGGGTTTATTACAGACGGGGAGATTCACTTTGATGGAAAAGATATTGTCCACATGAAAGAGGCCGAGATGCGGGCCCTAAGGGGCAATGATATTTCCATGATCTTTGCGGATCCCATGAGCGCCTTGAACCCGCTGCACACCGTGGGCAACCAGATTGCGGAGGTGATCGAGCTCCACAACCATGGCATGAAGCATGAGGACGTGGAGAAGAAGGTAGACGAGATGATGGAACTGGTTGGTATACCGGCGGAACGCAAGACAGAGTATCCCCACCAGTTCTCGGGAGGCATGCGCCAGCGAATCGTTATTGCCATCGCCCTGTCCTGCAACCCGCGCCTTTTGCTGGCTGATGAACCTACCACAGCGCTGGATGTAACCATCCAGGCCCAGGTGTTAAAGATGATGGACGATCTGAAGCAGCGGCTGAACACGGCGATGATCATGATCACCCACGACCTGGGAGTTGTGGCCCAGATCTGCAGCAGCGTGGCCATCATCTATGCAGGTGAAATCGTGGAGTATGGAAAGATTGAGGATATCTACGAGGGGGACAAGCACCACCCCTATACGGTGGGGCTTTTCGGCTCCATACCGGATATTACCAGCACGGCCAAGCGGCTGACTCCTATCGACGGGCTGATGCCGGATCCCACAAAGACCCTTCCGGGCTGCCGCTTCGCGGACCGGTGCCCCCACGCTATGGAGATTTGCCATAAGAAATCCCCAGAGGTGGCGGATCTGAACGGGCACAAGATAAAATGCTTCCTCTATTCGCAGGAGGGAAAGACCAAGGAGGAGGGACAGTAAATGGGTACGCCTTTAATTCAGACAGTTGATTTGGTAAAATATTTTAGTACGAAGCGGGGCCCTCTTCATGCCGTTGACCATGTGAATCTCTCCATCGAGAAGGGACAGACCCTGGGCGTGGTAGGAGAGAGCGGCTGCGGAAAGTCTACTTTAGGAAGAACCATCCTGCGCCTGATCGAGCCCACCTCTGGACAGGTGCTCTACAACGGGGAGGACATCGTAAAGTATTCGGCAAAGCAGATGAAGGAGATGCGAAAGAAGATGCAGATCATCTTCCAGGATCCCTTTACCTCCTTAAACCCCAGAATGTCGGTCAGCGAGATTATCGCGGAGCCCATGATTACCACTAAGTACTGCACCGATAAGAAAGAGCGGCTGGACCGTGTTTTCCGGCTGATGGAGACGGTGGGACTGGCGGAGCGTTTTATCAACTCTTATCCCCACGAGCTGGACGGCGGACGGCGGCAAAGAATCGGAATCGCTCGGGCCCTTTCCGTGGCGCCGGAGTTTATCGTCTGCGATGAGCCGGTATCTGCTCTGGATGTGTCCATCCAGGCCCAGATTTTAAACCTGATGATGGATCTGCAGGACAATATGGGGCTGACCTACATGTTTGTAACCCATAATTTAAGCGTAATCAAGCATATCAGCAGCAATATCGCGGTAATGTATCTGGGGCAGTGCGTGGAGCTCGCCCCCACCCAGGAGCTTTTCGACCATCCGGAGCATCCCTATACCCAGGCACTGCTGAATGCTATCCCTATCGCTTCCCTGAAGTACCGCAAGAAGCTTGAGATTATCAAGGGCGAGGTGACCTCCCCTATCAATCCCAAGCCGGGATGCCGGTTTGCTGACCGCTGTCCTTACGCCACGGCCAAATGCCGGGAGGACGGCCTGAAGTTGCAGGAGATTTCCAAGGGACACTTCGTAGCTTGCCGTCTGCATGAGAAATAAGCGCAGCTGCCTGGGATCAGGAATCATTCCGGGCAAAAGAAAGGAGATATATGGAACCCTATCCGCTGATTGAGATTGATGGGGAAACTCCCTATGAGCGCGGCCTTCAGTATGGAAAACAGGCTGCGGAACGTGTGGAGACCTGCATCGAATATTATAAAAAATCATTTGCTAAACAGGGCTTTGCCTGGGAGAAGGCTATGGAGTACGCTATGGGCTTTCTGCCGGAGATTGAGCGGATGATGCCGGAGATGCTGGAGGAAGCTAAGGGACT
>ULXG01043113.1_pt1 | contig 13564 bp, 13 predicted proteins | sample 1961141 | NCBI WGS metagenome assembly ULXG01 (sample SAMEA4835834, study PRJEB28245) | human gut metagenome | biome: gut microbiome; material: fecal sample | place: Denmark | collected 2008 | reverse complement strand
TGCGGCTGTTCCCATGGACCAGCCGTTTTGAAGAATTGCGGTAAAAAGCATCAGGAGGATAACAGTAACCGATATGGTTCTGGATTCTGTTTTTACACGATGATCTCTGTCCCTGGAACTGGACGCCATGGCACAGACAAATCCCGCGGTGATAAATATGACCGTCGTAAGGATGATCAGCGCTTGGGCCACCCTATCATCCGGAAGTCCTTCTTCCGCTATGGAGGTGAATACGCCCAGCACAATGCCTATGCCGCCGCTTATGGTAGTGGACAGCAGCAATCCCACTTTCCCCACGACCACCAGGGAGCAGTACAGGCCCATAGACATGAACCCTCCGCCCACCAAGATCGTGAGAACTGTATCTGCATTTTCCAGAGAGATCTCCAGGATGCTTCTATCCAGCAGGAACGGAGCGACGACGAATGTGATTGCCCAGATGAGGACAAAAGAAAATGTGTAAAGCCAGAATATCACCCCCGCAATGGGATATCCATGCAGGTGTTTCTGTATCTGCAGCCAGCTCCCCCACATCGCCGCAGCCAGCAGCGTGAGGAACATGGACACCTCAATCGAAAAGTATGTTTCCATTTTTCACTTCCCTATTTTCAGCAGCACTTTATGGTATAGCTGCTCTCACTGTTGTCAGAAAAGGGCAGAAGGTATACGTTTCCGGAAGTCAGAACCCGGCCCTCATGGATAATAAAATCCTTAGAGGACTCCAGCAGAGCCGCTTTCGTCCTTCCTGCCGCAAGCACCGGATCACAGTTGTCCCTGTAATTTGTCCTGGGCGGCAGGATCCGTTCCAGATCATCCAGGATATCCTGAAGAATTTCCCGTCTTTTTTCAGGAATACTCACAATTCCTGTGCTCTCACTGAGCACGGTGACACTGCAGATTCCCTCTTTTACACCGCTTTCTTCAGCTGCCTTTGTGATTTCTAAAGTGATATTACAGCCTTCCAGCCCATTAAATTTCACATTTTTATGTACAAACATCTTCCTTCTCCCTTAAAAAATCTCTACTTTGCTGTCTCCTATGGTGGAACCAACCTGGGACTGCTTCTGCAGGGATCCCGCTTCCCGGAAATAGGTCTCCCCCCGCAGAGCCGCCACATAGGCCGCCAGCAGAGTACCCGGTATGTAATTGAGCAGGGGAGCCAAAAACTCGTATCCTTCCGGAGTTTCCGGGACCGTGCACACAGTAACTGCTTCCGGCGCCCCATAGCTCTCTTTATCCGTATCCGTGATCAGGATGCAGTTTCTTCCAATTTTTGATGCCTGTTCCATAGTTTCTATCACCCTGGAACGATTTTTGTCCTTGCCGCCGGCGACTAAGAGAAGCCCGGATTTTTCCGGCTGGTGTCTGAAATAATTCACATGACACCAGTTTTCGGAATCCACTGCGTTTGTCATCTTCCCTGCGGCTTCCACAAACTTTGCCCCTATAAACGCAGCCGTGGAGTACATAGAAGCATCACCGATCATCTCGTTTCCAATATCATCTTTCCACTGCTTTGCCATGTCAAACATCAGGGTATCCATACCTTCAAAAGCTTCCTCATAAGAAGCCGTGTATTCGGAAATCGCCCTGCACAAAGCCGCTTCGCTTCCAGCATCACAGCAGCCTTTTACCGCGCCCATTCTGGCCGCCAGCAAAAACAAAGCGGAGATGGATGCAAAATAATTTCTCAGACCTGGTCCCGGCTCCGGAAACGGCGGGGTGTGAACAATCAGAGAGTACTCCGCCTCTTTCGCTGCTCTGGAATCCGGAATATTGGTAACAGCCAGAGTATGACATCCTTTTTGATTTGCTCTCCTCAGGGCTTCCATAACCCTGACAGGACTACCGGAAGCACTGACAGCCACCACAAGAGTGGCATCCTCCTGTCCTTTTTCATATTCCAGATAGCGGGCGGCATCGATGCACCTTACCGCCTCAAAAGAAGATGCAAAAGCACCTGCATATTTTTTGAAGGCAGGGACCGCTGCTATTCCTGCAAAATATGAATCACCGCAGCCTGTAAGAATTACTTTTCTTATCTTTTTCAAAAGCTCATCCGGTACGGCCTCAAGACCTTTTCTTATTCCGTTCAGCTGCTCTTCACACATAACCGGTATATTCAGACATTGTCTGCGCAGCTGATTGTCATACATTGCTCTATCCATTAAACTCTCCATTCTGCCATAGATATCCGGCAAATTTATAGTCATCTGGGAGCTGCCGTCTAAATTTTCTCATGCCTGATCGGCAACTACCGCGGCATAAACCGTTCTCGGTCGGGGACCGTCAAAATCAGCAAACACAATGCCCTGTCGCTCTCCGATCACAAGCTCCCCATCGTGCACGGGAAGAGAAATCTGGCTTCCTGTAAGCGCTGTTTTTACATGCCCGCCTGCATCGGAGGCCGTCTCCCGGTGTTTGAAATCCGCCCTGGTGGGAACCATCTTTTCTATATCTCCCATAATATCCGACGCCCCTTTTTCTGAGGTATCGCATAAGAGAATTCCGGCCGTGGAGTGAAGCTGGGAAATATGGCAGATCCCTTCTGTGATTCCGCTGCTCTTTACACAGGAGCGAACCCACTCCGTCATGTTGCACATGCCCATATACCGGGTCTTAATTCCTGTTTTATAAAGCTTTAAGTCTCTTTCCAGAATCTGAACTTCAAAAGGTCTCTCCCGCGGTCCATCAAATTCCAACACTACTACTCCCTGGGAGGATCCCAAAATCAGCTTTCCCCCATGTACCAGAAGGGTCAGGCTTCTTCCGACCGCAGCAGCTTTTACGTTCCCCGCAGAGTCAAAGGGTGTAATCTGGCTTTTATAATTTACCCTGGCCGGAAAATTGCGGTCAATTTCGTCCATCAAATCATCCAGCCCTCTTTTATCCCAGAAAGAGGTGATGCAGAGGGCGGTGGTAAGCTCCGGAACACTGACGATACAGAGTCCCTCCTGAACGCCGCTTTCCTCCACCAGCTCATTTAATCTCTGGGTAATGGAGGGGCAGCCTTTAAATTCCGTCTCTATACATTCCCGTCTGAACATATATGTACCTCAAATAAATATCTCAATTTTACTGGTCTTCATAGTTCTGATGCCGTCAGCGAAATATTTTCCGCTTCCGTTATATTCCTTCGCTATGGGGTCATACTCATTAAAAAATTTTCTGCCCGCCAAAGTACAGCAGTAACCGGCCAGAAGAGCTGCCGGCGCATAATCCATCAACGGCTGCATCCACTCATTTCCCGGCTCCGTCCCGGGAACCTGAACCACTTTCACTTCCTCCGGAAAATCCTTCTGATCCCCATTGGTGATCACCAGAACTGGCCGCCTGATTGCCGCCGCCGCACGGATGGTCTCCTGAAGCCTTCCATAATCAGCTGAATGGACATCCCCAAAGAAAACTGTGCCGATGCTTTCTGGATCCGCGATGTGATAACCCACATGACACCAGTTTTCAGAATCATCGTAATTGGCCAGAATTCCATTGCATTCAATAAACTTTTCCATGGAAAAGAGGGCCGAATACAATTCTTTGTCATCGCCGATAAAATCAAAGCGCTCAAAATCTTTCCAGGTACCAGCCAACTGAAACATCTCAGAATCCATACTGTCCAGAACTTCGGCATACCGGTGCACGTAAGCCTTCAGGCTCTCAGCCAGCCGCTTCTCTGAGTTTGGGGGAAGCACATTTCTCACTCTTCCCATACGGCAGGCAATGGCGATCAGACCGATCATGCTTGCAAAGTAGGACCGGAGTCCAGGAAAATCATCCTGCATCTTCGGCGTATTCAGCACAAAGGACCTCTTTGCCTCTTTTGCTACGGCGCTCTCCCCATTGTTGGTAAGGGCGATGGTGAAGGCGCCCATCTCATTGGCTTTTCTCATGGCTTCCACCACACGGGAGGTGCTTCCTCCTGCGCTGATGCCTATGACAAGAGGACTGTTGGGTTCTCCTATTCCAATATCCCCAGCCATCATAAACCTTGTGAACTCCATGGGTTCCACCATCTCACACTGAAATACTCCCGCCAGTCTGTGAACCACAGGGGCCACAGCCCCGGCAGCGGCAATGGAATCGCCGCAGCCGGTTATATAGATCTTTCTCACATCAAAGGCTTCCGCCATGGTCATGATGTTCTGCTGCACTTCGTCTGAAAAGCAATAGTCCACCTGCTCGTCCACCATGGAAGGCAGGCTCATTACCTGATTACCCAGAGGATTTGAAAACTGTTTTTTCTCCATATCAATCATTCTCCACCGATCAATCATATTTCGCCTTATACTGCTTATAAAGCTCGTCCACCTGGTTCAGGGCAAAGTCCCTGACTGCCTTAAAATCAGGTATGACGCCGTACTGCCGTATATTCTGGGCAGCCGCCACATTGGCGATAATGCCCACCTTCAGCGCGTCATAGCCTTCCGCATAGCCGTAAAGCGCCGCTCCTGTGGAAGTGTTTCCGCAGCCTGTAGGATCCACAATTCTGTCTGAGGGCGCCGGCGGCAGGTAATAGTATCTTTCCGGGGTCACCATGTAAGCGCCTCTTGCCCCCACACGGAAAAGGGTCATATTTACGGGAAACTTCTGAAGCTGCCGGATACATTCCTCCTCCGTTTCCACCTCAAAGAGATGCTGAGCCTCCTGTATATTGATGGAAAAGATGTCCACATTTTCCATGGCATTTTCCACTTCCGGCATAAATTCTTTATAGGAACTGGGGCCCTCGATCTCCCACATCAGCTTAAATCCGTCTCTGGCCTTAATCTCCTTCATCTTCCGCCAGAACACCCGGTCCACATTCTGAGCCACGTAAACACCTTTTACTCCGCCGCCCTTTGTCCACATTTCGATTTCTTCCGGAGAGGTTTTCATATAACCGAAATCCTGGATCCAGTCACTCCGGAAACGCTTTACCGTGGGATCTGAGCTGTAGGTGCCGTCTTCATTGTATACAAGGTAAGAATGGTTGCAGTGTTCCACCTTTACCTTAAGTCCTTCTCTGAACACCTCATTTTTCTCCATCCAGGGGATAAAAAGCGGTTCATAATCCTCTCCTACGTTGGAACACTGCATAACGCTGTCTGTATACAGCCTTACCCCAGAGTAAGCAAACGTGGCCGGGCCGCCTATATGTTCATGGGAAGAAGTATTTTCTCCAGGGAAACGGACCGTATCCAGCATCACATTTCCGCCTATTACATAATCCATAACTGAGCCTCCGCTATCCTAAGCATTTTCATGTGCCTTCATGGCAGCCGCTTTTCTCTTTCTCATGTCGTTCTCGCTTTTTTTAAGCCGGATATAAGAAAGGATGAAGAGCAGCACAGTAGTGATAATATACGGCATCGCCGACAGGAACTGGGCATCCGTAATATAAAGCTTGGAGTAGTTTGTCACGGCTTCCGCAACTCCGAACACCACCGCCAGCAGGGCTGATCCTACTGGTGATGCTCCCGCGATGGTAGCCGCCGCCATACCGATGAATCCTTTTCCTCCGGTCATATCTCTGATAAACATATTCTGATAACCCATGGAGAGGAACATACCTCCAAGGCTTGCAATGGCGCTTGCCATAACAAACGCGATGGTATAGATCTTGCTGGGATTAATTCCCACAGATTCCGCTGCCTGGGGATTCTGTCCCACCGCACGGATCCTCAGTCCCAGTTTCGTGCGGAAAATAATAAACCATACCACAAATATCATGATCACTGCCAGATAGGTAAAACCATTATGCCCCGACAGAATGCTTCCTATGACAGGAATATCTTTGATAATGGGAATATTGATATTCGGCATCTGGAGAGAAGCGAAATATCCCGCCGTATTAGCCTTGTTTCCCGTGGTTACATACATAATGTAGATGGTTGCGCCGCTCATGGCCGTATTCAAAGCGATGGACATCAGGTACAGATCCACTTTCATCACAAATGCGGCAAAACACAGGAACAGGGTGATAAGAATGGAACTCATCATACCGGCCAGTATGCCAATGAGCAGATTCTGGGAAATTGCGGAGAAAATAACTCCGGTAACAGCTGAAATCAGCATCATGGATTCCGCCGCCATATTGGTGAGGCCGCCCTGCAGCGCTATGGTGGAGCAGAGTGCCACATACATGATAGGAGTCGCGATTCTCACTGCCGAAAACAGGAAGGTTTCGATATATGCTAAATTCATACCGCCGCTCCTTTCTCTTTGTTCTCTTCCATGGAGATTTTATAAATTGCCTTTTCCTTTGACTTCTTTAAGAAGCTCTGAGCTGCCACAAAGAAGATCAGCACTGCCTGCATCATGTTCACGAACTCGATGGGGATGTTGGTGGAAAGATTCAGCACAACTGCAGATGTTCTGATATACGCCAGCACAAATGCAGAGAGCGGAATAAATATGGGTTTCTTTCTTGCAATAACAGCAACCACCAGGGCGTCCATACCGATATTGGTCAGCACGCTGTACTGATATCTGGTATACATACCAAAAGCATCCACGCAGGCCGCCGCTCCGGCATAAATACCGCCTATGAGCTGAGCGATAAGCACGATTTTCGTTGTATTCAGTCCGGAATATCTGGCAAACATTCCATTGGAGCCACAGATTCTGATTTTTACTCCAATTCTCATGCGGTTAAACATCAGACAGGCTACAATCCATCCAATAATGCTGACAAATATTCCAGCGTGAAGATTCGTGCCCTCTAATATCTGGAAAAAGCTGGCATTATCCGGATACATAGGGCTGCACAGGAACGCCTGAGACCGGTCCGCGAAGAAAATCTTCAAAAACCAGAGGGAAAGATAGAGGAGCATATAGTTCATGATGATGGAGGTAACCATCTCGGAAATCTTCAGTTTCTCTCTGCCTACCGCCGGAACCATGGCCAGGCCGCCGCCTACCGCACAGCAGATGATCAGCAGAATTCCAACTCCCACGATCCACGGCACATTGTTAAAAATGGGAGTATTAAAAAGTACGATACAGGCCACCGCAGGAGCAAAGTTTACAACTCCCTCTCCAATCAGGTTAAAACGTCCGCAGCCGTAAATAAAACACATTCCGCAGCCGCCCAGCACATAAGGGATAAACTTGCCCATAAGCTGTCCAAAACGTCTCGATGTGGTAAAGGGCCCTAAAACAAAGTTAGTGATTACCTCCTGAGGCGTCACGTCAGAGGTCAGAATAATAATCACCAGTGTCAGAATGTACGCGAGCAGAAGGCCTAAAACTACCCGAAGAAGCTCAAACAACGCTTCAACTCTCTGTACCTTTTTCAATACAGCTCACCCCTTTCCTCTTCACTCATTTTTCTGATTCCCAGCATATACTCGCCCATCAGTTCGTCATTTACCTTTTTCATATCTGTAAACTGAGCGGCGATTCTGCCGTCCCTCATAATCAACAGTCTGTCTGAGAGATTCATAACTTCATTCAGGTCTGAGGAAATCAAAAGCACGGCAAATCCTTTCTCCCTTGTATACTTCTGCAGAAGTTTATGTATCAGGGAAGCAGTACCCACGTCGATACCCCGGGTGGGCTGATTTGCGATGATAATATTGGCTCCGCTTGTGAACTCTCTGGCCACAATCACCTTCTGTATATTGCCGCCGGAAAGCATCCTCACCGGGCTCTTTTCCGAATCACAGGCGATCTCAAACTCCTTAATGCAGTCTTTCACATACTGATCCAGCACCTTCTGATTTACAAAAACGCCCTTGGTAAACTTAGGGTTATCCAGATAAATTGATGAAAGATTGTCGTATATAGACATATCCTGGGCGCATCCGTAGGTCATTCGGTCCTCTGAAATATGGGCAAGACCAAGCTTTCTGATCTGTGCAATGTTTAACCCGGCAATATCCGTGCCGTTTATACTCACAGAACCTGCCGTCATTTTCAGCAGGCCGGTAATGATTTCAGACACCTCATTCTGTCCATTTCCCTCCACGCCTGCAATTCCTACGATTTCTCCGGCTCTGACACCGAAGGAAACATCGTCTACCAGCTTTTTGCCTATATCGTCCACATAGGTGACATTCCGTACCTTCAGGACGGTATCTCCCACGTTGCTTTCATCTTTCTCGATCGTATTGACAATATCTCTTCCCACAATCAGTCTGGAAAGAGCCAGCTCATTCATTTCCTCTTTCTTTACAAATCCGGTAACCCGTCCGTGTCTGAGGACAGTCGCTGAATCACACAGCTCCATAACCTCATCCAATTTGTGGGAAATAAAAATAATGCCGTACCCGTTCGCCTTCAGAGATTTAAGCTGAACAAACAGTTCTCTTACCTCCTGAGGAGTCAGTACAGCCGTAGGCTCATCCAGTATCAAAACCTTAGCTCCCCTTATCAGCGCCTTCAAAAGCTCTACCTTCTGCTTCAGGCCTACGCTTATATCTCTTACAAGAGCGTTGGGATCTACTTTAAGTTGAAATTTTTCCGAAGCTTCTTCTGTCATACGGACAGCCGTTTTTTTATCAAATATTTGTCCCGGCCCCGGCTCTATGCCAAGAACCACATTTTCAGCCACGCTGAGGTTGGGTACCAGCATAAAATGCTGATGTACCATACCTACGCCTTTTGCGATGGCATCCAGAGGATTTTCTATATGGACCTCTTTCCCGTCCAGATATATCTTTCCCTGCTGACAGTTCTCAAGACCGAACAGTATCTTCATCAGGGTAGTTTTTCCTGCGCCGTTTTCTCCGATCAGCGCATGGATCTCTCCCTCATTTACAGTAAAGGTTATGTCCTTATTAGCCATAAATCCATTGCCGTAAATTTTTGTTATCCCTTCCATTTTTAAAAGTTCTTTTGCCATTGCCCCACCTGTCTTTAAAAGGCTGCCGCCAGTTTTTCTGCGGCAGCCTTTTCAGAAATTGTCTTTTGACTACTTAATTATAAACGATAATCCGGATCGTCTCTGAACTGTGCAAATGTGTCATAGTCCGGAAGATCATAATAGCTGGGAACCACAATATCACCGTCGGTGATCATCTGTTCAATTTCAGTTATGGTATTCTGAACATCCTCAGGAGTATGTGCATAGTAATTCTCATTGTAGGCAAGACCCGTACCGCCATCTGCAACACCGAATCTGTGATTGCCCATCTCCATATCTCCGCTCACGATTCCATCAAATGCAAGTACGCAGCACTGTGTAATTCTCTTCTCCATAGAAGTTACAAGGTTTTCATAACCTGCCACCTCGGTCTCCGCATTCGCAAATGTGGTGTACTGGTCATAATCCACACCAATCAGATACTGATTATTCTCAATGCCGCCGTGTTCGGAACATGCGTTCAGCGCGCCCACGCAGTAGCTTCCGCCAATGTTATAAACCACATCACAGCCATTGTTGTAGAGCACATTCACCGTTTCATAAGCACCCTGAACTGTCTGATCGGAATAATAAGCGATATTGTACTCTACTTCTTCTCCGTCTTCCGCCATATTATCGTTATAGTATTTCACGCCCGCAAGCCAGCCTGTTACAAAGTCGTTCAGAATAGGTGAATCCTGATTGGCTGCTGCGCCAATCTTATGATTTTCAGACATCAGGCACTGATAAACGGCTGTAAGGAATGAGCCTTCATCCTGTCGGAAACTTACGCCGAACACATTGGGATATTCGCTCAGGTCCAGGGTAGGAGCCGTATCGTACAGGATAAATTTCATATCCGGAAATCTGTCTACATTAGCTAACAGATCATCCTGAATATACCAGCTTGAGCTAATTACATAGTCATATCCGCCTGTCTCAATGGCATCCAGAAGAGTGGTGGTTCTCGTGGAAGCATCCATTCCGCCTTCTACCAGAGTCATGTCAATGTTATATTTCTCCGCAATCTCCTGAGCCGCATAATATCCAAGGTCGTTCGTTCCATAGTCACCGATGTTCTGAAACGCAAAGAACAGCAGCTTCTTCCCCTCGACGGAGTCCCCACTTCCATCGGAAGTTCCTGTTCCCTCCTCTGCGCCGGCCTCTGCAGCGGTATTCGCCGCTGTGGTCTCTTCCGCTCCGCCGCCACCGCATCCAACAAGTGTTGCAGCAAGCATAGCAGCTGCCAAAAGTCCTGCGAAACGTTTTTTCATAGTTTTTTCCTCCTTTTAAAATTATATAGTTTAATTTTCTCCACTCCCGGATACTTCGCAGCAGCAGATCCGGCAATGAAATTTTGCTATCTCATTTTCCCCATTTTGTTTCGGATATCGACGCCTTTCGCTGCCCTTTAACCGGAAATACTCTTCACTTCTTTCATATACGCAGCAACTATGGCTTCATCAATGCCGCCTCCCCAGTTATTGCCCTCAAAACATCTCCCCACAAGAGCTCCGTCGGCATTTTTTAACCTGGAAGCTGCGCTCTGTACATCCGTTCCGCCTCCCAGAATGATGGGGAGATCGGGATAGGCAGCCCTGATATCCTGCTCCATACGGTTGTTCAGTCCTTCATCCTTGCTCATAATCTCTACCGCATCCGCTCTCACCATTACCGCTGAGCTTACCCGACTGAGCAGAGCCTCTTTATCGTAACCACCGTGGAAATGATAGCCGGCGATCTCCGCCAAAAGTTCTACCTTTTCCGCATCAATTTTTTTTCTGTACTCCAGGACCTTCAGCGGATCCGCATTGATCACGCCGCCAAAAGGAGAAGACGTCTGACCCACAAGAGCTGTGCACCTGGTGTAGTCCGCATTTACTGCTTTTGCCGCTGCAATAGACGGTGTGATGCAGTTCCACATAAGCTGAACGCCGATTTTAAAATCTGCTCCCACATGCTTCTTAACCTCATTGGCAATTACCGCCAGGCAGGTCGCTCTGACATAATCACTGTCATCTCCCGTAGGATACACCTTGTCCACCGTCTGAATCAGACAGCCGGATGCACCTCCATTTTCCAGGGCTTTAGCATCCTTCACCGCCTTCTCAATGGATGCTTCGTAATCACCATCCTTATAGAAAGGCGTCCCTGGCATGGGCTTCAGATGAATAAGCCCAAATATCAGTTTTTGATTGTTCTGACGAGCTTCTTTAAACATTTTTTCATTCTCCTGTTTTATTTTTATGTTTTTAATGTTCGTTAATCGAAAATTTTGTTTGATTGTAGTTTTCTTTTGTCTTTATATATTGTGCTTTTTCTATAAATTTTTATAACACATTCCCCTTATTATCGTCAATAATATTCACACTAATTCATTATATGGTAAGTTTTGCATATTTTTTTGTTCGAAAACGAACGTTTTTTATTTACTATATATGTATTTCATGATATAATGCAAGCAATAAACAGAAACACTTCGAACATACACAAAAAAAGTGTGGCACCCACACTTCCCTGGCGGAGTGCGACTGCATCAGACGTCCTACTCCTTACACGCTCCGTTCTACAATTACCCGCTTAACTGGAAAATTCATTTCTTAAAAAGGAGGATGGATATGTCAAATAAGGGAAACTACAGACAGGACGCTATTATGAAGCTCCTGCTTCAGAAAAAGGCAGTGGCAGTGGATGAGCTCTCAAAGCTCTTTTCCGTGACTCCCACCACGATCAGAAGAGATCTGCTGGAGCTTGAAGCCAATCATCAGATACGGCGCTCCCGCGGATATGCGTTTTTAAGTGAAGAATATAATACCGATGACAACCGATACCGCATCGGTATGTTTCAGTCTGAAAAACAGAGAATTGCAAAACGGGCACTGCAGATGATCAACAAAAACTACTCCATTCTGCTGGATTCCGGAACCACCATTCTGGAGCTGGCAAAGGAACTGAACGCTCATAAGGAGCTCAGCAATATCTGCATTATCACCAATGGTCTGGACATTGCTCTCTCCCTGTCCAATTTTTCCACTGTTTCCATGCCCCCGGGTGTGGTGCACCACTACAGCAAAACTATTTACGGAGTCAAGACAACCGAATTTTTCTCTGGAATCCATGCAGATATCGCCTTCATAGGATCCTGCGGCATCCTGCATACCATCGGCCCCACCATATCCACGCCATTTCTTCTGGATATCAAACAGAAAATGGTCCAGGTATCCAACAAAGTTGTACTGCTCATAGATTCCTCCAAGTTTCTGTCCAGCGGCTTCTATCCTTTCTGCGATTTCAGTGAAATCGACACGCTGATCACTGTGGAAACAGAAGAAAACAGGGAAAGTATCCAACGGCTGAGAGAACAGGGAATTGAAGTAATACTTGCATAAAACACAGATCATGGAGTTGATTATGAAAAAAGAAGATTTGTCCGTCTGGCTGCTGTCTGCCGTGCCCCTGCTGGCTTCCATCGTCCTGCACATTGCGGCAGGCAGCAGTCCAGTGGTATTTACCGTTGTATTTTTACTGAATTTGGCTTTTGTATCCTACGATTATTTTAAAAACAGATCGTCCATGGGATATCCCTTTTATGTCTATCTCTCAGGACTTGTTTTCATACCGCTTTACATTTATTTCCGAACCATCAGGGACAGACATCAGTACCGTTTTCTTGTGACGTGGCTGATATTATATGTGCTGGATATGGCATTTCTTCAGATGTCCGTTCTTTAGAAAACAAATGTCACTTAAAAATAGGAGCAGATACCGTCTCACCCTTTTCGATATCTGCTCCTATTCTTCTTCATAAATCTTTGTCACGGCCTCCATGATTGCCAGAACCCGCTTTCTGTCACCCAACGGCAGTTTATCCAGCCGTTTGTTGGATTCGATCACTCTCTCCTTATATCCGCAGACCAAATCTTCTTCCAGCAGATAGTCCAGAGAAGCATCCAGGGCATTGGCAATATTCACAGCTGTGCTGAGACTTGGCAGCTTCACTCCTCTCTCGATGCTCGAGATATAGACGGAACTTAATCCCACAGAATCTGCCAGCTCTTCCTGCGTCAAGTTTTTCTCCACCCGTTTTTCCTGAATTCTCATTCCAAGCTGCTTCTTGTGCACTTTCGTTTTCATACTTCCCACTCTTTTAGTATTATTCGGATACTAACAGTATAAAAGCAAACTGTGCTCCAATCCAGAATTTAATAGTATTAGACTAAGCCTGTCAGATTCAGTATTTACATTTTTTTACAATATTATGCAATCCCCTCACACACATCCCCCATTCTCTTTCAGCCACCGCCGTCTCCTCTCATAGTCCGGCAGTATCCGCTCCACCTCCGCCCAGAACAGCTTCGAGTGGTTCATCTGCTTTCTGTGGGCCAGCTCGTGGACCACCACGTAATCCAGGATCTCCGGAGGCATGAGGATCAGCTTCCAGTTAAAATTTAAGTTGCCCTGGCCGCTGCAGCTGCCCCAGCGGGTTTTCTGGGCGCGGATGGAGATCCTGCCGTAGGTGACATCCATTTTTGCCGCAAAATAAGACACCCGCTGGCTGATGACCATACGGGCCAGCTCCCGGTACCTGGCCTCTAAGGCCGGATCTTTCTCGTAATCCCGGTCCCCGGCAGCTTCCCGCCGCTTTTCACTTTTCTTTCTCTGGAGGAGATATTTTTCCAGAATCCAGCCTTTTTTCTCCTCTACAAACCGCTCCACCGTCCGGTCCCCGGCGCAGCGGGG
>ULXG01030007.1_pt1 | contig 13582 bp, 8 predicted proteins | sample 1961141 | NCBI WGS metagenome assembly ULXG01 (sample SAMEA4835834, study PRJEB28245) | human gut metagenome | biome: gut microbiome; material: fecal sample | place: Denmark | collected 2008 | reverse complement strand
GACGACCCGCGCACGGAGGTGGCGGAGCTGCCGCGCGAGGAGGAACTCGACGAGCCCCTTACGCTCGTACCTGTTGCGCTGCCTCTGGACGAACTGCTGGACGACCCGCGCACGGAGGTGGCGGAGCTGCCGCGCGAGGAGGAACTCGACGAGCCCCTTACGCTCGTACCTGTTGCGCTGCCTCTGGACGAACTGCTGGACGACCCGCGCACGGAGGTGGCGGAGCTGCCGCGCGAGGAAGAGCTCGACGAGCCCCTTACGGAACCGGAGGAGGCACTGCCCCTCGATGCGGACGAACCGGAACGTACGCTGCTGCTCGATGATGAGCCGCGGGATGCGGATGATGAGTACCGCGATGCGTTCGGGCTGTAACCGTACCGGCTGCCGGGATTCGAATTGGGTCTGTAAGAGTAGTTGGGATTCCCGTGATGCCAATGGTCATGCCATCCCGGATGCCACCAACCCGGATACCATCCCCAGTTCGGGCCCCATCCCCAACTCCATCCCCAGTTGAAGCCCCAGCTCCATCCCCAATAGGGCGAGTAGTAACTTCCGAAATAGAAACCGGGATTCCAATAGTAGGGGCTGCTCCAGTAACTCCACGGCGTGAGATAGACGGGATTGACGATGACATTCCCTCCCACGATGGAGATGTCGTAGAACCCTGGGCCGTAGACGCCGTCCACGAAGAAAGCCGTGTCGTAGTAATAGTCGTAATAACTGGACGGACGGACATAGTACGGGTCTTCGAACATGCTCAGTCGCCGCAAGTAGGCACTTTCGTATCCGTCGCGGTAACCGTCTATGTAGCTGTCCGAATAACCGTCGTCTATTCCCTCCAATATGATGCCGTCCTCGGCGTCGGCCTGTGCCAGCATGGCTTCGATGCCCGCACGGCGGGCTTCCGCTTCGGCCCGTTCTATTTCCGCCTGCCTGCGTTCGGCCTGCGCTATGGCCTGCCTGTCATGCGTCCCGTACATGTTGTCGTAATACGGGGAGGCGGATGCGGCATAGCGGGAAGCGGTACATCCGGCGCTCAGCACGGCGGCGAGTCCGGCCAGCGCCGCTCCCAAATATTTAATCATCTTTCTCATAGCTGTAAGCGTTATGTTATGGTTCCCTCTTTCGTTATGATAACGCAGGAATCCGTTTTCTGTTTTGTAACCCGCACCGCGGAATGTATATATAAGACGCTGCGGTTCCCTTTTTTGTTGCATCATAATTTGTGCCACCTCCGCCGGTGTCGCTTATCCAAAGCTACGAAAAATATTCCGCCGGGCGGAGCTCCGGCGGACGAGCCGGAAAAAATGGGGGGTGAAGTGCGGCCCGGACCGGTTTTTGTCCCGTACGGGCTAAAATTTATGTTGTTTAAACGGATTTAAACGGATTCTGAGTACCTTTGTCACTTGCAAAGATAAATATTTCTTACAACATACGATTATGGCAAAAGAGTTAAAGGAGTTGACCAGCCGTGCCGAGAATTATTCGCAATGGTACAACGACCTCGTGGTGAAGGCGGGTCTTGCCGAAAGTTCGGCTGTTCGCGGATGCATGGTGATAAAGCCATACGGATATGCCATCTGGGAGAAGATGCACAGGGCTTTGGACGACATGTTCAAGGAGACGGGCCATGTCAATGCCTATTTCCCGCTTTTCATACCCAAGTCGTTTTTCAGCCGTGAGGCCGACCATGTGGAGGGTTTCGCCAAGGAGTGCGCCGTGGTGACGCACTACCGCCTGATGAACAATCCCGACGGGGAGGGTGTCGTCGTGGACCCGGATGCGAAACTCGAAGAGGAGCTTATCGTGCGTCCGACCTCCGAAACCATCATCTGGAATACGTACAAGAACTGGATACAGTCTTACCGTGACCTGCCTATCCTTATCAACCAGTGGGCCAATGTAGTGCGTTGGGAGATGCGTACCCGGCTCTTTCTCCGTACAGCCGAATTCCTCTGGCAGGAGGGGCATACGGCACATGAAACCAAGGAACAGGCGCTGGAAGAGGCAGACAAAATGATAAACGTCTATGCCCGTTTCGCGCAGAACTGGATGGCGCTGCCGGTTATCATGGGGCGCAAGACGGCCAACGAACGTTTTGCCGGTGCGGAGGAGACTTTCACCATCGAGGCGCTCATGCAGGACGGTAAGGCGCTTCAGAGCGGTACGTCGCACTTCCTGGGACAGAACTTCGCCAAGGCGTTCGACGTGCAGTTCGCCGGTCGGGACGGCAAGCTCGATTACGTATGGGCGACCTCGTGGGGAGTTTCGACGAGGCTGATGGGGGCGCTCATCATGGCGCATTCGGACGACAACGGGTTGGTGCTGCCGCCCCGGCTCGCACCCACGCAGGTGGTGATGATACCTATTTATAAAGGCGAGGAGGAGCTTCGCCGCATGGTGGGCGAGATGGAGACCGTCGCCGCGAAGCTGAAGGCCAAAGGCATTACCGTCAAGATAGACGACCGCGACAACGTCCGTTCCGGATTCAAGTTCGCCGAGTACGAACTGAAGGGATTCCCGGTGCGCATCGTGATAGGGCCGCGCGACCTGGCCGCCGGAACGGCGGAGGTGATGCGCCGCGATACGCTCGAAAAGGAGACGGTACCGATAGCAGGTATCGAGGATTACGTGAACAGGCTGTTGGCCGAGATACAGGACAATATCTACCAGAAGGCGCTCAAATTCCGCGATTCTATGATTACCAAGGTGGATACCTTCGAGGAGTTTACCCGCGTGCTGGACGAGAAGGGCGGATTCGTGCTCGCGCCGTGGGACGGTACGACCGAAACGGAAATCCGTATCAAGGAGCTCACGAAAGCGACGATACGCTGCATCCCGTTCGATTCGATGGAAGAGGGAGGCGTGGATATGCTGACGGGCAAACCTTCGCAGCGGAGGGTGCTTTTCGCAAGGAGCTATTGATATCGCCTCGGCTCGCTTTGTCGAGGCGCAAGAGCGGTTTTCGGAGGGGTCGGCTTTGCAAAGCCGCCCCCTCCGCTGTCTGATGCTTCGGGGGGAGAGGCTGCCGCCGGGTACCGGTTCCGTTCGCGGCGCAAAAAAAGCCCCGGCCCGTCCTGTGGGCGGACGGTATCGGGGCAAGGAACCCGGTTGCACGGAAACGTTTCAGAGCTTCGTGCGTTTGAGGGTATAGTTGAGTTTGGAATCGGCTCGTTTGAGGTCTTTGCCGACCATCGTCAGGCTGCCGTCTTTCTCCTTCAGGAAATAGTGGACGGTACTGTCGTCGGAGGGGGTGAGCTCCAGGTATTCCGTCCCTTTATTCGGACCCTCGCCCTGGAGAGTGACGAAACGCCCCGTTTCGGTAAATATCGCATCCCGGCCGTTTTCTCCTTCGATATAGGTCGTTACGAGCGCATAGACACCCCGCGTGACACCCTCCTGCCGGACGATGGTAAGGTCGTAGTCGATGCCGGGACCGTCGGCGGCCGGCAACATGCCCGTGTAGCGTTCATTGATGACCGCACCGGCTTTCGGGTCTTTTACCAGCGAATCCGCAATTTTTATCCGCGTGGCTTCGAGGTTGTGGTCGCCCTCGACGGTGGTGAGCTCTATCGTCTCCTTATAGACGCTCTCCTTCTGCGCCTTTTTGTTCCTGTTTCCGCAGGAGCACAGCAGCGCGCCGCACAGGGCGGCGATGACAATGAGTCTGGTTTTCATAATCATGTATTTTTGGTTTGTATTAATCGGCGGACGCACCGCACGTTTCGGGTACACCCGTTTCCTGTTTCGTGTCAAATTCCGTGCCTTTCCGCCGCCGCGCTAGTTCGTTGATGAAGTCGCTCAGGACGTTCATGTAGTTGATGAATGCCTCGTAGCTCGACGGATAAGGGTTTTCGCCGGTCTGCTGGCCGTCGTCCGTGAACCATTTGGTGGCCATCCAATAAAAGTTGTCGGCCGTCTGCAAGAAATTCCAGACGTGGTTGAAATCGGGGTCGCCGAGCTGCCGGACGTTTCCGGCCTGGGCATAGAGTTTGCCGAAGGCTTCCTGCTGGAGTTCGTTGCCAAGCCAGGCAGATAGGTCGCGTTCTTCGTCGGCCCACGTCACTTCGTGGTTCGCGTAGAGTACCCCGACGGGCTGGTGACGTGCGGCGCTCTCCGATACGGTAGCGAATTCGAAACGGTCCGAGGCGGCTGCCCCTTCGGCGAAGGCGCGGAGGAAATCGAATATTCCCGTGTCGGCCCGCTGCCACGAGCCGAATGCTTCGTAATCCGTACAGAGATTGACCACCTCGCCCCGGTCACCCGCTATCCATTCGAGGAACTTGTCGGCCGTCAGCGGCCATTCCGACCACCTGCGGTCGGAGAAGCGGAACGCCAAATCGTCGCTCAGGCGGTAGTTGCGCAGCAACAGACGCAGTTTCTGGTTCGTGGCACCCGCATAGACGTAGTTGGGACTTTTCCAACCGAGCAGGTGCTTGGCGCCTTCGGCCAGCATGGTCTTGTAGCCGAGCGAAGCGACCGTCTCGCCTATCGAATCGGAGTAGAGCATCGCGGTGTTGAAGAAGGCGTCCGGCGTCTGGCCGAACTCCTCCCGTATCATCTCCGCATGGCGCTGCACTTCGGCGGTGAACTCCTCCCGGCCCGCCAGAGCGGCGAGCGAGTAGGAGTAGGTGCCGCCGACGAACTCTGCGCACCCGGTGGCGGCCAGTTTTCTGAAGCCGCGCAGTACGTCGGGAGCGTAGGAGCGCATCTGCTCCAGGGCTGTCCCCGAGATGTAGAAACTGACGCGGAGTCTTCCTCCGGTGGATTTTATCAGCTCCAGCAGCAGGTCGTTCATGGGCAGGTAACACTCCGCCGCCGCGCGCTGCATGAGGGTGCGGTTGCTGGCGTCGTCGAGGTAGTTGTGGTCGATGCCCATGTTGAAGAACCGATAGGTCTTCAGCCGCATGGGTTGATGCACCTGGAAAAATAATGAGATGGTTTTCATATATGGCAACTTTTATCGTTTCGGTTCGTATCCTTTCCGCCGGTTGTGGCGGGTCAGGCAGGCGGTACCGTCGGGTGCCGGTCCGCTCTATCGGCTGCCGGTTCCGGCGAGCTGTTCATAGACCGCCTTTACCTTTGCCGCAGCGTTGCTCCACTTGATGCCCGTGACCTCCTCGTGTCCCTTGCGGGAGAACATGCGCGCCAGGGCGGGGTAGGTGACAAGGGCGTAGATGGCGTCGGCCATGGCATCCACGTCCCAATAATCCACCTTCAGCGCGTAGTCGAGCACTTCCGCGACGCCCGACTGTTTGGAGATGATGACCGGTACGTTGGATTTCATCGCCTCCAGCGGGGATATGCCGAAAGGTTCCGAGACCGACGGCATGACATAGACGTCGCTCATGGCGAACATGCGGTTCACCTCGGCACCCTTCAGGAATCCGGTGAAGTGGAAACGGTCGGAGATACCGAGCGTCGCCACACGCCTGACTACGTGGTGCATCAGGTCGCCGCTTCCGGCCATGACGAAACGGACGTTCGGGACCCGTCGGAGCACCTTCGCCGCCGCTTCGACGAAGTAATCCGGCCCCTTCTGGTAGGTGATGCGTCCCAGAAAGGTCACGATTTTGTCGTCCAGGCCGCGTACCGCCTCGCCCTCGTCGTTCTCCGAAAAACGGACGGCATTGTGGACGGTAACCACCTTTTCGGGCGGAATGCCGTACTTCGTTATGACGATGTTGCGTGTCAGGTTGCTTACGGCTATCACCCGGTCGGCAGCCTCCATGCCCGCCCGTTCGATGTCGTAGACGGCGCGGTTGATGTGTTCGCCGCTGCGGTCGAACTCCGTGGCATGCATGTGTACCACGAGCGGTTTGCCCGACACGGCTTTGGCCGCCATGCCGGCGTAGTAGGTGAGCCAGTCGTGGGCGTGGATGACATCGAATTTGCCCGCCAGGTCGCGGGCCACCTGCGCGGCCACCGTGGCGTAGCGGGCCACCTCCTCCATCAGGTTGGCGCCGTACCGCCCTGAAAAGTTGTAGCGTTCGTGCCAGACCTCTCCCGGGAAGGTACGCTGTTCGCCTGCCTTCCTGTAGGCCTCACCCAGCGAGGCGAACTCCTCCGGCGAAGAGTAGGGGACGAGGTTGGAGTCTATCTGGATGAACGAAACCCGTTTCCATAACTCTCCGGCGTATTCGCCGCTTTCGTAGAGCGCCTCCACGTCGCTGGCATTCACGATGCGGACGAACCGCTGGTCTTCGTCGCCGTAGGCTTTCGGAACGACGAAGATGACCTCCACGCCGTTCCGGGCGAGCCCGCGCGTCAGTCCGTAGCTAGCCGTACCCAGTCCGCCCGCGATGTGGGGCGGAAACTCCCATCCGAACATCAGTACCCTCATGTTTTCCTCCTCTTTTTGTCTCTTTGCTGCCGTATGTGTTTCTGCATGGTGTATCCTTTGCGTTTTCGGAACGTGCCCCGCACTTTCCGAAGCCTTCTATTCCCTCTCTTTCCAGTAGTCAATCATGTCGCGGATGCGGAGCAGCGCCCCTACGCTCCAAGCCTGAGAGATGGCACCGCGCTGCGCATGGGGCGGGTCGCCGTCGTATATCTCCGGTACCGAGCCTATGCCGTAGCTGCTGATATCCTCCTCGAAGGCGGCGAGCAGCTCTTCCGCTTCCCGTACGAACGCTGCTCCGCGCAGGTCGAATCTCGCCTTGACATAGTGTTCGAGCGGCCATACCCATACCGTTCCCTGATGGTAGGCCGCGTCGCGCGTGGGCTGGTCGCCTTCGTAGCGCCCCTTGTAGAGCGGATTCCGGGGTGAGAGCGTGCGCAGACCCCGCGAAGTCAGCAGATGCTGCCGGACGGTGTCCAGAACGGAGAGCTGCATCGCTTCGTCGGGCATCTTGTAGGCGAGCGAACAGGCGAGGACCTGGTTGGGGCGTATGAAGGTGTTCTGCGTACCGTCGGCAGCGACGTAATCGGCCAGGTATCCGCCGTCGTCGTACCAGAACATCGTGAGAAACGAATCGCGTACGAGGGCGGGTATATCGTGCCACGCTTCGACGAATTGCCTGTCGCCGAACTGTTCGGCCAGCTCCAGCGTATAGCATACGGCATTGTACCAGAGTGCATTGATTTCCACCTGGTAGCCGTCGCGGCCCGTGACCGGACGGCCGTCCACTACCGCGTCCATCCACGTCATCGCCAACGACGGGTGCGAAGCCCGTACGAGTCCGTTGCGGTCGGTACGGACGACTTCGCCGATGCCTTTGCGGTAGGCGGCGAGTATCTCTTTCATGTAGTGGCCGTAACGCTCCCAGACCTTCCGGGCGGAGGTTCGGGCGGCGAGCTGCTGGAGTACCCAGAAGAACCACAGCGGAGCGTCCGCCGAATTGTAGGCGGTGCCCATGTTCGGGAAAAGCCCCTCCTGCAACTGTCCGGTGAGTGTGTCGAGCACCTCCGTGCAGCTTCGAATGTCTCCCTGCGAAAGCGTGACGCCCGGCAGGGCGATGAAGGTGTCGCGGCCCCAGCGTCCGAACCACGGATAGCCTGCGACGATGTCGGTACCGCCGGCATTGCGGACGATGAATTGCCGGGCCGAGTGACGGAGGCAGGAGAGGAAATCGTCCTTGCGCGACCGCCGTGCCGCTTCGGCCTCGAACATCTCGTCGAGCATCGCCGGAGAGGAGACCTCTTCGAGCGAGCAGGAGAATACGACGGGCTTTCCCTTCGTGATTTCCGTCTCGAAATAGCCCGTGGTGAGCAGGTCCTCGAGGTAGTCGTAGCCGCGCTCGCGCTCTTCGGTGTATTCGAAATTGTAGTACCAGTCGGGCGCCGGGATGAACTCCGCCCCGGCGTCGGTTTGCAGGTAGAGCCACGGAAAGCCTTCGTAGAGCCGGTTGCGGACGCCTCCGGTGACGGGGAAGGAGCGGCCGTCGGCATAAAAGTTGGCCTTGCTCAGGGTGTGTTTGTCGCGGAAGGCGAGGAACGGCCTCAGGCGCAGTATGGTCTGCGAGCGGGCTTCGAGCAGCGTGTAGCGGATGAGCAACTGTGCGTGGGCATGTATCCAGAGAATCTCCTTACGCAGCAAAACGCCCCCTACACGGTAGGTCAGCGCCGGCAGCGGCGTATAGGTGAAATCGACGAGATATTTGTGCCCTTTCGGCTCGTAGGTCTCCGGAAAACGGTGCAGGGCGAGGTTGAAGGAGTGGTCGTGCTGTACGACGGTTTCGTCCAGCGACGAGAGCATCACGTAGTCGTGCTCGTCGCCCTCCCTCACCGGGCCTACGAAGAGGCCGTGGTATTTCCTCGTGTTGCAGCACACGATGGTGGTGCTCATATAGCCGCCGGCACGGTTGGTCGAGAGCATCTCGCGGCGCAGGGCGTATTCGAGGTTTCCCAGTTGATTCTTGTCGAATTCGAGGACTGACATAAGGCTTTGTATTTTACTGTTCTGTTCTTTGTCCGTTCGCGGCGGGTCGGCCTGCTGCAGGGAATGTTTCCCCCTGAACGTTTCGGAAAGGACGGTTCCGTATCGTATCGACGGACCTGTGCCGTTTCCCTCTCTTCCGGCCGTGTTACGCCCATTTTACCAGCGCGAAATCCATGCGGTGGGGCAGCAGGTCGTTTTTCGGATAGACCCGGATGGCGACGTCGAACGAGCCGGGGAAGGTCGGTATGGAATTGACCGCATACCGGACAAGGCTTCCATCCGTTTCGGTGACGTTGAGGTCCATCCGGTCCAGTATTCGCACCTGTGAATCCGGTTCTATCTGGTCGGCGATGATGAGCTCCACGCCGATGTCCTGTGCATCGAGACCGTCTACGTCCACGACGGCTTCGATACGGTAGGGCGTGTTGACCATGATGGCCTCGCGGCCCACGTCGAACTGTTGTACGCTGACTATCCGGACTTTGTCCCACGCCGCGCTGACGCGTCGTTTCCAGGCGGCTATCCGGCGGGCCATGTCGTAGTCGTCCTTGCGCATCTCCAGGGTACGTGCCCACAGTTTACTGTAGTAGCGTTCCTGGTAATCGGTGAGCATCCGGTTGGTGGTGAAGTTGGCTGCGATGTCGGCCACGCAGCTCTTCATGGCGGCTACCCAGCCGTGGGGAATGCCGTCTTCCCCCCTGTCGTAATAGAGCGGAACGATTTCCTCCTCGATGGTCCGGTAGAGAAGCGCCGCATCGAGTTCGTCCTGGTAGCGCGGGTCTTCGTAGGTCCGTTTCATCGGAAGTGCCCAGCCGGCCCCCTTGCGGTAGCCCTCGACCCACCAGCCGTCCAGCACGCTGAACTGCATCACTCCGTTCATGGCGGCCTTCATGCCGCTCGTACCGGAAGCCTCCTGCGGCCGGGTGGGAGTGTTGAGCCATACGTCCACCCCCTGCACCATGCGCCGGGCGATGTCCATGTCGTAATTGGCGAGGAACATGATTTTTCCCGTGAACTCCGGCATGGCCGATACCTCGACGATGCGTTTGATGAGCTCCTGTCCCGGAATGTCGTTGGGGTGTGCCTTGCCGGCGAAGACGAACCGTACCGGGCGTTCCGGGTTATTTACGATGGCGGAGAGCCGCGCAAGGTCGGTGAAGAGCAGATTGGCCCGCTTGTAGGTGGCGAAACGGCGGGCGAACCCTATCGTCAGGGCATCCCGGTCGAACGATTCGATAATTTTCACCATCCCCTGTGGAGAGGTCATGTTGCTCTGTTCCGGTGCGAGGTAATAGTGGCGGATATTCTTTATCAGTTTGGCTTTCTGTTCCATGCGCGTTTGCCAGAACCGTTCGTCCGGAATCTCCCTGGCTTTCTGCCAGGCCTCGATGTCGTATTGTTCGCCGGAGAAGCCCTCCGGGAAATATTCCGCGTACATTCTGCGCATGCTGGAGGCCGTCCAGGTCGGAAAATGAACGCCGTTGGTAACGTAGCCTATGTGGAGTTCGTCGTGGAAATAGCCAGGCCATATACCGCCCAGAATCTCCTTGCTTACCTGACCGTGCAGCCAGCTCACTCCGTTGATTTCCTGCGACATGTTACTTGCCAGAACGCTCATCGAGAACTTTTCCGACGCATCGTTCGGCTTCGTTTTGCCCAGGTTGATGAACTGTTCCCAGGTGATGCCCAGCCGGTCGGGGTAGTGTGACATGTACTGTCGCAGCATGGATTCCGGAAAGGCGTCGTGTCCGGCCGGTACGGGGGTGTGGGTGGTGAAGAGCGACGAGGAGCGCACGACCTCCAGCGCTTCGCTGAACGACAGTTTGTGGCGCTCTATTAGCCTGTTGATGCGTTCGATGCCGATAAAGGCCGCATGTCCTTCGTTGCAGTGGAAGATGTCGGACTGTATGCCAAGCTTGTCCAGTGCACGGATGCCGCCTACGCCGAGCAGGATTTCCTGCCGGAAGCGGTTCTCGAGGTCGCCGCCGTAGAGGTAGTGGGTGATGGAGCGGTCTTCGACGAGGTTCAGGTCGTGGTCGGTATCGAGCAGGTAGAGTTCCGTGCGGCCTACGTCGCATTTCCAGATGCGGGCCGTGACGTAGCGGCCGGGAAACGAGATGCGGACAGAGCACCAGTTGCCCATGTCGTCGCGCACGGGTGTGATGGGGAGCTTGTTGAAATCCTGCGCTTCATAACCCGCCTCCTGGGCTCCGTTGGCCGAGAGCCGTTGGGTGAAGTAACCGTAACGGTAGAGCAGACCGACACCTACCATGGGGACGTTCTTGTCGCTCGCCTCCTTCAGGTAGTCGCCCGCCAGGATGCCGAGGCCTCCCGAATAGATTTTCAGGGAGCTGTGCAGACCGTATTCCATGCTGAAGTAGGCGATGCGCGGCGACTGACGCCGCTCTTTTCCGGACATGTAGCGCTGGAAGTCGGCATAGACTGCATCCATTCTGGCGAGAAAAGCGTCGTCCCGTTCGAGTTCCTGCAGTCTCCGGACGTTGAGCTGGTCGAGAAAGGCAATCGGATTGCGGTTACACTTCTCCCATAGCGGCGCGTCGATATATTCGAACATCTCCCGTGCGCCGGAGGCCCACGACCACCACAGGTTTTTGGAGAGTATCTCAAGCGGACGGAGCCTTTCGGGCAGGGAGACCTCCACGATGAGCCGCGTCCAGGTCGGGCGGCTGCTTACGAGCTGCTGCTTGACGAAATTGACCTGTTCGGTGTGGGCGCCGCCGTCGTAAACGGTACGCTTGCTGCGCCCTCCGGCCGCACGGAGGGCTTTGTCGTATGCCTGCCAGTAGTAGACTACGAGATTTTGCCACAGGGCCGTCTGTGCCGTTTCGCAGGCCGAGTGCCTCGCGACCTCGTATCGCTCCGCATCCATGGCGGCGTATCCCTCGATGGCGCGGGCGATTTCGTCGATGACTTCGGCATCGTTGTCGTCGGTGCGTCGGATGACCGTTACCCCCTGCGTCTGCGGCAGGTGGTCGGCCACCCAGAGTCCGAAACCCGCCAGCGAAGTCGTGATGGTGGGTACCGAGAAGGCGACGCTCTCCAGCGGCGTGTAACCCCACGGTTCGTAGTAGGATGCGAAAACCGTTGCGTCCATCCCCACCAGCAGTTCGTAGTAATCCACATTGAAGATACCGTCCTGTCCGTCGAGATACGACGGTACGAAGATGAGTTTTACGCGACTCTCTGCCTCCGTGAGGCTGCTGCCTTCGACGGAGCGTACGATGGGGTCCCATTCGGGGGATGTCAGATGATGCGTCACATAGGGCAGGGAAGCCGTTCCGACCGGTACCGACGGGTCGGCAAGATGGGCGGCGAGCTCCTTGCGCGGGCCGTTGTTGCCGGCCGGAACCATGATGTAGGCGAGTATTTCCCGCTCCTGCCGTTCGGACGCAAGCCGTTTCAGCGATTCCAGAAATACGTCTATGCCTTTGTTGTGGAATTCGTAACGACCGCTCGTTCCCACAATCAGCGGTTCGCGGTCGAATGTATGACCGAGGCAGGCTTCGGCTACCGAAATCAAGAGCCTGCGCGCTTCGGCCCGCTTGCGGTCGAACATGGCGCCCTGCCAGACGAAATCGTCTTCGAAACCGTTGGGAGTGACCTCGTCCGGTTCCCTGCCGAGCAGGTACCGGCATTCGCGGGCCGTGATGTCGCTGACCGTACAGAAGCAGTCGTGGTTGGCAGCGGCAATTTTCTCGAGCGAGTGTTTGGCAACTATGTTGAACTGACGGGCGAGGTCGTCCGCATTCAGGTCGGGCAGTTGTCTGTACAGTGGGATGCCGTTGCCGGCAATGCTTCTCCCTACGACCGTGGCGTGCGTCGAGAAGACTGTGGCGGTGTAAGGAGCGTGCTGCCGCAGGTAGAGACCGCCGCTGGAGGTCATCCATTCATGGAAATGCGCTACCGGCATTTCGTTGGGGGTACAGAACATGTTGCAGTAACTCTCGATGACCTTGCCTGCGGCATAGCCGAACAGCACGGGTTCGATATAATCCCACTGGCCGCTTATCGAATCGACCTTGTAACTCTCCCAGAGAGCTTTCAGAATGTCGTCCTTTTTGTTGAAGAACGAGCTGAAATCCACCAATATGGTGATGGGGCGCCCATTGACGTTCCATCGTCCTATCCTGATACGTATGCCTTCGCTGTAAACCATCTGCTTCCATTCGGCAAGCAGGCCGGTATCCTCTTCGAATTCCGTATTGTCGTTCTCGCGGTGGATATCCGGACCAATGGTTATGTAGCGGTTCCCGAGTGCTTCTACCATCGTCTGTGCCTTGGTGGCCACTACCGTATGTATCCCGCCCACCTTGTTGCATACCTCCCAGCTCACCTCGAAAAGGCGGTCGGGCCGTATCAGGGTTTCGTTGTTCTGATTTTCCATAGTTATTTTTTTGCTTCCGGGGATGTGGTGTCGCTCCCGGAATTCTCTCCGATAACGGTTAAAGGTAGGGAATATTTTGAGATTCTTCCCTCTCTTTTGGCCGATTTAATGACATTGTTTCCGCTTTTTAATGGAAATTTTCTATCTCCAAAAATGGCGCCAAGCCGGTTGTCCGGATTATAAAATGGCATATATATTAAAGGTATGATTTGGAAAGCGGAAAAGGAGGGAGAACGGTTGGAGAACGAGCCGCGTAGAGGATGGCGTGGAAGCGTCTTTTTTAGTGTTAATAGTGGTTTGATAATCAATTATATATGAAAATGAAGAAAAAAAAGCTAAAAAAAAGTTTCGGATTGATTTGGAAGTTTGAAACGTTTGCGCTTATCTTTGCACCCGCTTCCGGAAATCAAACGGAAGACAACAACGAGGTTCTTTACAAAAACAGGATATGTTAGACGTGACAAAATGACGGAATGTCAGTGTGTTATGGCGACAAAAAGAATGATGTGCGTTTAGTACGCAATAATCCGGCTTCGGCAGACGTTCTTTAAAGCATATTCGAAAAAAAGTGGTTCGCCGCTTTGGAAATTTGAAAAAAGCCTTTACCTTTGCAACCCGTTTCGATAAGAAACGCAAATTGCGGAGAAAGCAATAAAGAAACAAGTTCTTTGAAGATATTTGAGCAGCTAAAGTTTATCCAGGTCAGCAATGACCGGATATCAAAAATACCTTTGAGATATAGCCAAGATTTATAACAATTCATTACAATGGAGAGTTTGATCCTGGCTCAGGATGAA
>ULXG01040280.1_pt1 | contig 13658 bp, 11 predicted proteins | sample 1961141 | NCBI WGS metagenome assembly ULXG01 (sample SAMEA4835834, study PRJEB28245) | human gut metagenome | biome: gut microbiome; material: fecal sample | place: Denmark | collected 2008 | reverse complement strand
ATCCTTGAGCAAAATGTGTCAACTAATATTGACAATATCAATATCTCCTTTTAGAGTGCCAGCAATGACACTCTGTTTGTCATGCAGTTTTCAAGGTTCAAATATATCTGAAGTGCATTTCTGCAATTCATTCAAAAATTTTCATTTTAGACTTGACTTTTAATAGTTAGTCTCACTTAACCCAATCGTCAGAGGCTCAAATACAAGGAGATTCGAAAAATCTTTTAATTTTCTACTTCAAAAAATATTTCCCCTCACATATAGAAAGGAAATCCGAAGATTATACAGTGCTTGGAGACAAAGTTTTTAAAAAAGTGCATAAAAAAACATCCCGCCTTTTTTGACCGGATGCCAATTTATAATTCATAGATTTCTGTTATAAAAATAGCCACCAGATTTTCCGGCAGCTATTTGCTTATTAAATCATCACCATATTCCTTTTTTATCCTTTCGCACAATCGATTCCAGCTTTCTTCTTCCTCCTCTGGAGTTCTTTCTGGCAATATCACATCTTTTATATCATCATCAATAGCTTTTACGTATTTATCCGTTAAATCCGGATACTCATCCAACAACCTTTCAAAGAGTTTATAAAGTCCCCGCTCCGTACACTTAGCCAGGCATGAAGAAAAAAGTTCCATTGTCATTGGTTTTTGTTTCTCGATTGCCGCCAGTTCATCATCGGAAAACTCGAATGTTAAGATAAGGAATTCTTTAAAATTATGTTTTTCTTTGTTGGATAGCTTATCATATTTTTTCATCCATGCTCTCCTTTCATACGTCTCTATTATAGATACATTTTTCAGTATAGTAAACTATTATTTTTCCCATGATAATGATTATATTACAAACTGGGAAGTGAGCAGAAATGATAAGCTATTCTCCATTATGGGAGACCATGAAGAAACGGGATATCTCCACCTATACACTGATTCATAAGTATGGGATCAATCCCCGGACAATCAATAATTTAAAACATAATAAGTCTATTACTATGTTTACACTGGAAAGACTTTGTGAAATTTTGAATTGCGAACCGAATGATATTATAAAGTTTGAGAAAGAATAAAAGCTACTGGGAATAACATTCTATTCCAGTAGCTTAGTCTATATCATATTTCTTGGTGTTCCATACAACTTCATAGCTCCAAATATTTTTTATCTGAATTCAAAAATGAGTTAATTGCATTCAAAATTTCATTCTTATAGTCGGATGATTTCTTCATATTTTTTATGGTACATTCCCAGACAATTATGTATTTAATATGCTTTTCTTGTAATTCATTCTGTATCCTTAGATCTCGTTCAACGTTATCGTTAAATTTCTTCGTCCAGAATTCTACTCGGCTTTTAGGCATATATGAAAATTTACATTCCTTATGCCTATGCCAAAAACAACCATGTACAAAAATAGCCGTATTGTATTTTCTAAGCCAAATGTCTGGATGCCCGGGAACAGATGAACTATTTATTCTGTAACGATATCCTTGTGAAAATAACTCTTTACGTAAAAACAATTCCGGCTTTGTATTTTTTCCTTTAATTGCTGCCATATTTTTACTACGTGCTTCTTTTGTTTTTATATCAGTCATTAATTATATTCCTTATGACGCCCTTTGCTTTGATTAACTCTTAGTTCCTTCTCAATTCGCTGAACCGTATCATAGGCTTTATCGCCAGTCAGTTCACAATCCCAGACTCTAATAGTGTGCCACCCTTCCCTTTTTGCATTTCTTATCTTCGCTTCAATCACATTATTTTTTTCACTTTCCCACGAATCCCAAAACTCTCTGTTTTCTTCTGTAAAATGAGACAAATGACAATCATGACCATATCCAAAACACTCCTCAATGAATATAGCCGTATTATATTTGGGATAAAAAATATCGGCATCTTCAGGGCCAACAATTTCTCCCTGTCGACATCTAATTTTTCTTCGAAACAACTCAGAACGTATGAATTTAACAAGATCCTCGCGACATATTTCCATAGCCTTAGCTTGTCTGAAATTTTCGTAATCCTTTAGTATACTATCAATCTTCATGATCTGAAGGAAAACTCCCTCAAGGAGTTTTACCGGTATACTGTTCCCAGCCATACGAATCACTTTGTCACGAGCAAATAAAGCATCTCCTTTATGAAATTCAACATTATTCTGCTTTAGCACTTCATAATCCTCATCTGAAAAACCCATAAATAACATACACTCACGTGGAGTCAAATATCTGAATTGACTTTTCCCTTCTATTCCACTGTCAAAGTACAGATTACCTGAGTTTGGATTTCTATCTTGTTTCGTTGTAATAGTACGGATCACTGTAATTTCCGGATTAAAGCGATATCCAGGAAGAACAATCTTTGGATTTTCATCCCATATCTTCCGTCTCGATGCGGTATCATTAGGAGTGCAATCAACTGCTTCATCAAACAGTGTTTGATTGTTATAATCTGTACGTAATAACTCTTCCACTAATATCTCTCGAAAAAACTTAGATGATTTATAGTCCTGTATCACCTCGGTCTCACTTTTCATTCTGAAATAGTCCAGAACAAGCTGCATTTTCTCCTCATCGTCACCTACATATACACTGATCATTAGTAATCTTGGTCTATTCTGTGGTAATCCAAAGTCAGAAGCATTTAACTGATAATATTTACTTATATACCCTAATTCTTTTAAGTCGCAAATCCAAGTTGAAAAATTAGAAAAATGTCTGTCTGAAAGCAAAGTTGGAACATTTTCCATAAGAAGAAATCTAGGCAAGTTTTTCCCCGAATTCTTCATTTCAGTAAGGATTCTTCCCACCTGCCAAAGAAGACTGGATCGGCTTCCGGAATTTTTATCAATACCTTTGTTATATCCATGAAATGCTCCCACATTAGATAAATCCTGACAAGGGAAAGAATATGTTAACAAATCAATACCATCGTCCATTTCTTCTCCATTAAGCGAGCTGATATCCACATAATTTCTATTTCTCACAATACTTAGATATATTCGTCTGAGCACATCAACAGAATACGTTTTAAAGGAACTGTATTCCAATTCCTTTTTACCCGAATTGCTAAATGTAAATTGCCTGAGTTTATTTAGCAGCTCTTCTTTAGACATATTCTGTATTTCTTCCGGAAGTTCTACCTCATTTTGATTATGTATCAAATCATAAGCAACAATCGCATGCACATCCCATTCACTGGTTCCTAAAGTATTAATCTGTATACCAAGATTTTTTAAGGCCTTTGCTTGGCTGCCTATGCCGCTAAAAAATTCAACAATATTGAACATCATCTACCCCTCTGTACTATATAATTTTCGTTCCCGATATTCCAGCAAGGTCAATAGTATAGGAAAACTTTATAACATGATCCGGTAATCTATCACCCTTAAACGAATTGACTGTAACAGAAGGGAAACTCTCGTCAACACAATATTTTTTTGTTTCAATAATCTTATATTTATAATTTCTCGCAGTACATCCTTCTTCAAGCCCAGCCGATTTTAACGTTTTCTCAAGATCAGCTTCTGAATATCCCAAATTAATCAAACTCTTAACAACATCATCAATACTTCGTCCTAATGTAGATCTCTCAAATCTGATGAACGCAAGATACAAAGGCTTTCCAGCGGGTATCATTTGATAAATACTACTGATAGTAACCTCATATCCATATCGTTTTGTAGTTGATTTTACCTCGATGCTACTATCCTGTAATTCAAGATCATGTGTAGCATTATCCTTTCCAGTCCATTTAACTTTTTCATGCTTTTCAAGTAAGTACTCCAACATAACAAGCTCACCCAAAACAGGGTATGGTTCATTACTGGATATCGTATTGCCCAGAAGGGCTCTCCACTGTTTCCACCAGATTTCCGGATCAGCAATCAACTGTGCTCTTAGCGTTCCATTCACTCCCGGTTCAACAAACTGACTACATATCGTCGCAAATTCTCGACGCAATTCCATATCAGTACAAATTAGCATGAGTAAATTATACTCTTTTCCATTAATCCGAGCCCCTTTTTCAGAAATAATCTGCACATGTGCAAACTTCTCTGAAAATGGCCTGTACTCATTTATCGGAACTGCAACTCCTATCCACCCATTCTGTTTCAAAGTCCATGCAATACATTCCTCAGGTAACTCAGGAATCTTCATAGCTTTACCAAAAAAGCCTCTTGCAAAATTATCCTGTATTCTTTCTATGATATTCATCCTGATTAATCTCCAAATAAATTACATAATATAATCACAAAGGGATTCCACATACCCTTCTTCACCACGCTCTGCCAACGCAGGTTCAACAACTTGAACTCGGGCAGTGTTCAATACCATCATTTTTCTGAACAGTTCTTTCTTTCGTCGTTCAAATGGATCTAATTCTCCATTTTTCTTCATTAAAGCCCGATATAAATTGACCCGGTATCCACCACGCCCACAGCGATCCACTAGCTGAAGAATCTCATCTGTACTATTATCTTTAAGAATTTTCAACGTTTCAGCTTCTGTTCCTTGCCAGGAAAGATGAATATACCACCATAAGACTCGTAACCATAACCTTTTAGCTTTTTTCCAGAATCTATCTGGATGATCTATTCCGTATCTTTTCTCTACAAGATCTGGTACAACATTCACACTCAAATAACGCCAAATTCCAGGAGTTGATGCCAAACGTACATTCATCCCATACTTACTATTAAATGTTTCATATAACTTAATACCAAACCTCAAATCCAATTGATATGAATTATTCCTTTGAGATATTTCCGTATCTGAAATGCCTATTTCATCAAGAGCTGCTTCAAATATCATACATAAATCTTTTCTTACCTCAGAATAATCGCTTGAAAAATCAAAATCTTTGGTCACACAATATGTCTGAAACCTTTCATGAGCTTCTTCTACAGTTAATTCTTTCCACTTCATTATTCAACTCCTGCTCCACTTTTTTCAAAAAAGTTTTTTATCGACTCAGCAAGCCTGGACGGGCTTGAAATATCCCACTGCAAATCTTTAACAAAATGATGTATGGCATCTGCTATTGTACCTGCTTCAAAATCATCCCCATTTAAAACATTTTCCCAATCTTCGCCAATACTCTCCTTTACGGATATCACAATAACAAATAATGCTGCCGATAACACTTCCAGAAACATCGGTGATTCAATTAAGGAAGTTTCTATTTTTAAACTTTCATAAGCTGGATGTGCTCTGTTAAGACGTATTTCAACATTTTCTTCATCAAACAAATCATGAAGTGGGTCACACATATCATTGTAAAACACAGACCATAATGCCTTCCCCGGTGCTTCAACAGAAACTATAGGAAAAACAGAACCATTTCCGTCAATGTAAATTTCCGCTTGATCAAGGATTCCCAACACGGTTCCTGGTTGCTGAGCAAAATAGCTTTCTTCCTCAGAACATACTCCCGGATTGCATAAATATAGGATAGTCTGAAGTTTCAGACTTCCTTTTAGCATTCCTTTATCAAACTTATAATTAAGCTCAAATTCTGATGCGCAATTTGATTTTTTGATAACCCCAAAAGGAATAACTCCCCTCTCATCGGATTTTGACGAAATCCATCTTAATGCTATTCCAATTGTTGAAGTTGTTGCTGTAATTCCGCCTTTTCCAAAAATAGAATAGGCTGAAAGTATTCTACATTTTTTATGTATCAGTAAATCATGTGTATCAGGATACCATGTACACCTCGCATCCTTTAATTTTCCATTAAAGTTCCTCGTATTTTCTGTTATATTCTCAAGAGATAAGGGAAACTCTTCATAGTTTTCTGTATATGAGAACTTTGGTATATCTGTTGTATAACCTATGTTAACAAATTGGCTTTCATTTAACGTAGGATAAAAATTCAAAGCTTCACTCATCAATTCATCTCCTTAATCTCCAGACTGCCTCGAATACGCGGATCGGATACCGTAAAGGTAATCCTTCCCTTAATTTTCCCTTTAAAATTACGGGGTATGACAGAGATATAACAATTCTGTCTGAATCTATTTGAGGCACGATATTCCACAACCAACTGCTCATTTTCCGATCGAATACATTTTTCATCCAGATTAATTTCACATTGAGCAGGGCGACCTTTTCCTGATGTAGACATCTGACTTATTGTCATTTGTGAAAATACAATAGGGAACTGTTTCCCTATTTCTTTTTCCCAAAGATCAGCGTCATATCTCTTGAAGTCTGTAACAATCTGTAATACAAGTTCGCATACCTTATTTACCAGGTTAATTTCAAAAGCTATAGATACCTTTCCTGATTGGTAATCTGGTTGTCCTATTATTTGCAAATTGCTTTTTCTGCCTCTTGATTTAGAAATATTTTCTGAAGGATCAGTAGGTCTTGGTGGAAGTGTAGATATTCCTCCAAAGTCATCTCGAGGCAAAAGTAAATTTGCCAGTGCATGTCCCAGGCCAATATTCTGACGTTCTGTATTCTCTGTTACTACCTCTGTATACTGCTTTCTGATTTTATTAATTATATTTTTCTGGATGTTAGAAATAATTCTTGGATTGTTGCCTTGAATATTCCGGTCAGTCCAAGAGGCATGATCTGCCTTTTCGCCTTGACGAATATACTCTTCCAAAGACATCGACATACCTGTTCTTGCATCTATGATATTTTTCAGTGTATTTTCCGAGTTAGCCACAAATAAACCGACAATAAACTCATCCGGGGCAGATTTAGGCATCCTATGTGTCCATGTACTATCATAATCATAACCAACAATCATCCCTGGCCTTCTGGTAAACATAATTATAGGTACATTACCACCATCCATATTAACAACTATATTAGAAATCTGTTGATATGGTGATTTCTGATTATCTGGCGGATCCATAAGCATCTGCGTCCTGGAAAATTTGCCATAAGCAAGTTTTCCAGCGGAAGTAGAATTTAATACTCCCCTCAAATCAACACTTACTACATTACATTCCATATTCTGTTCTTTTACCAGCGATGTATTTTCTGTTGTTCCACCTTGACTTAAAATATACAGGTCTCTGATTAATCTAAACATGGGTAACATTTCAGAAACTTTTACCTTTTTTCCATTAATTCGAACAGTTAAATACGCACCATAAGGGTATAAAGCATTCGATAACCTTGGTGCATACCACTTTTGAATCGCAACCTTCAAATATTCTTCTATCGAATTAGCCCAATACGGTTTTTGTTCTGCACTCTCATTATTTGCATATACTTCAGCCAGTAATGCCCTCTTATCAACATACGGAACAATCACAGTAGTTCCTGTCTCTTCACTTCCATACAAATCAAGACCAAACACAGATAATATTTTTTCAATTTCCTTTTCATTATCTAGTGGTATTGTCGTTTTGGAGCTAATCCCGTCAGACTTTCCCCACCATGCAATCCCTCGTTTCACTCCACTAGTATAAGGAATTAATGAGTTGGCTTTTGTCTCATCTTCCACAAGACAGGCCGCCAATCGAGATTGATATCTTCCATCTTGATAAATTCTGCTGTAATACAACACCAAACCAATACCTAACCTGAAATAAATTGTCTTCCCAAGCCCCCACGATCCACCAGCTCCTTCATTCTGTTGCGGCTTGCATATTTCATAGACAAGTTTCAACAGATTACCAAATACATTATTTCTGACATCGGCGTATCTTATCGGTCCTGTCAGCCCTACCGTATTACTATCCCTGAAACTCATAAAGCTATAATTTTCTTTTCCCAAAGGGAATCGCTTATTAAGGCCCTTCTCAATTCGTTCAAAATGTCGATTTAATTCTGTTGACCGAAATTCGCCAACAGTAATATCTACATCAACACATTTATTTTTTCCGTTTGTCGCATCAAGAGAATTTTGAATGGACTCTCTTACAATTAAATCCAACAATGGAATATCTTGATTCTGGATCAATCGTAATAGTGAACTCCCACTCTCACTCATCCGACTATGTTCAGCGATTTCTATTTTCATATAATCTCTTCAGCCTCATCTTCCTTATCCTTTAGTGGTAAATGAATAGTTAGTTTCTTACAGAAATTTTTATTAATTTGATCACCCGGAATACAAACCTGAATACCGACAATATCATATGGCTTATTCATATCGATACGTTCATGTTCATCTGTACTTGCACGTTTTTTTGACATTCCATTTATTCGATAAATAATAAGCATCGGCACTTTATCCATTCCTGCTTTTTTTCTTATCCTATCTACATCTACCTGTTTTCTGATCTTCGTATTATTATCAATAAATTTATCATCAATATCTGCTACCATATCCTTCAAGGCCCTTAATGCACCAATATCAATTGTTTTATCTAAATCGCTCTTTGGTGGTTTTCTGCTACGGTTTACTTTAGCCAATGAGCGCCCCGCAATATTCCACCATATTTGATCTTCGGCGATTTCCGGTTTTTTTATTATCCCGGTTCCGGCCACAACAACACTCCATTTTTCAAGTGCCCCATCTTTTGATATTTGTTTGATCCACTCGCAGAATGCTCCTATTTCATTAAATACGCGTGATCTATCTGAGAACTTGAATTTATCTATTAACAGGTTCTTCATTATAGTATCCAAAGATACATCTTTCCAACAAAGCGCTGTGTGATCATAAGATTCCTTCTGAGGTTCTCCAAGAAGATTAAGGAAATCAATAGTAATCCTGAGATTATTGCGCTGTATAGTTTCATCATCATCAAAAATAACCGTCTGTGGATGTGCTCCTGAAAAATCCATTTCAGCGGGTTTTGCATTTTTCATGTGATTTTTTGACGTAAGTTTCAGCCAGGAAACTTTTGGTGAACATAAAATTCTAGGTCCATACTCAATAGGACGAACACCAGAAATCATATATTTCTTTAGATCTTCACGGAGATCAATCTCTAATTCAGATAAAAATCTGAATTTATCTCTGGTATCATCAGTCATCCATATTCTTGGCATAAGCTCATACTGTCTTCGATATCCAAACCATCGCCCCATCTGCATCAATGTATCGGCTTGACAGGATGCTCTAAGAAAAAACGTACTTACAAGTCCCTCTATGGTTAATCCCCTGGACAATGTACTTCCTCCCACAATTATGAATGCTGGTGCAGGTGTAGGATATGGTTTCATATCCGGATCGGGATACGCTAATCTGATATATTCGTCATCATTATGAATACCATTTTTAGAACAGTTATCAATAACCAAATGAAGACTTCTATGATAACGGAAGTCTCCTTCATCCGTCAGTTTTATGTGTCTGATTTGTTCAGCTAATAGCTCGTAAATTTCCGGAAGAATTTTTTCAAACGGCAGATAATTGTTAATTTTCTCTGCAGGTACTCCATAATCCGGGAACTGTTCCAACCATTTTTCCTTGGTTACTCTTGTTGTTTCTCTGTAATATATCTCCCTGCACCGCTCAACAATGCTCTCTGTGTCTGTAGTATTTATCCAATTTGAAATAGCCTTTGCTACAGCATCATGAAACGCCTGTTTCTGGCTGGTATGTACCAACATACTGATCGGTTTTTTATATCCCCAATTCCGCATAGTAGCAACTGCACAAAGGAACCATGCAATTGCATCCTTCATAGATTCCGGGAGCTTATTATCTATGCCTTCATACAGATCAATAATTTTATCAAGATCATCGTCTGTTATTGTGCGCTTTATATCAAGTCCATCCGTTTTTTCAGGATCATTAAAACCAAAAATCTGATTTGGCCCAATATATTCATCTGATGTTTTCAATGTCCAGATAAAATCTTTAGGATATAGAGAATCCTCTGTTGCTTCATTCAGAAAATTCGCATATGGTGTAGCCGTATACATTACGTAATTAATGGACGCCGCACATCCATTTGTATTTTCTTCTTTATGATGCTTGTCATCTACAAGATTGACAATCAGTTTATTGATTCCTCTCCTTTCTTTAAGCTCCTTTTTGTACTCTGTTGCCGTATTACTGATACTTGCCTGATCAGCTTCATCATCAATAATCAATATTCTCATTAAGTCATGAGAAGCTTTGTCAGCATGAATCCAATCAATCAGTTTTTTCAATCGACTGGCATTTTTTAAGCAAACAGTAAAATATCTACTCTGTGATTCCGGTTCAAAATGGAGATCCTGTGCCCTTTCCCCATACTGCGATCTTTTTGACGGATGCTCAACTCCACGCCATATAAGATTGCCTTCTTTATTTAAATCTTTCTGCATTCGTTTCAAAGTCTGTAAGCGTAAACTTTCGATGGTTCCAGATAAAACAATAAACATATTCCAGCCATGATCAGCCGCCATGGCCATCAATGCTTCCATATTCGCTGTCTTTCCAGACTGTACATGTCCGATTACCAGTCCCTTAATCGCCCCTGAAGATTTTGTATCATAACTTAAACGGCGAAGTATTCCATATGTAGCATCTTCCAGATTCTTTATTGCCTCTGGTTTCCAACCAAGTCCATTTTTATATAACTGCCAACAGGATCTTTCGTTTTCAGGTATTTTCAGCCCATTGTCCTGGTTTGGATCAAATAAAGCACCGTCATTCCCTCGAAAAATCAAACTTTCCTGCTTTTTCTCATATTCTCTGACCTCTTCTACAAGCATTTTCCAAGCATAGACTGAAAGTCTTGGCCAGTCATCTTCCACTTCTCTTCTTTCCAGAAATAATTGAAGTTCCTGATCGTCTTTCATGCCAGCCAATAAAATAACGTCCCAATCAACTTTTTTTTCACTCTTCTTCTGAATCCATCTTCGACAATCATCATATTTCGGAAGATCAAATTTCCCCATTTTCTTCTCCTTTCATTATTTTGCCTTCAACGTTGATGACAAAACCTTTTCAACAGCTTAGCAAACCTCAATATCACTTTTATCTGCCTCAACACAAAATTTTTTCTCTGGCACAATCTCTGCAACATCGTCAAAAGTACACTGCAATTTTTCACATATACGTGAAACTGTATCCATCGAAACCTTTTCGTCTTTAGCCATTTTACTTATTGTACTGGCACTAATACCCGTCATTCTACATAAATCTTTCTTTTTCAAATCACGATCAATCAGTATTTTAAAAAGTTTTTTGTAGGAGACTGCCATTCCTTTTTCCTCCATTTTTACTTTAGCAACTTGCTACACTATTCCAAGTTTTATAAAGTGATAACCAAAAGTAACTTTTTTTATTATATCACATCAATTTACATATCTCGACAAATATTTATGAGATATGCGAATTTTTATTAATATATTATAAGCTTTCCAAAATTGTACGCAAAAAAACAGGCTCCAAAGAGCCCGCCTTCAAAAACAACACTACATATTCCTTAAATTAAATCAGTATCTTAACACATTATCTAGTATCCTATATCGTTTATACTATAAGTTAGTACAGTTTTGTTAATTTACTTTTAAAATTTCTATAATTCGATTTTTCTCGTATTCAGCTAATTATTAATGCCCTTACTTAACTTCACTAATAATCCAAACCATAATAGCATCCCATAAAATGCTTTATGTTACTTTTCATATATAATCCTGCTTTCTTGATATATTTTTTTTGTTAATGTCAAATTCCAAGCTTTCATTCTACTATGCCATCGCTTATTTCTTATAAATGTGTTCCAATCTAATTCCAAAATTGTTTTCAGTTCATAATTATCATTAAATTTACATAATATTACGTATTCAAATTTTTGTTGATCATCTACTTCTGAATCTGGATTTTCCAAACCGTAAAAAACTCCTGTTGAATTTCCACTTGTAGACTTTATACTATATCTGTCCCCTTTTCTGCTAATTGCATCTATATTTTCAGTTCCTACAGGGGCTGGGGATAATTTAGGCAGCCCAGGTGTATTATTATATGTTTCTATCGCAAGATATTCTCCCAAATCTCCCACAACATTATTAGTTCTAATAATATTTCTGCGTTTTAATTCCTTAATAGTCATGCTATACAAATTTATAAGTTCTTTGGTATCTTTATTTTCCAATCCATTCATTCCTAAACACCTTATTTCTTCACAGCTTTCTCCAGAAAAAAATAATAAACTCTAACACACATAATTCCTATAACTTTCTCCTCAGAAAAAACACTTTTTCAATAATTTTGTTTTCCTATATATAGCATCGTAGTTTTCCATTCGGTAAAAAAAATCATGTCAAAACATTTAACTAATCACATTTTAAGAATATATGAAATAAGATTTATAAAACTCGTTGTGTTAATCATAAATACTTATTTTTAAGATACTCAGAAACACACTCAATCTCCGGAAAAAGGCTTGCACGATTAATTGAAAATCCCTCTAATTCCTCAAGAATTTTTTTCTTATCATCAATAAGTAAAACCACTTTTTTCCCATTCTGTTTATAACGGAATCTTTCTAAAAAGCCATTCCGATTATCTAATCCACAAAGAATAAATGCACCATCTTGCTTAACAATTCGGCTATTATTTTTCAGTGCATATACAACATAACTATCGAGTATATCTGCTTTATTTATTTCTGATTGAAATGCTGGCTTTTCCAGTCGAACCTCATGAATCAATCTTGCAGCTTTAGTATTAAATTCCATTTCCGAAACATCCGGGTCTCTCGCCAAATTTAAAAACTCTACCTGTTTTTGTGCTGAAAAGACTGGTATACTTGCTAAAACAGAAACCGTATCACTCTGTGGATATTTGGTTTTTTGAGGATCTGCAACAATTAACACCAATTCCCCATAAGTTTCATGCTGATTCTCACACGCAAAAAACAGAGCAACTAACATATTTCTCGTAATATCCAGTAAACGCGTTGGCAGACCGTAATGCTGCATTTTAACCAACTTTTCCAAATGTGTGCGACACATTTGGAATTCTTCAGGACAGTTAATCATCAATTCATTATATAACTTACTTTCATTTTCTTGCAAACCTTTCGTTCGCATAATCGATGGACGTAAAACATAATTAGAATTTGCATGTCCCCTGTAGAACATTGGTACGTTTTCGTTTTTCTCTAAAGAAGAGATGAAGGAATTCACTTCAGATACCGAAGAAAAAAAATGTAATTCGACTTTAGAAGCATTATATATAACTCCTTGCGAAAAACGAATATCATTTTGAATCATATATAGATCTTTTATTTGCTTAAAAAGTTCTTGTGTAAACGCTTCTCTTTCACGAATAGTTTTAAATACTCTATATACCCAATAAACAATGGCGCTTGCCTCTTCATATGTTAAGTCATCCTTTCGTTGAGCATCTATATAATTTGTTTCATCTACTTTTGCACGCCATTCAGAACTTGCATTATTCTCTTTAGGATATGTACCTCTATACAGAGCTGCAAATTTAGACTTTTGTACAGTAAGCCTAGCATACATCTCTTCTTTAATAATGTGTCCGTAAATATAGATACTCATGTCAAAATAACCATCAGATAACATTTTATCCAGACAAATCTTTTTAAACGCAAGCCGCACTTCCTCTATTTTATATAAATCATCAAAAAAGAAAAAGAAGATAATCGCCCCCTATCAACATTCTATTATTTTCTTATAAATGATTGTAACAAAATTTCAAATCAACTACAAGATACAACGTATATCCATGCCACACTCCAAAAATGAAATTTTAAATTCCACCTCTCCCAAGGGGAG
>ULXG01011328.1_pt1 | contig 13695 bp, 9 predicted proteins | sample 1961141 | NCBI WGS metagenome assembly ULXG01 (sample SAMEA4835834, study PRJEB28245) | human gut metagenome | biome: gut microbiome; material: fecal sample | place: Denmark | collected 2008 | reverse complement strand
CGAGCCGATAGGCGACGTGCAGGCCCGCGGCATCTCGGCCGACGGCCGCATCGTTTACGGAACCACGTGGGATAACCTCGATTTCGGCATGGTCTATTGGGACGAAGCCGGCGAAGTACATTATGTGGGCGAGGATGTGCGTTACTGCCGTCCGGTGGAGCGTCCGGACGGTCACGGAGGAACTTTCACGTATAACCTGTGCGACGGGATGTGGACGACGGCCACCAATACCAATGTCAGTCCGAACGGGAAATACATCGCCGGAACGTACCGTATCGAGAGCCTGAGTGCCGACGGTTTCGAGAAAAACGAGCGAAACTATCCGGCCTTCTATAATACCGAAACGCAAAAAACCGTCGTTTTTGACGACCTGCCTGGAGGAGGCGCCCTGAGTGCGACGAGCGACGGTCTGGGCTTTACGGCTGACAGTACCTTCGGCCCCAGCTCCGGTAAGGTGGTGGATATCGAGAATGGCATCGTACTCGGGAGCGCCCTCGAATGGATAGAATCCACTTACGGTATCCGCATTCCGAGCGGTTATATCACCTACATGCCCGACAGCAGGGACAGGTTCCTCGGCGCCATGTTGTTTACCGGCGGTCCGGTGGTCGAGGGCATTAACTGGTATGTCGGGCCGGCGAGATAGGGAACGGGGCGGTTTTTCCGGAATGCCGGGTCATTTTTCATAGGTTACATAGGTTTTCAGGTGACAGGCCGGACGCTATACGCGTCCGGCCTGTTGTTTTCGTGCGTCCGGTGTGTCTTTCCGCACGCCATTCGGAGTGCGGCCCTTTTGTTTGAAAATTTCATCGGAATTGTGTAATATATATATTGTTGTTATAATGAATCCTGTTGCGTATATTTGTCAAAACAGGAGGCAGGGGATTCCGGCGCTCCTGCCGCCGCAGACGAAGGCTTACCAATCTTACATTATATTATATAACCAATCAATCTATTACTACACAAAAATGTTTGCTTCGATTATGAGAAAAGGAATTTATGTACGGGCTGCTTTGCCTTTCGCATGTGCGGCCATGCTGCTGACCGGGTGTACGACTCCCGGAGAAACCGACACGCAGTACATCCGGCTGAGCGATGCCGCATGCTCTTTCCAGGGAGCGGACAACCGGCCCGTGACCGTCGAGGTGTATGCCAACCCGGCGGAATGGAAGGCCGAGGCATCGGCTTCGTGGGTAACGATATCCGATGTGACGGCCACTTCGCTTACCGTCGAGGTCATCGACAATGACACCGAGGGTACGCGCGAGGCGGAGATAACCGTGACGTCCGGTGCGGCGGAGGCGGCTATCCGTATCGTGCAGGTGGCCAAGGACTACGTCTTTCCGCGTTACCGCTGCCATCCGGAGTTCCAGTACGGCACGGCTATGTCGCCGAGCGGTCGGTATGCCGGCGGTTTCTATTGGGAGTATGACGACGAGAGCAATCTGAACTGCTATCCGGTGGTGATAGATGTCGCCACGGGTGAGTGGACCGAACTCGGACCATATCCCAAAACGCTTTTCAGCCTTTTCAGCACCTCCTGCATCAGCGATTACGGCGATTTGGTCATAGCGACCGAAAACGATGGGAACGTCATGTTCCGTCTCGACGGCAGTTACGAGGAGTTCAAGACTCCGGCGGGCTTCACGAGCAATCCGCAGATAAGCCAGGTTGCGGCCGACGGTACGTGGGTAGGCTGGTGTGGCAAAGACGGTACCTCGTATCCTGTCAAATGGGTGGACGGTGTGGCGGTAGAGCTCCCGAAGCCCGCGCTGAATTACCGTGACGAGCCGATAGGCGACGTGCAGGCCCGCGGCATCTCGGCCGACGGCCGCATCGTTTACGGTACGACGTGGGATAACTTCGATTTCGGCATGGTCTATTGGGACGAAGCCGGCGAAGTACATTATGTGGGCGAGGACGTGCGTTACGTCCGGACGGTGGACAGGCCCGACGGATACGGCGGTACCCGGAAATACAACCTCGCTGACGGGATGTGGACGACGGCCACCAACACCAACGTCAGCCCGAACGGGAAATACATCGCCGGTACGTTCCGGAGGGAGAGCATGGACGAAACCGGTCAGGTGAACGAAACGAACTACCCGGCCTTTTTCAACACCGAAACCGGTAAGACGGTGATATTCGAGGAGCTCGTCGGAGGCGGAGGCGTTTCGGCGACGAGCGACGGCCTGGGCTTTACGGTTGACAGCACGTTCGGGCCGAATTCCGGCAAGGTGGTGGATATCGAGAACGGCATCGTGCTCGGGAGCGCCCTCGAATGGATAGAGTCCACGTACGGTATTCTGGTTCCGGCCGGCTACATCACCTACATGCCCGACAGCAAGGACAGGTTCCTCGGCGCCATGCTGTATACCGACGGTCCGGTGGTCGAGGGCATCAACTGGTACGTCGGACCGGCGAGATAGGACACGATTGTTTTCATAAAATTTTTCAGGCGGGTGCGCCGGGCGGTTTTCGTTCGGTGCACCTTTTTTGTGCGTGCGTTTCGCTGCGCAGGTTTCCCGGAGGGGCAGCGACAAACGTAGGTATCGCCGGCCGATTCTTTTCACGTGTTTTAGGTATTGCCGGAGCCAGGCGGACACCCTACTTTTGTCTCCAGATAAAAAGATTTTTAGCCATTTCTTTAAAGTCGGTAAGGCCGGCCCCCGCGGCCGGCCTTTTGTCTATTTTGACGGAATGTTATCTTTGCAGAAAACAACATACGCCATGCAGAGAACAGGAAAATATACCAAGGACGACCCGATGAGCGACCTGGTCAGCGACAACTACAGGATATTACTGCTTATGAGCCGCTTCGGTATCGGGCTCGGTTTCGGGGAGAGTTCCATAGGCGAAGTGTGCCGTGCCAACGGCGTGGATACCTCCACCTTCCTCATCGTGACCAACATGATGCTTTACGATGAGATTCCGGCTGATGCCTACGACAAGGTCTCGATGGAGGGTCTCCTCTCCTACCTTCACAACTCGCACGACTACTTTCTCGGATTCCGCCTGCCGGCCATCCGGGAGAAACTCGCTGCGGCGGTGGGGACGGGCAGCGACCTTTCGCGGGCCATCATGAAATATTTCGACGACTATACGGCCGGTGTCCATACCCACATGGCCTACGAAGAGGAGGTGGTGTTCCCCTACGTACGCGCCCTGCTGGAGGGGCGCCGCCAGCAGGATTACAGCATCGACATCTTCAGCCGGCACCACGACCAGGTGGAGACGCTGCTCACGGAGTTCAAGAACATACTGATTAAATACTACCCGTCGGCCAGTACGAACGAAATCAACAACGTGCTGTTCGACATCTTCAACTGCGAGAACGACCTCGCTTCCCACAATGCCGTGGAGGACCTGCTGTTCGTCCCGGCAGTCGGAAGGCTGGAGAAAAGAGTGGAGGAGGAAGGATGAGCGTTACGGTCAAGATAACGGTGGCGGAGCCTTCGGTCATCATACGCAGCGGCATCATCGCCGTGATAGGGAGTGCCGAGAACCTGAAGGCCGAGATTTACGAGGTGAGCGAAATCGACCAGTTGCGGAACGTGCTTTCGTGGCAGCATCCGGATATTCTGCTGGTGAATCCCGCATCGCTCGGCCTCTTTCCGCTGCAGCAGCTCAAGAAGGATACGGGCAATCCTGACATGAAATGCGTCGCACTGCAGTTTGCATTTACCGACCATGCCGCCCTGAAAAGTTACGACGATGCCATATCGGTGTACGACAGTGCCGAGACGGTGAACGACAAACTCGCCCGGCTGGTCAGCGAACCGGAGCGCGACAAGCGGCACGAATCGCTGAGCGGACGGGAAAAGGAGGTCATCGCCTGCGTGGTGCAGGGTATGACCAACAAGCAGATAGCCGACAAGCTCTTCATATCGACGCATACGGTCATCACCCACCGGCGCAACATATCCGCCAAACTCGGCATCCACAGTCCGGCCGGTCTGACGATTTACGCCATCGTAAACAAGCTGGTGGAGCTGGACGACATCAAGGACTCCGTAGAGGAGCAGCTCCCCGGAGATTAGGATTGCAGCCGGAACCGCGGGCCTGCCGCTGAGAGTCAGCGCTGGCGGGAACGGGCTACCGTACCCGCCTCCACGAACTCCGCCTTGGCTGCTGTCCATGCCCGGAAATGGGGCGAGGCGTTATGCGCGGCGACGGCCTCTTCGTCTGCCCACCGTTCGATGAAACAGAAGGCGCGGCTGTCGGCCACATCCTCGTAAAGGTCGTAAAAGACGTTGCCGCGTTCGGCACGGCTCGCTTCGATGAGAGGCTGTACCGCTTTCAGAAAATCCTCCTGTTTACCCTCCCTTATCACATTTCTGGCTACTATCGTTATCATATCGTTCGTTGTTGGTGTCGTGTCGGTACCATCTCTGTCGCGTGCGGTCAGGCGATGTCGGCAGTCCAGTAGGAGAAGGTACGGCGCGAACCGTCCTCCATGCCGACCTCCTGCGACCAGCGGTAGGGTTCTCCCAGCCGAAAGGCGACGGACTGCCGGAAGAGGGGCCCGCCGTAACAGAGCGTATGGTATTCGCCGTTCTCGCCGCAGAGGTCGATTCCGGCGGGGAAGTCCGCCACCGTCGCGCGGTTCAGTCTGCGGCCGATATACTCCCTGCCCAATCGCTCTGCCCAGGTCGTGGTGATGACCGCCTCCAGTCCCGAAGCGAGGAACGCTTCCATGGCCTCCTGCGGCGAGAGTTCCCAAAGCGGTTCCACCACCTCGATACCGTAGGGCCGTAGACGCTCTTCGCGGTAGGTGCGGACGTCGTGCAGAAAGATGTCGCCGAAGATGAAACGGGTGACTCCCTGCGCCCGGAACCGTTCGGCAGCCAGCCGCATGGCATGCGTATCGTGTTCCGGCTCCCCTCCCGGCGTTACGTTCACCGTGCAGAGCGGAATGCCGATGGATGCGGCCTGTGCCCGGAGTACCCGTTCGGGAATGGCGTGCATTGTGGAGCGGCCGTCGGCGCCGCTGACCGTCGTCAGAAGCGATACGACGTCGTATTTCTCCGAGCGCAGGGCCGTCAGCAGTGCGAGCGCCGAATCCTTGCCTCCGCTCCAGTTGAAGACGGCTTTCATGCGTGCGTCCATTCCGATTCCTCCGTCTTTTCTTTTGTGAACAGTCCGCCGACCAGCGTGAAGTAGGGGGGTAATACGGGGCCTTCGCTCCAGCGCAGCGGGAGACCGAGCCGTTCTTTCGCCGTGCGGGCTACGTCGAACCCGCAGGCTTCCAGCGAAGTGCGGGCCCGGTCGGGATAACGGCACGGTTTCCCCTCGGTACGCAGACAGCCGCCCCGGCCGCACAGCAAACAGCTGCCCGCAAAAAGGGCCCGGCTGCCGGGATGACGCTTTTCCGCTTCCAGCAGGCGGGCATCCATCGGTCGGCGGGCATCCTCTACGATGGCATAGGCGGCTGCGGCCGCTTCGGATACGTCGGCCGGCCGGGGCCGTTCCTCGGCGTCCAATGTTACGACCGCCCCGATGATGCGGATGTGGCCGTAGCCGGCAAGCCGTTCCAGCGGGTCGGTATCGAAAGGTGGACAACCCCATATCCGGCCGTAATTACCGCATGCCCGGCAATATTCCTCGATGCGGCGTGCGTCGCAGTAGCTGCGGAGGTAATCTCTGGCGGGCAGGCTGGCGGTTATGTAGCGGGTACAGGGCATCTCGGTGCCTGCAAAGATAGCGAACGCGCGGCGGATTGCCGCACTTTTTTCCGTCGGCTTCATTCCCTGTGGACATTTCTATTTTTTGTAAAGCGGCCGTAACGCTTTCGTAACGGGCTCCGGGTAGTTTTGCGGCGTCAAATAATTGTTCGGGATAAAGATATGAGATTGTACACACCGAGAATTCTGTCGTTTTTTCTTGCGCTGTGCCCCTTCCTTGCGGCGGAGGCGGCGCAGCCGCTTTACTCCGTGTCGGGAAGGGTGACCGATGCCGCCACGGGCGAACCGGTGACAGGCGCCGTAGTCATGGTCAAGGATACCTACAAGGGAACCGAAACCGATATGGAGGGCCGTTGGCGCCTCGACAACCTTGCCGCGGGGGATTATACGTTCGCCGTCAGTTTCATCTCCTACAAGAGCATCGAGGTGTCGTGCAGGGTGGCCGCCGATGTGGAGGGGGTGGATGTCTGCCTCGAAAGCGATTCGGAAGAGGTCGAAGAGGTGGTCGTGAAGGCCCGTATGCGGAGCGACACCGAGATAGCCATGCTCGGAACGATAAAGGCCGTTCCGCAGGTCACGAGCGGTGTTTCGGCGGCCCAGATATCGAAAAGCCCCGACCGGAACGCTTCGGAAGTCGTCCGTCGCGTCCCCGGCATCACCATCATAGACGACCGTTTCATCATCGTGCGCGGCCTGTCGCAGCGCTACAACAACGCATGGATAAACGGACTGGCCGTCCCGAGTACCGAGACAGACAGCCGTGCCTTCTCCTTCGACATGATTCCCAGCAGTCAGATTGACAACCTGCTGGTCTATAAATCCCCCTCGCCGGAGATACCGGGCGACTTCTCCGGCGGTTTTGTCAAGATAGTGACCAAAGGTATCCCCGAAGAAAACAGCATCGAAGTCGGTTATTCGACCGGGTTCAATGTCAGGACGCAATTCAGGCAGTTCCGCATGAACCCCGGAAGCTGTACGGATTTCCTCGGTTTCGACCTCGGCAAGAGGCCGCTCGGCCGCTCGTTTCCGGCGCACATGGACCTCGTCACTTCGCCCGACGAGATAACGAGGCTGACGAGAGAAGGGTTCAACAACGACTGGCGCATCCGGAGTTTTATCCCCATGCCCGACCAGCGGCTCTCCTTCTCGATGGCCCGCCGCTGGGATACGAAGCGCGGCCGTACCGTGGGCAACATCACCGCCGTCACATACAGCAATACGTTTAAAGGAGTCGAAGGTATCAAGAACGCCCGGTACGGCATCTACTCCGCGGCCGCCGACACGCCCATCTATCTCGACGATTATTATGACAACCAATATTCGAACGATGTCCGGCTCGGAGCGATGCACAACTGGGCGTTCATCCTCGACGCCTCTAACCGTATCGAGTTCAAGAACCTGCTCAATATATTGGGGCGTAACCGTCTGACCGAACGCCGGGGCATCAAGGACATGAGCAGCATGTACTATCTCGAACAGACCGAGATGCAGTACTCTTCGCGCCTGACCTATACGGGGCAGTTCTCCGGCACGCACCACCTGGCCGGTACCGATGCGACGGTGACGTGGGATGCCGGTTACTCCTATGCCGACCGGAACGAACCCGACCGCCGCATCGTCTCCAATATGGCCGGTATCGGAAGTACGGATGACCTGGCGGATGTGGTGACGGGCAACGACAACATCAAACGCTACTTCCAGACCCTCGGCGACCACATCGCTTCGGCTTCCGGCAACTATGTGCAGCAGTTGGCCTGGGGGGGTATCCGACCCACGTTGAAGGCCGGCATCTACGGCGAGTACCGTTACCGCAGCTACGACCAGCGCGAGTTCATCTACCGTTACGACAACCTTTCCGCCGAAGAGCGGCAATATTATCTCAAGCTGCCTTTCCAGGAGATGCTGTCGCCCGAATGGCTGGGAGCGGACAAGGTCTATATCGACGAGATAACCCGCAAGACCAATGCCTACACCGCCGACATCTATTACGGAGCGGCTTATGCGGCGCTCGACATTCCGCTCGGAAAATTCGATATCTATGCCGGGGCACGTCTCGAAAGCTACACCACGAAGCTGACGCGAGACCGTTCGGATGCACCCGAACTTATCCTGATGACCACCAAGACGCACCACGACCTCAATCTGCTGCCTTCGGTCAATGTCACTTACCGGATAGACGACCGGCATCAGTTGCGGGCGGCTTACGGGCGTTCGCTCAACCGTCCGGAGCTGCGTGAGCTTTCCCCTACGGTCTATTACGATTTCGACCTCTTCAGCGAGATAGCCGGTAACGAGAACCTCAGGACGGCCGTCATCGACAACGTGGACCTGCGTTATGAATTCTATCCCGCACCGGGCGAGACGGTGAGCCTCGGTGCCTTCTACAAACACTTCTGCAATCCGATAGAGTGGACCTATATCGACATGGGCGGTTCGCTCCGCTATATGTATGAGAATGCCGACCGGGCCCAAAGCTGGGGTGTGGAGCTCGATGTGAGGAAAAACCTCGGCTTTATCGGTATGCCGAACCTTTCGCTGGTGCTCAATGCGGCGTGGATATACAGCAACGTGACCTTTGTGCCCGGCGAGGTGGTGTCCGAACCCGACCGGCCCATGCAGGGACAGTCGCCCTACGTGATAAACGCGGGACTCTATTACAGTTCCGAACGACTCGGACTCGACGTGGCGCTGCTCTACAACCGGATTGGCAAGCGGATAGTGGGGCTGGGCAAGTCCAACAGCGTCAATCCCGACCCCAATACGCTGATTCCCGATTCGTACGAAATGCCGCGCAACGTGCTTGATTTCTCCGTATCGAAAAGGATAGGGCGACGGGTGACGCTGAGCTGTTCGGTGAAGGACCTTCTCTCGGAGGACGTGGTGTACAAGCAGTTCCCGAAGTTCGAGAAGGACGGACAGATGTACCGGCGGGAACAGGTCACCCGGCGCTACAATCCCGGTCAGAGCGTATCGCTGACTGTCTCGGTAAAGCTGTGAACGATATTCGACAGGACAGACAATAGAGAAAACACCAATTTTTAATCGAACAGAAAAAGATGAAAAAGAACATCAAGATGGCCGCCGTGGCATGTATGCTCCTCTCGGCCTTTGCTACCGTAAGTTGCGACAAGAATACGGACAACGGCGGCGAGAATCCTCCGCAGGGCGAAACGTTCGAACTGGGCGACGGTTCGAAGGATAATTTCGAAATCGCTTCCGACATGACGCTGACCTATCCGAACGTCTATACGCTCAAAGGGTTCGTTTATGTGCCCGACGGTGTGACGCTGACCATCGAGCCCGGTGTGGTGATAAAGGGCGACAAGGCTACGCAGGGTACGCTCATTATCGAACGGGGCGGCAAAATCATGGCACAGGGTACGCCGGAACGCCCGATTGTCTTCACTTCCGCCCAGGCTCCCGGCAGCCGCAAGCCCGGTGACTGGGGCGGTATCATCCTGCTCGGCAAGGCGCCCAACAACCTCGGCGAACAGACCATCGAGGGCGGTGTGCGTTCCAAACACGGCGGTAACGACCCGGCGGACAATTCCGGCGTGCTGAGCTATGTACGTGTGGAATTCCCCGGTATCGAATACTCTACGGACAATGAAATCAACGGAATTACCTTCGGTTCGGTCGGGAGCGGTACCAAAATCGACCACCTGCAGGTATCCTATTCGGGGGACGACTCCTATGAGTGGTTCGGCGGTACGGCGAATGCGAAATATCTCGTCGCCTATTCGGGTTGGGACGATGATTTCGATACCGACAACGGCTTCAGCGGCAAGGTACAGTTCGCCATGGGCGTGCGCAATCCGAGGATAGGGGACAAGTCGGCCTCCAACGGTTTCGAATCGGACAACAACGGCGACGGTGCGGCTACCGAACCCTACACCTCATGCGTGTTCGCCAACGTCAGCCTGTTCGGGCCGGTGTCCAATCCCGCATCCTATACCGAACAGGCCGGCGCCGAGGGTAGCCCGGTCGATGCGAGATTCCAGGCCGCGCTTCATCTGCGCCGCAATACCCAGCTCAGTATCTATAACTCCCTCATAGCGGCTTTCCCGGTAGGGCTGATTATCGAGAACGACAAAGGGTCTACCACACAGGATTGGGCTGAGCAGGGCAAACTCAACGTAACCAACTGCGTGATGGCCGGCATGGTGAAGAATTACCAGGATGCACAGTATTGGAAGGATGGTTCCCAGTTCGACGATGAGGATGCGGGTAGTTTCGCCGACGGTTATTTCAACCGTGCGGAGGGTGGAAACAGGGTGTTCGCAGCCCTCTCCGACCTCGGCCTCAGCGGCAATCCGCTCAGCCTTTCCGCTCCGGTGGTCTTCCCCGGCAGCGACAGTCCGCTTGCTTCGGGTGCTGCATGGACGGAGGAGAAGGTGGCTTCGGGCTTCGATAAAGTGGACTATATCGGTGCTTTCGGTCCGAATGAGACCGCTGCCGCCAACTGGACGAGCGGCTGGTGCAATTTCGACCCCCAGAATACGGTTTACTAAACGTCGGCAGGTTGGTCAATTTGTCGGTGGGCGGGCTGCTGCGGCGGTCCGCCCTTTTCCCGTTCCGCGGCGGAGCTTCCGGTGTGCCGGCAATGCATGCGGGGATTGCGTTCCGTGCAGGAATATTACAGCCCGAGGTCTTCGTCAATCAAGACCACCGTAATCCTCCCTTTCGGATGGCATTTGTGCAGAATGAGCCGTTCGTTGCATATCCGTCGGGGCGATGCACAATCCATGCACCGGCCCGTTTTCACGCACGGCGTGTCGAAATCCTCATGACGGGCCGCATTGCGCGGGGCGGCCGTTTCGCGGATACGCCTGAAGGCGGCATCGCCGTCCTCCACGATTTTGTTCCGACCGACGGTCAGGATGACGTGCCGCGGTCCGAAGGCTATCGGAGCGATGCGGTTGCCTATCATGTCCAGCCAATGCAGCTCCCCGTCGAGGGTGACGGCATTCGCGCCGGTCAGGAACAGGTCGCATAACAGCGCCTGCCGGCGTCTTTCTATCAGTTCCCTGAAAGGAACGCCCTGTTCGAAAGTGTCGATGAACGGATAGGTGCGCTGCGTCCGCAGCCACTCCACCGTCCCCGTCGCGTAGAGCGTCATCGAGTCGCCGAAGGAGATACTCGCCGGCGCGAGTTCGGCGATGCGGCTGCGGATGTATTCGCCGGCCTCGTGTGCGTCGGCTGCTGTCGCCACCTCAAAACCGTTGCGCCTCAGCCTGTCGGCACATCTCTCCGTTGTCTTTGCCTGTTCCATCATGTGTCTCCATTATGGGCGGTTCCGGCAGATGTTTTCCGGAGACCGTAAAAAAAGTCTCCACGGAGTACGCGGAGACATAGGTATTAAAACCTGCGGCCCATGGCCTTATTGTGGTAAGATGTAGAAGTTCTTACACTGCAAATATAAGAAAAATAAGTGCACAAATCCAAAAATTTTCCTTATTTTTACAAAAAAACCGCCAATTTATGGAGAAAAGATTGGGTATAGATGTAGGAACCAATTCCCTCGGATGGGCTATCGTGGAGGTGGACGACGAAGGATGTACGCTGCTCGACCGAGGGGTGGATATCTTTCAGGAGGGGGTAGCACGTGAGAAGAATCAGGAGAAACCGGCCGTGCAGGACAGGACCGATGCCCGTGCCCTACGGCGGCACTATTTCCGTCGCCGTTTGCGCAAGATAGCCCTGTTGCGGGTGTTGGTACGGCACGACCTGTGTCCCGCATTGTCGGAGGAGCAGTTGAACGCCTGGCAGGGGAAGGGGATTTATCCGTTGGACGATGCGTTCATCCGTTGGCAGCGTACCGACGACAATGCGGACAGGAACCCGTACCGCGACCGCTTCCGGTGTCTGACCGAAGAACTCGATTTGGCCTGCCGCGAAGAACGTTACGTGCTGGGCAGGGCGCTGTATCATCTGTGTCAGCGCCGCGGATTTCTGAGCAATCGCAAGGATGCGGGAAACGAGGCCGAGGAGGGTAAGGTGAAGCAGGAGATTAAAACCCTCTCTGCCGACATGGCCGCTGCGGGGTGCGAATATCTGGGCGAATATTTCTACCGGCTTTACCAGCGGAAAGAGAAGATTCGCAAACACTATACAGCCCGGAACGAGCACTATCTGGCCGAGTTTCGTGCCATTTGCCGGAAACAGCGGCTTGATGAGGAGTTGCGACAGGCATTGGAAAAAGCCATTTTCTATCAGCGGCCCCTCAAGTCGCAAAAGGGCTTGGTAGGCAAGTGTACTTTCGAAAAGGACAAGAGCCGCTGTCCGGTGTCCCATCCGCGCTTCGAGGAGTTCCGGATGCTCCAGTTCATCAACAACGTTCGGGTTACGGGTCCCGGCGATGCGGAGCCGCGGCCCCTTTCGCCGGAGGAGGTGGAGATTGTCCGTCCGCTGTTCCTGCGCAAGAGTAAACCGCATTTCGATTTCGAAGACATTGCCAAAAAGATAGCGGGCAAAGGGAACTATGCCTGCCGGGGCGAGTTGCTGCAGGCGCCGTACCGCTTCAATTGTGCCGGTAAATCGACGGTGACGGGGTCTCCCGTATCGGCCCTTTTCGCTTCGGTTTTCGGAGATGATTGGCAGCGTGAGATTTGCAGCCTGTATACGCTCGGTGCCGGGAAAAACGAGGAGCAGATACTCAACGACGTATGGCATGTCCTCTTCGCCTTTGAGGACGAGGAGCGGTTGCAGGCCTGGTTGCAGGAGAAACTGCAGCTTTCAGCCGACGATGCGAAAACCCTGGCGGCCTTCCGTCTGCCGCAGGGGTATGCGTCGCTGAGCCTGAACGTTATCAACAAGATACTTCCCTACCTGCGGCGCGGATACCGCTACGACGAGGCGGTATTCTTTGCCAACCTCGGAAAGGTGCTTCCGGCGGAGGTGTATGCCGACCCGGCCAGGCGCCGCGAAGTGGAGCAAGGGATTTCCGCCCAGATGGATGATTTGGGCGACGGAGAGAAAACACGGAAGGAGGAACGTATTCGCGATTATCTGCGGCGTTATTGGGGCGTAGAGGAGAAGCGGCTGGAGCGCCTTTACCATCCTTCGATGATTGAGGCGTATCCGTCGGCGTCTCCCAACGGACAGGGTCTCCTGCAGCTGGGTTCGCCGCGCATCCCGGCTGTCCGGAATCCGATGGCCATGCGAGCCCTGTTCCGGCTCCGCGTACTACTGAATGAACTCCTGCGCGAAGGAAAGATTGACCGTGGCACGAAAATCAATATCGAGCTCGCCCGCGAGCTGAACGACGCCAACAAACGGAAGGCCATCGAACGTTACCAGCGGGAGCGGGAGGCTGAGAACCGCAAATATGCCGAAGAGATTCGCCAACAGTATGTCGAAGCGACGGGACATTCCATAGAGCCCTCCGAAGAGGATATTCTCAAATACCGTCTGTGGGTGGAGCAGGGGCATTGTTCCCTTTATACGGGGAAGACAATCGGGATTTCCGAGTTTCTTGGCGACGGCCGGCGGTACGACATTGAGCATACCGTCCCCCGTTCGCGTGGGGGAGAGGATGCGCAGTACAACAAGACGCTGTGCGAAGAGGAATTCAACCGGGATATAAAACGCGACAAACTGCCGTCGGAGCTGGCCAACCATACCGCGATATTGGCCTGTGTCGAGTCGTGCGGATGGTTCGAGCGCATCGAGGGGTTGGAGCATCGGGTCTGGGGGGCGGACCGTCGCGCAAAGAGTGCGACGACCAAATCGGCGAAGGATTTCGCCATTCAGGACCGGCACTACTGGAGGATACATCTCGATTACTGGCGCAGGAAGTGCGAGGCCTTTACCATGACGGAGGTGCCCGAAGGATTCAGCAATCGGCAGGGTGTGGATGTTGGCATCATCGGTCGGTATGCGCGGCTCTATCTGCAGACAGTCTTCGACCGGGTTTATACGGTCAAGGGTGCTACGACGGCTGCGTTCCGCAGGATGTGGGGGCTGCAGGAGGAGTATGCGGCGAAAGAGCGCGTGAATCATGTCCACCACT
>ULXG01018605.1_pt1 | contig 13773 bp, 11 predicted proteins | sample 1961141 | NCBI WGS metagenome assembly ULXG01 (sample SAMEA4835834, study PRJEB28245) | human gut metagenome | biome: gut microbiome; material: fecal sample | place: Denmark | collected 2008 | reverse complement strand
CGCTGTGATCACCTGGCGCAGCTGCTTCGTGCGCACATCTCCGGCTGCAAACACGCCCGGAACTGAAGTTACGCCATCCTCCCCTGCGATGATATATCCCTGCTTATCCATTTCCAGAGTGCCTTTAAAGGGCGCGCTTTCCGGCTCGATGCCTACGGCAATGAACACTCCGTCCACGGCAATTTTTTTCTTTTCACCCGTCTTCTTATTGGACACGGCAATCTGCTCCACGCGGTTTTCACCCTCGATGGCATCCACCACCGTATCCCAGACTGTCTCAATCTTTTCAGACTCAAATATGCGGCTCTGAAGCGTCTTGGCTCCCCGCAGCTCATCTCTGCGGTGAATCAGATATACCTTGCTGCATATCCTGGACAGAAAAATCGCGTCCTCCAGAGCTACATCTCCTCCCCCGATCACTGCCACAGTCTTGTCTCTGAAAAATGCCCCGTCGCAGGTAGCGCAGTAGGAAACGCCGGCTCCGGAGAGTTCTTCCTCCCCCGGCACTCCCAGCTTTCTGTGATGGGCCCCTGTAGCCAGAATCACTGTTTTCGCACGGTAACTCTCTTTTTCACAGACAACCGTCTTAATCTCACCGGAAAGTTCAAGCTTCTCTATCCTGTCCTCTGCAAAGGAAGCTCCCAGACGGTCTGCGTGCTCCCGGAACTTCATCCCCAGATCAAAGCCGGAGCTTCCAGGAAGCCCGGGATAATTGTCAACCTCGTACGTATTGAGGATCTGTCCCCCGCTCATCATCTCTCTCTCAACTACCAGAGTGTCAAGCTCTGCCCGCTTTGCATATATCGCCGCCGCGAGCCCCGCCGGCCCGGAGCCGACAATAATCAAATCATATATCTTTTCCATCCAGTCCTCCCGACTCTCCCCTCGGAGCACTTCTCATGCATCATGTTTCATAACTTTAAGTATAACACAAGTTCTATAGGCAGTATACATCATTTTCTAATTTTCACCGCACAATTTTCTGGAAAAAGCTGGAAAATCCTTCTCTTCTTTTTTTCATCAAAAAAAGACAATTCTTCACTCACCTTCCCGGCAATTTGAGTACGAATATTCGCAACAAATCTCCCCCACTTTTTTTCTATGTGATATAATTACATTAACCTGGCAGCATATGGCATTGCGTTCCACAGTGCTGTCTGACATTTCAGAAAGGACGTGAATCTCTATGGCAAGAAAAACAGTACTCGTCACCGGAGCTTCCCGGGGAATCGGGAAAGCTATCGCTGTAAAATTTGCAAAAAAAGGCTACAATGTGGTAATCAGCTGTGTCAGACGTGAGGAACAGCTCCTTCAGACAAAGAAAGAGATCGAGAGTTTTCAGGTATCCTGTCTCTCCTACCTGGGCGATATGGGAGTCGCGGAAAACTGCGCAGAGCTGTTTAAAAAAATCCGCAAGCAGTTTGGCGGCCTCGATGTCCTGGTCAACAATGCCGGCATTTCCTACATCGGACTTCTCCAGGATATGAAACCCGAGGACTGGGAACTGATTCTGAGAACCAATCTCACCTCCGTCTTTAACTGCTGCAAACTGGCCATTCCCATGATGCTTGAAAAAAAGCAGGGAAAGATCATAAACATCTCCTCTGTCTGGGGCGTGTGCGGAGCCTCCTGCGAGGCTGCCTACTCTGCCACAAAGGGCGGAGTCAACGCCCTTACTAAAGCGCTGGCAAAAGAGCTGGCCCCCAGCAACATCCAGGTCAACGCCATCGCCTGCGGAGCCATCGACACCGAGATGAATCACTTTCTCGACGATGAGGAGCTGATTGGCCTGATTGAGGAAATCCCCGCCGGAAGACTGGGCCGCGCCGAGGAGGTGGCCGATTTAGCCTACCATCTGGGATATAAAGAAAACTATCTGACCGGACAGGTCATCGGACTGGACGGAGGATGGGTGTAAAGGGGGGAAAAGGAGCGGTTTTTTTATTCCAGCGAAGTCATAAAAAAACCGCTCCTTTTCCCTGGGAAGTGAGTGGACGGCGAATGAGAAAGAGAATGTGAAAGGATGAGGGAGTCTGTATAGATGGGAAGTAATGGGGGATTGGTAGGATTTAATTTAATGGGAGTTTTGATGGGAGTGATGGGAGGTGTGGGGGTAAGCGGAGCTTGGGAGAGGAATTAAGCGGAAGAAGGGGCTGAAGCAGGGGGCTGCAGAAGCTTGAAAGACTTATGCTCGAAATGACTGCTGAATCGGAAAGGCACAGGCGAGCAGAAAGGGTCTGGAATAAGCCGTCTTGTCTGTAACCATACATGAGTAAGCGACACCCTGCATCGGCCGGAATCTGAAGTTTCGGAATGGGGAAGGAAGGGGAGAAATTTGTGACTTCGCTGGAACTAATTTCTCCCCTTCCTTCCCCCGTGCCAACACACTACCCGTACCATCCCGCCATCTGCGCCGTCTCGCTTCCTGCACCATCTCACCGCCTGCGCTATCTCACCGCTGCCCCATCTCACCGCCGCGCCAGCTTCTACACAAAAAACCCGCTTTCACCGAAAGGCTGTTTCACCTTCTCAGAGAAAGCGGGTTTTTATCCCGTCTGAGCACTACGTCCTGTCCGAGTCTGATTCTGCGCAGACCTGGCTGTGCCAAATGCTGTGCAGACAGTTTTCTGCAGGACGCCACCCGGCATGGGAGGGCATGTCCAGCAGGCCTGATGCCTCTGTCCATACCGTCCCCCGGCCGATTATTTAATTCTATGTATCAGTCTGTATCTGAAATGATACCTGCCCAAATGTTCTGTCTGATCCGCAAATTAAGCGTTCTGAGCAGCCTTTGCAGCTTTCAGCTTCTCTGTTAATAACGGAACTACCTTGTTCAGGTCGCCTACAATGCCGTAGTCAGCTACGTCGAAGATCGGAGCTGTCTCGTCCTTGTTGATGGCGATGATGATGTCAGACTCCTCCATACCAGCTACGTGCTGAATAGCACCGGAGATACCGATTGCGAAGTAAACGTTCGGACGAACAGTCTTACCTGTCTGACCTACCTGTAATGCCTTTGGCTTCCAGCCTGCATCTACAACGGCACGGGAGCAGCTTACTGTTCCGCCGATTGCCTCTGCCAGATCGTCAAGCAGCTTGAAGTTCTCTGGGCTTCCAACACCGCGGCCGCCGGATACCAGGATCTTTGCGTCCATGATATCTACTGTATCAGCCACTGCCTTTACTACGTCGAGGATCTCAACATAGTTCTTGTTTGGAGTAAAGCCTGGGTTGTACTCTACTACATTAGCCTTAACGCCAGCCTGCTTTGGAAGCTTCTGCATAACGCCTGGACGTACTGTAGCCATCTGAGGACGGAAATCCGGGCAGGCGATAGTTGCGATTGTGTTTCCGCCGAATGCAGGACGAGTCATTAATAACTGGTTGTGCTTCTGCTCCTTGCCTGGCATTGGGTTGATTGGGAAATCGCCAATCTCAAGCTGTGTACAGTCAGCTGTCAGACCTGTATGGATTCTTGCGCAAACACGAGGTCCTAAGTCACGGCCGATTGCTGTAGCGCCGATTAAGAAGATCTCCGGCTTGAACTCATTGATAACGGATGCCAGTGCGTGTGTGTAAGGCTCTGTTCTGTACTCCTTTAACTCCGGATCGTCTACAACGATAACCTTATCTGCGCCGTACTCAGCCAGCTCGTCTGCAAGGCCCTTCACGTCAGAACCTACTAAAACAGCTGTAACCTCTGTTCCTAAATCTTTTGCTAAATCTTTTCCTTTGCCAATCAGCTCAAATGCGATGCCGCTGATCTCATTGTCAACCTGCTGTGCAAAGACGAATACTCCCTTATATGCTTCTAAGTTCATTCTTATTCACCACACTTTTCTCTTATTTTTAATTAGATAACATGTTTTGCTGCCAGCTTCTCAACAATGTAGTCAGCTGCTGCTGCCGGATCAAGAGTAACCTGCTCGCCTGCTCCCTTTCTAACCTTATCGGAAGCTCTTGCGATCTGTGTCGGGGATCCCTTAAGTCCTAAGTTGGAGTCCTCTACATCCTTCAGGTCATTTCTTCCCCATACGGTGATTTCCTTCTTATAAGCATCGAAGATTCCGCCTGGAGTCATGTAACGCGGCTCGTTTAACTCTGCCAGAGCTGTGATTAAGCATGGCATCTGAGCCTTTAATACGTGGTATCTGTCGTCGTACTGACGCTCAACGATAACGCTGTCGCCCTCGATCTTGATATCCTGAGCGTAGCTGATTACCGGAATATTTAAGTGCTCGGAGATCTGAGGACCTACCTGAGCTGTATCTCCATCGATAGCCTGACGGCCTGTGATAATTAAATCATACTCAAGGTTTCTGATAGCACCTGCGATTGTCTGGGATGTAGCCCATGTATCGGCACCGCCCAGTACGCGGTCTGTAACCAGGATTCCCTTGTCAGCGCCCATAGCCATAGCCTCGCGGAGAACCTCCTCTGCCTTTGGAAGTCCCATGGTGAGAACTGTAACCTCTGCGCCGTACTGATCCTTTAAACGAAGGGCTGCCTCAAGGCCTGCCTTATCATCTGGGTTCATGATTGTGAGCATAGCTCCTCTGTCGAGAGTTCCGTCCGGGTTGAATTTAACGCCGCCCTTAGTATCTGGAACCTGTTTGATACAAACTATAATTTTCACTGTATTTTCACTCCTTATTTTTTAATGTCATACAGCCTGTCCCGCTCCGAACGGGCTGCAGCTTATTTAGAGCCACCGTCTGTACGATTGCCTGGCCGGCAGACCGGCGCGGCAAACGGTCTTCTGCGGATAGATGCAGAATACGGATACTATTTTAACAGAGCGCCGGAGATAACCATTCTCTGAACCTCAGATGTACCCTCGTAGATCTCTGTAATCTTTGCATCGCGCATCATACGCTCTACATCGTACTCTCTGATGTAGCCGTATCCGCCGTGAAGCTGTACAGCCTTTGTTGTAACTTCCATAGCAACCTCTGCTGCATACAGCTTAGCCATAGCTGCCTCTACGGAATAGGTCTTCTGTGTAGCCTTAGCCATAGCTGCTCTGTAAACAAGGAGCTGAGCTGCCTTAACCTTTGTTGCCATATCAGCAAGCTGGAACTGTGTATTCTGGAACTGTCCAAGAGCGCGTCCGAACTGCTTTCTCTCTTTTACGTACTCGATTGTTCTCTCAAGAGCGCCCTCTGCAAGACCAAGAGCCTGAGCTGCGATACCGATACGTCCGCCGTCCAGTGTGTGCATGGCAATGTTGAAGCCCTTGCCCTGCTGTCCTAACAGGTTCTCCTTCGGGATGCGGCAGTCTGTGAAGATTAACTCATATGTAGCAGATCCGCGGATACCCATCTTCTTCTCCTTTGTACCAAAGGTGAAGCCTGGTGTTCCCTTCTCAACGATGAATGCGGAGATCTCTTTCTTCTTTCTTCCTCTGGCATCCTCTTTTGTGCCTGTTACAGCGATAATCACATAGATGTCAGCCTCTTTACCGTTTGTGATGAAGATCTTGGAGCCGTTTAATACCCACTCGTCTCCGTCTAAAACAGCCTTTGTCTGCTGGCCCTGAGCATCTGTACCAGCGCCTGGCTCAGTAAGACCGAAAGCACCTAACTTCTCGCCCTTTGCAAGGGGAACCAGGTATTTCTGCTTCTGCTCTACTGTACCGTATGTCTGGATTGGATCACAGCACAGGGATGTGTGAGCAGATACGATAACACCTGTAGTACCGCAAACTTTGGAGAGCTCCTCCACGCACATCGCATAGCACAGCGGATCGCAGCCCTGTCCGCCGTACTCCTTCGGAACCGGGATGCCCATGAATCCGAGCTTCTGCATCTTCTTAACTGTTTCTGTCGGGAAGTGCTCTGTCTCGTCAACTTCCTGCGCTAAAGGCTTAACCTCTTTCTCGGCGAAGTCATGGAATAATGTTCTCGCCATCTCATGCTCTTTACTTAATGTAAAATCCATGTCTAATCCTCCATCTTCTTATATCACGCTAAAAAGGGGCCTGACCTGGACCCCTTATGCGGTTGTAAATCTATTATAACAGAAAACCAAAAAAAGTGGTATCCATTATTTGCTGTAATCGTAGAATCCTTTTCCTGTCTTCTGTCCTAAATAGCCGGCACGAACCATCTTTCTTAACAGCGGATGCGGACGGTACTTTGTATCTCCTGTCTCGTGCTGCAGAACCTCCATGATGGCAAGGCAGACATCCAGGCCAATCAGATCGCCCAGTGCTAACGGTCCCATCGGATGGTTTGCGCCTAACTTCATGGCTGTGTCGATTCCCTCTACAGATGCGATTCCGTCAGCGTAGATGCCGACAGCCTCGTTGATCATCGGGATCAGGATTCTGTTTACAACGAAGCCTGCGCCCTCCTCAACCTGTACCGGAGTCTTTCCGATAGCCTTGGAGATTTCGATTACCTTGTCAACCATCTCCTTCGGTGTGTTGAGTCCTGCAATGACCTCTACTAACTTCATAACAGGAGCCGGGTTGAAGAAGTGCATGCCTACAACCGGTCTTGCGCCTGATCCAACTTCTGTGATGGAAAGGGAAGAAGTATTTGTGGCAAAAATGCAGTCTGGCTTGCAGATAGCATCTAACTCCTTGAAGGTCTGTTTCTTGATCTCCATGTTCTCAATGGCAGCCTCCACAACCAGATCGCAGTCGCCGCAGATATCCTTAACGCCTGTGGTGATCTTGGCAAGGATCTTATCTGCATCCTCCTGTGTCATCTTGCCCTTAGCGATTCTCTTCTCAAATCCTTTGGCAATCTTTTTCTTTCCGTTTGCGGCAAACTCTTCGTTAATATCACATAAAACTACTTCGTAGCCCTCTGTCTGTGCAAATGCCTGTGCGATTCCAGAACCCATGGTTCCGGCTCCGATAACACCAATTTTCATTGTTATCTCCTCCTCTGATTTAAAACAACAAGCGGCGGACTCAGTCTTAACAGTACCGTCGTGAACATTATGTACCATAAAGATTAACGGTTCTTAAACTGTTTCTCTTTTCTCTTTTCAAGGAAGGCTGCCATGCCCTCTTTCTGATCCTCTGTCTCAAAGCAGGCGCCGAACAGCTTTTCCTCGATGACAATCGCCTGATCCATATCTGTCTGCAGTCCGTCGTTTGCTGCCTTCTTGCTGTTTCGCACAGCAATCGGGGCGTTTGCGGCGATGATGCCTGCCATCTTCTTGGCTGCCGGCATCAGTTCCTCCTGCGGATAGACTGCGTTGACAAAGCCCAGACGGTATGCCTCGTCAGCCTTGATATTTCTGGCTGTGTAGAGCATTTCCTTGGCCTTTCCCACACCGATGAGGCGGGCAAGCCTCTGAGTTCCACCAAAGCCTGGAGTGATTCCCAGTCCCACTTCCGGCTGTCCAAACACTGCGTTTTCAGAACAGATTCTGATGTCGCAGCTCATGGCAAGTTCATTTCCGCCTCCGAGGGCGAACCCGTTCACTGCCGCAATTACCGGAATCGGGAATGTTTCGATTTTGCGGAAAATATCATTTCCATATTTTCCGAAGGCCTCTCCCTGCTCCTTTGTCATCGTGCTCATAGCCGCAATATCGGCTCCCGCCACAAAAGATTTCTCCCCTGCGCCTGTGAGGATCACCGCTCTCACTGTGTTCTGATCAATGGAATCGAACGCAGCTTCCAGATCCTTAAGCACTTCCTCATTCAGAGCGTTTAATGCCTTGGGCCTGTTGATAGTTACAATACCAACAAATCCTTCCTGTTCGTAATCTACATAACCCATGCCGTTCATCTCCTTAGGCTTTTTTGCAGCCGGAGAGCAAAAGGCGCTGCCCTGTGCATCTGCCGGCCGCTGACTGCTGCTTTATTTAATTTTATGCTTCGCACTGCGTGCTCAGCTGTTTTTTATTCCACTCGTTCCTCGTTTCATAAAAACGGACGGGAAACCCAAACTCCGCTTCGCTTCGTTCGGGTAGCAAACAGCTTCGCACTATGTGCTCAGCTGTTTTTTATTCTCTCTCGACGATGGTTGCGCAGCCCATTCCGCCGCCGATGCACAGGGTTGCAAGTCCCTTCTTTGCATCGCGTTTCTGCATCTCGTGGAGCAGTGTAACCAGGATACGGCAGCCGGAAGCTCCTACCGGATGGCCGAGAGCGATGGCTCCGCCGTTTACGTTCAGGTTCTCTTTGTTGAAACCAAGCTCACGGGCTACTGCGATAGACTGTGCAGCGAATGCCTCGTTGGCCTCGATTAAATCAAAGTCGTTTACTGTAAGGCCTGTCTTTGCCAGACCCTTCTTTGTGGCAGCTACCGGGCCGATACCCATGATGCGCGGGTCTACACCGCCAAGGGCTCCTGCAACCCATGTAGCCATCGGCTTAATGCCGAGCTCTTTTGCCTTCTCCTCGCTCATAACGACAACTGCTGCCGCACCGTCGTTGATGGAGGATGCATTTCCTGCTGTCACGCGGCCGCCGTCTGGCTTAAATGCCGGGCGCAGCTTTGCAAGGCCTTCCATGGTTGTGCCTGGACGCGGACCCTCGTCTGTGTCAACGATAACGGTTTCTTTTTTCTTCTTAACCTCGATCGGCACGATCTCGTCTTTGAATCTTCCGGACTCTCTCGCTGCGCATGCCTTTGCCTGGCTTGCAACGGAGAACTCATCCAGCTCTTCTCTTGTGATGCCCCACTCGTCGCAGATGTTCTCTGCTGTGATTCCCATGTGGTAGTTGTTGAAAGCATCCCAGAGAGCGTCATTTACCATGGTATCAATCATCGGAGCGTTGCCCATGCGGTATCCGTAACGCGCATTCTTGAGGGCATATGGAGCAGCGGACATATTCTCTGTTCCGCCTGCTACAACAATGTCAGCGTCGCCTGCGATAATCATCTCAGCAGCTGCATTTACGCACTGAAGACCGGAGCCGCAAACAACATTCAGCGTAACTGCCGGAACCTCGATCGGAAGTCCTGCCTTGATGGATGCCTGGCGTGCCACGTTCTGTCCAAGGCCGGCCTGGATTACACAGCCCATGTAAACGTGATCAACCTGCTCCGGAGCAACTCCTGCTCTCTTGAGAGCTTCCTTAATAACAACTGCGCCCATCTCTGCCGCCGGAACTGTGCTTAACTGTCCGCCCATAGAGCCAATGGCAGTACGGCATGCACCTGCTATTACGACTTTCTTTGACATAATCTGTTTCCTCCTTGTCATGATTAGCCTGTAAGATAAGATATTTGCATAAATGATAGTAATTCTATAGTACCACCGCTTGGCAAAACTGTCAATGAAAAATTGATAAATAATTATCAATTTATAATTTATTAACTTATTTTACCTGCATTTCATAAGTAATCTTATTGACCTTGCCAGCGGGTAATGATAAACTATTAACAAAACTAAATATAAAAATAAAAGGAACAGGTGAACAATATGGATTATAAGAACATGTATGATCAGAAACTTGTGTCCGCAGACCAGGCCGCCGCTGTCGTTAAATCCGGGGACTGGGTGGACTATGGCTGGACTACCGGTACGACGGTTGCCTTCGACGCAGCTCTCGCCAAGAGAATGCCGGAGCTTCACGATGTAAACTTACGCGGCGGTATCCTCATGTGGGTGCCTGAGGTTTTCAAGATTGAGAATCCGGCAGAGCACTTTACATGGAACTCCTGGCATATGAGCGGAATCGAGCGAAAGGCCATTGCCCAGGGCTTTGCCTACTATGCTCCTATCCGTTACTCTGAGCTTCCAAGATACTACAGAGAGTCCTCCACTCCTCTCGATGTAGCTGTATTCCAGGTTGCTCCCATGGATGAGCACGGCTTCTTTAATTTCGGCCCCAACGCCTCCCACATGGCCGCCGTTTGTGAGAAAGCCAAGGTTGTGATTGTGGAAGTGAATGAAAACATGCCGGTCTGCCTGGGCGGCTTCGAGAACTGCGTACATATCTCTGATGTAGACATGATCATCGAGGGGGACAACCCTGCCATCGGAGAGATGGGCGGCGGCGCAGCTGCCTCCGAGGTGGACGAGGCTGTTGCAAAGCTCATTGTGGAGGAAATTCCTGACGGAGCATGCTTACAGCTGGGAATCGGAGGAATGCCGAATGCAGTAGGCTCCCTGATTGCCAAGTCCGACTTAAAGGATCTGGGCGTTCACACGGAGATGTACGTGGACGCGTTCGTAGATATTGCAAAGGCCGGAAAGATCACAGGCGCCCACAAGGCTATTGACAAGGGACGCCAGGTATATGCCTTCGGAGCCGGAACAAAGAAGCTCTACGACTACCTGCACAACAATCCGGAGTGTATGAGCGCTCCTGTGGACTACACAAACGACATCCGCTCCATCTCCGCCCTGGACAACTTCATGTCCATCAACAATGCAGTTGACGTGGATCTGTTCGGACAGGTAAATGCAGAGTCTGCAGGAATCAAGCACATCAGCGGAGCCGGCGGCCAGCTGGACTTCGTGCTGGGAGCTTACCTCTCCAAGGGCGGAAAGAGCTTCATCTGCTGCTCCTCCACCTTCAAGGGCAAGGACGGCAGCCTTCAGTCCAGAATTGTGCCGACCTTAAATCCGGGCTCCATCGTCACTGACACGAGAGCCAACATCCACTATCTGGTAACAGAGTTTGGAAAGGTCAATTTAAAGGGACTTACCACCTGGCAGAAGTGTGAGGCCATTATCTCCGTAGCTCACCCTGACTTCCGGGATCAGCTCATCGCCGAGGCTGAGAAGATGCACATCTGGAAGAAGAGCAATAAGCGTTAAGCCTTCTGTTTTTATCTGGCTTTTATGTTATACCAAAACAGCCACAAATAAAGGAGCAGAGCCGCTTCCTGAGCGGCCTTCCGCAGGTCAGATTTCGGTCTGGAATCTGACTTTCGGCAGGTCGTCTCAGGGGGAGGCTTCTGCTCCTTTTCCTTACTGTTCATCTGCTTTCTTTTAAACACCGGCTAATCCGGATGGCTCTGCGCCGGGCTTTTCTGGTTCTGACTGCTCCGCGCCGGGCTGTCCTGGTTCTGGATGCTCTGGACCCGGCTGCCCCGGATTCTGACTGCCTGATGCCTGGCTGCCCGGTTCCTGACTGCCTGATGCCTGGCTGCCCTGGTTCTGACTGCCCGAAGCCTGGATATCCGGCCCCTGACTGTCCCGATTCTGACTGCCCGAAGCCTGGATGTCCGGCCCCTGACTGTCCCGATTCTGACTGCCCGAAGCCTGGATGTCCGGCCCCTGGCTGTCCCGGCAGTCTTCGTAGGATATGGGGGTACCGCACCTGCGGCAGAAATTTACTTTTTTTGCATAGACTGCCCCGCACCGGGGACAGAAAAAGCGGGCTTCCTGTTTCTCCGTTTGTTTTTTCTCTGCCTTTTTTCCCTCTTCCTCCTCTGACTCTTTTTTTGTCCCTGCTTCTTTTTCCGGTTCCTTTTCTGACTTCTGTTCCGGCTCTTTTTCTGACTCCTGTTCCGGCTCCTTTTCTGTCTCTTTTTCCGGTTCCTCTTCCCCGCAAAGCTCCTCATTATTCTTCAGAGCACGCAGTTCTCTGGATGTCTTTTCCAGACAGACAATGTCCTTCTCCCTCTCCTGATTTTCCTCTTCCAGCTCCCTGGCCTGGGAAAAAGCTTCCTCAAGCTCCTCCAGAAATTCCTCTCCTTTCTTCCACTTCTCATAGGCCTCCATGGCAGCCTGGGCAACCAGCGCTTCCTTTTCTCTCTCTGTCTGGGCGATCTCTCCCCTCAGATTTCCGGCTTCCAGGCGCAGGCGGCTGAGCTCCAGGATGAGAGCTGCCTTCCGGTTCACTGCCGCCGCCTTTTTTCCAAGTTCCAGTTTCACTCTCTTGATCGTATCCTCTGCCATTGGTATCCCTTCTTCCCTCTTTCCCGTATCTTTTCCTGTCTTTTCCGCTTTTTTTCAGTGTCTTTCAGGTTTTCCTCTGTCCTCTGCCTGACGGCAGAATGTGTTTTATCACCTTTATTAGCTGCCTTGCTGTTTTTCTGCCGGATGTCCTAGCGGATCTCCGTCTGCCGCACAGCTCCTCTCTCCCGGCCGTCCGCCGACTCTGCGTAATAGGCCCAGACATCCGTATCTATCTGCTCTGTTTTTTGGCTTTCTCTGTCATACAGGTTCAGCGCAGCCCGCCCCCTCTGGGGTTCGTAATCAGTAAAATAGAAAATCTGTCCGTCTGACGTATACCCGTATCCGGAAACATCCTCTCCTATCTGCCTGGTTCCCCCTTCTGTCACCTCCAGCAAAACTCCGCTCCGGGCCTCAGCGTCATACTGGGCAATGCAGTATGCCTTTGTCTGCGCGCTGTCCAGCGTCACAGAATCCATCTTCACATCATAGGCCGCTCTCTCTTCTCCCAGGTAGAGATCTCCTGCTTCTTCGCTTCCATCCCTCAGATAAAGGGGCGTTTCCCCCAGCAGGCCGCACCAGGCCTCCACTGCCTGCGCTATCTCCTCTGTTCTCCCAAAGCTGTCCGGTTCAAGGGATACCCGGCACAGCGACAGCGGCACTCCCGGCTCCGGCTCTGCTGTATACCAGGCGTACCCTCTTTCTTCGGCAATCGGGGTTTCCTGCCCGCAGTCTACAGCTGCACTGCCATATTGTGTCGCAATTCTCACTTCTTCCCCGCTGTCCGAAACGGCCTTGTAGGTGAGAAGTCCATCCTCCCCGTGAATCAGAAACAAAAATTCCCGGTCAAGCAGATTCTCCTCTCCATTTTCGTCCAGAAAATACAGGCTCTCTCCTTCGCCTTCCTCCCTGGTAAAAAACAGGGTTTTGCTCTCTGCTTCCGGCAGAAAGAGCTGTGAAGTATTCTGCACAAGCCGTTCCTTCTCCTTTCCTCCGAGGAGCAGCCACACATCTCCATCCTTCTCGTATAGGATGGAGCTTAAATCATCGGATACGTCAAGCAGGGTATCTTCCCTCTCTAAGCGCACATTCTCTGCGTCTCCTCCGTCCAGCTGTCTGTAAAACAGCTCCCTTGTTCCATCTGCATTTTCCTCCTCCCAGATAACAGAGCTTCCATCCTCTGAGAGCTGGTAGAAGGCCACGCCTGCCGACAGCTTATCTCTCCCTTCGCCGCGGCTGACATACAAACCTGTATTGTTTTTTTCATATACCGCTGTGCTTCCCGCCGCCTGGAAGGATACCACACCGCTGTCTATCTTTTCCTGCTTCTTCTTATTATAATGCATCAGAGTGAAGGAGCTGTCCCCTATTTTTTCCGGATACCAGATCTGTGTCCCGTCTGCCGTGATAACGGGAGCGCAGGAATTGTCATAGGGAAGCCGCGTCTCTTCCCTCCGCTTCCAGTCTGACAGATAGTAGTCTGTCAGCTCCTCTGCCGCTCCATCCCCGTCGATGGCAAACAGGCTGTTATCCTTTATGTATCCGGAAAAGCTTTGACTCCCTTCTGTCTCCTTTCCCGGGGCAATCAGGAGAAGAATTACTCCGCAGGCGGCAGCAGTCAGAAAAACGGCCAGTTTCTTTTTTCCAGCTGCATTCAGAAATAATTTTCCTGTCTTTTTGCCTTCAGGTTCATCTGCAGCGTCCTTAGTTTCCTCCTCCAGCTCCCTTTCTATTTTCTCTCCGCAGAACTCACAGTACACAGATTCTTCCGGAAGAGGCCTTCCGCAGCTGGTACACCAGATCACAAAATCTGCAGAAAAATTCTCTTCTCCTTGATCCGCCTTCTCTCCTCTGCCGTCCGGCTGGCTCAGCTCCCCGCCCGTTTTTTTCTGTGTCTCTTCTTTTTCATCCCTGCAGGATGTATGTTCCCTGTCCCTCATCCCAGTCCTCCTG
>ULXG01033439.1_pt1 | contig 13779 bp, 10 predicted proteins | sample 1961141 | NCBI WGS metagenome assembly ULXG01 (sample SAMEA4835834, study PRJEB28245) | human gut metagenome | biome: gut microbiome; material: fecal sample | place: Denmark | collected 2008 | reverse complement strand
CACGCATACGCCGCATGAGAGGCTAGCGAGCGACACCCGAACACTGCTGCGGACGGCAGGTCGAGGCCACGGCACGTGCAAACACCATAGGACCATGCGGGCTCCGGGCACAGCGCTCGGGGCCCGCCTTCGTTTGTCCGCTCGCAAGCTGCCCGTTCAAACCGCGCGCGTGATATGGTTGACTATCGAGCAGAGACAACGAGCTGGGAGGCGCCATGGCGGGAACGCTGCGCGATTGCATCTACGGACAGGCAGTGGCCGATGCGCTCGGCGTGCCGTACGAGTTTCGCCCGCGGGGGACGTTTCGCTGCACAGGCATGGTGGGCCACGGCTCGCACAACCAACCCGCGGGAACGTGGTCGGACGACACATCGATGGCGCTTGCCATCTGCGACAGCTACCGCGAGCTAGGTCGAGTGGACGCAGAAGACATCCGCACGCGGTTTTGCCGCTGGTACCGCGAGGGCGCCTATACCGTGGACGACCTGTTCGACATCGACGGAGCGACGGCTCGAGCGCTCGACCAGGGCTTTGGTTGCGTGGATGAATGGGACAACGGCAACGGCTCGCTCATGCGCACGGTCCCCTTGGCATTCACCGATGCGCGCGACGAGGACATCGAAGCGGTCTCGGCCATCACACACGCGCACCGCACCTCGACCAAAGCATGCGTAGAGCTCGTAGGGATCGCCCGGCGGTTGGCGGCAGGCGTCCCGATGCGAGAAGCCACGGGCCCGTATGCTGCGCTCGCCGAGCGCCCTGTACGCGAGGTACGCTCCGGAGGCTTCGTGCTCGACACGCTAGAGGCGGCCCTCTGGTGTCTGCTCACAACGAACAGTTACCGAGACTGCACGCTCGCCGCCGTCAATCTCGGCGACGATACCGACACCACCGCCGCCGTAGCCGGCGCGCTGGCGGGCATCGTATACGGCATTGAGGGGATTCCCGCCAAGTGGCTTGGCACGCTGCGTGGAAAGAACGTCATAGAGAGCTGCTTGTTCTAGCGCGCAGACGGGCCTACTGCACGCCTTCATAACGCCAGACGGAATAATGCTGCGGAAACTCGTAGAACTCGATGCTTCTACCAGAAGCCGTTTGGAACGCCTGAATGCCGCCCGAACGGACGAGCCGCCAACCGGGACGGCCCTGGTAGGCGAACGACTCCCCGTTATCGGACATGTGGACGAGCGTGAAGGGCCGCGCCGCCTCGCGTTCGGCCTTGTCGAGGAAACGCGTGAGCACCGCCGTATCGAACGGATTGAACAGGTAGAAGCAGGTATAGAGGGCGAGCGGGATGTCAAGCACGCTGCCAGCGATAACGTTGAGCTGGGGAGACGATGCTGCCCACGATGAGGCGATGTTGGCGAGACGGGCGTCCAACTCCACGCCCGTTGCCCGACATGGGAGCCGCGAGGCTGCATAGGCGAGAACCCTGCCCGCTCCGCAGCCTACATCGAGCAGATGGTCGTTTGCCGTGAGGCCAAGCTTGCCAAGTAGCTCTTCCAGCACGAAATACGGCGTCGGGGTTGGTTCGTGCGCGCCGGCGGATGCCAGGCCTGGATGCACCGGAGCCACCTCGCCGAGCGAGCGGCCGCAGAGGGCAATATCCCGCGCCGCGTCGGCAGCAAGAAGGTCCGCCTTGCTGGCTATCGATGCATATGGGGCAACCACGGCATCACCCCCCCCTCTCGTTGGGCCCTGGCGGATCGCTCGGCGCGTTCGATTCGAGGCGCTGCTAGCGGAAAATGTTCGCCTGACATCCCCTTAGAGCACTAGATCTTTCCCAAACGGGACCGCCAAAACCATTCGTTCCAGTTTTGGGAACATCTTTTTGCCGCAGTCGCCTTGCCGCATGCCAACGTTCCCAAAATCCTGCGGTTTTCCCACGTTCAAAACGCCGCGCTCCGTATCGTTGGAAAAAGATATTCCCAGAAGTGGAGTGAACGTGCAAACGGAGCCACGAAGTGCGAGGCGGTGGTGTTCACGAGCGCTACCACCAGCGGTCGCGACGCTCCTCCAGCTCAATCAGTGCGTCAAGCAGGGCCTTGCGAAGCCCGTCTTTCTTGAGGCTGTTCACGTAACGGACGAGCTCCGCGAGATGGGCTTCCTCCTCGCGCTTATATTCCAGCTCCGCCTGCTCGACCTCCCATTTGAAAGCATCGATCTGCTGGGGATGGACGGCGAACACCGTGGCAACCATGTGCTTGCAGATACGCCTCGTTCCCGCCGCGTGCGGGCAGTCGCAATAGGACTGTCGAACATGCGCAGCGTCCACGTGGACGGTGTAGGGCAGATTTGCAGAGCCCTCCACCTCAGCATCGAAGGCGCCCTCGCCGGCGGGACGGAGGTTCTTCACGCGCCCCTGCTCTACATAGTCGAGCCCGTGCCACAGGGAGGCTCCGCTGGCCATCCGAAGGATTGAGAGAGGCTGCGTGGGAGGCTCTCCTTCGACGTTGTGCCAAAGCGCCCCCTACTCCTCTTCCAACCAGAAGAACACGCAAGGCACGCTTAGAACGCATTTAAGCCAAACTCGAATGCTTCTTAAGATATGGGATTTGCCGCGATCTAATCCATTACCTGCTGAGACAGCTCTTCAATCATCTCTGTTTCGGATGCAACGAACGTATACGGCTCATACTCTCCGTATGCTGACGGGCGGGTAATCGCCACGAGTTGGAGACGGTCGAAGCCGAAGCGGCCCTCAAGCCGATCAATCATATCGGAGAGCTCTTTTCCACGCTGCGTCCGCATGGCAATCGAGCCTGTCTTATCGAACCACTTAGCCACGAGATAGCACATCGCGAACGCTCCTTTCAAACTCGCCTTCGTTTTTGATTTCGCCTGCCTCGTATCTTACCCGCAGCTGCTTACCTACCAAAGGGTCTTCAACGCGTTTATACAGATATTTATGAAGCCAGTTGTTCAGTTGGCGATCATAAAACGTGTTGTACTGAATCTCGATGGGCCAATGACGAGAAGAGAGTTGGAAATATACATGGACCCCTCGATATCCGTCGTCAACAGCCTTACCCCAGCTCAGATCCGCAACGCGAAAATGCGTCCTATTCGAAAGGCATAACACATCCTCATAGGTATCGCACATCGAGCGAAAGCCGAGCAGGTCGTTAAAGACCTTGCGAGCTTGATGATCAGGGAAGTAGCGATGGTACTTGAGCACAACTGACTGCTTGCTCTTGATACGAGAATCCACAGGCAGCTCATCAATCAATGAAGCCCTTTGATACCATCTGCGGATATCGTCCAGTTCATCGAAAAGCTCTCGCTCAGGAAAGTAGCGGAGATTCTTTTTGAGGGAAATGCCCAGTGTGCTTTGATACGAAAGGCTCGTTAGCACCGACTCCGATAGACCATCTCGTTCGAGGACACCCATTACGCTAGCAAACCTCCTATTTTATCCAGTCATTTGGAACCAACTTTTCACCCTCGCCCTCCCAATGGGCTACAACATTCACCCCAGAAAGAGCCCCCCAGATATCACTGCCAGCATGTTCAGTTAATATAATCTGGCATGGAGAGTCTTGAGATGAGGCGCAGTGTTCGAGGAGACCTATCAGGCTCTTTACAGCCTGTTTATCCCTATCTCTTGAATCGTCAATTTCATGAGGGAAATAAACCTGACTCGGTTGATCGTAGACAATAAAGGAAGGCATTCCTACAGGTGACTTCTCTTGAAAATACTTTTGTAAAGCAAGCGAAAGTGCGACATGATATGAGAGCCAATTCGACGCACTCCCCATTTGATTTAGGTAACGCCAACGGTTTGCCCCGTATTCATCCTGAATTAGAAGAGAAAGGTTACTGATATCGAGCCTTGTTGCCATGCTTGCATCTTCAACATCAAGGCGCTCGAGGTACTCCGCCGTATAGCGTGCAATAAGATTAATGGCAGCAGCTTTTCGCTCTTCAATAATCTTTTTGTTATATTCGTTCTCTAGGCGCCTCTGCTCGCGAACCAATTCGTCGCGCTCCTCCATCAACCCGCGATCGTCACGAAGCTCGACATACTGCTTATAAGAGGCGCGCAACTCTCCAATAAACCTATCAATTTCCCCAAATCGGTACTTCCCTTCATTAATATCATCCGATAGAGATTGCATTGACTGGCCTAGGGTTGTCCGTTCATCGAGAATCTCTTGGATCTCCCCTTTTACCTTCTTCAACTCTTTGTCAAGAGATAGACGATTGGGGCGACTATTATCATCCTCCATTGATCTCATCGCGGTTACAAGTTCTTTTACCCGATCAGTGCGACTGGTTAGTGATGCGCCGCATATCGGGCAAACGCCCTCGTCATCCACTTTACTTGCCATCCATTCGACAGTCCCCAAGTAATCGCCAAGCGAACGCGCTGTCTGTTCGTGTTCAGCGTAGGCGTCTATGGTCCCCTCAATTAAATGACGCCTGCTTTGGAGCTGAGACAACCGTGCTGATAGCTCTCGATCGCGCTTCTCAAGCTCAAGCAACTTTTCAGATGCGCAATCAAACCCATCGCCATCCATTTCAGAATCGAGAGAGCTTAGACGCGAGATGCGACCAATCTCGTCAACACGAGCATTCAGGTCCGCACCACCATCCAGATCAAAAGAACTTAAACCGAGCTCAATTGCTCGAGTGATCTCGGCGTCAATTTTGCCCAACCATCTTGCAGAAAGAGTCGAGATTGATTGTATTTCCCTGTCAAGCTTTGCAATCTTCTTATTAAGGGCAGCTAGCTCATCTCCTATCGAAAGCTCCCGACTTGTAAGTGCCCCCAAGAAATAGGGAAAGGCATTCGACAGTTTCTGCTTGTGATTGAAATCGTCGAGCTTATAGAAAAGCGCCTCGGGGTTTGCGATGATGTTCTGCGGCTGAAAGAGGAAAGCGGCCTCATCTCTAATCGATGGGCGATTATTATATTGCGACTCGTCGGCAGACAGCCGCAAATCGGTTATCCCCAGCAACTGATTTAACTCATTCTTTACCACATCAGAGCTATTATTCGCCACAGGAATAGCAAACGGAATCGCAATTAATTTACCCCTAGAGGTATACATATCTGAAGTCGTCAATCGGTTGCCAGGATCTCTTCTTGCCAGTAATAAGCTCTCGTCCCCTACTTGCAAAACGGCTCCATACCACTCACATGCTTGACGAATTGTCCCGGTCGGAATTCGACAATCTGATGAGCATAAGCAGTAATCGATAATCGGAATAAGGGCCGATTTTCCCGTCTTGGAGTCACCATAAATAATATTGAGCTTATCGCGCTCAAACTCATATACTTTTGGCTCCTTTGTCGTATCCTTTGCCCAAAGAATAATCTTCTGAATATGCATCGATTATTTCACCCCCAAGGCAATTTGAAACTCCCCATGCGACATTTCCGCTCTGAAGCGACCCAGCTGACGGGAAGCCTTAAGATATTCCTGTTCAACAGTAGAAAGGTGCCCTTTGAGTTTGGAAGGCATTGTTTTTCTAGCGAGAACAACACCCTGAAGGCCCCAATCAAATGAAATGAGATTCGTAAGAAACGAGAGCGCAATTGAGTCACTGGAAATGCCATGCATCTGGGTAACTAATTCAGACATTTTTAAAAGTGACGAGATGCTCCCCGTATTTCGTAACTTCTCCCTAACCTTCCATAAGCTTTTATTTGTGTGAACTATCTCTTCTCTCAGCCTCCCATTTGATACAACGGGATAGACGTAATAGAGGTCTTCGAGCAGTGCTGTGGGACGTTTCTTATCGCCGCAATATCCGACAACAAATTGCCATACACAAATAGCGCCAAGCGACTGGTTATGCACAAGAGAAACCATCGCAGCCGTAGAAAGAACCATGTTCAGCCAGCTCCTCCAATTGAACGCTCTTGCTCGACAAACAATGGATTCCAGATAACCCTCGGCTTATCCGTCATAATGTCCTCAACATCGGCAAGCTCATGTAATTGCCCGTCGCTAACAAATGTGGGAGGAACAGATCCAGCTAAATCTTTACGACGAGATTCTCTTTGCGTCTTAATGTAGATTTTTCTCCCCTGCTGCTCAGGACTGGACAAACCAGAAGAATCGGATATGACGTCGTCGCACTCGAGCCTCCAAGCTTCCACAAGCTCATTTTGATATGAGTTGACCACCGGCTGTGTAATCAGTCCGTCTTCTTTAACCCAACGCACAATTTGACTTGATGATCTCAACCAATTACATATCGCTTGCAAATCTTCTTCATCTTGGTCCATGCTTCCTCGTTGAATCGCATGCAGCTGACGTAAGAATATGGGATTGGATTCCCTTACTTGTTCCACTTCTCCTAACCCCGGATTACCAACAGTTTCTGTAAGTGGATCCCTCTGGTACTGCTCAGCTGCACTCCGGATATACTCAGCAAAATCTATGTAACATATTTGAGGAGAAATGCCCTGTTGAGACTGATCAGCAAGCTTTCCCTTTAGCCAACCTAGAGCGTCATTATACAAAGCCTCTTCATGGGCATGAGACGTAAAAGCTCGCGCTTTGAATAACTGCATAACCTCATTGTTTAAATCGTGATGAGTCTCAATAGAGAGTTTATCAATCACTGCTTTGGCTGAATCTCGCATCTTGGGAGAAAAAACGACATCGAGGTACTTTTTGATGCTTGCTGACGAATTGCCAAGAACACCAATTGCGCGATTCAGAACACCTTCGGCCTCGGCCAATCCTCTAGCATCATTGAAAAGGCTCGAAAATCGCTTCACCCTTTCGCTAGCAAAGAAAGGGGCGCTGATTGAGTAGCAGTAGCAATTAACGGTCTTATCGCCGTAATCCCGTTGATGAGTTTTCTCAACCCATCGAGCAATGGTCTTCCAGAACTCAGCGCTTCTATTCCGCAAATACACAGCGCCGTCTGACCCCGAGCTCTTGCTCTGGATAACCTTCAGAACTCCGCAGCAATCGACAGAAATATCGTCATCCCTTTCAATACTTACAGTCACATTTTCATCGCTTGTCTTTAGCAGCTCAAGCAATGCCAGTCGTTCCTCAGCACTAAAACCCTCGTATGACCCAACCGCCTCTTTTACTTCCACTTAGCTCACCTTCCAAGCTGCAGGCCAGTTAGCAGGCTGAGGCTTCTCATTGAGCGGCGGAAGCATCTGGACGATGTCGAGCGTGTCTATCGATACTGTCACCACGCGCTTGACGAGGTCGACGATGTAGCGCGGGTCATCGGAGTACTCGTTCGGGTCGTTCACAATGCCAGAGGCCTTGTCGGTGCGCACCTGGTAGCGGTCCATGAGCCACTCGATGGCCGAGCGGCCGTTAACCACATAATCGTATGCACGTTCGGGAATATTGCGGAGCGTCAAGTTTTCCGAGACGTGCAGTACCGTACGGTCGATACCCCTAGGATTCTCCTCGGTCTTCTTACATTTGCCAAAACGCATTTTCACCGTGCGACCAGGGTTCTCTGAATCACCGTCCTCGTCAATCTCGCCCCATGGCTCAACGGACTCATAGTTCAAGTGCAAATCGGCAAGAACGCGTCCAGCACAGGAGAAGGCCGCAAAATCCTCTGCCAGCGGAATGCGCGGCAGCTCCTTCTTGAGATTCGAAACGAAACGCTTGCGGTATTCCTGCGAGTGGAGAATACCGTAGATATAGTAGAAAATATCTTCCTTGTTGAGCTCGATGCCGCCATCCTTCTTGTAGCGCCCCATGAAGGCGTGTGGATAGGCTTCGCGGAACACGGCAAGCACCTCGTCAGTAATTGCATCATGACGGTCGTAGACGACCTCCTTTTGCGAGGCACCGTTTCCGAAGAGCGACATCTGCCCACCAGGGGCAACATAGTCGTTCGCATCAAAGAGAGCGGTGCCGACCTCACGCTCTTCATACCAGTAGAGGGGAAAGCATTGAGAATCTGCGAGGTAATGCTTGTCCGAAATCGAATCGGTGATTATGCAGCTTGGCCCTCGTGCTCCCGAGTAGACAATCACCTTATTCTTAATCCCGCCCACTAAAGGAAAATATGAAAGATGCTGTCCGGGATACTCAACGAGGTCTCTACTTACATAGGCGATCTGTTTACAGAAAGGACGGTACGCTGCAACGGCATGGGAGCTCTTTGAGTATGAGATGTCGACACCGTTGGCGAAACGCTTCCTCAGACCCCTTGACCATGCTATTGCTGATGAATCATGAGTTGGAGAGAAACTCGCGCCCTCCTTGTTTGCGTGCTCCAATTCAGCGGAATAGTTCTTTATGAGCTTCTTTACATTTGTTTGTAAAGTACGTAGAGAATAGTTGTACATCCACGCGTCTCGCGTAGTCTCCCAGCCACGAGAATAAGTTGAAAACAACCCGTGTGGCAGTTTCTGAGGTTTATTCTCCATTCCCATCGGGGCAAATTCATAGAACGAGTCATCGCGCTGATCGAGCCAGTCATCATGTTTGTCAGGTTTTACCTCAACCCAATCAACCTCGCCGGATACAGCAGCTTGCCTCGCAATGTCGAGCTTCTCCTCGCGCGAGAGATAGTCCTTGACCCCATAGTAATGAATTCGGCCTGCGTGATCGGGAGCAGCATGCTTGACGAGCATGGTAACCGACACGGGCGTGCGGGAACCCGACCCAAAGACCTTGCCACCCTCACGTCGGGACTCCTCTCCCTGCGTGCGCTGGTTGCCGCGCAGGTCGAAGACGTAGATGTCATCGAACTCCTCGATGAGACACCGGCGCATACCGCTCATCGCCTGGGCGCGCAGCCAGCCAGCGTTCGACACGAAGCAGACCACGCCCTGGTCGCCGATGCGATCGCTCGCCCAGCGGAACGCGCGCACGTAGGAGTCGTAGAGCGAGTTCTTGTTCGTCGCGTCGGTCTTAGCTGCATACGTCCCAGCAATCCTCGCGTCAAGCGAAGGGTAGCTCTCGTTCTGGTTGTTATCATTAGCGCTCTTCTGCCCAACGGAATACGGCGGGTTGCCCACGATGACGCGAATTGGCAGCTGGTTCTGCTTGCGCACGCGCTCGGAGTTCTCGGCGAAGACGCGCTCGTCGAGCGTGTTCTCGGCCTCGGTCATCTGGAACGTGTCGGTGAGCACGCCACCCAGGTAAGGAACGTAGTCGCCACCCATCCGTTCGTGGTAGGCGTACTCGATGTTGATGGTCATGATGTAATACGCCAGCAATAGTATTTCGTTGCTGTGCATCTCGTGGCGGTACTTCTGCTCCAGCTTGTCGTCCGGGATGAGGTCGCTCTCGATGAGGTGCGCCATGAACGACCCGGTGCCTGCGAAGGGGTCCAGAATGTGCACGCCCTCGTCAGCGAGCGACTTGCCAAACTCGCGCCTGAGCACGCGGTCGGTCTCGCGCAGGATGTAGTCGATGATCTCGGCCGGGGTATAGACCACACCCATTTTTTGCGATGTCTTCTCGAACGCCACCTTGAAGAACTGCTCGTAGAGGTCGCGGATGAGCTGCTGCCGCGCGGTGTCGGTGCGCACCATCGCCGCGCGGCGGCGCACGCTCGCATACACGTCGTCGAGCACGGCGGCATCCGATGCCTCTTCGATGTCGTGTCCCTCGAGCGAGGAGAGGAAGCCGTCGATGGTGACCGACACCGGATTCGACTTCGCGAACTCGAAGTCGCCGAAGAGCGCGTCGAAGACCGGCACGGTAATCATGTGCTGCGCGATCATCTCGACGGCGTCCTGCTCCGAGATGCCGGGATTGAGCGAGTCGCGCAGGCCCGTGAGGAACACCTGGAACTGCTCGCGCACCTCCTCGTCGTTGCGCACGAGTGCACCGATGCGCTCGATGTGGCGCTCGGCGATGCGGGCGACGTCGGCCGCCCACGTGTCCCAGTAGATGCGCGTGCCGCACTTCTTGACGAGCGTCGTGTGCACGGCGCGCTCCCAACGCTCAACGGGGAAGAGCGAGAGGCGCAGCTGCACACCTTGAGCGATTTCTGCGGCCTTGCGCTCCTCTTGTTCCTTTTTGGGGAGCAGGCCGTCATCCCAACCCTTGTGCTTTTCAGCATCAGGGTCGCCGCCTTCGCCTCCCCTTGCTTTCTGCTCGAGTGCGAGCGCGTTGACACGCGCCTCGATGCGCTCGTCGTGGGATCGCAACGCCTGCAGGATGCTCCACACGTTGGCGAAGACCTTGGAGTCATCGAGCGCCTGCTCGGGCGTCATGCCAGCCGGAACAAAGATGGGCAGGATGATGTAGCCGAAGTGCTTTCCCTCGGCCCTGCGCATCACACGCCCAACTGCCTGTACCACATCCACCGTGGAGTTCTTCGCGTTGAAGAAGATCACCGCGTCGAGTGTGGGAACGTCGATGCCCTCGGCGAGGCAGCGGGCGTTCGTGAGAATGCGGCATTCTTCTTGCGGCACCTCGCCGCCGAGCCACGCGAGCTTGCGATTGCGGTCGGCGGAGTTCATCGCGCCGTCCACGTGATCGAGCTCGCACTTAAGGTCGAAGTCGTCGCCGCCCTCGTCAATGTACTTCTTGACGATGCGGTTGAATGCCTCGCAGATCGTCTTCGAGGCATCGATGGTCGAGCAGAATCCCACCGCGCGATGGAGCGGCTGGACCTCATAGGCCGGCTTCGCGTTCATATCGTCCACCACGAGCATGTCGCCAATGCCGAGCGCGTCGACGGGCGCGTTCTCTCCGTGCTCGGCGAGGCCCTTCCAACAGCCGATGATTTTGCCGATGTCGTCCGCGTCGAGCGAGCTCGCGTCTACGCCCTCGTCACTCATGAGGTCCGGCGCCTGGCCACGCAGCGCGTCCTCCTCGACGGTGAGCACGACCACCTTGTAATCGGTGAGCAGCCCCTTCTCGACCGCCTCGCCGAACTTAATCTGGTAGGCAACGGGGCCATAGATGGACTCGTCGTCCATCGAAGCGATGGTGAAGTCTTCCTCGGCCCCTTTGCGCTTCGCGGTTTCGCCGTAAATGCGCGGCGTCGCGGTCATGTAGAGGCGCTTCTTCCCGCACACGTTCTCGTCGTAGTGCACCTTCATGAAGGCGGATGCCTCCGTCTTGGGGATGCCGGGAAGCGCGCTGCCCGTGGTGCGGTGCGCCTCGTCGCACACGATGAGGTCGAAGTCCGGCAAGCCCATCTCCTGCGCTGCATGAATAACATCGATGGACTGGTAGGTGGAAAACACGACCGTGAGGCCACCGTTGACATGGCTCGCTTCCCATGCAGCGAAAAGCCGGTCTGGCCTGGTGGTCGCAGGGTACTCGAAGCTGTCGAGCGTCATGGGGATAGCATCCTCCAAGCGGGATGCCTTGGCATCGGAGCACACCACGAGCGGAGCCAACGGTACACGCGACTGTGCAAGCCATTCGCGCATCGACTGGCCAACGAGCGAAATCGAGGGGGCACAGAACAGCACGGTCCCGCGCCCGTTTAGATACTCCTCCGCCAAGCGCAACGCCATAAGGGTCTTGCCCGTACCGCACGCCATAATTGCCTTGCACCGATCGTGCTCTGCGAACGCCGCTTCGATGCCGTCAATGGCATCGCGCTGGTGCGGTCGGATGTCGTAGGTTACGCGTTCAGCAGCGCGGCCTTCGATGAAAGGGGCCCAGTCAAGCGCGGAAGCAGCCATCTTGGCCGTGTCAACAACCATCGTGCCGGTGTTATCGACCTGCTGCTGGAGGTTTCTCGCAAGGCCCTTGGCGGTGGTCATAATCATGTAGCGAGAGATTGCCGGATCACCGAGCGCTCGGGCAAAGAACGAGTCGCAAACGCCCTTCGGCAGCTGCTTCTCGGAGTCGTGGCACTTGCACTGGATGGCCCACCAGGAGCCGTCCTCACGAGACTGCGCTACAAGGTCAATGCCGGTGTCATGCGTATCGCGAACAGGACAATCGTCCCAATCGAGAGCCTGCTCCAAGGTTCCCACACGATCAAAATAGGATGCCCAATATGGGTCGTTCACGAGGTACCAAACGCAGGCAACCTCAAACTTGGTACCCTTCTCTTTTTCGGATATTGATGCACTTACGATGGGGTCGAGAGCGTCATAGACCGTTTGCATCGTAACTTCCTTTGTTCGCAGCTTCTTCTCTGCCTCAATTCTATCAGCGTCAGACAGCCTGCTACCGAGAGCAAATTCAAGATGCATTTCTGTACAGCGGGGGCGCGCCGAGTTCTCGCCATATCAAGCACATTATCCCGCATAAGCGCCAGCGCACCAGCAACCGTTTTGGCTATTCCCCACTGTGCTTGATTCTCAAGGCAACCGTCTCACGCCACACGCGCGAAGAATCCGTCGCGCTCACCCACTCCGGTTTGAAATTCAGCTTGCTGTACGGCTTTATGTTCCATGGGCTGATGGGATTGCTCGAGCTCCATTCGCGCGCGAGCTCTGGATACTGCCACGCAAGCGAACCCATAATCTTCCCGCACGAAGGACAACGGTTATTCATACGCTTCTCACGGTCGCGCACCGTTGCACGCCATTCGTACCCACATGCCAGACAGCGCCACCGTACAAGGCGCTTGCTTCCGCTCTTTACCGTATCTGGCGTATACCTCGCGCCATCGACAGCCTCTAGCCATTCTTCGGCAAGCTCGGGATTCGTTCCACGCAAATTAACCTGATCTGCGGCCGCCTTCGTACGGAGCCCACGACAAACCATGCAGCCATCAACAAGATAGCTATACGGCGTCTGATTTGGGCGATGTCCGTTCGGACAACAGAAGTGCCTAAGACGCGAGCTCGCGATAGGCACGCCCTCGGGAGAAGATTCGTCATCCCACGCAGCAATTAACTCGGGAAAATCCGTAACCAACTTGCCTTTAACCTGAGCATATGTGTATCTTGAAGAATCAGCCGCGCAGCGCTCGACACGCGCGATCAGACTTGCCGTGCCGGGAGTTCGAGGCGAAGTCTTTCGATCGACGTGGGGCGTTTCCACCTGCCTTACCTCATCACCAAACGCAACTCCTTTCTTCGTTGTTTCTCTACATTGGCAACCGAACGATACATCCGCCGGCCGCTCAGGAAGCAGCCGTCCACACGCTCTGCAACGCACTACCAGTACGTCGTCTCCCGTACGATCGCCGTGCAACAAGTCCACGAGTTCGTACCCATGTCGGCTCGCGAGCCGCTCTGCTTCCCCCCAGTCGACACCACGTTTTTCTCGCAGCACGCCTTGTTCCATAAGCTCGCGACGCGAATAACCGCGCTCAATAAGCTTCTGCACTCCCCTGTCGTATAGTCGGCGCGCGCTGCCGTACCACGCTAGCCAATAGCAAGCTCGGCACACGCGCTCGCCAATCTTGTTCTTATGGCGAATGTATTTCAGCTTGTAATGAGCCTCTACACCGCATCGCACACAACTTGTAAGCAGGTAATCATCGTTTCGATACTCCCCCGAAGGATGGTATGGCTGTGCTAGCTTGAGACCCGCCCGCGCAAGAATCGAATCGAGCTCTTCGTTCGAAAGCTCCATACCATACCTCACAATCCTCAACAAGACGCCGATGGCATTCGGTTAAGCAATATTCTATTCAGGGCAATTCCGAGGAAGACATGCAAATCGGCAAAAGCATCCTGCTGTTCGCCGATAGCTCTACCTTATCGCCGCGATTTACCATGCTGAGCCTTCGCCCAATCGAGTGGCGGGAACGTATAAACAGCCGCTCGCTCCCCAACACAAGACAAAATCAGCTCGTAAGAACCTCTGCGCACAGACAACGAACTGGCAAATGCCCCTGCTACCACTCATCCCCGGCACGACCGCGCTGCCGCTTGAGCTGGGACCGATGGCGCTTATCCGC